>Ga0307994_1000020_pt1 | contig 168554 bp, 158 predicted proteins | sample EllFjometagen261_FD_203171 | JGI IMG/M metagenome (GOLD analysis project Ga0307994, IMG submission 203171) | Marine microbial communities from Ellis Fjord, Antarctic Ocean - #261 | ecosystem: Environmental > Aquatic > Marine > Unclassified | place: Southern Ocean | collected 2014-11-02
CCGCGGGCGGTTTTCGGCCCTCTAGGGCTAAGCCCCCAAAAGGGCGCAGTTGGTGGCGCGGGATGGAGCAGCCCGGTAGCTCGTCAGGCTCATAACCTGAAGGTCGCAGGTTCAAATCCTGCTCCCGCAACCAACACCACACGAAACCCATTACAATCAACAGCCCCGAAAGCACACAGCTTCCGGGGCTTTGCTGCGTCAGGCTCAATCCTCACCAGACAAAGCTATCACGTCGATCTCGACCATCAACTCAGGCAATGCCAGTGCCCGTACCTCGACAACCGTGTCGGCGGGCCAGGGCGGCGTGAAATACCGACGCCGAGCCTCGACGATCGACGGAAAGTTCGCCATGTCGGTCAGATAGATCGTCACCTTGATGATCCGGCTGCGGTCGCTCCCGCCCGCCGCGAGCACGCGGTCGATCGCGGCGAAGGTCGCCTCGAGCTGTGCGCCGAAATCGCCCACGCCCACGATCGCGCCCTGCTCGTCGATTGCCGCCTGGCCCGAGAGGAACAGCAATCCGCCCGCCTTCCAGCCTGGCGAAATGGCATAGGCCGCGAGCGGATCGGGGGACATCGCGATGACGGATGCGTCGGTGGGCATGACAGCGGGCCTTTCCTGTTCTATCTGCAGGGCAACATGACCACCGATTGTAACCCAAATGGGGCGCGCTGCGAATGACGGGCATGATTGCCGCGATGGATCCTGCCGATCCCCCCAGATTGAACGCACCTGCGGAGCCTTCGCCCAAGGCCGTTCCGCCGCATGACCACGCGCTCTCGACGCGGGCATGGCACTGGATCAATCTGGTCAGCCTGATCACGCTGTTCATGAGCGGGCTGATGATCTTCAACGCGCATCCCCGGCTGTATTGGGGCGAATATGGCAATCGTGACGAGCCCGCCTGGCTCGCGATCGGCCAGCAGGCGCAGCGCGGCTATCTCGAGATCGGAGGGGCAAGGCTGGACACCACCGGCGTGCTTGGCCGTTACAGCGATTCCGATGGCACGGTGCGCAACCGCGCCTTTCCCGGCTGGGCGACCATCCCCAGTGATTACAATCTCGCCGATGCGCGGCACTGGCATTTCTTCTTCGCGTGGATCTTCGCCTTCGGGCTGCTCGCCTTCTTGATTATCAGCCTGTTCAATGGGCATATCGCCAGGATGATCGCGATGCGCGGGCATGAATGGCATCCGCGCAACCTCTGGATCACGATCGTCGACCACGCCCGGCTGAAGTTCCACACCGCGCCGGGCGAGGCGTACAACCCGTTGCAAAAATTAAGCTATATCGCGGTGATCTTCGTTGCGCTGCCGCTGATGATCGTCACCGGGCTGGCGATGTCGCCGGGGACCGATGCCGCGCTGCAATGGCCGAGCATGCTGTTTGGCGGTCGGCAGTCGGCGCGCTCGCTGCACTTCATCATCGCCTTCTCGCTTATGGCATTTCTGTTGGTGCACGTGGCGCTGGTGATCATCCACAAACCGCTGACGCTGCTGCGCGGCATGACGATCGGCAACCGGGCATGAGCGACAAGCATCCCTCGTCGATCATCACCCGCCGCGCTCTGGTCGGGTCGCTGGGCGTGGCCGCTGGCGGATTGCTCTCTGGCTGCGATGCGCTCAACGCCAATCCGGGCTGGCGCGATACGCTGCGGCTTGCCGAGACCGGCAACATGGCGGTGCAGCGCGCACTGCTCGGGCAGGACGGGCTTGCACGCGAGTACAGCCCGCGCGATATCGGCCGCTCGGTCCCCGCCAACGGCACGCGCACGCCTGCCGATCCCGACTATAGGCACCAGGCGGCGACAGGGTTTGCCGACTGGACGCTCGCGATCGACGGGCTGGTCGAAAAGCCCACCCGCTTCGCGCTTGGCCAGATCAGGGCGATGCCGCGCCAGACCCAGATCACCCGGCACGATTGCGTCGAGGGCTGGAGCGCGATCGGCAAATGGACCGGGGTCAACCTTGCCGCGCTGCTCGATGCGGTGAAGGTCCGCGACTCCGCGCGCTATCTTGTGTTCCACTGTGCCGATACCCTGCGCGCCGGGCCCTATTACGAAAGCATCGACATGGTCGACGCGCGGCATCCGCAGACGATGATCGCCTGGGCGCTCAACGACGAGCTGCTGCCGATCGGCAACGGCGCGCCGCTGCGGCTCAGGGTCGAGCGGCAATTGGGGTACAAGCACGCCAAATATATCCGCCGGATCGAGGCCGTGGCCGATTACCGCCTGAGCTATGGCGGGGGTGGCGGCTATTGGGAAGATGCCGCCGGCTATGAATGGTATGCTGGAATCTGACCGCACCCGGCCCCATATCGCCCGTCAGCCATGGCTTTGATCGACACCTTTCTCGGCAGGCTGGTGCGCAACGGCACCTTGCGACTGACCGACCACCGGGGTGCAACGCGCACCTTCGGCACGCCTGCACCCGGTTTCCCCGATATCGCGGTGTGGCTTGCCGATGCCGATGTCGCGCGCTTCATCGCGCTGCGTCCCCGGCTGGGCGCGGGCGAGGCGTATATGGATGGCCGGCTGATCATCGAGCAGGGCGATATCATGGACCTCATCGCGCTGGTCCGCGCCAATGCGCCCTGGGACAAGGGCGGTGATCTCAAACCGCGGGGGCCATTGCGCCGCGCGGTCAAGGCGATCGGCGGGCGACTGGGCGAGTTCAATACTTCCCGGTCAGGCTGAATACCAACCCACGCCATCACGCACCGTGCAGATCGCGCGGCCCGCGCACTCCAGAAAGCGCAGATGCGCCAACGCCTCGCCGGTCGCGATGCCATAGACGGTGTCGTCCACCTCGCGCGCGAACAGGATCGAGAAGGTGTCGACCGCGCGCATGGCGCGCTGCTTCAGCGCGTCCTCGAGCACGTTCAGCCGGTCGATATGCCCGTCGCGCAGCGCATCGAGCCGTGCGTGCACGCCGGTGAACGGAAAACCGTGCGCGGGCAGGATGAGTTCGTCACCGCTGAGCGCTGCCCTGAACTTGGCGATGCTGTCGAGCCACTCGCGCAGCGGGTCGGCATGCGGTTCGCTGGTCATCACCGAGACGTTGGATGTGATCCGCGGCAGGATCTGGTCTCCGGCGATCACCACCTGGCCTTCGCGGTCGACCAGACACGCATGCTCGGGGGTATGGCCGCCGCCGGTCATCACTGTCCAGGTGCGCGCGCCGATGGCGACATCCGCGCCATCGTCGAGCCTTGTGTGGCTGACAGGCACTTCCGAGACCATCCGCGCGAAATTGCCCCAGCCCTTCTGGCGCATCTGTTCGATGCGGGCATCGTCCCAGCCCGCCATGCGCATCTGGTCGAGCGCTTCTGCGGGCGGTTCGGCTCGGACATCGGATGTCAGCATCCGCGCCATCAGCCATTCGGTGCGGTTCATCCACAGCCCGATACCGAAACGGCGGCACAGCCAGCCGGCGGCGCCGACATGATCGGGGTGGAAATGGGTGACGAACACGCGGGTGATCCGCCGGCCCTGCAGACCGCTGGCGAACAGCGATTTCCACGCGTCCGTCGATTCGGGCATGTACAGGCCGGTATCGACGATCGCGATGCCGTCGCCCTGCTCGTCGCAATCGTCGAGCAGCCAGATGTTGATATGGTCGAGCGGCCCGGGGACGGGCAGGCGGGTCCAGCCCAGTCCCGGCGCAATCGCGAAATATTCGCCATAGCCGGGCGCATGATCGCCCAACGGATAGGTCAGCCCGCGGAATACCTTCGCCTCAAGACCATGATCGGCGAGCGAGGCATCATAAGCAGGCGGCCCGGCGCGCGTGGCGCCGGCGTCCGGGGTCATCGCGTCCGGTACCAGTGCGTCCGGCGCCAGGCCCTCCATCAGGCGTGGTCGCCTTCGGGCCCGCTTTCCGTTCCGGCGAGCAGCGCCGATTCGATCTCCGCTTCGCGCGCGGCATCCTCGGCGGCCTTGTTGGCGGCGCTGCGTTCGGCGCGCAGCTCCTCGATCAGCGCCTCGCGGTCACCGCCCAGACGGGTGTCGGTCTGCACCTCTTCGGTGATACCGGCCTTCTTGGCGGCCTTGGCGACGATCGCATCGAGCTCGCGCTGCGAGCACAGGCCCAGCGTCACCGGGTCCTTGGGCTGGATGTTCGAGATGTTCCAGTGGCTGCGGTCGCGGATCGCGGCGATGGTGTTGCGCGTGGTGCCGATCAGCTTGCCTACCTGTGCGTCCGAAATCTCGGGGTGGTTGCGCAGGATCCAGGCGATGCCGTCGGGCTTGTCCTGGCGCTTGGAAACGGGCGTATAGCGCGGACCCTTGGTGCGGCGGACCTGCGCCGGGCCGACCTGGATCTTCAGGCGATACTCGGGATCGGCCTGGCCCTTTTCGATTTCGCTGAGCAGCAGTTCGCCCGCGCGCACCGGATCGCGACCGGTGTACTTCGAACTGGCGAGGTCATCGGCCATCGCCTGGACTTCCAGGATGTGCAGGCCGCAGAAATCGGCAATCTGTTCGAAGCTGAGGCCGGTATTGTCGACCATCCAGGATGCGGTGGCGTGCGGCATCAGCGGCTGGGGGTTGGCAGACATGCGCGTTTCTCCAAAAAATATGGCCACCCCTTGCGGGGTGGCCGTGTAACAGGCAGCGTATATGACAAAGCGCGGCGTGGAGCAAGCTGTACGCGCATGCGCAGGGCTGTTCCTGTCCCGTGCCGACTTAGGCGCTCGCTTCGCGGGCATAGAAATCGAAGGTTGCCCTATCGTGCTGCCCGGCAGGGTTGTGGTCCGTGGTCACGGCGCAAGACTAGAAGGTTCGATCGCGGCGGGCGGTGCTTTTCACGCCAGCGGGTTCAGCGCCCGCGCGCGGCGGCGCTGTTCTGCGGCCTTTGCGGCCATACCGCTGGCCTCGTAGATGTCTGCGGCGGCGGCGTGCAGATCGGGCGTGCGCCAGCGCGAGGCGAGCACCTGCTCGATCAGCGTGCGCGCCTGCACCACCTGTCCGTTGCCGAGCAGCGCGCGGGCGAGCGCGATCTTGGCCTCGCCATACGGGCGCGCTTCATGGTTGCGCTGCGCCAATGTCAATGCACAGGCCCAATCCTGCCGCGCGATGCAATGGTCGATCGCATGGCCATAGGTCGCCTGCGGGAACTGCTGCAGCCTTTTGGTCCAGATCGCCCAGGACCGGGCATAGAGGCGTTTCGCCTCGGCGGTGTCGCCGCGCGCCTCGGCTATACCCGCCAGCGCGTCGATGAATTCGGGGTGGCCGGTGCGACGGACGATGTCGCGGTACAAGGCCTCGGATTTCGAGGTCTTGCCCTGCAGGTTCAATACCTCGGCGATATGCTCCTCGATCAGCCAGCGGCCCGGAAACAGCGCGTCGGCCTTTCTGAAATGGCTCATCGCCTCGTTGAGCCGCCCGCGATCGAGATCGAGAATGCCGCGCTGCAATTCCATGTAGGACCGCGTCTGCGGGGTGGGCGAGCGATACGCACGCTCGGCCTCGACCAGATAGGCATCGGCCTGATCGACATCGCCGGTCCGCGCGGCGAAGATCGCGCGGCGGAAGCTCGCCGAGCCGGGGACCAATGCGTCGGCCTGATTGTAAAGCGCGAGCGCAGCCTGATAGTCGCCGCTGTAAAAGGCGATGTCGCCGCGCATCGCGGCAATCTCGGCGCGATCGCCCGGCTCGGGCGGGACGGCATAGCCATCGATCGCAGCAAGCTGGGCCTGCGCCTGTGGCAGCCGGTGCATACTGAAATCGAGCGAGGCCTGCATCAGATGCGGTCCGCTGCCCTGCACCGCCACCTTGAACGCGGCCTCGAGCGCCTGGCGCGCGGCGGCGTAATCGTCATAGGATCCCGACAGCTGCGCCCGCGCCAGCACCTCGCTCGCGTGGATCTCGTGCATCAGCCACTGGTCGGGAGCCGCCTGTGCAGCCGCGCGCGCATGGACGATGGCGCGGTTCGATCGCTCGATGGCATTGCGATAGGTGCGCGGCGGGCCCTCGCCCGAAAAGGGCGATTCCCCCCAGGCGATGGCCTCGGGGGTCGCATCGTCGGCGGTGAAGCGCGCGGTGGCCCACAGAGCACCGATCACCACCGCCGCCATGATCCACCATTTCAGCGCGGCCAGCACCGGGACGATGCCCGGGCCGTTCAAGCGTGCTGTCTGCATCTCAGCTGGGTCTGGCGCACAGGCTCAGCCCCAGCCGGGTGAAATCATCGGCCAGCGCATTGGTCAGGATGGTGAGCGTGCCCGACAGTTCGGGCACCCATTTGCCGGTCGCGTCGATCGTCGGGGTGTCGTCGTTATAGCTGTTCTTGTTGGGGTTGCCCGATATCAGCGCGGTCGACACCGCCGGCATGCCCGCCCGGTCGACCCGGGTGTAGGCCGAAGGCAGGTCGGTGCGGAAGGTGAAGTTGGTGCCCGCGCCCCCCGATGTCGGCGGAGCGCCCAGCGGCGGCGCCAGGAACGGGAAGGTGTTGGGCAGCGGCTGATCGACCCGGTTCGGGTTGACCGGAATCGCCGCGAAGGTGGTGGCCGGATGGCGGGCCAGATCGAGGAAGATCACCGCCAGCGTCACATCGATCACCGGATCGAGATAGCGGCGGCCATTGGGGAAGCCCGCAGGCTGGTTGAGGTCCATCTGCAGCACGTCGGGCACCACCAGGTTGGCCACCGTGCGGCCGGGAACGACGGTCTGGTTGAGGCACGGGGTGACGTTGAAGCTGGTGGGCACCGGGGTTGGCGTCGGTGTGGGGGTTGGGGTCGGCGTCGGCGCCACGGCCACGGGGGGCACGACGACGGCGTTTTCGACCGGGTCATTGCTGCCGCAACCGGCGAGCAGGGCGGATGCTGCCAGGACACCGGCGAGCGCGAGCGAGGATGGGATATGCGCCATGGCGATCAGCTCCTGATCCGTGCGGACGACGTCCAGATGTCGAGCGGTTGTCCGCGATCGATCAATCCGCGCGGGATCGCGATGATGACGAAGGTCGAGTTGAGATTGGCGAAGCGGTTGCGCGTGTTGCTGAACGACAGGTTCCCGGTCGCGCGCGAATCGCGCAGGCCTTGCGGATCGAAGTTGAACGGATCATCGAACACCCCGGCGCGCACCATCACGCCGTTGTTGGTGGTCAGGTTGCGCTCGACCGGACCGCGCAACGGGCCTGCACCGGGCAGATTGCGCACCTCGATGCCCGGATTGACACCATCACGCCCGAAGCGGATCTCGATCGGGAATTCGATATCGGTGCGGGTGCCGGTGTTCGATACGTTGATCGTGTACAGCACGTCGGGATCGTAGAAGCCCGGCAGGTTGGTGGCCGACGGGCCGCCAAAGCCGATCGCCAGATACACGTTGGTGACATCGTGAAAGGCGTAGAGATCGGCGATATCGGCTGCGATATCGAATCCGACGGTGTTGGTGTCCGATCCGGTGCGCGCAGGGGGATCGAAGTGATCGGCCGCCTCAAGCGCCTGATGGCCTGCTACGGTGATCGCGCCCACCATGAGCGCGCACGGCAGTGCGGTTTGCAAAATCCATCTGGTGGTCATACTCGCCCCTGTTTTTGGTGAAAAAACTTAACGGGCGACCCGACTCGAACGTACGTCAAACAGCGACGGTTGCCAAACTCTATCTCCGGCCAGGGGCTTTTGACGTCGCGGCGACCTTCATGCCGCCAGCGCGACCGGTGCCGTGATCGGGACCAGTGCGTTCAGGAACTGGCGGGTGCTCGCTTCCCAGGTGAAGCTGCGCCCGGCACGGGCACAGGCCTGGCGGTCAAGCCGCAGCGCGCCTGCGATCGCCCGGGTGAGGTCCTCGTCCATCACCCCCGATGCCGGTTCCAGCACATCCAGCGGGCCCGAGACGGGATAGGCGGCGACCGGGGTGCCGCAGGCCATCGCCTCAATCATCACCAGCCCGAAGGTATCGGTGCGGCTGGGGAAGACGAACACATCGGCGCCCGCATAAAAGCCCGCCAGCGCTGCGCCGGTTTGCGCGCCGACAAAGTGCGCGTGCGGATAGGCGCGGGCCAGGGCCTCTCGCGCCGGGCCATCGCCGACCACCACCCTGGATCCGGGGTGATCGCTGGCGAGGAACGCCTCGATGTTCTTCTCCACCGCAACGCGGCCGACATAGAGCTGGATCGGCCGGGGGAGGTCGGCATAGAACGCAGGCACGGGCGCGGACGGCGTGAAGCAGGCGAGGTCCACCCCGCGACCCCAGTGCACCAGCTGGTGCAGCCCCTGCGCGCGCAACTGTGCGCGCACCGTTTCGGTCGACACCAGGATTGCGGTGGCGGGCGCGTGGAACCAGCGGATGAACGGCCAGAAGACGCTGGCGGGAAGCCCCGTGCGCCGCGCGAGATAATCGGGGAACTGGGTGTGATAGGCGGTGGTGAAGGGATAGCCATGGTTCAGGCAGAAACGCCGCGCGGCGATTCCCAGCGGGCCTTCGGTGGCGATGTGCACCGCATCGGGGGCAAAGTCGGTGAGCCGCGTGCCCACGCCGTGCCGCGTCGCCAGCGCCAGCCGGATTTCCGGGTAGGAGGGGCAGGGGATCGAGGCATATTGATCGGGCGAGATCACCAGCACGTCATGGCCCAGCGCACGCAGCCGGTCGGTGACCGAGGTCAGCGTGCGCACCACGCCATTGACCTGCGGCGACCAGGCATCGGTGACGATCGCGATCTTCACGCCAGCGCTTCTGGCGAGGCTGCCCATGCTCACGCGGCCTGGGGCTGCAAGGCGCCGCGCGCCTGCGGGTCGGCCTCCGCGGCCTGGCGCTCGGCCATGATGTCGGCCCAGTGCAGCACCTCCATCCGCCCGTCGAAATGCTCGACCAAGGCGGTGCAGCCCTCCACCCAGTCGCCGTCGTTGTAATATTCGACCCCGCCGATGGTGCGGATGTCGGCGGTGTGGATATGTCCGCAGACAACCCCGTCCACGCCGCGCTCGGATGCGGCGCGCGCGACCAGCTCCTCAAAGCGCGAGATGAACTCGACCGCATTCTTGACCTTGTGCTTTGCCATCTTGGACAGCGACCAATAGGACAGGCCCAGCCGCTGGCGGACCCAGTTGACCCACAGGTTCATCCCCATCAGCGCGTGGTACAGCGTGTCGCCGACGAACGCGAGCCAGCGGTGCGCGAGCATGATGGTGTCGAACTCATCGCCGTGCAGCACCATCAGCCGCCTGCCATCGGCGGTCTCGTGGAACGCGGCGCGGCGGATCTCGACCCCGCCGAAGTTCAGCCCGGAAAACTGTCGGAACATCTCGTCATGGTTTCCGGGGATGTAGACGATCCGCGTGCCGCGCTTGGCGCGCTTCAGGATGCGCCAGACGATATCGTTGTGCGCGGGCGGCCAGTAGAACTTCTTCTTCAGCCGCCAGCCATCGATGATGTCGCCCACCAGATACATGGTGTCGCTGTCGACATGGTCGAGGAAATCGATCAGCAGGCTGGCGTTGCAGCCCTTGGTGCCCAGATGCACGTCCGAAATCCAGATGGTGCGATAGCGGCGGCGCGCCTCGAGCGGGGGTTCGGGGGTGTAGGGCTGGCCATCGGGGAAGCCTGCGACATTGTCGAAACCGCCTCCGACCCCGTTGCTGCCGTGACCATCGATCAACGCGCTGATCTGATTGCTGAAGTCGTCCAGTGCCATGCCGGTTGATGCTCCCGTGCGGAAAAGTTTTCCCTCGGGACCACGCCAATGGGCGTTTAATGTGACATCTGGAATCGCATAGCGATGACGGCTTTGTGACAGGAAGGGCAAATGTTCCGGTCCGGCACAGCGTATGTCGGCTGGTGCGATCACCATTTCTTTACGCGTCTGCCTTAGCCCCGCCTGGCAAACAGCAGGCGGAGTGTCTCTATGCGGCCATTGACCATCATGTTCGGGCTGATCGTCGGCGCAGGGGGGCTGGCGGGGGGCCTGTCCGGTGTCAACGGAGGGACCGAGGACTTTTCGGTCACAGTCAACGATAGCCCGCAGCTGGTCTATTCCGCCTTCAACACCGCAACCGGCTATGGCTCGGCGCTACGCGATTCCGAGCTGATGTCGCTCGACAAGGATGTCGTCATCACCCGCGAGGATGGCAAGGCGATCACCTGGCATGTCCCTTCCAGTGCCGATTCCGACGGCTCGACCATCACGCTGAGCTTCGTGCCGGGGGATGATCCGGGCAAGACGGTGATCCGCGCAACGGTCGATGTCGCTCCGGTGAAGGACGTCCGCAACACCCGGCTGGTCGTGTCGGAAGACAGGGTTGCCGGGATCCTCGAAGAGGCGGTGCGCGATGTTGCGACCGACCTCGACCGCGACATGAGCTATCGTGAGTCCGGGCGAACCTTCAACGGCGTGCTCGATCTGGTGGCGATCGCCACCAACCCGGGCATGACGCAATCGCTCAACCGCGCGATGCTGGACGCGTTCGGTGGCAATGGCGGACCGTCGAAACCGAAAGGCTATGGCGAACGCGACTATGGCAAGCCCGATGAATATGGCGAGCCGACCGATAACTTCGGCGCGCCGATGATCGATCCGGGCGATACCACTGCCGGTTATTGAGCCGTAAGGAGGCCCGGCGGACGCGGTCAGCCGATCTCGAGCACGATCTTGCCCACCAGATCACCCGATTCCATCTGCGCATGCGCCTTGGCGGCATCGCGCAGCGGATAGCGGCTGTGGATGATCGGGCTGAGCTCGCCGGTGGCGACCAGCGGCCACACCTCGCGTGAAATCTCGTCGGCGAGCAGCGCCTTGAAGCTGTTCGAGCGCGGGCGCAGCGTCGATCCGGTCAGCGTCAGGCGGCGGCGCATGATCTCCAGCACCGAAATCTCGGCCTTCATGCCGCCCTGCACCGCGATGGTGACGTTGCGGCCATCATCGGCCAGACACGCCATATTGCGCGGCAAATAGCTGCCGCCGACCATGTCGAGCACGATCTCGACGCCCTTGCCGCCGGTGAGCGTCTTCACCTCCTCGACGAAATCATGCGTCTTGTAGTTGATCGCATGCGCCGCGCCGATCTTGAGCGCTGCGGCGCATTTGTCGTCGCTGCCGCAGGTGACGATGACCTTGAGGTCGAACAATTTGCCCAGCATGATCGCCATCGATCCGATGCCGCTGGTGCCGCCATGCACCAATGCGGTCTCGCCATCGCGGGCATAGCCGCGCTGGAACAGGTTGTGCCACACGGTAAACAGTGTTTCGGGGAGCGCTGCAGCCTCTGCCATCGAGATGCCCGAGGGAACGGTCAGGCAATGGTCGGCGCGCGCGACGCAATATTCGGCATAGCCGCCGCCTGCGACCAGGGCGCAGACCGGCTGGCCGATCATCGCATCGTCCGTATCGGGTCCGACCGCGACCACGGTGCCTGCGATTTCCAGCCCGGGAACATGCGGAGCGCCCGGCGGGGGCGGATAGAAGCCCTGGCGCTGGATGACATCGGGGCGGTTGACGCCGGCGGCTTCCACGCGGACCAGCACCTCGCCCTGCGCAGGGACTGGAACCGGCATCTCGCCCGCCACCAGCACCTCCGGGCCGCCGGGCTCGGCATAGTCGATGGCCTGCATGACCGTTGGTATCACTGTGGCTGTTGCCAAAGCCGACATGCCTTGCCCCCTGTTTGCGTGCGCCGTCAGCGGATTAGCGCCCGGTCATATTGACAGTTAGCCTGTCCGGGTCAACACTAAGCTCCGATGGAACCCGATGAGAGCCTCTCCGGCCTGCGCGCCGATGCTGCCCAGAAACTGGGCAGCGAGGATGTCGATGCCTATTCGGTGGACGAACTCGACGCCCGGATTGCGCTGTGCCGTGCCGAAATCGCGCGCTGCGAGGCGCGCAAGGCCTTTGCCACGCGCCACCGTGCCAGCGCCGAGGCGCTGTTCCGCAAGAGCTAGCTGCAGCACCCCGCTTTGAGCGGACGCTGCCGGCAACCCCGAAAACGGCCCGTTCCCATGTGGCATGGTCCTTGCTGGTATTATTCTTGAGCTTGGGCTTGCGCCCGGCTGGATTTGGCGAGACACTCGCCTATATTATCAGGTGGAAGCGCCCCGGAGTGGACTTGGGGCATTGGCAATGAGGCGCTTGACCAAAGAGGCCCGGCTCTTTTTCCGGGCACACTGATTGAAAGACCGGGCCTTCCGCCCGGCGCGGAGTATCGCTGCTATGCCGTCCTTTGCCGAATCCCTCGAAAAAACGCTGCACCAGGCGCTGCACAATGCCGCCGACCGCCGCCATGAATATGCCACGCTGGAGCATCTGCTGCTCGCGCTGATCGACGATGCCGATGCCGCGCAGGTCATGCAGGCCTGCGGCGTGGACCTTGGCGAGCTGGGTGATGCGGTAACGCACTATCTCGACAACGAGCTGGACTCGCTCAAGGTCGCCGAAAAGACCGATCCGGCGCCGACTTCCGGCTTCCAGCGCGTTGTCCAGCGCGCGATTTTGCATGTCCAGTCCTCGGGCAAGGATGTCGTCACCGGCGCCAACGTGCTGGTGGCGCTGTTCTCCGAGCGCGAGAGCTATGCCGTCTATTTCCTGCAGCAGCAGGACATGAGCCGTCTCGATGCGGTGAGCTATATCAGCCACGGCATCGGCAAGGGCGGCCAGGCGGTCGAGCAGCGCAGCCCGCGCGGGAGCGAGGAGCCGCAGGAAGAAAAGCAGGACACCTCTGGCAAGCAGAAGAAGGACAGTGCGCTCGACCAGTTCACCGTCAACCTGAATGCGCGCGCGATGGCGGGCAAGATCGATCCGCTGATCGGTCGTGGTCCCGAGGTCGATCGCACGATCCAGATCCTGTGCCGTCGTTCCAAGAACAACCCGCTCTATGTGGGTGACCCCGGCGTCGGCAAGACCGCGATCGCCGAGGGCCTGGCGCGCAAGATCGTCGAGGGCGATGTGCCCGAAGTGCTCGAAAAGGCGGTGATCTACTCGCTCGACATGGGCGCGCTGCTCGCCGGCACCCGCTATCGCGGCGACTTCGAGGAGCGGCTGAAGCAGGTCGTCTCGGAACTCGAGAAGATGCCGCACGCGGTGCTGTTCATCGACGAAATCCATACCGTGATCGGCGCTGGCGCGACCAGCGGCGGCGCGATGGATGCCTCGAACCTCTTGAAGCCTGCTCTGTCGGGCGGGACGATCCGCTGCATCGGCTCGACCACCTACAAGGAGTTCCGCAACCACTTCGAAAAGGACCGCGCCTTGCTGCGCCGGTTCCAGAAGATCGACGTCAACGAGCCGACGATCGAGGACACGATCAAGATCCTCAAGGGTCTGCGCAGCGCGTTCGAGGATCACCACAAGGTCAAGTACACGCCTGAGGCGATCAAGACCGCGGTCGAGCTTTCGGCGCGCTACATCAACGACCGCAAGCTGCCCGACAAGGCGATCGACGTGATCGACGAAGTCGGCGCGATGCAGATGCTGGTGCCGCCGAACAAGCGGCGCAAGATCATCACCGCGCGCGAGATCGAAAGCGTGATCGCGACGATGGCGCGCATCCCGCCCAAGTCGGTGTCGAAGGACGACAAGAAGGTGCTCGAACATCTCGACCGCGACCTCAAGCGCGTCGTGTTCGGCCAGAACAAGGCGATCGAGGTGCTCTCCAGCGCGATCAAGCTGAGCCGTGCCGGTCTGCGCGATCCGGACAAGCCGATCGGCAACTATCTGTTCTCCGGCCCCACCGGCGTTGGCAAGACCGAGGTTGCCCGGCAGCTCGCCAGCATCATGGGCATCCCGCTGCAGCGTTTCGACATGTCGGAATATATGGAGCGGCACTCGGTCTCGCGGCTGATCGGCGCGCCTCCGGGCTATGTCGGCTATGATCAGGGCGGTCTGCTCACCGATGCGATCGACCAGCAGCCGCATTGCGTGCTGCTGCTCGACGAGATCGAAAAGGCACACCCCGACCTATTCAACATCCTGCTGCAGGTGATGGACAACGGCAAGCTGACCGACCACCACGGCAAGACGGTCGACTTCCGCAATGTCGTGCTGATCATGACCACCAATGCCGGAGCTGCCGACATGGCGCGCGAAGGCATCGGCTTTGGCGATGTCAGCAAGGAGGACGCATCGGACGAGGCGGTGAAGAAGATGTTCACCCCCGAATTCCGCAACCGTCTCGATGCGGTCGTTCCGTTTGCCTATCTCGGCACCGAAGTCGTCGCGCGCGTCGTGGACAAGTTCATCCTCCAGCTCGAACTGCAGCTGGCCGAACAGAACGTCCACATCCGCCTCGACCAGGCGGCGCGCGACTGGCTGTGCGAGAAGGGCTATGATCGCCTGTACGGCGCGCGTCCGATGGCGCGGCTGATCCAGGAAAAGATCAAGCAGCCGCTGGCCGAGGAACTGCTGTTCGGCAAATTGGTGCAGGGCGGCGAGGTCAACGTCCATCTCAAGGATGGCGCGATGGCCTTCGAGATCGTCCCCGCTCCGCCCAAGGCACCCAAGGCCCGCAAGCCGCGGACCGCCAAAAAGGCCAGCGACACCAAGGCCGACTGACAATATGGCCCGGCTGACACACCATCAGCCGGGCCTTTTTGTATGAACAGCTTCGAACGCACCTTCACCGCCGAGCCGCAGCACATCGATGAGCTGGGCCATGTCAACAATGCCGTCTGGGTGCAGTGGCTGCAGGAGCTGTCGGTGGCGCACTGGCAGGCCGCCGCCGACCCTGCGCATGTCGATGCGTATTTCTGGGTGATCGTCCGGCACGAGATCGATTATCGCGGCAACATTGCGCTGGGCGAGCAGGCGGTGGGGCGGACCTGGGTCCCGGGCACCCCCAAGGGCGCGCGCTTTGCCCGGCATGCCGTGTTCAGCGATGCGAACGGGCGCGCAATTGTCAGCGCGATTTCGACCTGGGCGATGCTCGACAAGGCGACCGGCCGGCCCGCGCGGGTGACTGCGGATATCGTAGCGGCGTTTCAGGGGTAACCCCGACATCCTTCCCAACAGATCCCCTGCCAAGGCAGTGGTCCATCTCCTGGCAGGTGAGAGATCGGCAGGGCAGGTGATGGGCCCCCGCCTCCGCGGGGGATCCGGGAGGGGGAAACGAAACTCCCCCTACCGCCCCGCCATTTCCTTTACCCGCGCCAGGTACGTCCGCCCGACGCGCAGCTCGCTGCCATCGGCGAGGCACGCGAACCACACGCCGCCGCCATTGTGGCGCAGCGAGGTGATGTAGTCGTGGCGCACGATGTGCGAGCGGTGCAGCCGGACGAAGCGCGAAGGGTCCAGCCGCTCTTCCAGCGTCTTGATCGTCTCGTGCATCAGATAGCTGCGGGTGCCGACATGCAGCCGCATGTAGTCGCGCTCGGCATCGATCCGTTCGATCAGGTCGGCATCGATGCGCTTCAGTTCGGAGCGGTGCGGCACCCAGAATTCGCGCACCCAGTCCTGGCTGGCGGGCGGCGCATCCGGCACGGGGTTGGAGAGCACGAAGTTGCGCCGCTCCATGACGCGCGCGACCGCTCGCTCCAGTCGGTCGGTGGCGACGGGCTTGAGCAGATAGTCGATCGCCGCCAGATCGAACGCCTCGACCGCGAACGCCTGATAGGCGGTGACGAAGATGATCGCGGGCGTCTGGTCCATCTTCCCCAGCGCGCGGGCGACACCCATGCCGTCCAGCCGGGGCATGTTGATGTCGAGGAACACCAGTTCGGGGCGCAATTGCTCGGCCAGCCGCAGCGCCGATTCGCCGTCGCTGGCGGTGCCCACCAGGCTGATCTGGCCCAGCCGCGCGCACAGCAGCTGCAGGCGTTCGACCGCCAGCGGTTCGTCGTCGACGATCATGGTTCTGAGCGGTGCGGTATCGGCCTCAACAGTCATGGCGCACCGCCGGCAGGGTCAAATCCACCACAAAGCCTCCTTCAAACGGGACATGCCATTCGATCCGCGCCGCGCTGCCATACCGGGCATCGAGCCGGTCGCGGACATTGGCAAGGCCGATGCCGCTGCCCTTGTCCTGATCCGAGGGGATGACATCGCCGTCATCGCTGACGATGATGTTGAGCACATCGTCCACCTCGCGCGCGGTGATGCGGATCGTCACCGGACGGGTGGCGCGCGCGACGCCGTATTTGATCGCGTTCTCGACCAGCGGTTGCAGGATCAGCCCGGGCACGCAGCAGCTCATCACCGCATCGGGCACGTCGATCTCGATCTTCAGCCGGTCGGGAAAGCGCACCGCCTCGATCGCCAGATACAGCTGCTGCAGCTGCACCTCATCGGCCAGCGGCACATCGTCCAGCGGATCGCCGGTCAGGCTGGTGCGATAGAAGGTCGACAGGTTCATGATCATCGACTCGGCCTCTTCCGGGCGGTTGCGCAGCACCAGGGTAGACAGCGAATTCAACGTGTTGAACAGGAAATGCGGATTGACCTGATAGCGCAAGCTGCGCAGCTCGGCCTGCTGCGCGGCCTGGGCAAAGCGCGCTGCACGGCGCTCGGCCGCGCGCACTTCGCTGGCATAGCTCAGCGCCAGATAGAGCATCGCCCACGACATCAGGAAATAATAGCTCGAGATCGCGAACTCGAGCACGATGGCGAGCGGGTCGATCTCGGCGATCTTCTCGCGCAGTTCGCTGTCCTCGAACACGCTGATCGGATCATAGACGTTGAACGCGAAATAATTGAACGACGAGATCGCCAGCGCCGCGGGGATCGCGCCGATGCACGCGGCGATGATCCGCGGGGTCAGCGGTTTGTCCTCGAACCAGCGCAGGCCCAGATACAGCGCGACATTGGTGACGATGCCGAACACGGTCACCGCCACCCGGCGGATCACCAGCTCTTCCTGGGCGGGAAAATCCAGCACCGCCGCGCGCAGCGTGACGATGATCATGTAGAACAACCAGAATCCCAGGATCGAAAGCAGGGCGACCTGCTGGTCCACCCGGGGCCGGGCATGGCGCGTGGCAAGCATTTTCATCGGCGACAGTCTTAACCGCAGATGACTGACATGTCTTTACCGCCGCCGCCTGCTGGTCGAACAGGGGGAGAGGTTGGTCGAAAGCGTAAGGTTGGGGACGGGCGTCACTCGGCCAGCGCAACACCGGGACTGCGCGGATCGGCATAGCCGGTCCAGGCCTTGCCATCGAACTGCGCCGCGTTGAGCTTCGAGCCCAGGTCGCTGACCACCACCGGCTGGCCCATCGCGGCAAGGTCCTTGCTCATCGCGCCCAGCCCGGTGTCCTTTTCGACGATCAGCGAGCCGTTGCCGAAATAGATGTTGGGCAGCGCCAGCGCGTCGCCTGCAGGCAGGCCGAAATCGATCACCCCGATCAGCGCCTTGGTGACGTGCATGATGATGCGCTTGCCGCCTGCCGAGCCGACGGCCAGCACCGGGCGATCAGCAGCGTCATAGACGATGTGCGGTGACATCGAGGACAAAGGGCGCTTGCCCGGCTGCACCCGGTTGGCGACCTTCATCCCGTTCTGTTCGGGCGCAAAGGTGAAGTCGGTGAGCTCGTTGTTGAGGAAATAGCCGTTGGCGATAAGCTGGCTGCCGAACGGGCCTTCGACGGTCGAGGTCATGCTGACGACATTGCCCGCGCCATCGACCGCGACGAAATGGGTTGTGCCGGCAACCTCGCTCGAGATCGCGGCCGTGCGCGGCTCGGCGCCCGGAGGGGTGCCGGCTTCATAGCGACCCAGCGCCTTGGCGGGATCGATCGTTGCTGCGCGGGCAGCGACATAGGCGGGGTCGAGCAGGCCGTTGACCGGCACCGAGACGAAATCGGGATCGCCCAGATACTGTTCGCGGTCGGCATAAGCGAGCTGCATCGCCTCGCCGATCAGATGCCAGGTCTTCGGGTCGTCCTTGCCCATGCCTGCGATATCGTGCGGCTGGAGCATGCCCAGGATCTGCTGCACCGTGGTCGCGCCCGAAGAGGGCGGGCCCATGCCGCAGACCTTGTAGCCGCGATAGCGCGAACACACCGCGGGACGCTCCTTGGCGGCATAGGCGGCAAGATCGGCCAGCGTCATCTTTGCAGGATTGACCGAAGCCTTGCTCACCGCATCGACCAGTGCCTGGCCGTGCTTGCCGGTATAGAAGGCGTCTGGGCCGCCCTTGGCCACCGCGCGCAGCAGCTCGGCAAGCGCGGGATTGGTCACCCGCTCGCCCGCTGCCTTGGGACCGGTGGCGTTCCAGTAGATGCCGCGCGCATCGGGGAAGCGCGCCCAGATCGGCGCGAGCCGCTTGAGGGTGCCGGCGAGCACGTCGCTCACTTCGAAGCCTTCGTCGGCCAGCCGGATCGCGGGCGCAAACAGGTCTGCCCAGGGCAATTTGCCCCATCTGGCGTGGGTCATCGCCATCAGCCGGATGTTGCCGGGAACCCCGACGCTGCGGCCGCCCTGAAAGGCATCGATAAACGGCAAAGGCTTGCCGTCCGCGCCCAGCAGCAGCGCCTCGCTGGCCGAAGCCGGCGCCATTTCGCGCCCGTCGATGGTGGCAAGCGTGCCGGTCGCAGCATCGTGATGCAGCAGCAGCCCGCCGCCGCCGATCCCGGAGCTTTGCGGCTCGACCACGGTCAGCGCGAGCATCATCGCCATCGCTGCATCGGCAGCCGACCCGCCCTTGCGCAGGATTTCCTGGCCCGCTGCGGTTGCGCGCGGATCGGCCGAGGAGACCACGCCCTTGCCCTGCGCTGCGGTTGCGGACGAGCGGGCGGGCGCGGGTGCCTGCGCGTGGCCGGCGATGGAGAGCGTGGACAGGGCGAAGGCGGCTGCAACAAGCAGCGTGCGGGGGAATGCGGTCATCGCTGCGTTATAGCGCCGGGACGGGGGGCGGCAAGCTCTGCCTCAGGCGAGCGCGACCGCCGCGCCACCCTCGGGCTTGGCCGCCCAGAGCTTCTCGTGGAAGAAGAACGCCACCGCGTTGACCATCGGCTCGATGATCGCAAGGCCGCCAGCGATCTCGAGCGATCCGGTGAACGCATAAGCGACCGAGAACCCGATGGTGAGGTGCACCGCCAGATAGCTCAGGGTCTTGGCAATATCGCGGGGCATGGTCGAACTCCTGTCATACGGCAACAGGCTATTGATAATCATTCGCATATTACTGCGCCAATGAAGGTTTTGGGGTGTGGTGATCGATTGGGGCGATCAATGCGGGGTTGCTATGATATGGTTCACGCGAAGACGCGAAGAAATCGGACGGCTGGCAGGTCATCACGCTTTCCGGACCCCTGCGCAGGCAGGGGCCCATCTCCTGCCCGCCCGTCTCTTGCCGCCGGTGGACAGATACGCACGCTGGGGAGATAGACCCCTGCCTGCGCAGGGGTCCGAGGGTGCGAACCCTTCAATCGACCCCGACTGCCTCGCCCAGCGTCGCAAAGCCATCCCGCTTCAGCAGTTTCTTGAGGCCCCGATTGATCTGCGCGGCCAGTCCCGGACCTTCGTACACCAGTGCCGAATAGATCTGCACCAGCGACGCGCCTGCGCGGATTCGGGCATAGGCGTCTTCGGCGCTGGCGATGCCGCCGACGCCGATCAGCGGGATCGCGCCGCCGCTTGCGGTCCGGAAATCGCGCAAGCGCTGCTGTGCCAGATCGCGCAACGGCGCGCCAGACAGCCCGCCTGCCTCGCCCGCATGCCGCGAGCGCAGCGCGGGGCGTGAAATGGTGGTGTTCGAGACGATCAGCGCATCGAGCCTCTTGTCCATCGCGATGCGGGTGATGTCGTCGATATCGGCCGGTTCCAGATCGGGTGCGAGCTTGAGGAACACCGGGCAGGGGTTGGCCCCGCGCGCCTCGATCACCGCATCGAGCAGCGCAGACAGCGCGCCAGCGTCCTGCAGCGCGCGCAGGCCCGGGGTGTTGGGCGAGGAGATGTTGACCGTGAGATAGCGCGCCAGCGGCGCCATGATCCGCGTCATCGTCGCATAATCGGCGATGCGGTCTTCGGAATCCTTGTTGGCGCCGATGTTGACGCCCATGATTCCGGCGTTCGATCGGCCCGCGACCAGCCGCTCGACCACCGCGCCCGCGCCGTCGTTGTTGAAGCCCATGCGGTTGATCACCGCCTTGTCCTCGACCAGCCGGAACAGCCGCGGGCGCGGATTGCCCGCCTGGGCCAGGGGGGTCACGGTGCCGATCTCGACAAAACCGAAGCCGAAGCCGAACAGCGCATGCGGCGCTTCGGCGTTCTTGTCGAAGCCGGGGGCCAGGCCCACCGGCGCGGGAAAATCGATCCCCGCGACCCGCATCGCCAGCATCGGATCGGCAGCGGGCGGGGCAGAGGCCGGCGCAAGCCGCAGCGCCGCCAGCGTCAGCCGGTGCGCGGTCTCTCCATCGAGCAGGAACAGGGCGGGCCGGGCGAGCGAAAACAGCATGGTCAGCCTATGGCTTTGCGACGGGCCGATGGTCAAGCGCCCTGCTGGCGGTTTACCCTTGGCGGCCAAGTGTATACCGTTTGCCTAAACCATCACAGAATAACGGAAAGTCGTCTTATGGCCCTGCGTACCCTAGCCACCGCCCTGTTGCTTGCCGCCAGCCCGCTGGTGCTGGCCAGCCCGGTCGCGGCCCAGACCGCCCCTGCAGCCAAGGCCAACAGCGCCGAGTTGGCCGCGTTCTTCGAGCAGGTCGATGCCGATGGCCTGGCGCAATCGCCGCAGGGCAAGGCCTATCGCGGCATCCGCGACGCCGATTACGGCAAGTGGAACGATCCGTCCGATGCCAAGGCGGTCGCCGATTTCGAGCGCGGGCAAAAGGCTCTGGCGACGATGAAGGCGCGGTTCGACCCGGCGAAGCTGAGCGCCGAGGACGCGCTGAGCTACCGGTTGTTCGAATATCAGGCCGAGCGCGCCGCCAAGGCGCACCCGTTCCGCCGCAACGACTATGTCTTCGACCAGATGAACGGCGCGCAGAGCCAGATGCCCGCGTTCCTGATCAACATCCACCGCGTCGCCAGCAAGAGCGATGCCGAGGCCTATGTCGCACGGCTGCAGGGCATCGGGCCCAGGCTGGACGGGCTGATCGCCGAGTCGCGCACCCGGGCTGACGCGGGCGTCATGCCCCCCAAATGGGTCTATCCCTTCGTCATCGACGACGCACGCAACGTGATCAAGGGCGCGCCCTTCGATGGCGGCGCGTCCTCGACGCTGCTCGCCGACCTCAGCAAGAAGGTCGAGGCGCTCGACATCCCGGCGGCCGACAAGGCCGCGCTGATTGCTGCGGGCAGCGATGCGCTGCTGACCAGCGTCAAGCCGGCCTATCAGCGGCTGATCGCCGAGATGGAGCGGCAGCAGGCGATCGCTCCTGCCGAGGATGGCGTGTGGCGCTTCAAGGACGGCGCGGCCTATTATGCGCAGCTGCTCGCCAGCTATACCACCACCGATCTCACCCCCGATCAGGTCCACCAGATCGGCCTCGACAATGTCGCACGCATCCATGGCCAGATGCGCGAGATCATGAAGACGGTGGGCTTCACCGGCACGCTGCAGGAATTCTTCGCCTTCGTCCGCACCGATGACCGCTTCTATTTCAAGACGCGCGAGGACTATCTTGCGGCGGTCGACACCAAGCTGAAGGCGATGACCGCCAAGCTGCCCGAATATTTCAACACGCTGCCCAAGGCGCCGCTGACGGTGAAGGCGGTCGAGGCGTTTCGCGAGAAGTCCGCCGGCAAGGCGTTTTATCAGAGCCCCGCGCCCGATGGGTCGCGCCCCGGCACCTATTATGTGAACCTCTACAATCTGAAAGACATGGCCTCGACCGAGCTCGAGGCGCTGGCCTATCATGAGGGGCTTCCCGGCCACCATCTCCAGCGCGCGGTGCAGACGGAACTTGGCGATCTGCCGCCGTTCCGCCGCTTTGGCGGGGTCACCGCCTATACAGAAGGCTGGGGCCTGTATTCCGAAGAGCTGGGCAAGGACATGGGCTTTTACGAAGACCCCTATTCGGACTTCGGCCGACTGGGCATGGAGTTGTGGCGCGCGTGCCGTCTGGTGGTCGATACCGGCATCCATCACAAGCGCTGGAGCCGCGAGCAGGCGATCGGGTACCTGACCGAAAACACCCCCAATCCAGATGGCGATATCTCCAAGGCGATCGAGCGCTATGTCGTTTATCCGGGCCAGGCCAACGCCTATATGATCGGCAAACTCAAGATCATGGAACTGCGCCAGCGCGCGCAAAAGGCGCTGGGGCCGAAGTTCCAGTACGGCCGTTTCCACGACGCGATTCTCAAGAGCGGACCGGTGCCGCTGACGGTGCTGGAGGAGCGAATCGACGGCTGGATCGCCAGCGGCGGCTGATTCGCGCCATTCTTGAACGGTTCGCGACTAGCGGGCAGATTTTGCACGATTTTTCATCGTGTCGAATCCATCCAATCATCCCCCCCGATCATCCCCTATAGCCCGTTTGCGACCCGAAGGGCTCAAGGCAGCGATGCCGAGAGTTCTTTTCCTAACGGCGATCCTGCCCTTGTGGCGGGATCGCCTTTTTTTTGTGCTCCATTCGGTCTATAGGCCTTGCCGGGTCGACGAGAATATAACACCGGCACGGGGACAAGCGGTCAATCCGCTGCTGCGTTGCACGGGGGAATGGGGCCGCGCATGCCGAACCTGCAATATGCTCTTCCGGACGAATCGCTCCGCGAGTTTGTCTCGGTCTATTATCTGTTCGATAGCCCTGAACCTTATGTCATGGACGGCGAGCGCGCGGCCATCGCGCAGCTGCGGCTGGGCACCTGCGGGCGCGTTACCATGCATTTTCCCGATGGATCGAAGACACAGATCAGCGGTGCCGCGCTGATGGGGCCAACCACCGCAGCGGTGAAGTTCGAGATCGAGGGCCCGTTCCACATGTTCGGCCTAGGCATCACCGCGGCCGGATGGGGTGCGCTGACCCAGCAGAGCGCGGCGCAGTAGCTCGACCGAATCGTGCCCGCGGTCATGGTGTTCCCCAATATCGAGCAGCGGCTCGAAGAGGTCCGCGCGCTCGATTCGCTGCCTGCGATGTGCGCTGCGGCCGATGCGATCCTGAAGCCGATCATGCAGGAGGCCAATCCGGAGATGGTCGCCTTCACGCGGATGGTCGACCAGTGGCTGGCCTCGAGCGTCTCGCCGATGGTGACCGAACTGCACGCGCAGACCGATCTGTCCGAACGCCAGCTGACCCGCCGGGTGAAGCAGCTCTACGGCATGCCGCCCAAATATCTCTCGCGCAAATATCGCGCGTTGCGCGCCGCGCGGGCGCTGATCGACGCCCAGCCGGACGAGGCCGACTTCCTGCGCGATGCGTTCTACGACCAGTCGCACATGATTCGCGAGCTCAAGCTGTTCGCAGGGACCACGCCGACCAGGCTGCGCACCGGTGAGGGCGAGCTCGCCCGGCTGATCGATCAGCGCGGCCGGCTCAAGGGCAGCATCAACCCGCTGGTGGCCGATACCTGATCGATTCCGCGGGCTCAGTCGCGCAGTTTCATCTCCAGCCGGTTGACGCCGTCTTCGCTGCGATAGTCGGTGATGTCCGCCCATGCGCGGATCAGCGCCAGCCCAGCGCCGCCGCCCCGCTCGGCATTGGGCATCTCGGCCTCGGCCTCGCTGTCGCTTTCCATGCGCGGATCGAACGGTTGGCCCGAGTCGCACAGGCAGATCGTCACCGCTTCGCTGCTCCCCTGCAGCGTCAGCGTCCCCGAAAACCCCGGTGCGACGAGCCCATGATCGTAAAGATTGGTAACCGCCTCTTCCGCCAGGATCGCAAGCTTGGCGCGCTGCTGCGGCGGCAGCGTGTTGGTTGTGCAGAACAATTGGACCAGCGCCACCGCACGATGTATCGATTCGGGACCATTTTCGTCCAGATCGCACGAAAGCGGATTGAAATTGCGCCGGATCATGGCTGAGGTTATGCCATGATGGCGGGCAAGAGGGGGTGCATATTATGAAATGCGGACTGCTTGTTACATTTTCACTGCTGGCGATGGTCGCACAACCGGCCTGGGCGGATATCGGCCGGGTCAAGAAGACCACCGGAACAGCCTCGATCGAGCGCAAGGGCGCGCGGGTCACCCCTGTAGTGGGCACCAGCCTGCTGCCCGGCGATGTGCTGGTCACCGGCAATGGCGGCCAGATCGCGGTGACCTTTGCCGACAACACCCGTTTCTCGGTCGGACCCAACAGCCGCATCGCGGTCGACAAGTTCGATTTCGACCGGACCACCCGATCGGGCGCGTTCGAAACCCGGGTCGAGAAGGGATCGCTCGGCGTCGTCTCGGGCCAGATTGCCAAGTCGCGGCGCGATGCGATGAAGGTGCGCACACCGACATCCTTGCTCGGGGTCCGCGGCACCCGCTTCATCGTGAACGTGCCTGAATGATGCGGCGCGCTGCTTTCGGAGCGGCGCTTGCCGCATCTGCGCTATCGGCCTGTGCGGGTCCTTCGCTGCTGCTCCTCGACAACGAGGACGGGTCGTCCGAAGGCGCGCTGGCGGTGATCGACGAGGGCTGCGACAACCCCGACGGGTCGACCATCGCGGGATCGTTTACCCGCACCAAGCTTTCGGGATGCAAGCCGCGGCCCAAGGGTGTCGGGGCCGATGGTCTCAAGCCCGACGAGCGCGCGCTGATCAACGATCTGCCGCCGCCGCCTGCGCGCTTCATCATGTATTTCGTGCCCGACACCACCGATCTGGCACCGGGGTCCGAAGGCATGATCGAGGCGCTCGACCGCCACTTCAAGGCACGCCCCGGCGCCGAGATCGAGATCATCGGCTATACCGACACCGTGGGCAAGGCGGACTACAACCTCGTGCTCTCGCAAAAGCGCGCCGAGGAGATCAAGGGCAGGCTGGTGCAGCTGGGCTTCCCCACCGGGGTGATCACCACCACCGGGCGCGGCGAGACCGAACTGCGCTTCCCCACCCCCGACGAGACCGAGAATGGCGGCAACCGCCGCGTGGAGATCATCGTCCGCTGAAGGTCTGCGCTTGCCACCCGGCGCAGGGGCATTACGACCGTGCCCACACGCTTGTCATGCAAGAGGCTTCATGCTCACCGATATCCAGATTTCCCGCGCCGCCCGGCTCCAGCCGATCTCCGCCATCGCCGCAAAACTGGGCCTGCAGCCTGACGCGATCGAACCCTATGGCCATCACAAGGCCAAGATCGACCTTGCCGCAGCAGGGCTGGGCGACGCGCGGGGCCGCCTGATCCTCGTCACCGCGATCAACCCCACGCCGGCGGGCGAGGGCAAGACCACCACGTCGGTCGGCCTTGCCGATGCCCTGTGCCGGATCGGCCACAAGACCGTGCTCGCGCTGCGCGAGCCCTCGCTCGGCCCGTGCTTCGGCACCAAGGGCGGCGCGACCGGGGGCGGCTATGCGCAGGTCGGGCCGATGGAAGACATCAACCTCCATTTCACCGGCGATTTCCATGCGATCACCTCGGCGCACAATCTGCTCGCGGCGATGATCGACAACCACATCCACTGGGGCAACGCGCTCGATATCGATGTGCGCCGCGTCGTGTGGCGGCGGGTGCTCGACATCAACGACCGCGCGCTGCGCCAGATCGTGCAATCGGTGGGCGGGGTCGGCAACGGTTTCCCGCGCGAAAGCGGGTTCGACATCACCGTCGCATCCGAGGTGATGGCGATCCTGTGTCTGGCGCGCGATCTGAATGATCTGGAAGAGCGGCTGGGGCGGATCGTCATCGGCTATACCCGCGCCAAGACCCCGGTGACCGCGAGCGACCTCAAGGCCGCCGGCGCGATGACGGTGCTGCTTGCGCAGGCGATCAAGCCCAATCTGGTGCAGACGCTGGAGGGCAACCCCGCGCTGCTCCATGGCGGCCCGTTCGCCAACATCGCGCATGGCTGCAATTCGGTGATCGCGACGCGCGCCGCGCTGGCGCTGGGCGATTTCGTGGTGACCGAGGCGGGCTTCGGCGCGGATCTGGGCGCGGAGAAATTCTTCGACATCAAGTGCCGCCAGGCGGGGCTGAAACCGGCTGCGGCGGTGATCGTCGCCACTGTGCGCGCGCTCAAGATGAACGGCGGCGTCGCCAAGGCGGACCTTGGCAGCGAGGATGTCGAGGCGGTGCGGCGTGGCAGCGTCAATCTCGTGCGGCATATCGAGAACGTCCGCAGCTTCGGCGTCCCGGTGGTGGTCGCGATCAACCACTTCACCAGCGATACCGACGCCGAGATCGAGGTGCTGCGCGAGGCTGCGGCATCGCAGGGGGCAGACGCGCATGTCTGCCGCCACTGGGCCGATGGCGGGGCGGGGGCTGAGGATCTGGCGCAGGCCGTGGCGGCACTGGCAGGGTCCGATGCCGCGCAGTTTGCGCCGCTCTATCCCGATGAGCTGCCGCTGATTGACAAGATCAACACTGTCGCCACACGCATCTACCGCGCCGGCTCAGTCGCGGCGTCGCCTGCGATCCTGGCACAGCTGGGGCGCTGGGAAGAGGCGGGATACGGCCACCTGCCGGTGTGCATGGCCAAGACCCAGTACAGCTTCTCCGCCGACCCGGCGCTGCTCGGCGCGCCCACCGGGCACGTGCTGCCGGTACGCGAGGTGAAGCTGAGTGCGGGTGCGGGATTCGTCGTGGCGATCTGCGGCGAGATCATGACCATGCCGGGCCTGCCGCGCGTTCCAGCGGCAGAGAGCATCCGGTTCGATGCACGCGGCGAGATCGAAGGGCTGTTCTGACTCTTTCCCCTCCCGCTTGCGGGAGGGGTGGCCGAGCCGTAGGCGAGGACGGGGTGGGCATACGCAAATGCGGTGCTTTCAGGCCCACTCCAGTTCAGCAAGCTGAACCTGCCCCTCCCGCCTGCGGGAGGGGAGATGTCCTCTGATCAGCCGTTTACGTCGGCCTGGGTCACAGGGACGATGCGGATTTCCACGCGGCGGTTCTGCGCGCGGCCGTCTTCGGTGGTGTTGGAGGCAACCGGCTGCGATTCGCCGAAGCCGCGCGTCGCGAGGCGGGCGGACTGGACGCCGCGGGTCGACAGATAGCTCGACACCGACTGCGCACGGCGTTCCGACAGCGTCTGGTTGTACGCATCGCTGCCAGTCGAATCGGTGTGGCCGTACACGTCGATATAGGTGCTTTCATACTGCACCAGCGTGGCGGCGACATCGTTCAGCGTGTTGCGGAATTCGGGCTTCACGGCCGAGCTGTCGACATCGAAGGTCACCTGGCTGGGCATGTTGAGCAGCAGGCTGTCGCCATCACGGACCACGTCCACGCCGGTGCCTGCGGTCTTCTGGCGAAGCTCGCGCTCCTGCTGGTCGAGATAATAGCCGATGCCGGCGCCTGCCACGGCGCCGATGCCCGCGCCGACGATCTTTTCGGTACGGTCGCGGCGTCCGCCGACGATGTCACCCAGCAGATAGCCGCCCAGCGCGCCGCCAAGGCCGCCGATCGCCGACTTGCTGATCCGCTGCTGGCCGGTTTCGGGGTCGGTCACACAGGCTGCCAGCGCAAGGCTGGACAGGCCGGCAAAGGCGGCGATGCGGATGGTCTTGCTGTTCATGCTGAAAGGCTCCCAGGACTTTTGAAGGATTCTGTCGTACGTACGTCTCGTAACGTCTCAGCGCCTTATTCGATCCGGCGGCTGAATGGTTCCCGAACCGAAATATAACATTGCGTAACTTTTTGCGCGGAGGCGGGCCGCGCCCGATCCGGCCCATCCAGCGAAACCGCGTGACACTGCGCGTTGCCGCGATATAGGTGTCTCCTTGCAAACAGCATAAGGCCCGATGGACCCTCTCCTTCCCTTTCCGTGGCTCGACGCCGTCATCATTCTGGCGTTGATCTTTCTGAATGGCGTGTTCGCCATGTCCGAACTTGCCATCGTATCGGCCCGCACCGCGCGGCTGGAGGCGATGGCCAAGGAAGGCAGCAGCGCTGCGCGCACCGCGATCCGGCTGGGCGCGGACCCGGGCAAGTTCCTCTCCACCGTCCAGATCGGCATCACGCTGATCGGCATTGTCGCAGGCGCATATTCGGGCGCGAGCCTGGGCGGACCGGTGGGCGACCGGCTGGCGATGATCGGGGTACCCGCCGACATCTCCGATACCGCCGGTTTCGCGCTGGTCATCGGCATCACCACCTATCTGTCGCTGGTGATCGGCGAGCTGGTGCCCAAGCAGTTCGCGTTGCGCAAGGCCGAGGAGCTGGCGGTGATCATGGCGATCCCGATGGACCTGATGGCGCGCGGCGCTGCTCCGGTGGTCTGGCTGCTCGACAGCTCGAGCGCGCTGATCTTCCGGCTGCTTGGGCTCAACCGCGAATCGGAGAACATCGTCACCGCCGAAGAGCTGCAGATGATCTTTGCCGAAGCCACCAAGTCGGGCGTGATCGAGGAAAGCGAACGCGCGATCATTTCGGGCGTGGTGCGGCTGGCCGGACGCCCGGTGCGCGAGGTGATGACACCGCGCACCGAGGTTGACTGGCTGCCAGTCGAGGCAGGGCTCGAGGATCTGCGCCGGATCATGGCCGAATCGCCGCACAGCCGCCTGCCGGTCGCCGATGGCTCGGTCGATGCGATCATCGGCATCGTCACGGTGCGCGATCTGCTCTCGGCGATCATCGAAGGCGCGCCGCTCGATCTGGCGGCCCTGGTGCGCACCGCGCCGATCGTTCCCGATCAGGTCGATGCGATGGATGCGCTCAAGGTGCTGCAGAAGGGCGAGGTGCCGATGGCGCTCGTCCATGACGAATACGGCCATTTTGAAGGGCTGGTGACGCCCGCGGACCTTTTGCAGGCGCTGGTCGGCGATTTCGCGTCGGACCAGGGCGAAGGCGATTCGCCGATGGTGGTCGAGCGCGCCGATGGCAGCCTGCTGATCTCAGGCGCGCTGCCTGCCGATGCGATGGCCGAGCGGCTGGGGATCGATCTGTCGGGCGACCGCGATTATGCGACCGCCGCAGGCCATGTGCTCCACTGCTTGCGCCACCTGCCCAAGGAGGGCGAGGTGTTCAACGACCAGGGGTGGCGTTTCGAGATCGTCGACATGGACAACCGCAAGGTCGACAAGTTGCTGGTCAGCCGCATCGAGGCCGACGAGGACTGAGCCTCGCGGGATAGCGGGTATGTTACTGGGGAGGGCCGCCGCCGCCGGCTCCGGGCGCGCCGACCGCGCCGATGTTGCCGAACAGATCCTGGAAGAAGGTGCGGTTGCGACCCAGCGTCGGGGTCTTCTTGCCTTCGGGGTCGATGTTGGCGACCTGTTCCAGCCCGGTATAATCGACCGCCTCGACAGTGCCTGCCGCATCGAAACGCACCCGCATCACCTGCTGCGCGGTGGCGCGCGGGTTGGCAAAGGCGAGCTGACGGGTGTCGCGCGCGAAATAATACCATTCGTTGCTGGCGAACTGGCCGGTGAAGGTCGGGCGACCCAGCGTCCGTTCCACCGACTGGCGGTTGTCCACGCCCGGCAGGATCTGGCCTGCCAGCGCCTGATCGTAGATGAAACCCTGATGGCCACGCAGCTGGCCGCAGCCGGACAGCAGCGGCAGGGCGGCAAGACCGATCAGCAGAGCTGCCCGTTTGGTGCGGCTAAGCGGCGCGCGGAGTGTAGGAGCTTTGCTGATCATCATCTTTCCTTGGCGTGCGTCCGCCTGACTGTCGAGATGCAGGGCGATGGACATGGGCCTTGCAGCCTCACCCATCTCTTGCAACTTGCCGTTGACGCCTCAATATGCACTTAGCCCCTGCATCACAAGTGGCCAATGAATTGTGGCTTAACGCTGCCTGCTCCATCTGGAAAAGCTGAACCATGTCCGTGCTCTCCCGTATTTTTGCCCGCAAGGACCCCCGCGAACAGGCGCGTCCGGCCTATGACCGCGTCGTGGCGCTGGGCCGCGACCCCTATTGGTATCTCGATGGCGGAGTGGCAGACAGCGTCGATGGCCGGTTCGAGGCGGTGATGACGGTGCTGGGCGCGGTGCTGCTGCGGCTGGAACGCGACGATGCCGACACCACGGTACGGCATTTTTCGGTTCATCTGGCCGAGCTGTTCGTCGATGACATGGATGGCCAGCTGCGCCAGAACGGCGTCGGTGACCTGATCGTCGGCAAGCATATCGGCAAGATGATGAGCGCGCTGGGCGGCAGGCTGGGCGCCTATCGCGGCGCGCTGGAAGCGGGCGATGTGGCGCAGCTCGCCGATGCGCTGCGCCGCAACCTGTATGGCGACGCCAGTGTCAGCGATGCCGCGGTGGCCGCTGCCGCGCAGCACCTGATGGCGCTGTACGCCCGGCTCAAGGCCCTGCCCGTGAGCGCAATCCTGCAGGGCGATTTCTGATGCAGCCGCCGGTGGAATTCTCGCGGCCGGTCGATCTGCGCGCACTGCCGCGCCAGCAGGTCGATCTGGTCGCCAACAAGACCGAACGCGCCGCGCTCGCGCGCCGGTTCCACATCGTGTCGATCGATGCCTTGAAGGCGACAGCGACGGTCGAGGAAACCGACCGGGGGGTAGAGGTTCGCGGCACGATCACCGCCATCCTGGTACAGAGCTGCGCGATCTCGGCGGAGGATTTTCCGGTGCGGATCGCATCGGACTATCGTCTGCGGTTCGTACCCGAAGACGAGTACGAAGCGGCGATGCAGGCCGCGGGCGACGAAGTCGAACTGGCCGCGGACGATCTCGACACCATCGCCTATTCGGGCAGCACGCTTGATCTGGGCGAGGCGATCGCACAGACGCTGGCGCTGGAGATCGATCCGTTTGCCGAGGGTCCCGGGGCGGATGCGGCGCGCGCCGAATACGGCCTTTCCACCCCCGAAGACAGCGGGCCATTCGCCGCGCTCAAGGCGCTGCAGACCAAGAAGAGCTGATCGCGGGGATCGGGGGAGGACCCCTCAGGGCACCCCGGCATTGCCCAGCATCCGGTCAATGGCGTGCACGGCTGCGGCATATTCGGGCGAATCGACCGCAGTGTAATCGCGCTCGAACGCCGCCTGATCGAGCCCTTCGGGCCTTGTCAGCAGTTCGGGCGGCAGAATCTGGTCCTGCGTGATCGCGACCAGCCGGGTTTGCACCGTGCGCGCCAGCTGCGGCTTGACCGCCGCCATGGCAAAGCGCTCGCCCGAGCGGTCCGCGGCCAGATCGACGAACGAAAAGCCGCTGCCGCCTTCGCTGCTGTCCGCCAGTTCCTTCCACGTCCCCATCGATCGCGCGACCTGGCTGCCCAGCGTGGCCGAGATTGCGGCCGACAGCGCCCAGTGCTTGGCCAGATCCTCGCGCCCCGCCAGCGTCACCGGGTCTGCGCTGGCGCCGCAATCCGCCACCAGCGCGCGGGCCGACCCTGCCAGCTTCTCGCGATATTCGGGCACTGCGCGCATCGCGATCGCGGTCAGCAGCACGCGGTTGTGATCTTCAGCGCTGATGCCTGCGGGAGGCTTCTGCGCAGCTGCCAGCCGCACCAGCTTGGGCAGATCCGCCCCGGCGGTGCCGGCGATCGCGCAATAGGCGGCGGCGAGCCTTACGGGGTCGGGTGTGGTGCCGCCCGCCTGGGCGAGCCCGGCCAGCGCGGCCCCGCGTCCGGGATTGACCAGCACCAGCCTGGCCCGGTCCGGGGTGACCGTGAAGCGCCTGAGCGCCTGCTCCAGTGGCACGGGCCCAGTCTGGTGACCCCGTGTCTGATCATCCCGTGCCTGATCACCCTGTGCCTGGCGCCATAGCCGCGCCAGCGCCCAGTGGCTCAGCCATTGCGGCACGGGCACGCGGCCGATGGTCACGGCAAGATCGGGCAGTGCGGCAGCCTTGGGATCTTCCGCCGGGCGCACCAGCGCGACCGCATTGACCCAAAGTCCCGCGCCAAGCTCGCGGCTCATGTCGACGACCATCTCGCCGCTGCGCGATCGTCCGGGCAGGGCGGCAGGCTGCAGCCGCGCGCGGATGCGCAGCGGGGCCAGCGCCTCGCTGGCAAGCCCTGCCAGCCCGTCGAGCTCGCGCTGCGTCACGGTGATCTGTACCAGCGCGCCGCGTCGGGTATCGCTGCCCGTGATCTGCTGCAGGGCATTGCGCGCTGCAGCCGCGCTTGCGGTATCGGGGGTGGCAGGCTCGGGCACCAGTGGCGTCAGGCTGAGCAGCGCCAGCGCGGCCGTGACCAGCACCGCCAGCAGCGCGGCGATAAGCCACCGTCCGCGCCTGCGCGCGCCGCGCGCAGGCTTGACGGAATCGGCAGGGCTGGGCTCGGGCGGGGTCATGGGTCGGGCCTGCGCAAAGGGGCGTCCGGCATGACGCATCACGAAAAAGGGAGGCAGCGGCGTGGCGAGCATGCACGAAAAAGCGCCGGAAATCGAACGATCCCGGCGCTTTTGCGAAGTTTTGGCGATGAGCGCTGGCGCTTATGCGGCGGGCAGAGCTGCCTGTGCCTGCTTGACCAGGGTCTTGAAGACCTCGGCTTCGTGCATGGCAAGATCGGCCAGAACCTTGCGGTCCAGTTCGACGCCTGCCAGCTTCAGACCGTGCATGAACTGGCCATAGGTGAGGCCTTCCATGCGGGTTGCAGCGTTGATGCGCACGATCCACAGCGCGCGGAAGTTGCGCTTCTTGGCCTTGCGGTCGCGATACGCGTACTGGCCTGCCTTTTCGACGGCCTGACGGGCGATGCGGATGGTATTCTTGCGACGGCCGTAATAGCCCTTCGCCTGTACGAGAATGCGCTTGTGCTTGGCGCGGGTGGTAACACCCCGTTTGACGCGTGCCATATGCTATATCCTTTGATTATCGAGAACTTGAGAAACGGTAAGGCGGGATCAACCCAGGCCGTACGGCGCCCATTTCTTGATGGTCTTGGCATCGGCATCCGAGATGACCGAGGTGCCGCGATTCTGACGGATATACTTCGCATTGTGGCTCATCAGACGGTGACGCTTGCCAGCGACGCCATGCTTGATCTTGCCGGTGGCGGTGAGCTTGAAGCGCTTCTTCACACCGCTCTTGGTCTTCAGCTTGGGCATTTTGGTCTCCTTCGTTGGAAGTCCGTATACAAGCGAACATGGCAGCCCATAACCAGCCAGCCCGCTTTGTCGGAAGCGTGCGCGCCTAGCGGGATTCGGTGACGAATGCAAGGCGGCAGTTGGAAGGCATGTGCGGAGGCGGCAGGTGCCGCCCCCGCAGCAATGCTTACACCCGGTGCATCGCGCAGACCTTGTTGCCGGCGGGGTCGCGCAGATAGGCGAGGTACAGCTTCATGCCTGCGCCTTCGCGCACGCCCGGCGGATCCTCGATCGCGGTGCCGCCATGCGCAAGGCCTGCGGCATGCCAGGCATCTGCCTGCTCGGCCGAGGTCGCGGCAAAGCCGATGGTGCTGCCGTTGCCGCAGCTGGCCGGTTGGCCGTCGATCGGCTTGGTCAGCAGGAACAGTCCGCCATTGTGCATGTAGATGACGCGGCCCTTGGGGTCGACCATTCCCGGCCTGCCGCCCAGCGCGGTTATCGTTGCATCGTAGAACGCCTTGGACGCGTCGATATCGTCCGCGCCCAGCATGACGTGTGAAAACATGAAACTCTCCTGTCGTTAACCGGCCAACTTTTAACCGGATAGTTAAATCACCATGGACAAGCCGTCTGGCCCTCGTCAATATCCGGCAGGCGCAAAGACAGCCATTGGCCGATAAAGGTCAAGGCAAAAGGGGAGAGGGACGGGCGATGAGGCTGAAGGCTCTGATGGGGGCAGCGCTGGCGCTGCTGGCGGCGGCATGTTCGGGAGGCGGCGAGACCGCGACGACCGGCACCACCGGGATAGATGGCGCGCGGATCATCAAGGCCGATGGCGGTGAATGGCTGAGCTATGGCCGCACCTATGACGAGCAGCGCTACAGCCCGCTCGACCAGATCAACCCCGGCAATATCGGCGAACTGGGCCTGGCCTGGTATGCCGACATGGATACCGCGCGCGGCCAGGAAGCCACGCCACTGGTGATCGACGGCAAGATCTACATCACCACCGCCTGGTCCAAGGTGAAGGCCTATGACGCGGTCACCGGCAAGCCGCTTTGGGATTTCGACCCCAAGGTGCCCGGCGAGACGGGGGTCAAGGCGTGCTGCGATGTCGTCAACCGGGGGCTTGCCGCCTGGGGCAACATGCTGTTCCTCGGCACCCTTGATGGCCGGCTGATCGCGCTCGATCGCGGCACGGGCCGCGAGATCTGGAGCACGGTGACCGTCGATCAGGCCAAGTCCTATACCGTGACCGGCGCGCCGCGCGTCATCGATGGCATGGTGATCATCGGCAATGGCGGCGCCGAGTTCGGCGTGCGCGGCTTTGTCGCGGCCTATGATGCGGCGACCGGCAAGCAGTTGTGGAAATTCTACACCGTGCCCGACCGCCCCGGCGCCAACGAGGCGGAATATCTCAAGACCGCCGAGAGCAGCTGGAAGGGCGAATACTGGAACATCGGCGGCGGCGGCACCGTGTGGGACGCGATGGCCTATGACCCCGAACTTGGCCTGCTCTATGTCGGCGTCGGCAACGGAAGCCCGTGGAACCAGGCTTATCGCTCGCCCGGCGGCGGCGACAACCTGTACCTGTCCTCGATCGTCGCGATCCGGGTGAAGACCGGCGAATATGCCTGGCATTACCAGACCACCCCGGGCGAAACCTGGGATTATACCGCCACCCAGCACATCATGCTCGCCGACCTCGAGATCGACGGCAAGACGCGCAAGGTGCTGATGCAGGCGCCCAAGAACGGCTTCTTCTACGTCATCGACCGCGCCACCGGCGAGTTCATCTCCGCCAACAATTTCGTGCCGGTCAATTGGGCGACCGGGGTCGACCAGACCACCGGACGGCCGATCGAGAACCCGGAAGCGCGGGTCGACAAGACCGGCAAGCCCTTCGTCGTCTCGCCCGGCCCGCTGGGTGCGCACAACTGGCATCCGATGGCATTCGACGCCAAGCAGAAACTGGTGTTCATCCCTGCGCAGATCACCGCCTATCCCTATATCCCGGCGGCGGGCTGGAAGCCTTCGAAGCTGGGCTTCAACGTCGGCATGGACACCGCCAACAACGCGATGCCCGCCGACAACGCGGTGCGCGAGGCGGCGCGCAAGGCGACCAAGGGCGTGCTGATCGCCTGGGACCCGGTCGCGCAGAAGGAACGCTGGCGTGTCACCCTGGGCGGGCCGTGGAACGGCGGCGTGCTGGCGACCGCAGGCGGGCTGGTGTTCCAGGGCAATGCGATGGGCAATTTCGTCGCGTATGATTCGGCGCAGGGCAAGCAATTGTGGAGCTTCCCGGCGCAGACCGGCGTGGTCGCGGCGCCGATGACCTTTGCGATCGACGGCCAGCAATATGTCGCGGTGCTCGCCGGCTGGGGCGGCGCGTGGGCGATCACCGCAGGCGTGCTGAGCGACATGTCAGGTCCGGTGCGCAACATCTCGCGGCTGCTGGTGTTCAAGCTGGGCGGCAAGGCCAAGCTGCCCGATATGCCAGCTGCCGACGAGCTGCCGCTCGATCCCCCGGCGCTCACCGCAGCCGCAGACGTGGTGCAGGGCGGTGCGACGCAATATGGCCGTTATTGCACGGTGTGCCATGGCGATGCCGCGATCCAGGCCTCGGGCCGCGGCGGCATCATCCCCGATCTGCGCTATTCCGGCACGCTGGCGAGCGCCGAGAACTGGCAGACGATCGTCCATGGCGGAGCGCTCAAGGACAACGGCATGGTGAGCTTCGCCTCGGTGATGACGAAGCCCGAGATCGACAGCATCCGCCACTATGTCATTGCCCGCGCCAACGAGGACAAGGCGCTGATGGCCAAGGCAGGGGCGCCGAAAAAGGTGGCGATGAAATAGCAGGGGGGCAGGCCCGTCGCGCTCCAGGTCAGCCGCCCGCTCCTGTGCGGAAGGGGCTGGTGGAGCCGAGGGGAATCGAACCCCTGACCTCGTCATTGCGAACGACGCGCTCTCCCAACTGAGCTACGGCCCCTGATCGTCCGGCAGGAAGACCCGGTGCAGGCGATATACTGGCTCGCCCGCCACCGATCCAGCCGGAAAATGCGGCGCGCGCGTGCCGGTCAGTCGCCGCTGGAGGGCAGGATCGTCGGGAGCACCGGCGGATTGGAGGCGGCCGCAGGCGCGGTGCCCGATGCGTTGGTGGGCTGGACCATGCCGTTGGCCTGGCCGGCCTGTGCGGCCTGCGCAGCGCGCATCTCAGGGCTGCCGTACAGCGCGATCCACTTCTGCAGATCGGTCTGATAGCTTTCATAGGATGCGTAGAATCGGTCGAACACGCCTTCCAGCGTCGGCAGCGCGCGCGCTCCGAAGGCGACCAGATCCTTGGACGGGATCGCTGCGGCTTCCTGGCCCAGCACCAGCGCGGCTTCGCAGAAGTCGTTCTTGGTCGGCGGGAAGGCGAAGAAATTATAGACCTGGGTGTTTTCGGTGTCGCGGATGCGGGCAAAACCGGCGCCGTGGCGCTTGCGATAATTGGTTTCGACGATCTTGTTGACCCTGTCGAGCTCGCGCTTGTGGGTTTTCAGGAACAGGTTGTAATCGTCGGCGATGCGGAAATGCTGGGGGTTCTGGCAGTTGAGCGCAGCGACGTTGAACGCCGCGCGGAAGTACCACAATTTCTCGTTGTCATCGATGTCGCGCATCGGCGTATCGCGCAGGCCGTCGGCGCGCAGCGCGGGCACGGTCATCGCCAGCATCGCGTTGGAGGGCGGGCTGGGCATGCGCGGCGGGGCGACAACCACCGGCGGCGGCGGTGGGGCAACCGCGACCGGTGCGGGCTTGGCGCCGCCACAGGCCGAAATCACGGTGGTCATGCCGGCCGCGATGGCCAAGGCTGCTGCACGGTTGAGGCCCATACGTGCCATTTGCTGTTTCTCCTGGTGGCGCGCGCAGGGACATGTGTCCCGCCGCGTTCTCTTGGGCATGATTCTATGCCCGCCAAGCGATGATCTCAACACCAAAACGGTGAACCGTGAAATGGCCGACCGCAAAGCGCGAGCCGCATGCGCGACGAGGCGAGTCCGGCGAGCGACCGGCCGAGCGGGGCGCCGACCGCGCAGCGTGACAATGGCAGACAAAAAAACCCGGCGGATTGCTCCGCCGGGTTGTCAGTGTTCCAGGGCTTTCCGGGCAATCAGTCGCGACTGCCCATGATGCTCAGCAGCGCCTGGAACATGTTGATGAAGTTGAGATAGAGGCTCAGCGCGCCCATGATGACCACCTTGCCCATCATGTCGGTTCCGGCGACATAGGCATAAGTGCTCTTGAGACGCTGGGTGTCATAGGCGGTGAGGCCTGCGAAGATCAGCACCGCGGCATAGCTGATGACCAGACCCATCACCGACGACTTGAGGAAGATGTTGAGCAGGCTGGCGACGATCAGGCCGACCAGACCCATGATCAGGAAGCTGCCCCAACCGGTGAGGTCCTTCTTGGTGGTGTAGCCGAACAGGCTGAGCCCCGCGAACGCAGCGGCGGTCGAGAAGAACGCCAGCGCGACGCTTTCACCGGTATAGACCAGGAACACCGTCGACATGCTCAGGCCCATCAGCAGCGCGAAGCCCCAGAACATCGCCTGAAGCGCGGCGGTCGAGAACTTGTTCATGCCGAAGCTCATCGCGAAGACGATCACGAGCGGCGAGAAGATGATCAGGTACTTCATCAGGCCGGGGCCGAACATGATCTGCGCGGCCATGCCCGACTGGGCAAACAGCAGCGCGACAACGCCGGTCAGCAGGATGCCGCTGGTCATGTAGTTGTAAATGGACAGCATGTAGGAGCGCAGACCAGCATCAGTCGCAGCATTGCCTACCGACCCAGCCTGGCCATTGATCGACCCCGGACGGAGTCGCTCCGTCATGCGAGGATCAAAACGGTCAGCCATCGAAAAATTCTCCTTTGCCCGGCATAGTTGCCGGATGGACACAATATCACCCTTCACCACGGGAATTTCAAGCGAAACCGGTGTTCTGTTCGTCTTGCTTTGCTACGGAACGCCTTAACCATGCGCCTGTTCCTTGCTCTTGTGCCCCCTGCGGCAATCCGCCGGGCGTTGCTGAACACCATGCACGCGCTGCCCGGCGCGCGCTGGCAGACCGATGCTCAGCTGCACGTGACGCTGCGCTTTGTCGGCGATGTCGATCGCCACGCCGCCGACGCGCTGATGCTCGCGCTGCGCCGCGAGCGGTTCGCGCGTATCGAGGCGCGGCTCGACGGTTTCGGGTTCTTCGATCGGCGCGACCGGGTCGACCAGCTCTGGGCAGGCCTGTCGCCGCGCGATCCGCTGGAGAGGCTGCATGCACGGCTGGACCGGCTCTGCGTCGGCATCGGGCTCGAGCCGGAGGGGCGCAAATACGTTCCGCACATCACGCTCGCCCGGTTCGCGCGGACCATGGCGCCCTCGGCTGAGCAACTCGCTCAATGGCTGAGCGCGCAGCCACTTTTGCCGGGTGACACGTTCGCCTTCGACCGGCTGGTGCTGATGGAGAGCCATATGGGCCGCGACGGCAGCGTCTACGAGCCGGTGTTCGAGGTGGGAATGACCGACTGAAATCCTCCCCTGCAAGGGGAGGTGGCTTCGCGCAGCGAAGACGGAGGGGTGTCGCCCCTTCGCCGAAGTGGACACCCCTCCACCACTGCGTGGTCCCCCTCCCCTTGCAGGGGAGGATTTGGAGGTGTCAGCTGATCTCGACCACCATTCCCGGCTTCAACTTCGGCAGCAGCGCGTCCATGTCACTTCGCGCAATCGCGACGCAGCCTTCGGTGCTGCGCTCGGTCGCCGGTTTTGCCTCATTCCACAGATGGAAGAAGATCGCGCTGCCTTCGCCTGGCGCCGGGGGACAATCGTTGTGGCCCAGCACCAGCACCACGTCGTACAGCATGTCCTCGCGCTGCAGCGTCTCGGCGCTGAAGCCGTGCGGCAGGCGCACCGGGCGGTTGTAGGCGGGGTCGGCAGGATCGTCCGACCAGCCATCGCCCGGCGAGGTCCAGCGCCAGGGCAGCGCAAGGCCCGGCGGCGGGGTGGCGCGGCCGGGGCGAAACAGCACCACGCGAATCGGCCAGCGGCCCAGCGGCGTGCAGCCATCGCCCTCGCGCTTGGCATCGGAAGCGCACGCCCCGCTGCGCCCGATGCTGCAGGGAACATGCCAGTCGTCCAGGGTCACCGTCAGCGCCTGGGCATCGACGCGGATGGTGTCGCTCACAACTGGTGGCCGGTCCGGTCGCGCTTGGTGACCAGATAGTGCGCGTTGTGCGGGTTGGCGGGGATCTGCAGCGGCAGCCGCTCGGCGATGGTCACGCCCAAGCTGGCGAGCACCGCCTGCTTTTCGGGATTGTTGGTCATCAGCCGGATCGCGGGAACGTGCAGCGCTTTGAGCATCTGCGCGGCCACCGCGAAATCGCGCGCGTCGGTCGGAAAGCCCAGCCGGTTGTTGGCATCGACCGTATCGAAGCCCTGGTCCTGCAGCTGATAGGCGCGCAATTTGTTGATCAGCCCGATGCCGCGGCCTTCCTGCCGCAGATAGAGCAGCATACCCCATTGCGCATGCGCCATCGCGTGCAGCGCGCCGTGCAGCTGCGGGCCGCAATCGCATTTCAGGCTGCCCAGCACATCGCCGGTCAGGCATTCGGAGTGCAGCCGCACCACCGGCAGGCTGTCATCGGGGGTGCCGACGATCAGCGCGACATGCTCGTGGAAGTCGGCGTCCGAGCGGAAGGCGACGATCTCGGCGGTATCGCTGGCGCTGACCGGAAGCCGCGCGCGCGCCGCGATGCGCAGCGTGGTGGGGTCGGCGTACGCGGCGACATCGGCAGGCGTGACGCGGGGCGCATCGGCCTCTGCCTCGGTCAGGATATGATAGGCCGGAAGCAGCCCCGCGAGCCGCGCGAGCTGCATCGCGGCCTCTGCGGCCTCAGGCGCTGGCAGCGGCTGCGCGGCGAACGGCCCCTTCATCGGGCGGGACAGATCGAGCGAGGGATCGGCGATCGCCACCGCCAGCGCCGAATCGAGCAAGCCCGGCACCGCGATACACACCGGCGCATCGGGCCGGGCGGCGTCTTTCTGGTTGGCAAGCTTGAGCGTGATCGCTCGTGCTGCGGAGATCAGCAGCCGCGGCTGGGCGGTGTCGGGCGCCGCGCCGGTTTCCACCGGGCGCAGGGCCAGCTGCCCGCCTGGCGCATCCACGATGATATCCCAGCCCCGGGCCAGCGCATCGAGCGCCCGGGCCGCAGCGCGCGCGTTCATGAGATGGCAGGCTCCATCAGAACAGGAACTCGCTGATCAGCGGGGCGTGGTCGGAGGGCTGCGGCCAACCGCGGCAGGGCTCGACCACGCGGTGGCTCTTGACCGTTTCGACGATGTCGGGCGACACCCAGATATGGTCGAGCCTGCGGCCGCGATCGGATACCGACCAGTCGCGCGCGCGATAGCTCCACCACGTGAACAGCCGTTCAGGCGCGGGATAGAATTTGCGGCCGATATCGACCCAGTTGTGCGCATCCTGCATCGCCTTCAGCCGCTCGATCTCGATCGGCGTGTGGCTGACGGTGTTGATCAGCTGCTTGTGGCTCCACACGTCATCTTCCAGCGGGGCGATGTTGAAATCGCCCAGGATGATGGTGCGACCTGTCAGGCCGCTCGACCATTGCGTCATCCGCTCGATGAAATCGAGCTTCTGGCCGAATTTGGGGCTGACGTTGCGGTCGGGGATCTCGCCGCCGGCGGGAACATAGACGTTCTCCAGCCGCACCGTGCCGCCCAGCGGGCCGGTGATGTTGACGCCGATGTGCCGCGCCTCGCCATTGGCCTGCCAGTCGAGCCGGTTGTCGTCGCTCAGCCGCACCTTGGCGATGATCGCCACGCCGTGATGCATCGGCTGGCCGTTCAGCTTCTGGAAGTTGTAGCCCAGCTGGCGGAAGGGGCCTTCGGGAAAGTCGTTGTTGATGACCTTGGTCTCCTGCAGGCACAGGATGTCGGGCTGTTCTTCAGCCAGAAAACGCTGCACCGAGTCCAGCCGGAAACGGACCGAGTTGATGTTCCATGATGCGATCTTGAGGGGGGCTGCCATGGCAAGGCTCTAGCCAGCGATGTCCGCAAACCCAAGCCCTAAACACTCTGGTCGGCGGAAAAGAGCGCAAAAAACCCTCGTCCCGGGGGCATTGGAACGAGGGTTCTTTTTTGCGTTCGTCACGCTTGGTTGAAGCCGGTGGTTCGACAAGGTAACAGGGGGAAACCTTGGCGCCGTCTTCGAAAACCGTTCTAGTCAGCCAAGCCTGTCTGCCATGTGAACAGATTTGCGAGGCTTTCGCAGTTCGTCGAACGGTAAAGGCGGTTCGTCTGCGCGGGCGATGTGATTATCAAATCTTCGTCGCCACCCCCGCACGCGCGGGGGTCCCGCCTTCTTTCGCGCCGTCCGGATTCAAGCGGGATTCCCGCCTTCGCGGGAATGACGATGCACTGTTGTGAAGAGATCAAGCCTTAGCGGCGCGGGCCCTTGGCGCGCGGATCGGTCCAGGCGAACGCGCTGTCGGCAACCGCGACATTGTACTGCTGGCCCGACAGGCGGATGGTGGTGCGCTTGTTCTGCGAATCGAGCGCGACCCAGCCGACCAGCGACAATCCGCCCGGCGCCGCACCGCTGCGCGTGAAGATCAGCGTGATCACCCCATATTCGGGGCGCTTGGGATCGCGCACCTCGACACTGACGACATCGGGGTCGTTGGTCTGAAGCAGCTTGCCATATTTGGTGAGATCGCGATTGGGATCGAGCAGCGCGCCCAGCGGCGAGTTGCGGATCGGCCAGCGCTGAACCTGCTTGACCTGATAGTCGATCATCGTGAGCGCGCGGCCATCGCTGACGATCAGCAGCTGCGCGTCCTTCTGATATTCGAAGCGGATCCTGCCCGGCTGCTTGAGCGTCAGCGTGCCGCTGAGCGTCTGGCCGGTGCGATCGGTCTGGGTGAAGCCGGCGCGCAGCGACTGCATCGCCTTGAGGTGCCGGGACACCTGCGCCAGATCCCCGCCGGGGTTTGCCTGCTGGCCTGCCTGGCCGATGGCGGCCTGGGGCAGGGCAACCGGAGCTGCGACCATGGAGGTCGCGAGCAGCGCGGCGGCGATGGGACGGAACCGGAAATTCAGCATCTGGGGCGGGCTTTCATCTAGGAAGGAACCCCAAGCCCCTGGGCGCAGCCGATTGAACCGGCGCTGAATTGCCGGTTCATCTGGCGTGCGCAACCAAGATTACTTGATCTTGGCTTCCTTGAACTCGACGTGCTTGCGCGCGACGGGATCGTACTTGCGGAAGCTCATCTTCTCGGTGGTGTTGCGCGGGTTCTTCTTGGTGACATAGAAGAAGCCGGTGCCTTCGGTGCTGACCAGGCGGATTTTCACAGTGGCTGGCTTGGCCATGACCTGTTCCTTTGGGTTTGGATGATGTTGCGATGGTGCACGGCCTGCGCCGGACACCGGAAATTTAAGCGAATCAAAAACACAAAGAGCGGCACAAATGGCCGCCCTGAATATGCGAGCGCCGCCCTTGCCGCAACGCCCCCGGCTTGTCAAGCACGGTGCCCCGCACAGGCCGCCCGCCGCCGCACGATCAGCCTTGCCCAAAAATTAACCCAGCTGTGACACGGTGCCAGCATCACAGGCGGACAGCAGGAGCGGTTATGCAGGACCCGGCAGCATCGGACAGCACGGAAGACCGGCTGAAGCTGGCGCGCCAGCAGCTGCGCATGCAGGCGGGCCATGTCCGCGCGATTGCCTGGCGGGTTTCGCGCGCCGAGCTTGCCGTCCAGATCGACCGGATGCGCCGCATCGCCGACAGCAACGCCATGCCGTGTGTCAGCGATCTGGCGCACGGGCTGGAGCATCTGCTCGCCAATGGCTGGAGCCGGACGATGGCACGGCACTATTTCGATGCGATGGACGAGGCGATCGCCAGCGATTGCGGCAATGCCGACATGCGCGCAGCGGTGCTGGCCTCGATCGCGGTGCGCGGGGCGCGCTGATTTGCGCTATCGTCCGCGCTGATGGAAGCCTTTGTCACGACATTGCTGCTCACCGCTATCGTCCAGACGGGCGATCGCAGCCAGCTGCTGTGCGCTGGCCTCGCGATGCGATTCGACCGGCGCGCGCCGTTGATCGCGGCGGTGCTGGCGGCGAGCGTCGCGGGGGCCGCGATCGCAGCGATCGGCGGCCAGGTGGTGGGCGACTGGATAAGCCGCGATGCGCTTTCGCTGTTCTATGCGCTGTCGCTGCTGTTTGCCGGGCTGGGCATGCTCGGCTGGCGCAGGCCGGTCGATCTGCTGCAGGGCTGGCGCATCGGACCGTTCTTCACGACGCTGTTCGGGGTGATGATCCTCCAGTTCGGCGACAAGGGGCAGTTCATCGTCGCAGCGACAGCGGCGCGCAGCCATGATGCGCTGTGGCCGCTGCTGGGCGGGGCGGCGGGAACCGTCATCGGGCTGCTCCCGGGGGTCGTGTGGCAGGACGAGCTTGCCCGCTGGCCGCTGCGTCCGGTGCGGATCGGCGCGGGGCTGTGCATCGCGGCACTCGGCATCCTGCTGGCGCTGAGCGCCTTCGGGCTGGTCTAGCGCTCCCCGCAGCACGCGCTTGCGAGCCTTGCGATTACAGTAACGCAAGAAATTGTCATGCCAATTGCGGCGTCACAACCTATGTTAACATCAGCCAATTCACAGCAACAGGAGACACGTCATGGGAAATAAAAAGGGCGACAATGCAGGCAAGGCGCTGGCGGATGCCATGAACGGTCTGCTGGCGGACAGCTTTGCGCTGTATCTCAAGACCAAGAACTTCCATTGGCACGTCGCAGGGCCGCATTTCCGCGATTATCACCTGCTGCTCGATGACCACGCCACGCAGATCCTCGCGATCACCGATGCGATCGCCGAGCGGGTGCGCAAGAACGGCCACCGCACGCTGACCTCGATCGGCGACATCGCCAAGCGCCAGACGATTGCCGACAACGACAAATCGGGCGTGGTGGCCGAGGCGATGCTCAAGGAGCTGCGTGACGACAATCTGGCGTTTGTCGCCAAGCTGCGCGAGGTCAAGGAACTGGCGGGTGACGCCGGCGACAATGCCACCGATGGCATCGTCGACGACTGGACCGACCAGGCGCAGGAACGCGCGTGGTTCCTGACCGAGACGCTGGGCAAGTAATCCTTCGTTGATGCACGGCTGCAACATGCCGGGCGCGAATATGGGAGCCACCCACCCCCAGAATATGGGGGTGGGGGCGCCTCAAGGTTAACGTTTGGAGGCATTTACAGCGCCAGCGCGCAAGAAAATGTGTCCAGACGGCAACACTGTCACACAATCTTAATGTGCCGCGCCGCGCCGCGTTGCGTTTAATTCATCGCAAGCTAATTTCCTGAACAACGCAAAGTTTTTCAGGGGATGATAATGACCAACAGGAATGCACGTTTGCAAAAGGCGATCAGTGGCGGCGTAGCCGCGACGGCGCTGGCTGTTGCGCTGGCCGCTGCGCCCGCCGCTGCCATCGAAGCCAACGCCAGTGCCGCTTCGGATGTGCGCAACGCGCTTGTCTCGGACGGCCTCGCCCCGCATTTTGATCTGACCAGTAGCATCACCACGGGCGGCCTTGACCTCCAGACGGTGCGTCTGGACATCGACGCCGCTCAGCTCGATCCGCAAATTCTTATCGCCAACCCCAACACCCCCACCACCGCGCGCGATCCGGTCAACATCACGGGCATCGCCCAGATGGTTGTCGACAACGGCAATGGCGGCGTCGGCCTTTGCACCGGCTCGCTGATCAACCCGCGCACCATCTTGTTCGCCGCGCACTGCGTCAACAGCCGCGCTGCCACCGCTTATGGCGCCAATTCGGGCGGCGTCGGAATCGCGTTCGGATTCGAAACCAACACCCGTGCCAACGCGCCGGGCGAAGTTGACGAGCTGGTGCGCTGGCTGCTGGGCACCGCCGGTGCCGGCCGCTTCCAGACCAACACCGCGCAGGCCTTGTACAACGTCAACGCGGTTGCCTATCACCCCCGCTCGGTCGAGCCGGGCAACGGCTTCCTGTATGCCGACGTCGCGATCGCCTCGCTCGACACCCCCGCCGTCGGCATCCCGACCTGGTCGCTGCTGCTCTCGCAGCTGCCGGTACCCGGATCGATTACCGCGGCAACCGGCACCGGTTATCACGTCAACCTTGCCGGCTATGGCGGCAACGGCACCGGAACCTCTGGCACGCAACCCATCGATTTCCGTCGTCGTACGGCGGAAAACTGGCTGGGTGCGCTCACCTCGCTCGATGACTTCACGTCCTTCCTGTTCGGCTCGGCCCCTGCCGGTCTGCCGCAGAACCTGTACTGGATCGATTTCGACGATCCGCGCCGTGGCACTGCAGCGGCCAGCCCGTTCGACTTCAACGCCTTCCGCGACAATGCCCTTCCCCGCGAGGGCAACACCGCAGGCGGCGACTCGGGTGGCCCGCTGATCCTCGATCGCACCTTTGCGCGCGAAGTCATCATCGGCGTGCTGTCGGGCGGCTATACCCGCTTCTTCAACGGCCAGCCCGCCAACAGCTTCGGAACCGCCGCATTCTATCAGCCGCTGTATCTGTATTGGGACTGGATTGCCGCAAACAATCCCTACCGCTACGTCACCGCTGCTGCCGGAAACCGCAACTGGACCGATCCCACCCACTGGATCACGTCGCAGGACCCCAACTACTTCATCATCGGCCCCAACGGCCAGCTGGTTAACGGTACGCCGACCTCGGCTGGCGGAACCACGGTGGATACCAGCGGCAAGTTCGGTCAGGCCTGCTTCCAGTCCGGCGGTACAAGCGAATGCCTCGACTTCAGCAACGGCCGCACCACGGTCGAGCAGAAGCCGATCGGCACCGATGGTATCGGCGACAATGCCGGCACCGCGACCTTGACCAGCGGTATCGGTGAAGCGGTGATCGAAGGCGCGGCCGCGTCTGCCCAGATCAGCGCGCAGATCAGCCCGTCGGATCCGGTCAGCTCGTCAACCATCCCGCTGCCGCCTGCCACCATCGCCAACGGCCTGCCGGGCGCGACCAATTTCGTGCCCAACAACAGCGCCGGCAATCGTGCCACCGGTGTGCTGCCGCGTTACTTCGACGTCACCCTGGCGGCTGCGGGCACGACCACGCTCGACACGGCGGTCACCATCGACCGTTTCCGCCTGAACGGCGTGTCGGCCGCGCTGAACATCACCTCGACCGGCTCGCTCACCAGCCTGATCGACGTGACGCAGACGATCGGCTCGATGCAGATCAACGGCAGGCTGACCTCGGTCGGGGATTACTTCCTGATGGCAGGCGGACTGAGCGGCACCGGAACCCTTCGGGCACCGTTCTTCACCAGTGTCGCCGGAACGATCTCGCCGGGCGCAACCGGCAACGCCGGAACCATCGGCACGCTGACAATCGAAGGCAACGCCATCCTGTCCTCGGCCACGCAGTATCTGGTCGATGTCGGCGCCGGCGTGTCGGATCGTCTGGCGATCACCGGATCGGCAAGCCTGGGGGGCCGCGTGATCGTCTCGCCGGTTGCCGGGTACACCATCAAGAACGGTGACACCTACCGCATCGTCACCACCGGCGGCACGATCAGTGCAGGGTTCAACTCGGCCGCGCCGATTAGCGCGATCCTGACCCCGGTGCTGACCACCAGCGCCAACGCCGTCGACATGCGGATCGCTGCGGGCCAGTATCGCAACGTGATCGATCCGTTCTCGCTGGTGCAGCGTTCCTATGCGGGCATCCTCGACAGCAACCGCAGCGCTGAGCGCAACTTCGCGGACGTCTATCTGCGCACCGACCTGATGTCGGCTTCGCAGATCCAGTCGACCTTCGAAGCGCTGGCGCCGTTCACCGAATCGGCTCGTCTGAGCCTGGGTGAAGCCGTGCTGTCGAGCACCTCGCGCTTCCACCGCACCCGTCTGCAGTCCTCGCTTTCGGGCGATGCCGGCGGCACGATCGCGATGATCGGCCAGCCGCTGAACCTTGCCGCCACCGCGACCAGCGGTGTGGCACTGCCCGGCGCTCTGGCAGCCGCTTCGGCCGGCCAGGACAGCCAGGAAACCGTGATGGATTCGACCTCGCTCAACAGCGATTTCGCGATCTATCTCGGCGGTGGCTATCTCAACGGCAAGTCCTCGCCGATGCCCACCGCGCTGACGCCCAACCGTGACGACAAGTTCGACGGCTTCTTCGTGGTCGCCGGCCTTGAATATCTGCCGCGCGATGGCGTCGTCCTGGGTATCTCGGGCGGCTATTCGGATGTCGACAGCAGCGTCGTCCGCGGCCAGGCCGTGTCCGGCGAGCTGATCGAAGGCAGCGTCTATGGCGCCGTGACCACCAAGAGCGGTCTGGTGTTCGATGGCCGCGTGAGCGCAGGCACGTTCAAGGTCGACACCGCCCGCACCGTCGTGGTGGGTGCCGGCCTTTTCAACCTGGCCTCGAGCGACGACAGCCTGGCGATCACCGCCGAGCTCGGCATGTCGGCTCCGATCGTGACCGAAGCAATGGTGATCACCCCGCGGGTTGCTGCCCAGTATCAGTATATCGGCTTTGACGATGTGCGTGAAACCGGTGGCGGTCCGGCTCTGGATATCGATCGCAACAAGTTCGACAGCCTCCAGATCCGCACCGGCATTTCGGCCAGCGCCAAGAAGACTGCGGTCTTCCGGCCCTATATCTATGCCGATTTCGTCTATGACGCGATGGACGGCGATGCCTTCTTCGGTGCCAACTTCGCAGGCAGCACCACCGGACGCTTCCCGTTCGCCTATCGCTCGGATGACAACAGCTGGGGCGAAGCAGGCGTCGGCCTGACCATCGCGCAGCCGACCTTCGAGTTCACCGCGTCGATCGACACCACGGTGGGCCGTCAGGACTTCCAGGCACAGCAGTACTCGCTCTCGGCGCTGGTCCGCTTCTAAGCACCAGCCCGGGCGCAAGCCTCAAGAAAAAGCCCGTCAGCCGAAAGGCTGGCGGGCTTTTTCGTGGGGGAGGGCTGAAACGGCTAGGCGGTTGGAACTGCACTAACATTGGGTTGGCACGCATCGAATGCCTTGCGTCCGGTATGGCCGCTTTCGGTGCATTCTGGCTACGGTTGGAGCTACCACAATTGGGTGGGCAGGGGGCGCTAAGTTAACGCTTGAATGGCAACCAAAGCCTCACCCGAGCTAAGTGTTCTCGGCTTGCATCGAACTAAAGAGCCGGGAGCATACATCCACTCTTCACCCTCCGGCACCTCGCCTTCGACCCTGTAAGTATCAGTCCTTATACGTGTTGCTTCAACGGGACGCCAAACGTCGGTGCCTTCGTTCAACAGTGCCGTGTAAATGGTAGCCATGCGCTAACGTAGCAGCGCCGCCCAATGTCCGGAAAGGGGTCGTTTACAGAACGGCAGCTTTTTTCCAACCAAGCGCTAAAGCCACCCCTCCTCCGCTCAGCCTGAGCTTGTCGAAGGCCCCGCTATACGGCTGGCGGGAGCGCGGGTCCTTCGACTTCGCGGGCTGCGCCCGCTGCTCAGGATGAGCGGAGGGGGGTTAGTCTGGCGCCAGCAATGGGAGGCATAGCTGAAATGCGCATTTTTCCGGCAAGGATGGATGCCGCAGTGCCTTATCCAACCACCCTACTGAAAACTCGCCCGCAACCCGTCGATCACGAACTGCGCCGCGAGCGCGGCGAGCAGAACGCCGAGCAGGCGGGTGATCACGGCCTCTGCCTTCGCGCCGAGCAGCTTCATCAGCGGTCCGGCGGTGAGCAGCGCGAGCAGGGTCAGCAGCAGCACCGCGAGCAGTGCGGCGAGGATCGTCAGCGCGCGGTCGAGGCCGCTGTTCTGTGACACCAGCAGCATGACCGAAGCGATCGAGCCGGGGCCGGCGATCATCGGCATCGCCATCGGGAAGATCGAGACATCCTCGATTTCGGGGGTTTCGATCACCTTCTGCGCGCGCTGTTCGCGGCGTTCGGTGCGCTTTTCGAACACCATGTCGAGCGCGATCAGGAACAGCATGATGCCGCCTGCGATGCGGAAGCTGTTGAGTTCGATATGCAGTGCCGACAGCAGCGCCTCACCGAACAGCGCGAACACCAGCAGGATGCCGCCTGCCACGATCACCGCGCGGATCGCCATGCTGCGGCGCTGCTGCGCGTTGGCGTCGGTGGTCATACTGGCATAGATCGGCGCGCAACCGGGCGGGTCGATCACCACGAACAGGGTAATGAAGGCGGAAACGAAAAGCTCGATCATGCCGCACCTGCCGGAACATCGTCGCGCACCACGGTATCGAAGCCGGTGCCGTTCCACAGGTCGATGGTGACCGTGCGGCTGCCATCTGCGCGCACGTTCCAGCGCCAGACCATCGTGCCGTCAGCCGACGCGCGCGCGCCGCTGGCGGTTGGGGCGGCGATCTCGTCACCCTTGGCCAGCGGTCCCATCTGAACGCCTTCGAGCAGCTTCTTGGGTTCACCGGTGCACACCGCGGTGCGCGAGGAGATCATGTCGCCTTCGCTCACAGGTGCAGGGGTGAGCGAACCATGGTTGAACACCCAACGCCATTTGGGCTTCTTGGCGCGCGGCTTTTCCAGGTTCTGCCAGATCGAGGTATAGCTACCCACCGGGCCATCGGGAAAGGTCAGAACGCCGCTGGCCGCGCCCGTGCGACCATCGCACGCCATGAACAGCCTCTGGGCATTCCATCTGGCGGCCTGGGGCGGGTCGGCGCGGTCCTTGAGCCAGTCGAGCGCTAGCGCGGGCCCGGCGATCAAAGTCACCGCATCGGGCGCAGCGGTCTCGCGAAACGCGGTCCACTGACCATCGGCCTGCGCTGCCCGTGCAAAGGCGATATCGGCAACCAGCACCGCGCTCGAATTGGCATAGGATTGCCCCTCGGGCCGTGGCGGCGGCCCGAGCCGGTCGCCGCGCGGTGGACCCTGCTGGGCGGATGCGGCGATCGGGGTCAGCACCATGGCGACGGCCAGCGACAGCAGCACCTGCCGAGAAAGGGTTTGCACAACGCTCATCACAAGCCCTCCGGCGCTGTCAGGCCCGCGCGGCGCGATGCCGCGACGAGGGTGTTGCGCAGCAGGCAGGCGATGGTCATCGGGCCGACCCCGCCGGGGACCGGCGTGATCGCGCCTGCGACCGCGGCGCATTCGTCATAGGCACAATCGCCCACCAGCCGGGTCTTGCCCTGCTCGGCCCCCGGCACGCGGTTGATGCCGACATCGATCACTGTCGCACCCGGCTTGATCCAGTCGCCGCGCACCATTTCGGGGCGGCCCACCGCGGCAACGACGATATCGGCCAGCCGCACGATCGCGGGCAGATCCTGCGTCCGGCTGTGCGCGATGGTGACGGTGCAGCTCTGCTGCAGCAGCAACTGCGCCATAGGCTTGCCGACGATGTTCGATCGGCCGATGACCACCGCGTGCAGCCCCGAAAGATCGCCCAGCGCATCCTGCAGCAGCATCAGCGATCCCAAAGGCGTGCAGGGGACCAGCGCCTCTTCACCCACCGCGAGCTTGCCCGCGTTGACGACATGGAAGCCGTCGACATCCTTGGCCGGATCGATCGCCGCAAGCACCGCCTTGTCGTCGATATGCGCGGGCAATGGTAGCTGGACGAGAATGCCATCGACCGCCTCATCAGCGTTGAGCGTCGCGACCAGATCGAGCAGCGCCTGCTGGCTGGTGTCGGCGGGCAGGCGATGCTCGAAGTTCAGCATCCCGGCCTCGACCGTCGCCTTGTGCTTGGAGCGGACATAGACTTGGCTTGCCGGGTCGTCGCCCACCAGCACCACGGCAAGACCGGGCGCACGGCCGGTTGCTTGCACGAAATCTGGGACAAAAGCGGCGAGGCGCGCGCGCAAGCCGGCCGCGAAGGCCTTGCCGTCGATGATGCTGGCGATGTTACGGGCTGTCATGCCCGCCGCTCTAACGTCAAATGCGCGTCATTGCCACAGCAGAGCGCGGATTTGCGCAGCTCAGGCGAACTGGACCCACAGCCGCGGGATGATCGAGCGCTGGACGATCATGATCACCAGCAGCACCACCATCGGCGCCAGATCGATCATGCCGAGATCGGGCATGATCTTGCGCACCGGGCGGAACAGCGGCTCGGTGATCCGATTGAGCGATTCGACCATCTGGCGGACCAGATCGTTCTGCATGCTGACAACGTTGAATGCGACCAGCCAGGACAGCACGATCTGGATGATGATGAACCAGGTCACCACCGTCAGCACTATGTCCAGGATTTCGAGCAGGATCTGCATAGGTCTCTCATTATGGCGTTGCCCGATATCTAGGGCGAACTTGGGTGTATTACAAGACTAAAACGGCTCGGGCCTTTCGGCTCGAGTCCATCAGGCCCGGATCAGCGTACCTGCCCCGCGCGAGGTGAAGATTTCCAGCAGCATGGCATGCGGAACCCGTCCATCGAGGACAACCGCGGCATCCACGCCCTGTTCGACCGCATGGACGCAGGTTTCCAGCTTGGGGATCATGCCGCCGCTGATCGTGCCGTCGGCGCGCAATGCAGCAATGTCGGCAGGAGTCAGGTCGGAGAGCAGCTGCTTGGCCTTGTCGAGCACGCCTGCGACATCGGTGAGCAGGAACAATCGCGATGCACCCAATGCCGCTGCGACCGCGCCTGCCATGGTGTCGGCGTTGATGTTGTAGGTCTGTCCGTCGGCGCCCACGCCAATCGGCGAGACAACGGGGATCATGCCTGCGTCCGATATCGTCTTGAGCACCGAACAGTCGATGGCTTCTGGCTCGCCGACAAAGCCGAGGTCGATCGCGCGCTCGATGTTGCTGTCGGGGTCGCGCACGGTGCGTTCGACCTTGCTCGCGCGGACGAAGCCTGCGTCCTTGCCGCTGATGCCGATCGCCTTGCCGCCCGCGGCCGCGATCCAGGTGACCAGCTCCTTGTTGATCGCGCCCAGCACCATTTCGGCGATGTTGGCAGTCTCCTGGTCGGTGACGCGCAAGCCGTCGATGAACTGCGACTGCACGCCGACGCGCTTGAGCATCGCACCGATCTGCGGTCCGCCGCCATGCACGACGACGGGGTTGATGCCGACCGCCTTCAACAGCACGATATCCTCGGCAAAGTCGCGCGCCAACTCGGGGTCGCCCATCGCATGGCCGCCATATTTGACGACGAAGCTCTTGCCCGCATAACGCTGCATGAACGGCAGCGCCTCGGTGAGGGTCTCTGCCTTGGCGAGCAGCGCGGGGTCGTGGATGTGGCCAGAATCTTGATGGTCGGTCATGCGTCGAGCCTTTTGCCCAGACGGACGAAGAACACAATCAGGAACGGCACCAGCGCAATCGACAGCGCGACCTTGGCCGCCATCTGGCCGATCAGCAGCTGGCCGATCGGGAATACGCCGTAAAAGGCGATGGTGACGAAGATCAGCGTATCGACGATCTGCGAGAGGGCGGACGCTATCACCCCGCGCACCGCCAGCCAGCGTCCGGGCATGTTCTGCAGCCGCGAGAAGATATAGACGTTGAGGAACTGCGAGACGCCATAAGCGCACACGCCCGCCGCCCAGATGCGTCCCGTCGCGCCGAGGATCAGCTGGATGGCATCGGCGTTCTCGGGCGCCATGTCGGGCGAGGCGGGGAGCGCATAGACGATCCACGACAGCGCCATGGCGAACAGCAAAGGCACGAAGCCGAACTTGACCAGGCTGTTTGCGGTATCGCGGCCGTGCAGTTCGGCGATCGCGCTCGAGACCACCACCAGCAGCAGAAACGCGAAAATGCCCGCCTCGACTGCCAGCGGGCCGATCGAGACCTGCTTGTTGCCGAGCACGCCCGCCAGGCACACCATGCCGCCATAGAAGACGGAAAACACGTAAAGCGAGCGCGGAATGCCGGAGTTTGCGGCGGCTGGAGCAGATGTCATGGGCAGGAGCCGTAATGGCTTTTGCAGGCGCAGGGAAGGGGGGACGCACTTGCGCGCCGCCGCATGTTCCCGCACACTGGCGCCATGTCAGAATTCAGCGACGCCCTGAGCGAAAAGCACATCGCCTTCATCACCCGCCAGCCGGTGTTCTTCGTGGCCACCGCGGCGGACAACGCGCGGATCAACCTCAGCCCCAAGGGCTATGATGCATTCCGCGTGCTCTCCCCGTCGCGCGCCGCCTATCTCGATCTGGGCGGATCGGGCAACGAGACGCACGCGCATCTGGTCGCCGATGGCCGTATCACCATCATGTTCTGCGCGTTCGAAAACCCCGCGCTGATCCTGCGCATCTACGGGCGCGGCCGCCCCGTGCTGCCGCAGGATGCCGACTGGGATGCGCTGGCTGCGCACTTCACCATCCTTCCGGGCACCCGGCAGATCTTCGACATCACGGTCGACAGCGTGCAGACCAGCTGCGGCTGGGGCGTGCCGGTGATGGAGTTCGATCGCGAACGCGAAACGCTGAAAAAGGCGCACCGCCAGAGCAAGCCCGATGCCTGGCTTGCCAAGACTGCAAAGCGCACCCGCTCGATCGATGGCCTGCCCACCACCCCGACGACCCGGTTCTTCACCGATGTCGAGGGCTGAACCCGCGTGAGCCTCAAGGCGATTGCCGAATATGCTGACCGGATCGAGGCCGAGATGGCCCGGCTGACGCTGGGTGCAGAGGGCATCGAGGCGCACATCTTCGATGGCGGTATGGCGGGGCTCGGCCTCGGGTTCATGACCCCTGCGCGGCTGATGGTGCTGCCCGAAGATGCCGCGCGCGCCCGCGCGGTGCTGGAGCAGCTGGGCGAGGCCTGACCCGCGGCGCTGCAACGGGCGCCGCCTTTTTGTGCAAATGCAGCATGATCTGTGCCTAAAAATTGCGCACCCCTTCGCAGTTGCACAAATTTTGAACTGAACCCCCCGGCGCGCAGTTAGCGATTCATTAGGATTCCCCGGATTCCCGGACTTGGCACGTCGCTTGCGTAGCATTCAGGCGATGACGAGGCGCAGCTTCGCAACAAAATTACAAAAGGGGGCGTAATGAAATTCATCATTGCCATCATCAAGCCGTTCCGGCTGGACGAGGTCCGCGAAGCGCTGACCAGCCTCGGTATTGCCGGCATGACGGTGACCGAGGTGAAGGGCTTTGGCCGCCAGAAGGGCCAGACCGAAATCTATCGCGGCGCCGAATACACCACCAACATGGTGCCCAAGCTCAAGATCGAGATCGCGGCGAGCGACGATATCGCGCCTCAGGTGGTCGAAACCATCCAGGCGGCGGCAAACACGGATTCCATCGGTGACGGCAAGATCTTCGTTCTCGACCTCGCGGCGGCCACGCGCATCCGCACCGGCGAGACCGGCGACACGGCACTGTAAGGGGAAGGGGGAATGATGAAACCTTTGCACAAGATTGGCGCTGTTGTCGGGACGACCGCGCTTTCGTTTTTCGTATCGGCGCAGGCCTGGGCGCAGGAGGTGGCCGAACAGGTCGCTGAAGCCGCGCCCGCCGTCGCCGAAGCCGTTGCTGAAGGCCCGATCAAGGCGCCGACCGTCGAGCAGATGGCCGGCATGGTCGACAAGGGCGACACCACCTGGATGCTGATCTCGTCGGTGCTGGTGCTCATGATGTCGATCCCCGGCCTCGCGCTGTTCTATGGCGGCCTGGTTCGCACCAAGAACATGCTGTCGGTGCTGATGCAGGTGCTCACCATCGTTTCGGTGGCCGCATTGGTCTGGGTCAGCTGGGGCTATTCGATGGCCTTCACCAGCGGCTCGCCCTTCGTCGGCGGGTTCGACAAGATGTTCCTCGCAGGGGTCGATGGCACCACCTTCGCCGCCACCTTCTCGAACAACGTCTACATCCCCGAACTTGCGTTCGTGATCTTCCAGATGACCTTTGCCTGCATCACCCCGGCGCTGATCGTCGGCGCGTTTGCAGAGCGCATCAAGTTCACCCCGCTGATCATCTTCACCGTGCTGTGGCTGACCCTGTGCTATTTCCCGGTCGCGCACATGGTGTGGTACTGGGCGGGCCCGGACTTCCTGCCTGATGCACCCACCGACACAGGCTTCCTGTGGGGCATGGGCGCGCTCGACTTCGCTGGCGGCACCGTGGTTCACATCAACGCAGGCATTGCAGGCCTTGTCGGCTGCCTCGTGATCGGCAAGCGTCTCGGCTACAAGACCGAGAACATGCCGCCGCACTCGCTGGTGATGACCATGATCGGCGCCTCGCTGCTGTGGGTGGGCTGGTTCGGCTTCAACGCCGGCTCCAACCTGGAAGCCAATGGCGTCACCGCGGTTGCCTTCATCAACACCTTCGTCGCCACCGCCGCTGCCACCGTGGCATGGGCCGTGATCGAACAGATCGTCCACAAGAAGCCCTCGCTGCTGGGTGCTGCCACAGGGGCCGTCGCTGGTCTGGTCGCAATCACCCCGGCTTCGGGTCTGGCCGCGCCGATGACCTCGATCCTGCTTGGCTTCACCGCCTCGATCGTCTGCTTCTTCTTCGTCACCACGGTGAAGAACAAGATGGGCTATGACGACTCGCTCGACGTGTTTGGCGTCCACTGCATCGGTGGCATCGTCGGCGCCATCGGCACCGGCATCGTCGCCGACCCGGCGCTCGGCGGACAGGGCTTCTTCGACTACACCGTGTTCCCGGCAGCGGTCGGCGAATACGACATGGCCGCCCAGGTCATCACCCAGATCAAGGCGGTGGGCATCACCATCCTGTGGTCCGGCGTGGTCTCGGCCATCCTGTTCTACGCCCTCAAGTTCACCATCGGTCTGCGTCCTTCCGAAGAGGTCGAGCAGGCTGGTCTCGACATCGCCGAGCATGGCGAACGGGCTTACAATTACTGAGTTTCAAAGTTTGGTCTGTGGCGCGAACCGCTAGCCGCGCCACAGACCTCCAGAGGTTCCTCCTGCGAACTGACAACTCAAGGCCGGGGTGGCAACATCCCGGCCATTTTTTGTGCCCGCGCCGCTCGGGTCGTCGCAGCGCTGCAACCTTCGATCTGCGTTGCATATCGAAACTGTATTGACAAAGCTGTCAGTAAGGTGAGACTTTCACCCAGACCGCCAAAACAGCGGCGCCGCCGGGCTCATCGCATCCCGGACGTTTTGCGATACGCAAGGAGAGAGCCATGGCCACCGTTTTGAAAGATCCCGGCGCCGACCTGAACTATGACATGAGCGATGCCGTGTATTACGTCGAGGATCGCTGGCAGGCGCCGTTTGCCCAGATGCGCGCGCAGGATCCGATCCACTGGACCCAGGGCGGATCGTTCGGCGATTTCTGGAACGTCACCAGCCACAAGGCGATCCAGCACGTCGAGGCGCTGCCCGAGATCTTCTCGTCATCCTATGAGTTCGGCGGCATCACGCTCGCCGACCGGATCGATGACGGCTCCGAACTGATCATGCCGATGTTCATCGCGATGGACCGGCCCAAGCACACCGGCCAGCGCCGCACCGTCGCGCCCGCGTTCACGCCGTCGGAAATGAAGCGGATGTCCGACGATATCCGCATGCGCACCGCCGAGCTGCTCGATACCCTGCCCTGGGACAAGCCGTTCGACTGGGTCGACACCGTGTCGATCGAGCTCACCACGCAGATGCTCGCGATCCTGTTCGATTTCCCCTGGGCCGACCGCCGCAAGCTCACCGAATGGTCCGACTGGGCAGGTGACATCGAGCTGGTGCACTCTGAAGAGCTGCGCGCCGAGCGCCTGAAGCACCTCTACGAGATGGGTGCCTATTTCAAGAATCTGTGGGACGCCAAGATCAACGCCGAACCGACCCCCGATCTGATCTCGATGATGATCCATTCCGATGCGATGGCCGAGATGGACGAGCTCGAGTTCATGGGCAACCTCATCCTGCTGATCGTCGGCGGCAACGACACCACCCGCAACTCGATGTCGGGCCTTGCCTATGGCCTGCACCAGTTCCCCGAGCAGCGCGAGAAGCTCGAGCAGAACCCGAGCCTGATCCCCAATGCGGTGCAGGAAATCATCCGCTGGCAGACCCCGCTCGCGCATATGCGCCGCACCGCGCTCGCCGATTACGACCTGTTCGGCAAGACCATCAAGAAGGGCGACAAGCTTGCCTTGTGGTACATTTCGGGCAACCGCGACGAGACCGTGTTCGAGGACGCCGACAGCATCATCGTCGATCGCGAGAATGCGCGGCGGCATCTGGCGTTCGGCTATGGCATCCACCGCTGCGTCGGTGCGCGGCTGGCCGAACTGCAGATCGCGATCCTGCTCGAGGAAATGGCCAAGCGCCGGATGCGGGTGAATGTGCTCGCCGAACCCGAGCGGGTGCGCGCCTGCTTCGTCCACGGCTATCGCTCGATGCAGGTGCAACTGAGCAAATATTGAAGCCGAATCGGCTGATCCGGCGTAACTGTGATCGTGCTCCGGTCGAACAGACCGGGGCACGGACACGGGATGACAGGATATGGACAGACGTACCTTCTTTGAACGCGGGTTGCTCGGCGCGGCAGGGATCGGCCTGTTCGGGCTGGGATCGTTCACGCTCGGCGGCGCGAGCGCGAAGCCCAAGGGCAAGTTCGAGATCACCAGGACTGACGCCGAATGGAAGCGCCAGCTGACCGCGGACCAGTATTACGTGCTGCGTACCGAAGGCACCGAGCGGCCGTTCTCGAGCCCGCTCGACAAGGAAAAGCGCGCCGGCACCTTCATCTGCGCCGGATGCCAGCTGCCGTTGTTTTCATCCAGAACCAAATTCGACAGCGGCACCGGCTGGCCCAGCTTCTATGCGCCCTTGCCCAAGGCCGTGGGGACCAGCACCGACCGGCTGCTGGGCTATGCCCGCACCGAGGTCCACTGCCGCCGCTGCGGCGGGCATCTGGGGCATGTCTTCGATGACGGCCCCAAGCCCACGGGGCTGCGCTACTGCATGAACGGCGATGCCATGCTGTTTAGGGTGGCGAAGGCATAAAAAATCCTCCCCCAGCTTGCTGGGGGAGGGGGACCGCGCCGCAAAGCGGCGGGGTGGAAGGGCAGAGGGATAGTGCGGTTTCCTAGGGAAGCATGACCTCGCTTCCCCTCCACCATTCGCTACGCGAACGGTCCCCCTCCCCGAGACAAGCTCGGGGAGGATTTTTAATAATCAGCCGATCCGCTTGACGCTGTCCTTGTGCGCGCCGACGCCGCCGACGCGGGCACCGCCGCCACCACCGCCGCCACCCGAGCGGCCACCGCCGCCACCGGGGCGACCACCACCGCCCGAGCGACGACGTGCGCCGTCACGCTTGGGGCCGTAGTTGCGGCCACCGGGGCCAGAGCGATCGCCGCTGCCACGTTCGCCACCGCGACCGCCGCCGCCCGAATTGACGGGCGCCTTGACCGGAGGCGGAAGCTGCGCTGCGGCTTCGCTGAAGCCCTTGGGCAGCGGCATCGGAACCGGCTTCACCTTGGTGAGGCGTTCGATGTCCTTGAGCAGGCCGCGCTCGTCACCGCTGACGAAAGCAATCGCGATGCCGTCGGCGCCGTTGCGCGCGGTACGACCGATACGGTGGACGTACTGCTCGGCCACGTTGGGCAGATCATAGTTGAACACATGGCTGACACCGGTGATGTCGATGCCGCGTGCCGCGATGTCGGTCGCGATCAGGACCTTGATCTCGTTGTCCTTGAACGCCTTCAATGCGGCGGTCCGCTGGCCCTGGCTCTTGTTGCCATGGATCGCGGCGGAACGGATGCCCGCTCCTGCCAGCGCGCGCACCACCTTGTCCGCGCCATGCTTGGTGCGGGTGAAGACGAGCGTGCGTTCGGGACGGATTTCCTGCAGCTTGAGCGTGAGAAGCGCCTGCTTCTCGCTCTGGCTGACGAAGGTGACATACTGTTCGACGCGCTCGGCCGTCGTCGCCTGCGGGGCGACTTCGACGCGGACCGGGTTGTTCAGGAACCGCGCACCCAGCTCGGCAATCGCCTTGGGCATGGTCGCGGAGAAGAACAGGCTCTGGCGGTTCTTGGGCAGCATCGACGCGATGCGCTTCAGCGGCACGATGAAGCCGAGGTCCATCATCTGGTCGGCTTCGTCGAGCACGAAGATCTCGACATTCTCGAGCGTCACTGCGCGCTGCTCGATCAGGTCGAGCAGGCGACCCGGCGTTGCGACGAGAACGTCGGTGCCGGGAGCCAGCTTCTTCTTCTGCTGGAAGATCGGCACGCCGCCGAAGATGCAGTTGACCGAAAGGTTCAGGAAGCGCGCATATTCGCGGATGTTCTCGGCGATCTGCGCGGCCAGCTCGCGGGTCGGCGAGAGGACCAGCATGCGCACGCCCTTGTGGGTGCGGCCCTTGGATTCCTTGGCGAGGTGATGCAGCGAGGGCAGCGAAAAGGCTGCGGTCTTGCCGGTGCCGGTCTGCGCGATGCCGAGCAGGTCGCGGCCCTGCAGCAGAGCAGGAATGGCGTCCTTCTGGATCGGCGTCGGGGTATCGTAACCCTTGGAATCGAGCGCGCGCAGGATCGGATCGGCAAGGCCAAGTTCATGAAAATAAGACATAATTGTACTCTATACAGAGCAAGGCGCTGGCCGCTCCCAAACGGGCGGCGCGCGCATTGCGGGGTTCAGAAGCGCCTGGGGTTTTCCAGGAACTTCAAGAAAACGCCCCGCGTGAATTGGGATGTTCGTTGGATCAAGCAGCGGGGTTTCATGACCCGGCCATTCGGACCTGTGTCTGATCCCGGAGGGATCACTGCAGATCGACGTTCACGCTGCCGGTTCGTAAGGGGCTTTGGGAAGGATTCCCGTGCCTAGGCGCGCTGCTTGGATGGCCATATGGCGATAACCTTGCCCGATAGCAAGGAAATTCGCTTGGGTGCGTGCCTCAGGCGGCTTCCTGCACGTCCGCAGGGCCGCCGATCAGCACGAAACGGCGGTCGCAATAGCCGCATTCGACATAGCCCTTCTCGTCGATCTGCAGCCAGACGCGCGGATGGCCAAGCGCCGCGCCGCCGCGAACGTCGCTCGCGCCATCGCAGGCGACGCGGGGGGTGTTGGTGCGGACGGTTTCAGGAGGCGTGATCATGGCTGGTGCGATTATCAAAGATGCTGCGCTCGCGCAATCGGGCTTTCACGCGGTGATCGCATCACGCCTTGTACAGCCCGTCAAGCCGGTCCTGATAGCGCCCGCGGATGACATGGCGGCGGATCTTCATCGAGGGAGTCATCTCGCCATTCTCGATGGTGAACGGCTCATCGGCAAAGGCGAACTGGCGCACCTTCTCGATCACCGACAGATCGGCATTGACCCGGTCGAGCGCGGCGCGGACCGCGGACTTAAACGCGGGATTGGCCTGCAGCGCGGCAAAATCCACCTTCACCCCCTGCGCCGTGGCCCACTCCATCGCCCATTCGGGGTCCGGAACCACCAGCCCGACCAGATAGGGGCGGCGGTCGCCCATCACCATCGCCTGGTGAATCTCGGGCTGCAGCGTCAGCATGCCCTCGACCTTTTGCGGCGAGACGTTGTCGCCCTTGTCGTTGACGATCAGGTCCTTCTTGCGGTCGGTGATCGCGATTCGGCCGGCATCGTCGATATGCCCGATGTCACCGGTGTGCAGCCAGCCATCCTTGAGCACGCGCGCGGTCTCTTCCGGGTTCTGCCAATAGCCGTGCATCACCAGTTCGCCGCGCACCAGGATTTCGCCGTCCTCGGCGATCCGTACCTCGGTGTCGGCGAGCGGCGGGCCCACCGTATCCATCTTGATCCCCACCGATGGGCGGTTGCACGCGATGATCGGCGCTGCCTCGGTCTGGCCATAGCCCTGCAGCAGCGTGATGCCGAGCGCGTGGAAGAACACGCCGATCTCAGGGTTGAGCGGCGCGCCGCCCGAGACCATCGCCTTGACCCTGCCGCCGAAGCGCGCCTGGATCTTGGGACGCAGGCTCTTCGACAGGATGAAGTCCATCGGCTTGTCGACTAGCCCCGCGCGGCCCGCCAGCTGCTTCTCGCCCAAGGTCATCGCGCGTTCGAACAGGAAGTTGGCGACCTTGCCCTGCTTCTGGATCTGCTTGAGGATGCGTGCGCGCAGCACCTCGAACAGCCGCGGCACCACCACCATCAGCGTCGGGCGAACCTCCTCGATGTTGCTGGCGAGCTTTTCCAGCCCTTCGGAATAATAGATCTGCGCGCCCAGCCCGATCGGGAAGAACTGGCCGGCGCTGTGTTCATAGGCGTGGCTGAGCGGCAGGAAGGAGAGGAACACCTCGTCCTCCCAGCGGAAATCCTCGGCGATCACGCGGGTGGGGCCTGCGACATTGTGCAGGATTGCGCCATGGTGCTGCATCACCCCGCGCGGCGCGCCGCCGGTGCCGCTGGTGTAGATGATGCAGGCGGTGTCGTTGCGGGTGAGCTGCGCGGCGTCGGCGCGCACCTGCGCCATCAGCTCGGCCTGGCGGGCGGAATCGCCGGTCACCAGATCGGCCCAATTGTGCGTGCGGAAACGGCTGGCTTGGCCGACCTTCATCGGCTCCATGCCGATCACGTGCCAGGCATTGCCCGCGCGCAGCACTGCGGGCAGCAGCGTGCGCGCCAGCTTGGCGTTGGACACGATCACCGCGCGCGCGCCCGAATTGTCGAGAATGTGCTGGTGGTCGCGCTCGGTGTTGGTGGTGTAGGTCGGCACCGTGATGCAGCCTGCCGCCATGATCGCAAGATCGGCGATGCACCATTCGGGCCGGTTTTCGCTGACCAGCATCACCCGGTCGCCGCGCGCCAGCCCCATGTCTTTCAGCGCATGCGCAAGCTCTGCCACCTGGCCCGCCGCTTCGCTCCAGCTGATCGAGACCCAGGCCCCGCCGCGCTTGGCCCACAAGAAGGGCCTGGCGCCCAGCTCGTCGGCGCGGGCAAAGAACATGGCGACCAGATTGTCGAACTGCGCAAACTGGTCGAGGGACGTGTTGGCGATCACCGGTATAAGGCTCCTCAAAGTGCCGCGCTTCGGCGCGCGGTCTTGTGATCACGGGTCTAGCGGGCTTTGGTTGCAGGAGCAATCAGTGCTGGCGGGTCAAATCCGCAACGTCCGCCCGGCCTTGCCCAGGGCGGCCTTGTCCTCGGCATCCAGCCCCAGCTTCAGCCCCAGCCAGACCAAGGGAAAGAACAGCGCAAACTGCAAGGCGGCCCGCAGCGCCATGTGCAGGCCGCCGAACGCGACGCCGATCAGCCACAGCGCCGCCAGACCGGCCACGCCGCAGGCCAGCGCGCGCACGAAATGGCTGTCGAACGGGCCGAGCCCGTTGCTCCACCACAATTCCACCACTGCCGACCAGCTCGACACGACCACGCCTGCGCTCACCGCCAGCGCCATGCCGGTCGCGCCCAGTGTGGGGACCGTCAGCCAGCCGACCAAGGCGGCGATGGCGATCCCGGCGAGCGAATTGGCCAGCGGCAGCATGCGGTGGCCGGTCATCTCGACGATCGGGGTGGCAGCCCCCAGGATCGTTTCGCCAGCACGCCCGACCAGAAGCACGATGAGCACCGGAAGCGCGGCGGCGGCCTGGGGCGAGAACAGCAGCAGCAGCGCATCGCCGCCCGCGATCATCACGCCGGTCAGCGGCAGCACGACGATCGCCGCCAGCCGGTTGGCAAAGCGGTAAAGGGGCGCGATCTCGGCGGGGTCGGCGGCGCTCTGCGCAGCGCTCAAGGGCGCGAGGACATAGAGAAAGGTCTGGCGCACGATCAGCGGCACCGAGGCGATCTTGCGCGCGATGCCGAACAGCCCGGCGGCGACCGCACCGCCTGCTCCGCTCAGCGCCAGCCCCAGCAGCACCGGCGGCAGATCGTTGAACGCGCGGCGCGCCAGGTTTGGGGGCATCGTTGCGAGCCCGCTCTTGAGCGTGTCGCGGCGCAGCGCCGGCGGCATCGGTGCGCGCCACAGCAAGGCGAGATCATAATAGCGGCCCAGCAGCCGCACCGACAGCCAGGCGGTGATCGCGAGCGAGGCGATATGCGCGATGAACAGCCCGAACAGCCGCACCCCCAGCGCATAGAGCGCCACCGCGACGATCAGCCGCGCGATCTGCTCCCAGAAGATTCGCAGCCGGATCTCGGGACCGAAGGCGCGCTTGGCGCGCGCGGCGGCGGTGGCAATCTCCAGCGCGACGGTCAAAGGCAGCGTCCAGATGAACAATGCGATCATCTGCGGCAGCGCCGCGCGCATCTCCGGGCCGACGGCAAAGGCGGGCGCGATCCAGGGTGCCGCCAGCGAGATGCCCAGCGCGAGCAGCGCCGAGGGGATCACCGTCACCAGCAGCGCATAGCGCACTGCGCCATGCTCCGCCTCGCGGCTGGGCGCGGCGGGGACCGATCGCTGCAGCCCCTGCGCCAGCGAGAGCGTCGTCAGCGTCGCCAGCAGGTTCACCGCCGCCCACAGCACGATATAGGTGCCATAGGTCGCGAGCCCGAACATCCACACGAAAGCGGGCTGGGTGATGATCTCGATGACCGCGCCCATTCGCGCGAGGCCGGACAATGCCGCCCCGCTGGCCACATCGGCGCGGCTGACCGCAGGTGCGCTGGCAGGAACGTCAGGATCGGCGGGCGTGTCCGCCACGTCTGCGGCCTATTCCTCGGTGCGGATCAGCACGGTTTCGCCCACCATCAGGAACAGCAGGAAAGGCGACCATGCGGCAAGGAACGGCGGATAGGCACCCAGATTGCCCATCGCCAGCGCGAAATTGTCCGCGACGAAATAGGCAAAGCCCAGCGCCATGCCGATCACCGCGCGGATGAACAGCTGGCCCGAGCGCGCAAGGCCGAAGGCGGCGACCGCGCCGAGCAGCGGCATCAGCAGCGCCGACAGCGGGCCCGAGAGCTTGTGCCACAGGTTGGATTCGAGCGATGCGGTCGGGCGACCCGCTTCCTTGAGCTCGGCAATCGCCGACCACAATTGCAGGAACGACATGCCTTCGGGGTTAACCTTGCTCAGCGTGAACTGGTCGGGGCGCACCCCGCCTGCGGTGGTGATGTTGCCCAGCGCCTGCTTCTGGCCGGTGGTGACATCGAACTGGCTGGCCGCGGTCAGCTTCCAGCCGCTGCCGGTGTATACCCCCTCGGTCGCGGTGACGATGCGCGCAAGCCCGCCTTCCTTGTCGCGGACATAGACCGAAATGCCGGTCAGCCGGGTGGCGGGGCCGGTGCCCTCGACCGTATCGGCCTGGATGATGCTGTCGCCATCGCGCACCCAGACGTTGGCCTTCACGTTGGAATCGCGCGGGATCGGGCCGAACTCGGCCTGCTCCCAGGCGCTCAGCGTTGCGGTCGCGCGGCTCAATATGCGTTCGGAAAACACGAAGGTGATCGCCGACACGCCCAGCGCCGCGATCAGCAGCGGCGCCAGCACCTGGTGTGCCGAGAGCCCCGAGGCCTTCATCGCGACGACCTCGCTGTTCTGGTTGAGCGTTGCCAGCGTGATGATCGTCGCCAGCAGCACCGAGAATGGCAGCACCAGATCGATGATCTGCGGCGCGCGCAGACTGATATAGGTCAGCAGCTGCGCCTGGCCGTTGCCGGGATAGGCAAGGATCTTGCCGCTTTCGCCCAGCAGGTCGAGCGACTGCAGCACCAGGAACAGCAATGCTGCCACCGCCAGGATGCTGGTGAGGAACTTGCGCGCCATGTAGATGGCGACGGTGCGCGAGGGGAAGAACTCCATCTGCATGGTCCTATTCCTGGAAGGACCGCTTGCGGCCGAAGCTGAACAGCCCGCGGATCGCCGTGCCCGATTTGGCAAACAGCTTCTCCAGCGTACCGATCGGCTGACCGCCGGGCACGAAGGCAACCTGATAGTACATCCAGCCGATCAGCGCGGCAAAAAGCGAGAACGGCAGCCACAAGGCGATGATCGGATCGACAAGCCCCAGCGCGCCCACATCTTCGCCATATTCGTTGATCTTGTGATAGGTCACGATCATCACGATCGACAGGAAGACGCCCAGCGCCGAGGTCGATCTTTTGGGCGGGATCGCGAGCGCCAGCGCCAATAGCGGCATCAGCATCATCATCACCACCTCGACCATGCGGAAGTGGAAATTGGCGCGGGTCTGGTTGCGCTGCTGCTCGGGAATGCGCGCATCGGCGCCGATCCGGACGAGCTCGGGGATGGTGTATTCGCGGTCCTTGCCGCCACCGCGCCTGCGGAAGGATTCGATCTTGGGCAGATCGATCGGCAGGTCGTGGTTGGAGAAGGTCAGCACCCGCGGGGTTTCATAGCCCGGCGCATTGTGGATCAGGGTGCCGCGGGTGAGCCGCAGGATGATGACATTGGGGTCGTCGGTGGCGAGGAACTTGCCCTGCTCGGCACTGACCGAAAGCGAGGTGCCCGATTTGGCTTCGGCGCGCACGAAGATGCCGAACAGTTCGCGTCCGCCATCGCGGCTCTGCTCGATCCGCATCGTCATCCGGTCGCCCAGCTGGGTGAACTCGCCGACCTTGATCGATGCGCCCAGCGCGCCCGAGCGCAGTTCGAAGCCCAGCTCTTCATACGCATAGCGCGCCTTGGGCTGGATATAGCCGACAAGCGCCAGGTTGACGAGCATCAGCGCGACCGCGAACATGTAGGGCACGCGCAGCAGCCGGGTGTAGCTGAGGCCCACCGCGCGGAACACGTCGAGCTCCGACGACATCGCCAGCTTGCGGAAGGCAAGCAGGATGCCCAGCAGCAGGCCGATGGGGATGCCGAGCGAGAGATATTCGGGGATCAGGTTGGCGAGCATCCGCCACACCACGCTCACCGGGCCGCCTTCGGCCGCGACGAAATCGAACAGGCGCAGCATCTTGTCCAGCACCAGAAGCATGGCCGCGATGACCAGCGTGCCGACGAGCGGGAAGAAGACGAGACGGGCGATATAAGCGTCTGTGGCGGTTATCAATTTCAACTTATTGTCGCCCTGTCACCATGATTTGGCCGCAAACGCTTCCCATAAGCAGACGGGTAAAGGGGGCTCATCAGCCAAACCGCGCCATCCGGAGCGGTCCGGCTATAGCTTCTGGGATTGATTACGTCATGTTCAAAATTGCGGCAAAATCACTGGCCATCGCGGCTGCAGGCACCCTTGCCTTTGCAGTGTACGTGCCCGTGGCCAGCGCGCAGCGGCAGGAAATCTCCAACGACATGCGCAAATGCGGCGCCGGTGCATCCGGTCCTGCGGTGCATGTCGAGGTGAGCGGGTTCAAGGCCGCGACGGGCCGCGTGCGCGTCCAGGCTTATCCCGCGACCAAGGGCGCCTGGCTCGAAAAGGGCGCGTGGATCAACCGGATCGATGCGCCGGTTTCGCCCCGCGGCGGCAAGATGACCTTCTGCGTGCCGGTGCCCGACACCGGCGCTTATGGCATCGCCGTGCGCCACGATGTCGATGGCAGCGGCAAATCGGGCTGGAACGATGGCGGCGGGTTTTCGAACAACCCCTCGCTCTCGCTGCTCAGCCTCAAGCCGTCTGCAAGCAAGACCGCTATCCGGGTCGGTCCCGGCGTAACGCGCATCCAGGTGGTTTTGAACTATCGCCAGGGCATGACGATCAAGCCGATAGGATAGACCTAGATGACCCTCGTAGCGCTCATTTCCAATCCACGCTCCACCGGCAACAAGGCGTTGCTGCCGGCGGTGCGTGATTATTGCGCGCACAATCCCGACATCTTCCATTACGAGGTTGAAGAGGTCCACCAGATCGCCGACGCGCTGCGCGCGATCGCTCTGGTCAAGCCCAAGGTGCTGGTGATCAACGGCGGCGATGGCACGGTGCAGGCGACGCTGACCGAGCTCTATCATGGCGGCCATTTCGGCAAGAACCCGCCCCCGGTGGCGGTGCTGCCCAACGGCAAGACCAACCTGATCGCACTCGATCTGGGCGCCAGCGGCAAGCCGATCCCGACGCTCGACCGCATCGTCAACATCGCGCGCAACGACCTGGAAAGCCATATCGTGGTGCGTCAGCTGATCGCGCTGACCGATGGCGAGGATGGCCGTCCGGTGCTGGGCATGTTCATGGGCGGCGCCGGCCTTGCCGAGATCATCCTGTACTGCCGCCAGAAGATCTATCCCTTGGGCCTGCCAAATTCGGTCAGCCATTTCATCGCGGCCGTCGCCGGGCTGCTGACCATGCTGTTCGGCCTCACCGCCAAGTTCCTGCCGATCACGCGCTCGGCGCTGCGAATCTCGTACTTCCAGAAGGGCGAGCTCAACGGCAGCTTCATCGTGGTGATGGTGACGACGCTGGAGAAACTGCTGCTCGGCAGCCGCGCGGAGGCAGGCAGCTCGCCCACCGGGCAGCTGAAGTTCATCGCGGTGGAACACAACCGCGCGGGCCTGACGACGATGCTGATCGACACGCTGATGGGCCGCTTCGGCACCCGGCGCGGACGCGGCGTGCATCTGGCGCGCGAGGACATGATCCGCATCGACAGCGACCGCAGCCGCAGCCGCGTCGTGCTCGACGGCGAGATATTCGAGGCCAGCGCGGGCAAGCCGATCATCCTGCGCTCGACCGATCCGGTGCCGTTCCTGCGGCTGGCGGCATGAGTTTCTCCCCTCCCGCAAGCGGGAGGGGCAGGGCTGGCGCAGCCAGGCCGGGGTGGGCCTGAGCAGCGCAACAGCCCAAGCAGATAGGAAATGCGTGCGTCGCTCTTTGTAGATATGCGCAATTGCGATGATGACAGTCCCTCAGGTCCGCCGCACAGGCCCACCCCCGCCCAGCGGCTTACGCCGCTGCGCGACCCCTCCCGCAGGCGGTAGGGGAGAGGATTTGTAATGACCGCCACTCTCAAATCCCTGATCGCCGCCGAGATCGACCAGCCGGTCGCCCCGCGCGTCAGCGCCTTTGCTGCCGAGCTCGTCCGCCCGTTCGGCCGTGCGGCGCGCGCGGTGATCTTCTACGGATCGTGCCTGCGCGAAGCACAGCTCGACGGGCTCATGCTCGATTTCTACGTGATCGTGTCGGATTATGCCGAGGCCTATCGCCAGGCTGGCAAGGCCGGGTGGATGGCGCGCGCCAATGCGCTGATCCCGCCCAATGTCTTCCCCGCCGCGCATGACAACCTCGCGGCGAAATACGCGGTGCTGTCCGAAGCGGACCTTGCGCGCGCGTGCTCGATGCAGGCGGGCGATGTCTCGGTCTGGGCGCGGTTCGCGCAGCCGGTGCGGCTGGTATGGAGCGCGGATGATGCCGCGCGAGATGCCGCGCTGGCCGCCCTGTGCGATGCGCCGGTGACGCTGCTGCGCCATGCCGCGCCGGTGACCGATCCCGCGCTGGCTGATCCGCTGGCCGCGTGGCGTACCGGCTTCACCCGCACCTATGGCGCCGAACTGCGCGCCGAGCGCGGCGACCGGCCCGACAAGGTGGTCGATTTCGCGCCCGAGCATTATGCCAATGTCGGCGCCGCGATCGCGCGCGAACATCCCGATATTGCCGCGATGCCGCGTCCCGAGGCCGAAAGCCGCTGGGCGGCGCTCAGGCGCAAGGGCAAGAGGATGACGGTGGCGCGGCTCGCAAAGGCAAGCTTCACCTTTGCCGGCGGGATCGATTACCTCGCCTGGAAGATCAACCGGCATGCCGGTACGCAGATCGCGATCAAGCCCTGGCAGCGCAAATGGCCTTTGGTGGCGGCGCTGTTCCTGGTGCCCAAGCTGCTGAGAAGCGGCGCGGTGAAGTGATATTTGCTCCCCTCCCTCTGAGGGAGGGGTTGGGGGGTGGGTAAGCGTCCAGATGCAGGGTCCGCGCAGACGACCCACCCCCAGCCCCTCCCTGTCCAGGGAGGGGAGCCTTGAAGTGCGGGCCATATGGTGGCGTGTCGTTCGCTCCCATCTTCACCCTTGATTTTCCAGCCCAAAACCGCCATCTCCCTAATCAGAACGATTCACTCCGATTAGCGGGTCAAGCCTTATGCGCATGTCCAGTCTTGCCGATTATGCCGTGGTGCTGATGAGCGCCGCCGCCCGCCATTGCGGCGGAATGCGCTGCAATGCGCGCGCGCTGGCGACCGAGACCGGGCTGCCTCTGCCCACCGCGCAGAAGCTGGTGAGCAAGCTGTCGGCGGCCGGGCTGATCGAATCGGTGCGCGGTGCCGGCGGCGGTTTCCGGCTGTCGCGCCCGCCCGCGGCGATCACGCTCGCCGATATCGTCGAGGCGGTCGATGGCCCGATCGAGATCACGGTGTGCGCGGGCGACCACGCCAGCGATTGCGCGATGGAGGGCAGCTGCCATGTCCGCCCGCACTGGCAGATCGTCAACCGCACCATCCGCACCGCGCTCGCAGGCGTGACTCTTGCCAGCCTTGGGCAACATATCCCTGATCCGGCGCGCCCGGAACACAAGCTTGATTTCAAAAGGACCGTCTCTTGACCGACGACAGCAACACGGCTGACAGCAAGGTGCGCGACGCCGACGCATGGGCTGCGGCGGACAAGGCCAGCACCTATGAATGGGGCTTCTCCTCGGCCATCGAGCAGGAAATGGCACCCAAGGGGCTGACCGAGGACACCGTGCGCTATATCAGCGCCAAGAAGAACGAGCCCGAATGGATGCTCGACTGGCGGCTCAAGGCCTTCCGCATCTGGCAGACGCTCGAGACGCCCGACTGGGCCAAGCTCAACGTGCCGCCGATCGATTATCAGGACGCCTATTATTACGCCGAGCCCAAGGCCAAGCCCAAGCTTGGCTCGCTCGACGAGGTCGATCCGGAGATTCTCGAGGTCTACAAGAAGCTCGGCATTCCGATCGAGGAGCAGAAGGTGCTCGCTAATGTCGAAGGCGCGCGCCGTGTCGCGGTCGATGCGGTGTTCGACTCGGTCTCGGTTGCCACCACGTTCCGCGAGGAACTGAGCCGGGCCGGCGTGATCTTCATGTCGATCAGCGAGGCGATCCGCGAGCACCCCGAGCTGGTCAAGAAGTGGCTGGGCAAGGTTGTGCCGGTGCGCGACAACTATTTTGCGACATTGAACTGCGCGGTCTTTTCCGACGGCACCTTCGTCTACATCCCCGAAGGCGTGCGCTGCCCGATGGAGCTCAGCACCTATTTCCGCATCAACGCCGAGAACACCGGCCAGTTCGAGCGCACGCTGATCATCGCCGACAAGGGCAGCTATGTGAGCTATCTCGAAGGCTGCACCGCGCCGCAGCGCGACGAGAACCAGCTGCACGCCGCGGTGGTCGAACTGGTCGCGATGGACGATGCCGAGATCAAGTATTCGACCGTGCAGAACTGGTACCCCGGCGACGCCGAGGGCAAGGGCGGCATCTACAACTTCGTCACCAAGCGCGGGCTGGCGCAGGGCGCACGCAGCAAGATCAGCTGGACGCAGGTCGAGACCGGCTCTGCGGTGACATGGAAATACCCGTCCTGCGTGCTGAATGGCGAGGACAGCGTCGGTGAATTCTACTCGGTCGCGGTGACCAACAACTATCAGCAGGCCGATACCGGCACCAAGATGATCCACAACGGCAAGGGCAGCCGCTCGACCATCGTGTCGAAGGGGATCAGCGCGGGACGCAGCAACAACACCTATCGCGGTCTGGTGCGCGTCGCGCCGGGCGCAGAAGGCGTGCGCAACTTCACCCAGTGCGATTCGCTGCTGCTCGGCGACCAGTGCGGCGCGCACACCGTGCCCTATATCGAGGTGCGCAATCCATCCGCGCAGATCGAGCATGAGGCGACAACCAGCAAGATCAGCGATGATCAATTGTTCTACGCGATGCAGCGCGGGCTCTCGTCCGAGGATGCCGTGGCGCTGATCGTCAACGGCTTTGCGCGCGAAGTGCTCAAGCAGCTGCCGATGGAGTTCGCGGTCGAAGCGCAGAAGCTGCTGGGGATTTCGCTGGAAGGCTCGGTCGGTTGATCCTGCTGTCCGCCCTGGCCCTGATGCAGCCTGCGATGGTGCCGCCTGCGCCGGCGGACGAGATCGTCGTGGTCGCCGAACGGATGAAGCGGATCAAGCTGCGCCTCTCGCGCAGCAAGGGCGTGCTCAAAAGCTGCCGCGTGCGCGTGTCGAGCGGCGATCCGGTGATCGACGGCTATGCCTGCGAGGCGATCGGCGCGTGCATGACCGAAGGCGCGATCAAGCGCCAGCCGCTGACCGATTGCACCACCGACAAGGTGCTGGCGTTCTACCACGACCGTCGCAATGCTGCGGAGGCGAGCGAGTGAGCCCCGTGACACTAGCCCCTTCTCCCCTTGAGGGAGAAGGTTACGAAGCCTTGCTGACGCAGTCAGCTAGGCGCAGTTGGATGAGGGGTATGCGGCCCGTAAGGGCCGCGCGCTCGCCGGGCAAGCGCTGCCCCCTCACCCAGCTTCGACTAGGCTCGTTTCGCTCACCAAGTCTGCGCAACCCTCTCCCTCGGGGGGAGAGGGCAAGAATGGAAAAATGATGCTCAAGATTGAAAACCTCCACGCCCAGGTCGGCGAAACGTCGATCCTCAAGGGCCTCTCGCTCACCATCAACGCGGGCGAAATCCACGCGATCATGGGGCCGAACGGTGCGGGCAAGTCGACGCTCGCCTATACTTTGGGCGGACGGCCCGGGTACGAAGTGACCGAGGGTTCGGCGACCTTTGACGGCCAGGACCTGCTCGCGCTCGAACCGCATGAGCGCGCCGCCGCCGGCCTGTTCCTCGGCTTCCAGTATCCGGTCGAAATCCCCGGCGTTTCCAACCTGCAGTTCCTGCGCGAAAGCCTCAACTCGCAGCGCCGGGCGCGGGGCGAAGAGCCACTGTCTGGCGCCGAGTTCATCAAGCTCGCCAAGGAAAAGGCCGCTCTGCTCAAGATGGACATGGACATGCTCAAGCGGCCGGTCAACGTCGGCTTTTCGGGCGGCGAGAAGAAGCGCAACGAGATGGTGCAGATGGGGATCATCGACCCCAAGCTCGCCCTGCTCGACGAGACCGACTCCGGCCTCGACATCGACGCGCTGCGCATCGTCGGCGAGGGCATCAACACGATCATGCGCAAGCCGGATAAAGCCGTGCTGCTGATCACGCATTATCAGCGGCTGCTTGATCTGGTGAAGCCCGATTTCGTCCACGTGCTCGCCGGTGGCCGCATCGTCCGCAGCGGCGGCGCCGAACTGGCGCTCGAGCTTGAAGAACAGGGATACGAAGCCGTAGCGTGATGGGGTGACAGCATGATGGACGCCAACACCAGTCTGAAGGACCTGCAGGCCGATTTTCTGGCCGGGAGCTCCACGTCCATGCCGATCGTCGGCACGGTCTACTGGCTGGTGGTCCTTATTGCCTCGCTCTATCTCCCCATCAACACGGTCGCCTATATCGTGCTGATCGGCAGCGGCATGATCCTGCCGGGCGGGCTGCTGCTCGACAAGGCGCGCGGCCTGAACAAGACCCAGCGCGGCGATCCCAAGAACCCGCTGATGGCGATGTTCATCAAGGGCACCGCGGTCGTCGTGCTGACCTGGCCGCTGGTGATCACCGCTGCACAGATCGCCCAGGACCCTAACATCATCATCCTGGGCGGTGCGGTGCTGATGGCTTTGGTTTGGATCCCCTACGGGTCCGCCGCCAACGACCCCGTCGGCATGCAGCATGCCGTCGGTCGCAGCATCGCCTGCTACTTCGCCTTCTGGTTTGCCCCTGCGCCCTATAAGGCGGCCGCCGTCAGCGCGGTGGTGGTAACCAGCTACATGTTCACCTTTTTACGCATGAAGAGACCCGTTTGATGGCGTCGATCCACACTCTCCCGCTCCCCACCCACAAGGACGAGGCCTGGCGCTATGCCGATCTCGATGCGCTCGCGCGCGTCTGGGGCGATGTGCCGCTGGGGCCCGAGCGGATCGTCGTTGCCGCCGGTGAAACGCTTAGCCGGCAGATCGTGCTGCCGGTCGCGATGTCGGGCGTGTCGATCACCGATCTCGATGTCGTGATCGAAGCAGGCGCGACCTTCGCGCTGCACCTGCTCGCCACCGATGCCGATTATGGCCGGATGAGCGTCAATGTGCTGCTGCACGAGGGCGCACATTTCGAGATGGGCGGCGCGATCCTGGGACATGCCGACCAGACGCTCGAGATCGTCACGCAAGTCAACCACGCGCACCCCAATGCGACCAGCAACCAGGTGGTGCGCAGCGTGCTTGCAGGCCATGCCACTGGGTCGTTCCTGGGCAAGGTCGCGGTCGCGCGGCATGCACAGAAGACCGATGCCTCGCAGTCGGTCAAGGCGATGCTGCTTGATCGCACCGCGACCGCCAATGCCAAGCCCGAGCTCGAAATCTACGCCGATGATGTGAAATGCGCGCACGGCGCGACCGTGGGCGAGCTCGACAAGGCGGCCTTGTTCTACATGGCCGCGCGCGGTCTGCCGCCGAGCATCGCGCGCAAGCTGATGCTGCAGGCGTTCATCGCCGATGCTTTCGTGTCGCTGGAAGACGATGAAGCACGCGAGGCGATCGAGACGCGCGCGCTTGCGGCGCTGGAGGGTCTGGCGTGATGGCCACGCTCGCACCCGCCCGCCTGCTCGACCGCCGCATGGACTTCCCCGGGCTCGTCACGGCTGATGGCAAGCCCTGGCATTATCTCGATACCGCCGCGACCGCGCAGAAGCCGCGCGCCGTCATCGATGCGATCGCAAGGGCCTATGGGCCGGATTACGCGACCGTGCATCGCGGCGTCTATGCGCGCTCGGCGGACATGACGATCGCCTATGAAAATGCGCGGGCCAAGGCGGCGCGCTTCATCGGCGGGTGCGAAGAGGAAACCGTGTTCGTGCGCGGTGCGACCGAGGGGATCAACCTTGTCGCATCGAGCTGGGGCATGGCGAACCTCAAGCCCGGCGACCGCATCATGCTGAGCCAGCTCGAGCATCACAGCAACATCGTGCCGTGGCAGCTGGTCGCCGAGCGCACCGGGGCCGAGATCGACGTCGCGCCGCTGACCGAGGATGGCCGGGTCGATCTTGACGCGCTGGGATCGATGCTCACCGAGCGGCACAAAATGGTTGCGCTGGCGCATGTCTCGAACGTGCTGGGCAGCGTGCTCGATGCGCGGCGCGCGGCGGACCTAGCGCACTCAGTGGGCGCGCTGCTGCTGCTCGATGGCTGCCAGGCGGTGCCGCGGCTGCCGGTCGATGTCGCCGCACTCGACTGCGATTTCTATGTCTACTCCGCGCACAAGCTTTACGGCCCGACCGGAATCGGCGTGCTGTGGGGCAGGGCGGCTTTGCTCGAGGCGATGCCGCCATGGCAGGGCGGCGGTGCGATGATCGATCGGGTTACCTTCGCGCGCACCACCTTCGCCCCGCCGCCGCAGCGGTTCGAGGCGGGAACCCCGCATATCGCGGGCGCGGTGGGTCTGGCGGCCGCGATCGATTATGTCGAAGCCATCGGGGTTGAGGCCATTCACGCGCATGAGTGCGCATTGGTCGCCGAGGCGCAGGCGGCGTTGGCGGGCATCAACGCGATCCAGCTCTTCGGGCCGAAGGACAGCGCGGGCATCCTCTCGTTCGAGATGCAGGGGGTGCATCCGCACGACATCGGTACCATATTAGATGAAGCCAATGTCGCGATCCGCGCCGGGCACCATTGCGCCCAGCCGCTGATGGACCATCTGGGCGTGCCTGCCACCGCGCGCGCAAGCTTCGGCGTGTACAGCAACAGTGACGATGTCGAGGCCCTGGTGCGCGGGCTCGACCGGGTGCGCAGGATTTTCGGGTGAGGGATATGGACGAGACAGGAAAGATCATGGCACAGCAAGTGGATGCGGTCGAAAAACCGCCCAAGGCGCGCGTCGACATGGCGATCGACACCACCGGGCCGGAGAGCGCGGGCGAGCGCTATCGCCGCAAGCGCGACTATCTTGACGGGTTCCTCAACGAAAAGCCCGCCGGCGTCGCACCGACCGAACCGGGCGGCGAAGTCTATGAAGCCGTGATCGAGGCGCTCAAGGGCATCTATGATCCCGAAATCCCGGTGAACATCTACGATCTGGGGCTGATCTACGGCGTCGAGGTCAGCGATGGCCATGCCATCATCAGCATGACGCTGACCACGCCGAACTGTCCGGTGGCAGAATCGATGCCCGGCGAGATCGAGCTCACGGTGGGCTCGGTTCCGGGCGTCGGCCATGCCGAGGTCAATCTGGTCTGGGACCCGCCCTGGGATCCGGGCAAGATGTCCGACGAGGCAAAGCTTGAAATGGGAATGCTATGACCACCACAACCCGCACCCGTCCTGCCGCGTTGACGCTCACCCCGTCGGCCGAGGCACGGATCGCGCATCTGATGCAGACCGCGCCCGAAGGCGCGATCGGGGTCAAATTGTCGACCCCGCGCCGGGGATGCTCGGGGCTTGCCTATTCGGTCGATTACGTCACCGAAGAAGTGAAGTTCGACGAGAAGATCGAGACCCCAGGCGGGCTTTTCTATGTCGACGGCGGGTCGATCCTGTATCTGATCGGATCGGTGATGGACTGGGTCGAGGACGATTTCACCGCCGGCTTCGTTTTCGCCAACCCCAATGCCAAGGGCGCTTGCGGCTGCGGCGAGAGCTTTACCGTCTGACGCAGCCGCATGCCCCGGTCATGCTTGCGGCGTGATCGGTCGCTCGCCGACGATCGACAGGCCATAGCCATCCAGCCCGACGAGGCTGTGATGCGAGTTGGTCAGCAGCTCCATGTCCTGCACCCCCATTTCGGTGAGGATCTGCGCGCCGATCCCGTAATCGCGCAGTTCTTCCATGTCGGCGACCGCTTCGCCGGACTTGAGCCGGATCGCCTGGCTGAGGCTGTTGGTCCCGTGGCGGTTGAGCAGCACCACCAGCCCCGAGCCCTCCGCCCCGATGATTTCCATCGCGCGTTCGAGCAGTCCGGTCCGCGCGCCGGTCTCGCCGAAGATGTCGGCGAACGGGTTGAGCACGTGCATGCGAACCAGCGTCGGCCTGTCGGGATCGACATGGCCCTTCTGCAGCACGGTCTGTTCGGTCTTCTCGGCCTTGTTGTAGAAGACGATCGCCTTCCACTCGCCGCCGAATTCGCTGGTGAAGCGGACTTCGGCGCGCTTTTCGACGAGATGGTCGTGGCGGCGGCGATAGGCGATCAGGTCGCGGATCGTGCCGATCTTCATGCCGTGGATGTGCGCGAACTCGATCAGGTCGTCGAGCCGCGCCATGGTGCCGTCGTCGTTCATGATCTCGCAGATCACCCCCGAGGGGTTGAGCCCCGCGAGACGCGAGACATCGACCGCAGCCTCGGTGTGCCCGGCGCGCACCAGCACGCCGCCATCGCGCGCCATCAGCGGAAAGACATGGCCGGGGGTGACGATCTCTTCGGGGCCCTTGGCGGCATCGATCGCGACGGTGACGGTGCGCGAGCGGTCCGCCGCGCTGATCCCGGTGGTCACGCCGGTGCGCGCCTCGATCGAGACGGTGAACGCGGTTTCGTGGCGTGTGCCGTTGTGCCGTGACATCAGGTTGAGGCCGAGCTGCTCGACCCGGTCCTTGGTCAGCGCCAGGCAGATCAGGCCGCGGCCGTATTTGGCCATGAAGTTGATTGCATCGGGGGTCGCCATCTGCGCGGGGATGATCAGGTCGCCCTCGTTCTCGCGGTCCTCGTCATCGACCAGGATGTACATGCGGCCGTTGCGCGCTTCGTTGATGATCTCTTCAGCGGTGGCCATCACGCCGGCGGGGTCGCGCGACAGATAGCGTTCCAGCTTGCCCAGGGTATCGGCGGTGGGGTTCCAGTCGGGCTCGCCCAGCTTGCGCAGCGAATTGGCGTGCAGCCCGGCTGCGCGGGCGAGGCCAGCGCGGCTTTCCTGACCGGCTTCGATGATTTCAACGATACGTTCGATAAGCTGTGCTGACATCGGAATATCCCTTCAGGGACTCCGGTATCACATTACAATGTGCGCCGTAAAGCCGGTATCACATTGCAGTGGATTTTGCCGCGTTGACCTCGTTCATCCGCATCAGATAGCGCGCCAGCACGTCGATCTCCAGATTGACCGGATCGCCCGGCTGCAGCGCGCCCAGGGTGGTCATCTCCCAGGTGTGCGGGATGATGTTGAGCCTGAAATGGACGCTGCCATCGTTCTGGTCGGAATGCGAATTTACCGTCAGCGACACCCCCTCGACGGTGATCGACCCCTTGGCGGCAATATAGGGCGCCAGCGCATGCGGCGCGGCAATCGTGAAGCGGATCGAATCGCCTTCGGATTCGCGCGCCACAACGGTCCCCATGCCATCGACATGCCCCGTGACGATGTGCCCGCCCAGCTCGTCGCCGATCTTCAGCGCGCGCTCCAGGTTCAGCCGGGTGCCAGCCTCCCAGCGTTCCGCGCTGGTCTTGCTGACGGTCTCGGCGCTGATATCGACGGTGAACCAGTCGTCGCCCTTGGAGGTTACGGTGAGGCACGCGCCCGAGCAGGCGATCGAGGCGCCGATCGCGACGCTGCCCATGTCATAGCTGCAGCGGATGCGCGCGTGCAGGTCGCCGCGCTGCTCGACATGGTCGATGGTGCCGATATCGGTGATGATGCCTGTGAACATGATCGTCCTGTGTGTTGCCCGGGTCATGGGCGATTGTCGCGGGTCAGCGTATCCGCTGGTAGCTTTCCATGCGGTCCTTGCCAAGCAGCCGCGTGTCTTCGAGCTGCCAGCGGCCATGCGCGTCGGAAAGCTGCTCCAGCCCGATCTCGCCCAGCGCCGCCTTGCCGCGCCCGATCACCACCGGGGCGCGATACAGCAGCAGCCGGTCGACGCTGTCGATGGCCAGGAACGCAGCGGCGGTTTCCGCGCCGCCCTCGACCATCAGCCAGTCACAGCCTTCGAGCGAACCGATGTCATGCGGCGAGGCAATCGCGGTCCATCCCGCCGGCGCATCGCCCATGCGGCTGAGCAGCACGCGGCGCGGCGAGCGTGGCTCGAGCCCTTTGAGCCGCACATCCAGCCGGGGTGCATCGGCGCGCATGGTGCCGCCGCCGACAAGGATTGCATCATGATGCGCGCGCTCGACATGGGTGTGCGCACGCGCCTGCGGTCCGGTGATCCACTGGCTCGATCCATCGGCAAGCGCGATCTGGCCATCGAGCGAGGTGGCGAGCTTGAGCGTGACGAAAGGGCGGCGCTGTGTCTGCCGCGTGATGAAGCCTGCCAGGCTGGCACGCGCGGCCGCTTCGGCGATGCCCGATTGCACTGCGATCCCCGCGGCCTCCAGCCGGGCGATGCCTGCGCCATTGGTGCGCGGGTCCGGGTCCTGCGTGCCGATCACGACGCGCGCCACGCCCGCCGCAACCAGAAGATCGGCGCAGGCGGGGCCGCGCCGGCTCTGGTGCGCGCAGGGCTCGAGCGTGACATAGGCGGTGGCGCCGTACGCTGCCTCGCCCGCTGCATCGAGCGCCATTGCCTCGGCATGCGGGCGGCCCCCGGCAAGCGTCCAGCCGCGCCCGATCACGCGGCCATCGCGCACCAGAATGCAGCCGACAGCGGGGTTGGGGCTGGACAGCGCCCTCCCGCGCAGCGCCAGCGCGATGGCTGCCTGCATCCAGTCCGAATCAGACCGGGGGGCTGCGATCACTCGGTGTCCATGCCGAACTGTTCGGCGAGGCGCCGGTACTGCGCCTTGCGCTCTTCCTCGCGTGCGAGCCGCTCGGCCTCCAGCTTTTCCTTGCGCTCCTGGTTGGCGACATTCTCGGCGGCGATCTCGCTATCGCTGCGCCCGGGCTCGAAGCTGGTCACCCAGGTGATCTCGGGCCGCTTCCACTGCACCTCGAAACCCGATTCGCTGAAGAACGCGGCAAAGATGGTCGTCGTCGCCGCCAGCGAGGCGAGCAGGAACCGCCATTTGTGGTCCTGCTGGTCGAACCAGTAGGTCTTGAGGTCACCCACGGCGCGGATCGGCGAAATGTCACGAAAGAATCCCATAGCCCCCAAGATAGGCGGCTTTGCCCCTCTTGACCAGTATCGGCGTCCTCGGCCCGGCGCGGGCGGTCATGCCGCGCTTATTGGACGAGCGGCTTGGTGCCGTCTCCCAGCAGGATGAACGCCGCCCAGTAATAGGGATGCGATGTCAGCGGATCGTCCATAGCTGCGCGCTGCGCCTGTGCCAGCGACGCGTTCATCGCGGTGCCGGGACTGGCCTTGAACAGCGCGGAGATCAGGTTCTCGGTCGCGTTGAAATCGTCGGGCACCGGCCAGTGGCTGGCGAGCACCGATCGCGCGCCCGCGCCGACAAAGGCGCGCACCAGACCATCGAGCGCAAAGTTGCCCCCGGTCTCGATCCCCGCCTCGCGCGAGGCCGAGACAGTGGCGAGCCCTGCGGTGTCGCACGCCGAGAGGATCACCAGATCGGCATCGAGCTTGAGGTCGAAGATTTCCTTGAAGCTCAGCAGCCCGTCGGAGCTGGCATCGCCGAACGAGGTGATCAGCGCCGGGCGTGCGGGGCATTCGGGGCGCGGCGCGGTGACCAGTCCGTGGGTGGCAAAGTGCAGGATGCGATAATCATCCAGATCGCTGCGGCCGAGCAACGCGGTGTCGCTGAACGCCGATTGTGTCAGCAGATTTGCGCGGCCTGCGCCCAGCACGCTCTGCGCGAGCTTGAGCTCTGCCGGCGAGATCGGGTCGAGCCAGGTGTTGATCGGCCATTCGCAGTCCGCCGCGCGGGTGGCCGAAGCCAGCGTGATCCGCTCGGGCGGAGTCGCGTTCTGGCCCAGACCCAGATAGGCCTGCTTGCCGCGCGCAGGCGCGATGGTGCGCACATCGGCGAAGGAGCGCGGAGACACCGCGATCGAAAAGCGCCGGTCGCGCCCGAACCAGGCGATGCCGGTAAAGTCGAACGGGTCGGCATCGATCGCCGCGGTGCGTTCCAGATAGGCATCGACGCCCTTCTGGTCCTCGACTAGCAGGCCGGGCGGCAATTGCAGTAGCGCGCCATCGGGTTCGTAGACAAGGTGCTCGATCCCGGCGAGGTCCTGCTGCAGCCCGGGGAACAGCGCATCGTACAGCGCCTTGGCCTCGACCACGTCGAAGGGATAATTGGTTGGCTGGCCGTTTTCGATCACCACGATCGTGTCGCGCAGCTTGGCCACGGTCTTGTCCAGATCGGCACGGGTCAGCTTGATGCTGACCGTGCGCACCCGGTCGGTGGTGATCAGCTGGCCATAGACCCTGCTGCCGACGAAGCTGACCTTGTAATAGCCCTCTTTGGGCCCCAGCAGCTTCTGCAGCTCGGCCAGCGTCACCGAAGTGGGCGACAGCACGCGATACTGCGAATACTGGCCCAGCTTCGATTGCAGCGCTGTCTGCTCGTTCTGCTGGTTGGTCAGCGATTCGCGGGCCAGCGCCAGCGTCGCAAGATCGTCCGCGGTGGGCGCGGGCAGGGCCTCGAGCCGCTGGATCTCGGCGCTGGTGCGCGAGATCTCCCGGGTGCGGGTCACCGCGAGGCGGAACAGCGCGGACGCCTCGTCATTGCCTTCGGACAGTTCGCGCGCGAGCACCGCCTGGGTCTGCGCGACGCCGGGGCGCTGGAGCAGCTGGCTGGCGGTGAACATGCGCGAAGCAACCGAGGCATCGCCATCGGCGCGGACGGCAAGCTGGGCGAAATACGGGCCCAGCATTTCCTTCATCGTGGCACGTGCGCTGGGCACGGCCTCGCCCTCGGCGACGATCTCGTCATACAGCGCGATCGAAGCATCCGCCTCGCCGCGCCGCGCGAGGAACGCGGCCAGCCGTGCCTTGGCGCTGAGCAGGCCGGGCGATTGCGGGTAATCGAGCCGGTAGATCGCCAGTGCTTCGGTCAGTCCTGCGCGCGCGCCGGTCATGTCGCCCTGCGATTCCTGGATCAGCGCGCGCTGGGTCGCGACTTCGGCCCGCAGCCAACCGGTCGAGCTGATGCGGCCGTTGCGCACCGCCACGATCATGTCGATGCCCTGCTGCAGCGCGGTGAGCGCGGCTGCGCTCTGCCCGGAAAGCCGCAGCGCCGAGCCGCGCAGCAGCAGCGCCTGGCCGTCGAGGATCTGCGCGCGCTCGGTGCCGGTCAGGCTGCTATCGACCCCGCCCAGCCTTTTGAGGCCCGAGTTTTCGCGGTTGATCTGGTCGGCGAGCATCTTGGTGATTTCGCCCTGCGACAGCCGCGCCTCGCCGATCATCTCGGTGTCGATCGCCACCGGACGGTCGAGAAAGGCGATCGCGGCAGAAGGGTCGCGCTGGTTGATCGCATCGATCGCGCGGAAGTTGCGGATCATCCGCTGGGTGACGCCGTCGCTGGCGGCGACCAGCCGGTCGGCGCGCGCGAACAGCGCGCCGGCTGTGGCGAAATCGCCCATGTTCGATTGCTGCAGCGCCTGATTCGCGAGGAATTCGGCAGTGCGTTCGGACGAGCCCTTCTCGCGCGCGGCGAGCGTTTCGAAGAATTCGGACGATTCGGCATAGGCGCCGTAATTGTTGCGGACATAGGCCTCGGTGCGCGCCGATTCCTCGTCGAGCGTGCCCGCCTGGATGCGCGCAAAGGCGGCAGGATCGCTGACCGAGGTGGTGGCGACATCGACGGTGCCGGTCACCGGCCGGTCGGTGACCAGCGAGGCCAGCGCCAGCCTGAGCGCGGAATCATAGCCCGAAAGACCCTCGGCGATGTACACGGTCTCGCCGCGCACCGCCGCGTACAGCCGGTAATCCACCGACGCCTTGGGGTCGCGGCATTCGATCACCGTCGCGCCGCCGACATTCTCGACCTCGGTCACCTGGCGTTCGGAGCAGCTGAGGCGGCTGGCGGCGGCCTGCAGATAGGCAGCCAGCCGGTCGCCTTCGCCGCCGCGCAGGGCATAAAGCGAACCCACTGGGCTGGCGGCATCGCGGCACACCACGCGATAGCCGCGGTCGAACATGCTGGTCAGCGCCGCATCGGTTGGGCGGTATTGCGCGGTGCACAGCACCCCTGCCGATCCGACGCGGAAGCTGTCGCGCAACGCGATGGCGTCTTCGCCCTGGGCAGCTGCACTGCCCGGCAGCAGGCCTGCCATCCCCAGGCTGAGCGCCATGACGGCACCGCCCGTGCGCCCCAGCGCGCCTCGCAAGCCACGGGTGATGGACGGGGTGCGGATCATGGCTGGCCTCCAGTATCGGGCAGGGCATTGGGCAGCGGCTGGTCAAGCTGCAGATTGGGGTTGCCGCCGCTGGTCACCGGCTCGTCGATGATCGGGTCGACGCCAAGCCGGCGGGTGTTGACGATGGTGACCGGCGGCATGATCGGGCGGCGCGGTGCGGCATCGCCGCGTGCCGCCTCTTCTGCGGCAGCCTCTGCCTCTTCCTGCTCGCGTTCGGCCTGCCGTTCTTCGGCGGGCCGTGGCGGCGGGGGTCCGGCATGGACCACCACGGTCGGGCCCTGTTCGCTGATGCCGCCGCCGCCGCAGCTGATCGCGCTGAGCAGGCAGCCGTTGACGCTGGAATTGGCGGTGAAGCCGGTGATCGTGCTGGGGCCGTCCTGCCCGGCGGATGACGAGCGCGGGAAGATCAGGTCGCGCACCGATGTGCCGTTGCGGACAATATCGCCGGTGTCGAGCAGCTGGCCATAGATCACCATGTCGATCAGCCCCGACGAGCTCTGCGAGGACCGGGGGACGATCTCGACGCTGCCCACCCGGCCGAAGAACCCGGCGTTCAGCAGGCTGGTGCCGGTGTTCTGGATCAGCAGCGTGCTGCCGACATTAAACTGCAGCCGCGATGCCTGGATCACCCCGTCGGGCCGCGATGTCGCGATCGGCAGGCTGAGCGCGGTGTCGCGTCCGGTGAAGTTGACGTTGGATGCCAGCTGATCCAGCAGCGACGCGCTGGCGATGTGGATGTTGTTCGCGGTGATCGACAGTACCCCGCCCGGCGAGCTGCCGTTGAGGAAGATGCCGCCGGTGTCGGCGTTGATCTCCACCCGCGCAGCGTTGAGCGCCACGCGGTTGGTCGCCGCCATCGAATTGAAGATGGCATTGCCGTTGACCCGGATGGTGCCAGCCGTGTTGATCGTCAGGCTGCCTTCCGAGCCGTTGAGGTTGACCCCGCTGGCCTCAGCCGATCCGTTCATCGTCAGCGCGCGGATTTCCACGCCGGTGCCGGTCGAGGAGACGTTGGGCGCGTTGATGACGATGTTCTGCGCGCGGATGCGCGAGATCTCGCTGCCGTCGAGCGTGTAGCCACCCTGCTGCGACTGGCTGTCGCCGCTGCCGCCGATGATCACCGCTCCGCTGCGGTTGGCGGTCAGCGTCAGCGTGCCGGTGCTGGCGTTGCCAAGACCGCCATTCTGCGAAAACGCGATGTCGCCCGAGCTGATCGCAATGGTCGGAGCTGCCGCCAGCCCGCCAAACACGGCGGTGCCGCCGACGTCCAGGCTGATCCGCGTGCCCGCCGTGATCGAGCTGCTGGCCGAGAAGCTGCCGGTGGAGGCCGAGAGCAGCGTGCCGGTGGTGACCGGTGCGCCGATCGAGACGCTGCCGCCGACGCGGACCGGCGTTGCCGCCAGCAGGTCGATCGTCGAGATCAATCCGGTCGGCGAGATCGCCGAGCTGTTGGCGATCAGCGTCGTGCCTGTGGTGCCCGTGCTGATTGCGCCGGTGTTGACCGATTGGGCTGCGAGCAGCACCGCCGAGGTGCCGGTGGTGATGTTGCCGGTGTTGAGATTGCCGGTCATCGCCGCGGCCAGGATGGCGTTGGTCGCCTGCAGCGCGCCGGTGGTCACCGATCCGCCGCGCACGCGGATCTCGTTGGTCGATGTGATCGCGCCGGTGGTCAGCCCCTGCGTGCTGCGCAGGAACGCGCTGCCGCCTGCGGTGATCGCGCCGGTGGTGATGCTGACCGCGTTGCCGACATTGCCCTGGCCATCATCCGACCCGATGCCCACCGAGCCGAAGCTGTTGACGGTGCCGGTGGTGATCGCGCCATTGGCGCCCAGGCCGATGCTGAAGCCGCTGGTCGGCGCAACGCCGGGACCGGTGGTGCGCAGATTGCCCAGCTGCATGTTGCCGCCGACGATCGTGCCGATCCAGCTGCCTGCGGTGATATCCCCGCCGGTCACCGATCCGGTGGCCGAGAACTGGGTGTTGGCCGACGAGGTCAGCGTGCCAAAGGTGAGGTTGCCTGCAGTCGCCCCCATCGCGATGGCGCCCGCCGTGCTGGTGACGTTGGTGAGCGCAATTGCGGTGCCGCCAATGTTCACCGTGCCGCCGGTGATCGCTCCGGTGGAGGTGAACGTGCTCGCACGCGACCGCAGCTGCGCCGCGCCCGTGGTGGTGACGCCGCCAATGCTGACCGCGCCCTGGCCATCGACGCCAACCTGGCTGCCCGCCAGCGTGCCTGCAGTGATCAGCCCGGTGGTGGTCTGCAGCGACACAGGGCCACCTGCGACGATGTTGCCGACGGTCATGTTGCCGTTGGTGGCGCTGAGGACCGTGCCCTGGGTGGAGTTGATCGCCTGCGCAGTGATGCTGTTGGCGGTGATGGCGACGCGTCCGCCGGTGGCGGTGATCGCTCCGGTAGTCGAGAACGCGGTGCCGACGCCGGCCAGCACGTTGCCGCCCTGAACCGCTCCATTTATGGTCACGCTGCCGGGTGTGCGCACCGGCGTCAGCGCGAATACCGGCGCTGGATTGAAATTGGCTCCCAGGCTGCTGGCCATCGAGGAGTTGCCGAAATAGACAAAGTTGTTGGCACCCGTGCCCGCCGTGAGCGGTCCGCCAATGGTGATGTTGGACCCGCCAAGCCCGATGAAGCTGGCCCCGGTGGTGATCGCCCCGGTACTGATCGCCCCGGTAGCCAGCAGCCCGACATTGTTGACCGCCGACAGCGTGCCCACCTGGATGGCCCCGCCCTGGGTTGCCAGCCCGATGCCATAAAAATCGCCAGCAAAAAGGCCGGACGCCGTAATGTTGCCGCCGGTGATATTGCCGCCGGTTTGCACGCCGAAGCTCAGGCCGGTGACAGCCGTGCCAAAGGTAACCGAACCCACAGCATCAAGGTCTGTCTCCAAGCCCGATGTCAGGTTGCTCGCCAGGATCGAACCGTTCGTCGCCTCGAGCGCGATATAGGATCCGGCGGTGGTGTTGCCGATGGTCAGATCGCCTGCGTTGACCAGCAGATCGACATGGCCGGTGGTCGCCGTCGCTGTGCCAAGCGACAGGCCGTTCGCGGTAGTCATCGCGATGAAGTTCGAGGCGGAGACGTTGCCTGCGAAGATACCGCCGCCACTGGCGGTCAGGTTGATGTGGTTGCCCGCATTCAGATCGCCCAGGTTGAGCGCACCGCCGCTGATGCCGATCACGCCGCCGCTGGAGATGTTGAACAGGTCGACCGAGCCGGGGACCGAGATGCTGATGTCCTGCGCCGCATCGAGGTTCGCGGTGATCCGCAGGTCGCCATTGGAGACCAGCCCGATCGCATTGGCATTGATGCTGCCGATGTTGCCGGGAGTCGGCAGAACGGTATCGGCGACAAAGGTGCCCGCGCTCAGCCCCACCGCGCTGGCATTGAGCGAGGCGTTGCCGATCAGCACCGAAAGCGAATTGGGCGTCAGATAGGTGAAGCTGTTGCCCGCGTTGAACGTGCCATCGCTGATCCGGACCGAGTCTTCAAGCTGCAGCAGCGGATCGGGAAGATCGCCGCCGACATTGATCACGAAGCTGGTCACCGTAGCGTCGGCATTGCGCAACTCGACATTGTTGCCGGTGGAATAATAGCTCAGGCCCCCCACCGCACCGGCGCCGCCGATGCCGGTGGAAATGCCGAGGACGTTGCCCGCCTGCAGCAGACCGCGATTGGCCGGTATCTGGAACCGGTCGGTGATCGCAAAGCCCAGGCCGCCTCCGGTGCCGTTGCCGCCATTGCCGCCGACCGCGCCCGCGCCGCCCGTGCCGCCAGCGCCGCCGACCACCATCGTGATATCGTCCGCAGTCACCCGCGATCCGCGCACGATCAGGATATTGTCGCCGCCAAAGCCTGCCCCGCCATTGCCGCCATTGCCGCTTCCGGTCGAGCCCAAGCCGCCATTGCCGCCCGCGCCGCCAAAGCCCTGCGCCGCCGAGGAGACATTGCCGATATCGGCAAAGCCGACATTGACGGTCAGCGCTCCGGTGCCGCTCTGGGTGCCGAAATCGACCCGGCCGCCGATGCCCGCTCCGCCTGCGCCGCCATTGCCGCCGCGGCCCGCGCTGCCTGCGCCGCCAAGCCCGCCCGCACCGCCGATGCCGTCGGCGCTGAGCTGGACGTCGAGAACATCGAGCTGTCCATTACCCGCCGTGCCGAGCATCAGGATGGTGCCGCCGGTGCCGATGCCGCCATTGCCGCCGGTGCCGCCGGTCGGTCCGGTGGTGCCTGCGCCGCCCGCGCCGCCAAAGCCTGCGGTGTTGATCAGCACATTGTCGAAATCGACCAGCCCGGTCACCGGGCCGCTGCCCGCGATCAGCGATGCGGCGCCGCCGGTGCCGTTGCCGCCATTGCCGCCCGCAGAACCGTTGCCGCCTGAGCCCACTGCGCTGAGCAGGATGTCCGCGCCGCGCAGCGTTGCGCCGTTGACGCCCGCGCGCGCCTGACCGCCCACGCCGTTGCCGCCATTGCCCGCGACAAAGGCGGTTCCACCAAAGCCGTTCGCCGACAGGTTGGCGTTGCCGCCGATCGTCACGGTGCCGACGATGCCCAGCGTGCCGAACTCGGCCAGGCCGCCGGTGCCGACGCCCCCGGTGCCGACATTGGCATTGCCGCCGACGCCGTTGACCTGCTGGGTCAACGCGCCCGTGGCGCTGGCGGTGCCGCCGCCGGTGCCGAACACCACCATCAGAGTGCGCCCACCGGTGGCCGCGCCGCCGATTCCCGAAACGGTCGAATCGCCGCCGGTGGCCGAGGCATCGAGTATGACGTCGCCGTTGATCTGCAACAGGCCCGATTGCGCGGTTGCGGATGCGCCGCCGCCGGTGGCCAGCCCGATCACGCCCGTTCCGCTGGAGCCGCCGATCGCGCTCGCATCGGCAAACACGCTGCCGTTGACGGTGACAGAGCTGCCCGCGGTCTGCGCCTGGATGACGGCGTTGCCGCCGGTGGCGGTGCCGGTGTTGCCGGTTCCGCCCGTGCTGCTGCCCGCGCCGGCAAACGCCGCCAGGAACGCGCTGTTGCCCAGCGTGATGCGGCCGTCACCCAGCGAGAGAATGCTAGCATTGCCGCCCTGCGCCGCGCCACCTGCCGCATTGCTGGAGCCGATGCCGCCAAAGGCCGATGCGCTGAGGAAGCTGCTGCCGGTGACGTTGACCCTGCCGCTCTGCGCAAACATTTGCGCGGTGCCGCCGGTTGCCGCCCCGCCCGAGCCGGTGGTGCCGAACCCGTCGCCGCCCTCGCCATTGGCGGTGACATCGGCGAGGCCTGCGATCTGAATCAGCGCGGTCGATGTCACGGTGCCGATCAGCGCCTGGCCGCCGATGCCGGTGCCGCCCGAACCGGGGCTCACGGAATCGCCGCCAAGGCCGGACGCGCGGGCGATGCCATTGCCGCCGATGGTCAGCGTGCCGACCGCCGCGCCCAGATTGGCGAGCCCGCCGGTGCCGTTGCCGCCGCGGGTTCCGCCCAGATTGTTGCCGCCAAAGCCGCTTGCATCCACTGTCGCGTTGCCGGTGATGGTGACGTTGAAATCGTTTACGACGATGCGCGCGTCGCCGCCCACGCCATTGCCCCCGATGCCGTCGCCGCCGCCCTGGTTGGCATCGCCGTTGCCGGTCGCGGTCACATTGGCGCTGCCGTTGATGGTGATCTGGCCCAGCGTGTTCTGCGAGATCGAGGCGTTGCCGCCGGTGCCGTTGCCGCCATCGATCCCCGACAGCGCCGATCCGAACACCGCGCCATTGGCCGAGACCGTGACATCGCCGGTGATGTTGACCACGCCGCCGGTGAGCGCGATCAGCTGTGCGATCGCGCCGCCGGTGCCGTTGCCGGACGATCCCGTGCCCGGGGTGCTCGCGGTGCCGCCCAGGCCCGAGCTGTCCACGGTCAGACCGTTGAGCAGGTTGAGCTGCCCTCCATTCTGGACGATGACCTGCGCGTTGCCGCCCAGCCCGTTGCCGCCAAAGGTCGCCATGCCGCCGATGCCGAAGGATTCGACCTGCGTGGTGCCGGAAATCGTGAGATTGCCGCCCGCGGCGTTCTGAAAGATGATCGCGCCGCCGCCGGTGGCATTGCCGCCCAGATTGCCGGTGTGGGCGCCGATGCCGCCATTGGCGCTGGCGCGCAAAATCGCATCCGCGCCGACGTTGATCAGCCCGCCGGTGCCGCCCATGCTGAGGCTGGCGGTGCCGCCCGTGGCAGCGCCGCCCGCAGCGCCCGAGGTCACGCCCGCCGTTCCGCCGAAGCCGAAGGCCAGCAGCGACAGGTCGCTCAGGAAATCGAGCGTGCTTGCGCCTTCGGTGCTGACGAAAATCTGCCCGCCCTGGCCAGCGCCGCCGTTGCCGGCATTGGCGCCACTGCCGCCAAAGCCGGTGACGTCGGCGAGAAACGCATCGCCAAAGCGCATCAGATGGCCAGAGCCCTGTGCGAAGACGTCGATACGTCCGCCGAACCCGCCGCCGCCGGTGCCGCTTGCCGAACCCGCATCGTCAAGGCCCAAACCCTGGGCGAACAGTTCGGTGCCTCCGTCCACCAGCAGCGTGCCGCCGCTGCCCAGCGTAAAGACGCCGATGCTGCCGCCGCGGCCGAAGTTGCTGCCAACCCCGGTGGTTTCGGTCTGACCGGAGAAGCCGGACGCATCCGCACGCAGATTGCCCGCAATCGCGATCAGCCCGCCGTCATTGGCCAGAATCTCGATCACGCCGCCGGTACCGCTGCCCACCGTGCCGCTGGTCGAATTGGATCCGCCGATGCCGACCGCATCCAGGTTGGCATTGCCCGAAAGGCTGATCACGCCGCCGTTGTTCGCACGCAGGCGCACGGTTCCGGCCTGCGCATTGGCGCCCTGGACCACGCGGAAATCGTTGGCAGACAGCGTCAGGTTGCCGCCGACATTGATCGAGGCACTGGCGCCATCGGCGTTCAGGACGGCCGAGTTGGCGCCAAAGGCCTGGACATCGCTGAAGAAATTGAGATCGCCGCTGAGCGACTGGCCCAGGAAGTTGCGCGAGGCCGCGGCGATGAACGACGATGTGATATCGGCCGGCGCAACGCTGATGTCCGCCGCCTGCGCCGGATTGACCGCCGCGCTGGTGTCCACGAAATCGCCGAACACGTTATAGCCCGACGACAGGATGATCGAGTTGCCTTGGACATCGGCAGCGCCCGCAATGTCGAATCCCAGCCGGCTGCCGGCGCCGATCGCCATGGTGATGGCGTTGTTCTTGGGCACTGCGACCATGTAGATGCGGTGGTTGTCGTTCACCCCGGTGCTCGCCGGGCCGGTGGTCACGCCGCCATGGCCGACTGCAAGACCGCCGGTCCCGTCGGTTCCCGTGGTCACCTGGATATCGAACAGGCCGTTGCCGCCAAAGGTGATGGTGGCAGCCTCGGCGCCGACATACATCGCCGATCCGTTGACGGTGACGTTGCCGCCCTGCAGCACGGTCGGCGCGACCATCGCGATATAGCTGTTTTCAGAGGTCGCACGGATCTGCGCGCCCGGCTGGACGATCACCGAAGAGGCCGATGCAGCCTGGCTGAGGGTGAACGAGCCTGCCGCGTTGATGAAAGCGCCATTGCCGTCGCGCACCGGATCGGAGCTGGTCAGAAGCAGGCCGCCGACATCGATCACGGCGGTCGAGTTCACGACAACGCCGCCGGGGCTGTAGAACCACACATTGCCGCCGGGCACGAGCCCGGCTGCGGTCTGCAGCTGGCTGATGATGGTGCCGTTGAACTGGACCGCGCGGCTGGTGCCGGTGGGGATGATGCGGTTGAGGACGGTGAAGAAATTCTGCGCGCTGAGGTTGTTGCGGAAGAAAGCGGTGCGCCCGCTGGGCAGGAAGTTGATCGGCCCGCCGGTCAGCGCGGTGTCGTTGGTGGTCCAGTTGATCACCGCCTGATCGGTATCAACGCGGATGTCGTCGATGCCCGGGGTGCGGGTGATGCCGACCCCGCCCGATATCACGGTGGGGTTGCCTTCAAAGGCCTGGGCATGCGCCGGTCCCGATGCGCCGAGAGCCAGGCCGGTGGCGAGCGCGAGCGCGGAGGTCGCCTTGGCCAGTGTGATGCGGCGGGCGATCATGGTGCGGTTATCGGCCATCAGCGGGCTCCCCAGGGCAGTAGCAAGGTCGTGAGGGTGAACAGGATGCGTGGATCGGGCGTGTCGACCAGCAGGCCGGACCTTTCGGTGGGCACCGCCACGGTCACGTCCAGCCGGAACCGGTCGTCGAGCCGCGCGCGCACGCCGCCGCCGACCGAGCTCAGCCGCTGCGGATCGCCGGGACGGCCATCGTCCCAGGTCCACGCCACATCCATGAACACAAAGGGCTGGAACGAGAAATCGGTCTGCTTGATCGGAGCGATCTGCGGCCCGCGAAACTCGACCGAGAAGCCCGCGCCGTCATCACCCACGATCACGCCGGGATCGTAACCGCGCCCGATGGTGAAGTTGCCGCCCGAAAACTCCTCGAAGCTGAGCACCGGATCGAAGGCGATCTGGCCGCGTCCGCGCACGAACACCGAGAACTGGTCGCCCAGCGCCGCTTCGGCAGCGATTTCACCGCGGATGAGCGTGGAGGTCGGGTCGCCATCGCCGCGGGTCGTGGGGGTGCGGACCAATGCACAGACGAAATTGCACGCCTCGCTTGCGCCCAGGATATCGAGCCCCTGGCGCAGCTCGATCTGTCCGCCCAGCCGCCAGCGCGGTGCAGCGCCATTGTCCATGTCGATCGCCTCGCCCGCCAGCTGGGCATAGGCCACGCGGATCCGGTCGCGCGACAGCGGTCCGATGAAATCGATGTCCTGGTTGACGTAATCCAGACCGATGGTGCTGTAGAGCGATGCCGCCTGGGTGCGCAGCAGCGGATAGCGCGCCTCGATGCTGGCGAGCAAAGTCGTCGCATCGATCGCCGCGCCAACGCCCGCGGGCAGGTTGAGCTGCGGCTTGGTCCAGGCGTAAGTGAACCGGCCGCCCAATGTCAGGCCTTCCTTGCCGACTCGGAATTCGTGCCCCGCCTGGACGATCTGCTGCTCGTCGAAGTCGAGCGTCGAATAGGCCGAGATATAGGTGCGATCGCCCATGCCGGTGAGGCCATAGAACTGCGCGCGCAGCTGCGCGCCATAGGGCCCGGCATCGCGCGCGGCGAGGTTCTGGACGTTGAGGTCGACCTCATAAGGCGTCCGCCGCACGGTCACGTCGCCGATCAGCTCGCCGGGGCCGGTGCCCGCAGGCACCAGGGTGAGCCGGATGTCGTATCCCGGCAGGTCGCGCGCGAGCAGCAGATAGCGCTCGGCCAGCCGCTGGTTGAACACGGTGCCTTCGGTCAGCCGCTCGAGATAGCCTGCGACCAATTTCTCGCCATTGCCCGCATCGCCGCGCACGCGGATCGATGTCAGCTTGGCGTACAGCACCTCGAACTGGACGATGCCGTTGTCGATGCGTTGGGTGGGAACCTGCACTGCGGCAATATAGCCATCGCGGCGCAGCTTGGTGGCGACCGCGTCGCGGATTTCGCACAGCACCGCGACCGGCTGCTCGGTGCCGATATAGGGCTCGTACAGCGGGCGCAGCTCGGCCGGAGCGACGGGGCCCAGGTTGTTGAACCGGGCTTCGGTCAGCGTCAGGCGGACATTGGCATAGGCAGGGTCGGCCAGCGGGCAGGGTGCGCGCTCGATATCGCCTTCCACCGTCAGCCGTGCGGGACGGTCGGCGCGCTGCTGCACGGGGCGCTCGATTTCCTCGCGGGTGGGGGGAGAGGGGACATTGATCTGCTGGGCATGGCCCGCGGTCGCGCCGAAAAGCCCCGCCACCATGGCAGTGCCCAGTAAAACCTGTTTCGTGCGATTGTTGCGCGTCGCCAAAGTCACCCCCTTTAAGCATTGCGGAAGCGGGGAATTTGGCTGGGGCCGCATTACCCTGAACCGAGTAACGGACAGCATAGCGGTTCTTGCGCTTCTGCTATCCAAGGGCGACCTTGGTGAAAGCCTTAACCCAGCCTCAAACTGGGGGCAACCCGCTAATGCGCGTCCGTCCCGAAATTGTCCAAAGTTAACATGGCTTTGGGTTGGGCGCACGGGCGAGCGTTACATGGCTTGTAACGGGGGCAATTTGGCAGTCTTTTGAAGGAATTGGCCCCCAGTTGCAGCCACAGCGAGGGGGTGTCGGTTCGGGCGAGGTGCTGCAGCCACGCTCGAAGCTTCCCATCCCGGGCGACTCACGCTATGCGCGCGGGCCATGACCCGACTTCCCCAGCCCAAAGATTGGATCCAGGCGATCCACGCCTATGTCCCCGGAAAATCGACAGGGGATGACGGTGTGCCTTTGGTCAAGCTGTCCGCCAACGAGAACCCGCTGGGCACCAGCCCGGCGGCGCTGGCAGCGCGCGGCGCAGGCGCGGCGCAGCACCCTTCGCTCTATCCCGATCCCGACAGCACCGCGCTGCGCCAGGCGATCGCTAGGCAGCACGCGCTGGACCCGGCGCGGGTGGTGTGCGGCACCGGATCTGACGAACTGCTCAACCTGGCCGCCCAGGCCTATTGCGGGCCGGGGGACGAGGTCGTCTATGTCCGCTACGGATTTTCGGTCTATGACATCGCCGCCCGGCGTTGCGGCGCGACCCCGGTAGTTGCGCCAGACAACTTTTATGCAACCGATGTCGATGCGCTGCTCGCCTGCATCACCGATGCGACCCGGGTGGTGTATCTCGCCAATCCCAACAACCCCACGGGCACGCTGACCGCGCGCGGCGAAATCGCGCGGCTGCACGCGGCGCTGCCGTCGCACGTGCTGCTGGTGCTCGACCAGGCCTATGCCGAATATCTGTCGCCCGAAGAGGATGATCTGGGTCTGGAACTGGCCCGCAGGCACGACAACGTGCTGGTGACGCGGACCTTTTCCAAGATCTATGGCCTGGCCGGAGACCGCATCGGATGGGGCTTCGGGGCGCAGGCGATCATCGACACGCTCAACCGCATCCGCGGGCCCTTCAACGTCACGCTTGGCGGGCAGGCCGCAGCACTGGCAGCGCTGGGCGATCAGGACTTTGTTGTGCAGTCGCGCGATCACAACACCCGCTGGCGGCAGTGGCTGGCGGACGAGATCGCGCAGTTGGGCAATCACGGGCTTACCGTCATCCCCAGCCACGCCAACTTCCTGCTGGTGCTGTTTGAAGGCGCGGTCAGCGCCGAGACCGCGTTCAATGCGCTGATGCAGGCGGGCTATATCGTGCGCTGGCCCAAGGGGCAGGGGCTTGGCCATGCGCTGCGGATCACCATCGGGCAGGAGGCGGACATGCGCGCCATCGCCGCCGTGCTGCGCGATCTGGTCAGCGCATGAGCGCGCCTTTCGCCGCCGTTGCCATCGTCGGTCTGGGGCTGATCGGATCGTCGATTGCGCGCGCGATCCGCCAGAGCCTGCCCGACACGCGCATCCTGGGCTATGACCGCAACGCCGAAGTCTGCGCGCGCGCCGAGGCGATCGGGCTGTGCGACAGCTATCACAGCGCGTTCGGGGCGGAGCTGGCCGAGGCCGAGATGGTCATCCTGTGCGTGCCGGTCGGCGCGATGGCGGCTGCTGCCGAGGCGATGGCACCTTTTCTGTCCGCGCAGGCGATCATCTCCGATGTCGGCTCGTGCAAGGCGAGCGTGCTCACCGCGCTGCGCGGCGCGCTGCCCAACGCGGTCATCGTGCCCGCGCACCCCGTGGCGGGGACCGAGAACAGCGGGCCGGAAGCGGGGTTTGCCAGCCTGTTCAAGGGGCGCTGGTGCATCCTGACGCCGGATGCCGACGCGGACGAAGGTGCGTGCGCGCGCGTCGCGGGCTTCTGGCAGGCGCTGGGGGCGAATGTCGAGACGATGGACGCCGCGCACCATGATCTCGTGCTCGCGGTGACCAGCCATCTGCCGCACCTCATCGCCTATACCATCGTCGGCACCGCCAGCGATCTGGAGGGCGTGACGCAGAGCGAGGTGATCAAATATTCGGCAGGCGGCTTTCGCGACTTCACCCGCATCGCTGCCAGCGATCCGGTGATGTGGCGCGACGTGTTCCTGTCGAACAAGGACGCGGTGCTCGAAATGCTCCAGCGTTTCTCCGAGGACCTCTCGGCGCTGCAACGCGCGATCCGCTGGGACAAGGGCGATGAGCTCGAGGAACTGTTCACCCGCACCCGTACCATCCGCCGCTCGATCATCGAGCAGGGCCAGGACGACGCCAAGCCCGACTTCGGACGCGAGCATCAATAGCGGATATCAGACCCGATCGATCTAAATCCGCTCAGGATGAGCTTATGTGGGCAGGTTACTCCTGCACCCCATCCACCACCGGCTCGGTAGGCAGGGCTTCGGGCGCGGGTGCTGGCACCTCCACAGGCCGGTCCGCAGCCCCCTTGATCAGGTGGAACCTGTCCTGCCGTCCATCCAGATAGCGCACCTGCTCGCCGTCGAAGACCATGTCCTCCTCTGTGCGGAACGAGACCGCCTGGTCGCCCCATTCGGGAACGTTGTTGGTCACCGCCAGTTCGATCGACCAGGCGGTATTTCCGCGGACCAGATAGTCGCCTGCGGGCGTCGCCTCCTGATTGTCCCAGAAGCCGATCGCCGATCCCGCGCCATGGCCATGAAAGCCGATAGGGTGCGAATAGATGCTGGGCTGATAGCCCGAGGCAATCGCGCGCGCGCGGGTCGCTGCGAGCAGGTCGTTGCCGGTCAGGCCGACGCGGAACTCGGCGGTCAGGATGTCCTGCACCGCATTGGCGGCGGCGAGCCCCGCCTTGAGACCTTCGGGCGCATCGCTCTCGCCGGGCTTGAGCACATAGGCCAGGTGCTGGGTATCGGTGTTGAGCCCCAGATAGGTGATCCCGAAATCGGTCCACAGCATGTCGCCGGGCTCGATCACCGCATCGCCCGTCAGTTCGCCCGATTGGCCTGCGCGGAAGATGGCAAGCGAAGGGTGGAACCAGACCTTGAGCCCCAGCGCGCTGACCTTGTCGCGCATCCACCACTGCACGTCCTCGGCGGTGGTGGTGCCCGGAATGATCACCGCATCTGACAATGCCTCGGCGATGATGCCATGCGCGGTGCGGACAATCGAGGGATAGACTTTCAGCTCGGACGGGATGCGGCTTTCCAGCCAGCCGATCGCGAGCGGCCCGGCAGGCACGATGCGGCTGCGCAGCGCTTCGGGCAGCGCGGCGATCAGCTGTTCGTGCTGGCTGTGGGTAAGGCCATCGGCAAGCGCGGTCTGGTCCGAGATGTTGAGCGCGATCTTCTGTGGGTTGCGCTCGGCGATCACCTCGGCGAGGCGCTTCCACTGGTCGGGCTGCGTTTCGGGAGTCCACACGGGAGTGAACATGCCGGCAAGGCCATAGCGGCTCACCGTCAGCCGCTCGACCGGCTTGCCCCCGCCCGGATCGAAGAACACCAGGATGGTGCGCCGCCGCGCGTGCATCGAGCGCGCATCGAGCATGGTCGCCACCACCGGGTCCTCGACATATTCGCGCGCGATCAGAACCCACATGTCAACGCCCTGTTCGCGCATCAGCGCCGGCACCACGCTCTCCAGCCGCTGTGCGAGCCAGCTGTCGCGCACCTTGGCCTGCTCACGCAGCGGCAGGATATCGGGATAACCGGGCGCCTCGGCCTCTGCGGTGTTGCCGGCCTGCTGCGCGAGCACGCCTGCAGGCGCACAGGCAAGCAGCGCGGCGGCGATCGAGGACAGGATATGGGCTTTGGTGTTCATGCGGCTCCCCTGCGGCGCGGTTCGGGGGCCACGCTAGCCCGGCAGGGTGGGCAGCGCCACCGCAAGATGGCCGTTGCCCGCAGGCCAGTCGAGCTCGGGCCAGCCCTTGGCCCGCGCCACCAGCCGCATCGGGACATGCGCGTTGGTGACAAACGCCTCGTCCGCCATCTCCAGCATCGGCAGGTCCGAGACATGGTCGGAATAGCAGCGGATGTGGCAGGCGGCACGGTCGAGCCCGTGCTCGGCCATCCACGCCGCGATCATTTCGGCCTTGTGCGGGCCATAGCAATTGTGCCCGGATATGCGCGGCTGCACCCGCCCGCGCGAGGCGGTGAGATCGGTCGCGATGACATCATCGATGCCCAGCCGCCGGGCGATCGCATCGACATAAAGCCGGTAGGATGCGGTGGCGATGACGATGCGATAGCCCGCCTCGCGGTCCGCTGCGATCTGCTCGATCGCGCCGGGGCGGATGTTCTTGGCGAACACGAATTCGGCGTGCCCCGCCATTGGCGCCGCCAGCCGCGACAGGCGAAGTGAGCCCAGCAGCAGCCGCTGGTTGATCTGCTTGAGGGAATCGCGGCTGACGATGCGCAGCAGATAGCCAAGCCCCGCCAGCGCGGAAAACGGCAGCAGCAGCAGCCGCTTGGGGTCATGCCGCAACGCCATCCACAACAGGAAGCGCGCATATGTCGGATGGACGGTAATCGTCCGGTCCATGTCGTAAAAGGCTAGCCGTTCCCCCACGCTGCTAGGCCATAAAGCCAAATCGGCGGGAAACAAGCGCGCCGTTGTAACACCGTGTAAGCTTGTCTGATCGGGCAAGACTGCGACGGGCCGTGCGCCAAGATGCTTGTGATTGCGCGCTTTATCGCACAAAGATGCCGCGATATGGGTGTCCCGGCCGATTTTTCCGTTGAACAGCGTAGCGACACCGGCGCGGTGCTGCGCTTTACCGGCGATCTGGATATCGCCACCATCGGTCCGCTCGACAAAAGGCTCAAGTCGCTGGACCAGTCTCCGGCGCTGATCGACATGGCCGATGTCGGGCATATCGACACCGTCGGAGCGTGGATCGTGCATCGGCTGGCGCGCGATCACAACTGTGAAATCGTCAATCTGAGCGAATCGGGCGGCAGGCTGGTCGAGGCGGTCGGCAAGTCCGACGTCGGCGAAGTCGACGCTCCGCCTCGCCCCGATATCGTCACCCGCGCGGTCGGCGGCATCGGCGAAGGCGTGATGCTTGCGCTGACGTCGATGGTCGGGATGCTGAGCTTTTTCGGCGCGATAGTGCGCGCGGTGCTGTCGCTCGCGGTTCATCCGCGCCGCATCCGCTGGGCCGCGATCATCCGCCATTTCGAGCTGGTCGGCGCATCGGCGCTGGGCATTGTCGGCCTGATGAGCTTCCTCATCGGCATCGTCATCGCGCAGCAGGGAGCGGTGCAGCTGCGCCAGTTCGGTGCCGAAGTGTTCACCGTCAACCTTGTCGGGCGGCTGACGATCCGCGAGCTGGGCGTGCTGATGACCGCGATCATGGTCGCGGGCCGTTCGGGCAGCGCCTTTGCCGCGCAGATCGGCACGATGAAGCTGACCGAAGAGGTCGACGCGATGCGGACGATCGGCGTGTCGCCGGTCGAGGCCCTGGTGCTGCCGCGCGTCGCCGCTGCGGTGCTGATGATGCCGCTGCTCGGTTTCTATTCGATGATCGTCGCGATGGTCGGCGGCGCGTTCCTGTGCTGGATCGTGCTGGAAATCCCGGTGGCGACCTTCATAGTGCGCATCCAGGAAGTCGTGCCGATCACTGATTTCTATGTCGGCATGGTCAAGGCGCCTGTGTTCGGGCTGATCATCGCGCTGGCCGGCTGCTATCAGGGCATGCAGGTGCGCGGCAATGCCGAGGAGGTCGGCGCACGCACGACGGCAGCAGTCGTCCAGGCGATCTTCATGGTCATCGTGCTCGATGCGTTCTTTGCGGTGTTCTTCACCGAGATCGGCTGGGGATGAGCGCTGCCCGACAGAAAGAATGCGATGTCGCCATCCGCATCACCGGGCTGACCAACAGCTTTGGCGATGACGTGGTGCATGAAGACCTGTCGCTCGATGTGCGCCATGGCGAGATCCTGGGTGTGGTCGGCGGATCGGGCACCGGCAAATCGGTGCTGATGCGATCGATCATCGGCCTGCAGACCCCCGATTCGGGGCGGATCGAGGTTCTGGGCGAATCCATGCTCGACGAGGCGGAAGAGGATGTCTCGATCCGCAGCCGCTGGGGCGTGCTGTTCCAGGGCGGGGCCTTGTTCTCCACCCTCACGGTGGCCGAAAACGTCATGGTGCCGCTGGCGGAATTCTATCCCAAGATCGATTCCAAGCTGCGCCGCGAGATCGCGATGTACAAGATCGCGCTCAGCGGGCTTCCCGAAGAGGCGGCCGACAAATACCCGTCCGAGCTTTCGGGCGGGATGAAGAAGCGCGCCGGCCTTGCCCGCGCGCTGTCGCTCGATCCGGACCTGTTGTTTCTCGACGAGCCGACCGCCGGCCTCGACCCGATCGGTGCGGCACGGTTCGACGAGCTGACGCTGGAACTGCAGCGCACGCTGGGCCTCACCGTGTTCCTGATCACGCACGATCTCGATACGCTGCACGAGATCTGCGACCGGGTCGCGGTGCTCGCCGACCGCAAGGTGATCGCCATTGGCACGATCCCCGAGCTGCTTGCGACCGACCACCCGTGGATCCAGGAATATTTCAACGGCCCGCGCGGCCGCGCCGCTGCCGTGAGCCACGCAGACGAGGAGCGGCGCCTGACCAGGTACCCCGCGCCGAGCAAGAGCCGGGGGTTCAAGCGATGACGCCGGAACACGCCTTGGGGAACGACCGCGCCGCTTTGTCGGTAGACAGCATCAAAAGATCAGGGGCATAACCAACGCCATGGAAACACGCGCCAATCATGTCTGGGTGGGGACCGTCACCCTGGTGCTGCTCGCAGGCATCGCGGCCTTCGTCATCTGGCTCGCGGGGCTGGGGGATACCGACCGCAACAAATACGATATCTTCTTCAAGACATCGGTCGACGGCATCGCCAAGGGCTCGGTCGTCGCCTATTCGGGCGTGCCATCGGGCCAGGTGACCGAGATCGCGCTGTGGGCCAAGGACCCGCAGTTCGTGCGCGTGCGCATCGAGGTGAACTCCGAAGTGCCGATCCTCGAGGGCACCACCGCCACCATCCAGGGCGTGGGCTTTACCGGCGTGTCGCAGATCCAGCTCGATGGCGCCAAGCAGGGCGCGCCTGCGCTCACCGAACCGGGCCCCGAAGGCGTGCCGGTGATCCCGACCAAGCCGGGCGCGCTGGGCGAACTGCTCAACAACGCGCCGCTGCTGCTCGAAAGGCTGGCGACGCTGACCGAACGGTTCACCCAGGTGCTGTCGGACGAGAACCAGAAATCGATCTCGGTGCTGCTGAAGAATTCGGGCCGCCTGACCGGCGAACTGTCCGACACCGCGCCGCAGATGCGCGCTGTGCTCGCAGAGCTGCGCGTGACGCTCGCCAAGGCGGGCGTTGCCGCCGAGCAGCTTGGCCTCACCGCGCAATCGACCAAGGATGTGCTCGATTCCGAAGGCCGGCCGCTCGCCAAGCAGCTCGCCAAGACGCTGGCAGAGACCGACCGCACGCTCGCCAAGCTGACCGAGACGATGGAAGAGGCACGGCCGGGCCTGCGCCAGTTCTCCACCACCACGCTGCCCGAGACCGAGGCGCTGGTGCGCGATCTGCGCGTCACCGCCAGGGCGCTGTCGGCGATCACCGAGAAGATCGATCAGGAAGGCGCAACCGGCCTGCTCGGCGGGCCGCCGCTTCCCGACTACAAGCCCAAGAACTGAGAAGGCGAGCCATGACCGCGATGCCGACAACCGGAGCCAGCCTTGTGAACCAGATGTTCCGCCCCGTTCTCGCCGCCGGGGCGACCCTGACCCTCCTGTCTGCCTGCGTCAGCTTTGGCGACAAGGCTCCGCCTCAGCTGCTCACCCTGACCTCGGATGCAGCGCCGACTGCAGGATCGATGGCATCGGCTTCGGTGACCGAGGCGATCATCGTCGACGTACCCACGGTCGAGCGCACGCTCGATCAGGTGCGCGTACCGGTGCAGGTCAGCGACAGCGCGATCGCCTATGTCCAGGATGCGGTGTGGGCCGACAAGCCCGCGCGGCTGTTCCGCGGCGTGCTTGCCGAGACGCTTGCCGCCAAGAGCGGCCGGCTGGTGCTCGATCAGGTCGAAACCGGCTCCGAACGCGGCATGATGCTCTCGGGCCAGTTGCAGCGCTTCGGCTATGACGAGGGCGCGCGCGCCGTCGTGGTGCGCTATGATGCGGTGATCCGCAAGCCCGGCAGCCCGTTGCGCAAGCAGCGCTTCGAGGCGAGTGTTCCGATCGCCACGGTCGATGCGGTCAGCGTCGGCGCAGCGCTCAACCAGGCAGCCAACACCGTCGCGGGTCAGGTTGCGGCCTGGGTCGCGGGCTGACCTTCTTTTTGCTTTTTGTGATATTGACGGGATACTGAAACCATGGCGCATTTCCTCATCGTCGAGGCCCGCTTCTACGACCATCTCAACGACCTGCTGATCGAAGGTGCCAAGGCCGCGATCAAGAAGGCCGGGCACAGCTGCGAGGTGCTCACGGTTCCCGGCGCGCTCGAAATCCCCGCCGCGATCGCGATGGCATCGGACACCCAGCGCTTCGATGGCTATGTCGCGATCGGCGTGATCATCCGCGGCGAGACCTACCACTTCGAGGTCGTCTCGAACGAAAGTGCGCGCGCGATCATGGCGCTGACGCTCGACGGCATGCCGATCGGCAACGGCATCCTCACGGTCGAGAACGAAGCGCAGGCGCTGACCCGCGCCAAGATGAGCGAAAAGGACAAGGGCGGCGATGCTGCCCGCGCCGCGATCGCCATGCTCGAAATCTCCGAGCGTCTGGCGGGCTAGTGTTCACTGTCTTTCGTCATTCCCGCGAAAGCGGGACTCCCGCTTGTGCGCTCAGGTTGCAGTAAAGGCGGGGCCCCCGCGCGCGCGGGTGACGATGGAATGGGTGTTGATGTAGACCCGTGCCCATGACCGACCTCCCCATCCTCTACAGCTTCCGCCGCTGCCCCTATGCCATGCGCGCGCGGATGGCGCTGCTGGCGAGCGGGCAGAAGGTCGAGCTGCGCGAGATCATCCTGCGCGCCAAACCCCAGGTGATGCTCGATGCCTCGCCCAAGGGCACGGTGCCGGTGCTGGTGCTGGCGGACGGACAGGTGATCGCCGAAAGCCTGGAAATCATGCGCTGGGCGCTGGCGGCGCGCGATCCCGAGGACTGGCTGGCAGGCGATGACGCCGCGCTGATCGCGGCCAATGACGGTCCGTTCAAGCACCATCTCGACCGCTACAAATACCCCTCGCGCTATCCGGACGACACCGGCGATCACCGCGCCGGGGGGCTTGCACATCTGGAAGCGCTGGAGGCGCGGTTGGCCGATCAGCCCTATCTGTGCGGGGGCCAGCGCGCGCTGGCCGATATCGCGCTGTTCCCCTTCGTGCGCCAGTTCGCCGCCACCGATGCCGACTGGTTTGCCGCGCAAGACCTGCCCCGGGTGCAGCGCTGGCTTGAAAGCCTGGTGCAGTCCGATCTGTTTTCCGCCGCGATGATCCGCCCGGCACCATGGCATCCGGGAGATGCGCCGCTATTGTTTGCGTCGCATTAACCTCATGAAGGCTATAGGCTGGACGATGGTTTCCCTTTCGATCGGCTGGTGCCCATGTTGATGGATCTTCTGCCCTTTCGCGTTCGCAGCCGGCTGGACAACTGGCGGCACGACGCCGCCTGCCGCCCAGTACTGGGTACCGCGCCGATCATCCCTGCCGATGATGGCCTGGTGCTGTTCTCGATGATGGGAACCGCGGTGCTGCTGCCCTATCTGGTCGCGGTCAAGTCGCTTTGGCACCATGTCCGGCGCGGGCGGGTGGTGATCCTGTCCGACGGCACGCTGACCGCTTCCGACCGCGCCGTGCTTGCGCAGCATTGCGGCAACCCCGAGATCATCGATATCGCCGATGTCGATACCAGCGGCTTCCCGACCGGCGGCGCGTGGGAGCGGTTCCTCTCGATCCTCGACCGGCGCGGCGATGACTATGTGATCCAGCTGGACAGCGACACCGTGACCTTGGGTCGCCCCGATGCGGTGATCGACGCGATCACCGCCAATCGCAGCTTCACGCTGCTCGGCGGCCCGGAATGGGAGATCGGCGCGCAGACCTGCGCCACGTTCGTGCCACCGACCGATCTGAGCGCATCGGCAGACGCGCATATCCAGTCGCGCATGGAGCGCGCGCTCGCCCGCATCGGCGATGCGCAGACGCTGCGCTATATCCGCGGCTGTGCCGGGTTCGCCGGCTTTTCGAAGGGCGGCGACGGGCGCGTGCTTGCCCGCCGATTTGCCGGCGAGATGACCGGCCTGCTCGGCGCCGAAGCGATGCGCGAATGGGGCAGCGAACAGGTGACCTCGAGCTTCGTCGTCGCCAACGATCCCGATCCGGTGCTGCTGCCCTATCGCCATTACGGCAATTACTGGGCCGAACCCTGGGATGCAGACTGCCGGTTCATGCACTTCGTCGGCGCGCACCGCCATGACGGCAGCGCCTATCGCGACGCGACCGCTGCTGCGCTGGCGATCATGGATCGCTGACCGGCTGGCGAAGCTCGGGGCTGGACAGCGCCTGCGTCGGCGTCGATAGCAGCGCTGCCATGGCATCAGGACCTGCATCTTCCCGCGCGGTGAACGCAGCGCCTCTGGTCGCGATCGCCGCCTGTCTGGGCGGCATGCTGCTGTTTGGCGCGATGGATGCCGCGATGAAGACGGTGACGATCGACATGGGCGTCGTCGCCGCGCTGTTCTGGCGCTGCATGATCGGCATTGTCCTCGCCCTTGCTCTGTTCCTCGCCCAGCGCAGCCCCACCATCCCGCGCGGAGCGGTGCTGCGGCTGCATCTGCTGCGCGGCACGGTGGTTGCGGCCATGGCGGTGCTGTTCTTCTGGGGACTGGCTCGCACGCCGATGGCAGAGGCGGTCGCGATCAGCTTCATCGCCCCGATCATCGCGCTGTTTCTTGCCGCGGTGGTGCTCAAGGAGCGCATCGGCTCGGGCGCCATCATGGCGTCGGTGCTGGGGTTTGCCGGGGTGGCGGTCATCGCAAGCGGAAGGCTCGGGCTGCTGGGCGGCGCAGCGCAAGCCGCAGGCCAGGACACCGGCGTTGCCCAGTGGTCGGGGATCGCGGCGATCACCGGGTCTGCCGTGCTCTATGCCTGGAACCTCATCCTCCAGCGCCAGCAGGCGCAGCTTACCAGCCCGCAGGAGATCGTGCTCGCGCAGAACCTGATCATCGGCTTCTGGATGGCGCTGGCGATGCCCTTTGTCGGTACGCTGCCGGGCGAACAGCTGCTGTCCGCGCCGGTCGGCTGGGGGTTGCTCGCGCTGTCCGCGGTGCTCTCCATCCTGTCGCTGCTGCTGCTGTCCTGGGCCTATGCGCGGGCCGAGGCGCAGGCGCTGCTGCCGCTCGAATACTCCATGTTCATCTGGGGCGCGCTGTTCGGCTGGCTGGTGTTCGACGAGACCATCGGCTGGACGACGCTGGCAGGCGCAGGCCTGATCGTCACCGGCTGCTGGCTGGTCGCGCGGCAGCGCAGGCCCTGAGCGGCAGCGATCGGCTCGGCGCGGCGGGCGCAGTTCGCGCTTCCCCCATCGCGGCATTCTGGCTAGGCAGGGCCGGGGACCAACCAGACATTTCCTTTATCGGGGGCACGGGCGCAAAGCATGACACGGATTTTGCTGGGACTGGCAGGCATTGCGCTGATCCTGTCGATCGCGCTGCTGCTGTCCAACAACCGGCGCGCGATCAGGCTGCGCGTCGTCGGCGCCGCGTTTGCGCTGCAGGCCAGCATCGCAGTACTGGTGCTGTACGTGCCCGCGGGCAAGACCGCGATCCAGGCGATGGCGCGCGGCGTCTCCAACCTGCTGGGCTATGCGCAGGCGGGCACCAATTTCATCTTCGGCCCGCTCGCCAGCCCCGAAGTCGGCGGCAACAGCTTTGCCATCGCCGCGCTGCCGGTGATCATCTTCTTCTCGGCTTTGGTGTCGATCCTCTATTATCTGGGCATCATGCAGCGGGTGATCCAGTGGGTGGGCGGCGCGATCCAGAAGCTGATCGGCATCTCCAAGGTCGAAAGCCTGTGTGCGGCGGCCAACATCTTCGTCGGCCAGAGCGAATCGCCATTGGTGATCCGCCCCTATCTCGCCGCGCTGAAGCCCTCGCAGTTGTTCACGGTGATGAGCGTGGGCATGGCGGGCGTCGCGGGCACCATCCTGGCGGCCTATGCCGCGATGGGCATCCGCATCGATTTCCTGCTCGCCGCCGCATTCATGTCCGCGCCCGGCGGCATCCTGATGGCCAAGATCATCATGCCCGATGATCCTGCCGATGCGAGCCCCGAAGCGGTGATGCCGCTCGATGTCGAATATGAGGACGAACGCCCCGCCAATGTCATCATGGCCGCCGCGATGGGCGCGCAGACGGGGGTCAAGCTTGCGGTCGCGGTCGGCGCGATGGTGCTGGCGTTCGTCGCTTTGGTGGCGATGGCCAACGGCCTGCTCGCAGGAGTCGGCGGCTGGATCGGCTTTGCCGACCTGTCGTTCCAGAAGCTGGTCGGCTATGTCTTCGCGCCGATCATGTACCTGATCGGCGTGCCATGGGACGAGGCGCTGCGCGCGGGCGGGCTGTTCGGCACCAAGATCGTGCTCAACGAATTCGTCGCGTTCATCGATCTGGGCGGACCCGATTCCGGGCTTTCGGCGCGGACCATCGCGATCGTGACCTTCGCCTTGTGCGGCTTTGCCAATTTCTCGTCGATCGCCATCCAGATGGCGGTGACCGGGGGCCTCGCCCCCAGCCAGCGACCGATGATCGCCAAGCTCGGGCTCAAGGCGCTCGCCTCGGGCAGCCTCGCCAACCTGATGAGCGCTGCGCTGGCGGGTCTGCTGATCACGGTGTGACCGGTGCTGGGCCCCGCCATCAGAGCAGGGCTGAGATACGGGGCTGAAGCTTTCGCGCTGGGCTTTGCGCTCGCGCTTATCCGGATCCCGCTGCTGGTTCCGGCCATTGGCGAACTTGCCGCAGTGCTGTGCGAGATTCCGGTGATGCTGGCCGCGATGCTGCTGCGCGCCAGGGCCATAGTGGGGCGCAACAAGATCGACACCATAAAGCAGCGCATGGTCATGGGGCTGACCGGATTTGCCTTGTTGATGGTGTGCGAGTGGGGGCTGGCGCTGGTGCTGGGCCAGGGGTCGCAAGCGTGGCTGGCGAGCCTCGCGACGCTGCCCGGCGCCATCGGGCTGGCCGGGCAGTCGATATTCGCGATGCTGCCCCTGATGGTCAGATACCCCAGGGACTGAGCATCTACAGGGGCGGTGGGGCGTCAGGGCTGGATCGAGGACGGCGGGTCCGACGCATCCATCGAATCGTCGAGCGCGTCATCCAGATCTTCCTCGCTGATATCGTCCTTGTCGACATCGGGCTTGGCTTCATGCTCGTCAGTATTCAGGCTGCTGTGCTTGGCGCCGGCGCGCTGCGCGGTTTCCTCGGTGCAATCGACGGGATCGTTGGCGGCGGGCTTGGGGTCTTGATGATCGGTCATAAGGCTCTCCTTGGTGATGAGCCTACGCCGGTGATAGCACGCGGGTTCCGTGGTGCAGCGTTCAGTTCACCCCGGCGCGCCGGAGCTCGGGCCCCAGCCGACCGGTCAGCCACAGCCCCCACATCCGGAAATCCGCCGCCAGCGACCAGAGCGGATAGGTGAAGGTGGCGGGCCGGTTGCGCTCGATCCGCCAGTGGCTGACCCAGGCAAAGAAATAGCCCGCCAGCGGCATAGCAGCGAACAGCAGCCAGTTGCCCGTGAGCAGCGCCGCCAGCCCCAGCAGCACGACCAGCGAGGTTCCGGCATAATGCCAGGCGCGGGTCAGCGGGCGGCTGTGTTCGGACAGGTAATAGGGCCAGAATTCGGCGAAGCTGGTGTAGCGCTGCATATCGATCAACCTCCGATGCCATGCTACGACAAACCATGCCCGCGCGCCAAGCCCCAGACCTGCTGCCCGACCTGATCTTCGTCTATGGCACGCTGCGCCGAGGCAGTGCGCACGCCAATGCCGCGCGGCTGGCCCGCGAGAGCGATTGGCTGGGCCTGGCGACGTTGGGCGGTACGCTCTATCGCGTCAGCTGGCACCCGGCGCTGGTGCTAGAGGGCAGCGACACGGTCACCGGCGACCTGCTGCGGCTGCACGATCCCGCCGCCAGCCTGCCCTGGCTCGACGCTTTCGAAAGCTGCAGCCCCGACGATCCGCCGCCGCATGATTATCGCCGCGAGATTGCGACGGTCATGACGGCAGCCGGACCTGCAACCGCGCTGGTCTATGTCTGGAACCTGTCCGTGGACGGGTTCGAGCGGATAGCGACCGGTGATTGGCTGGGCGCGGCAGGCTGAGAGGGGCGATTGCCGGCATTCTCACGGGGCGACGTCAGTGACGCCAATTCTGCGCTCGTCATTCCCGCAAACGCGGGAATCGCGCTTTTGCCCGACGGTGGCAAGGAAGAGGGACCCCCGCGTGCGCGGGCGTGACGAACGGTAGAATACCCGCGTATCTGAACGCTACTGGCTGTCCGCCACACCGTCGTACTTCAGCTCGAGGAACCGCCCGCGGATGGCGAGCTTGTCGGCATCGCCTTCGGCAATCGTTCGGGTGGCGCTGGCGATCTCGCGTTCGATGACCCCCAGGCCGTGCAGAAGCTGCTCGTCGGGGGTGCGCTCGCCGCGCTTTTCCTTGCGCATGTTCGCGGGGATCTTGCGATAGCCGGTGATCAGTTCGGGCAGGTGCTCGCCCACCAGCTTGCGGATTTCGCGCGCAGGCTCGCTGTTTTCCTCGAGCGTCTGCAGCTGCGGCGCAAGCATGTCGAGCTGGACGCCGATATTGTCGATCAGGTTGACCGCAGGCGCGGGAAGCGCCGGGCGCTGGCTTTCCAGCCAGATCTCGGTCTTGCCCGCCAGCACCTTGAGCGGTTCCTTGGCGAGCTTCTCGGGCGTCGGGACCTTGAGCTTCATGCCGCTGCCGAGCACCACGGTCGCAACCACGGCGGCGAGCACCGTCAGCAGCACGCCGTAAAAGCCGATGCCGTCGATGATCGCGCCGATTACGCCTGCGGCGACCAGGATCACGCCGATGGAAATCGCGATCGCGGCGATCTTCTTCCACAGATGCTCGCGCTTGAGCGCGCGCGACTTGCTGCCGATCGACGGGCCCATCTGCACCCGGCGCTTGACCGCTGCGGCGTCGGCGAGAATCTGGTCGGACTGGCTGGTCAGGGATTTGCTCATGCGGACCGCTGCCTCACGCCTCCAGCGAGCTGAGCAGCGACGGACCCGACGACGCGCCGCCCGAACCTGCCTGGCTGGCACCCTCGGCGCGGGCGATATAGCCCTTGGACTTCTCGACTTCCTTGCTCAGCGTGTCGACCGTGGTCTTCATGCTGTCGAGCGCCTTGACCTTGAAGGTGTCGATATTGTCCATCGTGTCGTAGATGTTCTGGAACGCGCGCTGCAGCGTCTCGACGGGAATCGTCGCCGAAGCCGCCTGTTCGTGGATCTTGGCGGTCTGCTCCTTCAGCATCGTTCCGGTGGAATCGATGATGTTCGCGGTGGTGGTGTTGAGCGCGGTGATCTGGTCGAGCACCAGCTTTTGCCCAACCAGCGCCTGCGCCACCGTGACGGCTGTGCGCAGCGCCGCGACGGTGGTGGTGCTGGCACGGTCGACGCCCTTGACCAGCTCGACGTTGTTCTTCTTGACGAGATCGAGCGCGAGATAGCCCTGCACCGTCACCGCCATCTGCGTCAGCAGGTCCTGCGTGCGCTGACGGACATAGAACAAGGCGGTTTCGCGGATCGCCTTGGCCTTGGCCGGATCGGTCATGTCGAGCTCGGCGGCTTTCTCTTCCAGCCGCGCGTCGAGCGTCTTGGAAACGTGGATCATCTGCTCGAGCTTGCCCATTGCTGCCCACAGATTCTGCCGCTCGACGTCGATCGCGGCGTTGTCCATCAGCAGCTCGTCCTTGCCGCTCTGCAAGCTGCCCAGGATCGACTGGATGTGCCCCTGCGAGCTTTTGTAGCTGTCGAAATAATCGCGCATCTTGTTGCCGAACGGGATGATGCCGAAGATCTTCTTGCGGGTGAACAGGTCGCCCTTCTTGCCGGGATCGAGATCCTCGACCGTGCGGCGCAATTGCGCGAGGTTGGCGCCGACCGAATTGTCGGAGTCCATCGCCTTAACCGGGCGGTCGAGGAAGCGGTTGGATTGCCCTGCGGCATCGCCGATTTCCTTGCGGCCCATGTTGGTGATCTGATCGACGCGCTTGCCGAATTCGGGGGAGTTGACGTCCTGCGCCACCAGTTCGCTGATGAAGCCCTCGACCTTCTCGTCGAGCTTCGATTTCACGTCATCGGACACCGGCACCAGGCCGGTGGCTTCCGCAGCCGTCACCACGGGCACCGGATCGGGTGCCTCCAGGGTCAGTTTCTTGTCCGCAATCGCAGTTTGCGTTGCCATGCCGTGTGCGCTCCCGTTTCCGCTTTTCGCCCAAAATGAGGCGAGTTGCCCTTTCAGGCAAGCGATAAGTGTTACTGTGTTAATATATCAATACAGTAAGCCAGCGCAAGCGGAATACCGCAGCTGTTGCGCATCACGGCGTGAGCATCTGCCGCACCTTGATCGCGAGCGTGTCAATCTGGAACGGCTTGGTCAGCATGTCCATGCCATGGTCGAGGAAGCCGCTGCGCACCGCGGCGCCCTGGGCATAGCCGGTTACGAACAGCACCTTGAGCCCGGGCCGGGTCTGGCGGGCGATTTCGGCAAGCTGGCGTCCGTTCAATCCCGGCAGCCCGACATCGGAGATCATCAGGTCGATCTGGCGACCGGTCTGCAGGATCGCGAACGCTTCCTCGGCGTGCTGCGCCTCGCAGGCGGTATAGCCCAGCTCGTCGAGCACGTTGACGATGACCATGCGCACGGCGTCGTCGTCCTCGACCACCAGCACGGTCTCGCCCGCACCTGCAGGCATCGAGGCGACCCGCGGCTCTGCGGCGATGACCGGCGCATCGCTGCACGGCACGAACAGCTTGACGCTCGTGCCCACGCCCAGCTCGCTGTAGATGCGCACATGGCCGCCCGATTGCTTGAGGAAGCCGTAGATCATCGACAGCCCCAGCCCGGTCCCTTGGCCAATCGGCTTGGTTGTGAAGAACGGCTCGAATACCTTGGTGATGGTTTCTGCGCTCATCCCCTGGCCGTCGTCGGAGACGCTGAGCACGACATAGTCGCCCGGCTGCAGGTCCTCGCCGGTCTGGGCAAAGCCGGGGTCCAGCTGCATTATGGTCGTCTCGATGGTCAGGTGTCCGCCATCGGGCATCGCATCGCGCGCGTTGATGCACAGGTTGAGCAGCGCATTTTCGAGCTGGTTGGCATCGGTGCTGGCAGGCGGCAGGCCCGGGACGAGCGCCACCGCGAGGCTCACCTGCTCGCCCAGCGTCCGCCGCAGAAAGTCTTCCATCCCGCGCACCAGCTGGTTGACGTCGGTGGGGCGGATGTCGAGCGATTGCCGCCGACCGAACGCCAACAGCCGCGCGGTCAGCGCTGCGGCGCGCTGCGCTGACGTCTCCGCCGCCTCGAGATAGCGATAGACCTGATCCATCCGTCCCGATTCGAGGAAGCGCCGGATCAGGTCGATGCTGCCGATCACCCCGGTCAGCATGTTGTTGAAATCATGCGCCAGCCCGCCGGTCAGCTGGCCGATCGCCTCCATCTTCTGCGCCTGGCGCAACGCCTCGGCGGTCACCTCGCGCTCTGCGATGGCCTCGGCGATCCGCTGTTCGAGCGTCTCGTTCAGCTCGTGCAGTTCCTGCTCGGAACGGCGTCGGTCCGTGATATCCGTGAACAGCGCAGCGACGTGATGATCGGCAGGATCGCCGATTCGGAACGCGTGGACATCGAACCACCTGTCGTCCAGCGCGCTGGCGATGTGCTGCACCCGCCTGGACTGCCCGGTCAGGCCGACCTCTCCGTACAGATCCAGCCAGTACTGTTCGACACCGGGCAACGCATCGCGAACCCACCGGCCTTCGACGTCGCTCAGGCCGGTATGGGTGGAAAATGCCCGGTTGACCTCGACAAAGCGATAATCGCCGGCGCGACCATCATCGTCATAGCGCATCTGGAGCACGGAGATGCCGGCATCGACGGCATTGAACAGGTGCCGATAATGCTCCTCGCTGGCGGTGCGCGCGGTTTCGGCGGCAATTCGGCTGGCGATTTCCGCTTCCAGCACGGCAGAGCGCTCGTCGCGCTGGACGATCGCGCGGCGCAGGTCGAGCTGGGTCATCACCTGCCGCGCCAGCACCTCGAGCATCAGCCGCTGCCGCGCGGTGACGCCCTCGGGCCTCGGCTTGTGGTCAAGCACGCACACCGTGCCCAGCGGCAGACCTTCCTCGGTCCTGAGCAGCGCGCCGGCATAAAACCGCAGGCCCCCTTCGGCCTGGACCAGCGGATTGTTGTCGAAACGCGAATCGAGCAGCGTATCGGGGACGATGAACATGTCGTCCTGCAGCAGCGCATGCGCGCAGATCGAGACATCCAGCGGCAGTTCGCGCGCGCCGATCCCGATCTCGGCCTTGAACCATTGCCGGTCCGACGCGATCAGGTTGACCACTGCGATCGGCGCTTCGAACACGTCCCCGGCAAGCCGGACGATGTCCTCGAACTCGGGCTCTTTGGGGGTGTCGAGAATGCCGTAACGCAACAGCGCCGCCAGCCGGTCGGACTCGGTCCAACCGGGGGGCGGGCTGCAGTCGGGCGGCGGAATCGATCTCACAGGGCGACAGCTAACATGTTTCCTCCGGTTTGATCATCACTTTTGCGCCACATCCAACAGCTGGTGGCGCAACCGGTTCCACAGCCGGCGCGGGTGCCTTGGCGAGGGCTTCACAGGGGCTGCGGGGCATGCACCGCAAAGAGCGCACACCCCTCATATCCGTCAGGCCCCCATGTCCCACAATGCGGAACACACCACCGCAAGCAGCACGAAGATCACCAGCAGCACGGCGATCTCCTTGGGCGCATGCGACAGCGCCTTTTCCTGCTCCTGTTCGAACGCCGCGATCTTGTAGCGGATGGTCTCGTCGCCCTTGAGCAGGCCGATCTCGAGCAGCGGGCCGGATCTCATATAGTCCGTCAGCTCGCGCCGCTCCTCGCTGGTGATGTCTGGGTAGCGCGTGAACAGCGCCTTGATCCGCTGCTTACGGGCGGTGTCGTCCCGCTCGTCGGGGGTGCCGGGCAGAGCGGGCACGGATTGTTGATCGATCATGTCGTGTCTTTCGGGAAGAAATTGGTCGTGAAAATGCGAAAGGCGCGCGCCACCCCGCGCGGGACGCGCAAGCGCCAGAACCGCTGGACCAGTGTCGCGGGGGTTCGTCGTTCAGAAGCGGGAAGCGCCTGGGATTAGCTGAGCGCAGGAGGCGCGCGCGGGCCGGATCCTGCACAGACAAAGGCAGGCGTCACCGCCTGTGGCAGGTCGAACGCGGGGTCTGCCGGTGCGAAATGCAGTCGAGGCAGCGGGCCGAATGGTGTCGGCCGCAGCGTTGCCAGCCCATCGCCGCCGGTCAGCGCCGGCCGCTGGCGGGCCTCTTGCGCGGCGCTGGCAAAGGCCTGCTCGTTTTCATCGCGGTTGAGCGCAACCTGGGTCGTGGCCGGGTTGAACGCCGAGCCCACCATCTGGCTTGCGGGCAGCGCGCCGGGCAGCAAGGCGCTGGCAAGCGCGACGAACAGCGCAACGATAAGCCCGCTCGCCCAGGCGCGGTGCCGCGCGAGCGGAGAATCCGGCTCGGGCGCGACGCGGCGCATCGGAGACTGGGGCTCGGGCATGGCCCGACCTATAGGCCCGCGGGCACCGGCGGTAAACCCGTGCAGCCCGGGCCGGGCTGTGGGACCGGCGGTCAGGCCGCCAGTTCGTAGGGCTGGATTTCGCCCGAGAGGTAGAGGTTGCGCGCCTTGGCGCGGCTCAATTTGCCCGAGGAGGTGCGCGGCAAGGTGCGCGGCGGCACCAGTTCGATCACGCAGTTCATGCCGGTGATCGAGCGCACCTTTTCGCGGATTTCGTCCCTGAGACGGCGGCGTTCGCCCTCGTCGGTGGTGCGGCACTGCACCAGCACGGCGGGGGCCTCTTCGCCGGCAGGCGTGGTGATCGAGAACGCGGCAATGTCGCCGGACTTGAAGCCGGGCAGCTGCTCCACCGCCCATTCGATGTCCTGCGGCCAGTGGTTCTTGCCGTTGATGATGATCATGTCCTTGGCGCGGCCGACGATGTAGAGATAGCCGTCGACCATGTAGCCCATGTCGCCGGTGTCGAGCCAGCCGTCGATCAGGCACGCTTCGGTCGCCTCGGGATCGCGGAAATAGCTGTGCATGATCGAGGGGCCTGCGGTCCAAACCTTGCCGATCTCGCGATCTGCCAGCACCACGCCATCGGGATTGCGGATCTCGATCGACATGCCGCGGCAGGCCTTGCCGCAATTGACGATCGAACGGTAGCGCTTGGGCTTGCTCGCATCGACCGGCGCGCCCGACAGGCGCTGTTCCTCGACCAGATCGACGACGATGCCTTCGCCCGGCGGCATCAAAGTGACCGCAAGCGTCGCTTCGGCCAGGCCATAGCTGGGCAGGAACGCGCTGGCCTTGAAGCCTGCGGGCGCGAAGGCGTTGACGAAGCTCTGCATGACATCGGGGCGGATCATGTCCGCGCCGTTGCCCGCCAGCCGCCAGCGCGACAGGTCGAAGCGTTCCTCGACCCGCGACTGGCTACCGATGCGACGCGCGCAGATGTCATAGCCGAAGGTCGGCGAGTAGCTGCACGAGGTGCCGGGGTTGCGGCTGATCAGATCGAGCCAGGCGAGGGGACGCCGCGCGAAATCCTCGGTCTTGAGGTAATCGGTCGAGACCTGGTTGGCGACCATCGAGAGCATGCAGCCGACCAGCCCCATGTCGTGGTACCAGGGCAGCCAAGAGATGCAGCGGTCGCTCTGCGCGATGTGCATGCCGTGCGCGTGCGCTGCAAGGTTGCTCAGCAGCGCGGCATGGGTGACCGCAACGCCGTGCGGGAAGCGGGTCGATCCGCTGGAATATTGCAGATAGCAGATGTCTTCCGAGCCCGCCTGGGGCAGGGCGACATCGGCATCAGGTTCGAGTGCAAAGCCTTCCCAGTCGATCCCCGCAACGCCGCAGCGCTGCGCCGCCTCGCCGCCCATCTCGGCAAGTTCGGCCGGATAGAACAGGAACTTGGGGTCGCTCGAGCGCAATTGCACGCCCAGCTGCTCGACATAGCTTTCCTTGCCGCCGAAGCTGGTGGGCAAAGGCAGCGGCACCGGCCAGGCACCGGCATAGACCGAGCCGAAGAACAAGGCGGCAAACTCCGCGCTGGTTTCGGCGACGATGGCGATGCGATCGCCCGGCACCACGCCGCGCGCGATCAGCCGCCGCGCATGCGCCAGCGCATCGCTGCGCAGTTCGCTGAACGGATAGGGCCGCACCAGGGTGCCGCGCGGATCGTGGAAGTTGAAGCCGCGTGTCCCGTCCGCCGCATAATCGAGCGCTTCGCCCAGTGTCGCAAAATCGGCAAAGCGTCGCGCCAGGGTGTCGGCGGTTGGTGTCGGCTGCAAATCAGTCATGCGTTTTAACCCGTTGCTTTCCTGTGCGCGGTGCCTGTTGTCCGGCATCTCACGCATGTTGGGCAGATCGTGTGCGGTCTGCCCCGTGTTCAATGGCCCGGCGATGAACAGGGCGCGGCGTGCGCAGATCCATCCCCAAAATACTCCAGCCGCCGCTCTAGCCGACGACAGGCGTTCTAATTTCGGCCCGACTGTGGCACAAAAAAGGCGCATGTTTTCCAGATCGCGATCCGACCGGGCCGAACGCCGCCCGCCCAAGCCGCTCAACGAGACGAGCCTGAAGGATCTTGCTCTGCATTATCTGGGGCGCTTTGCCTCGACCCGCGCGAAACTGGTGCAGTATCTCGAACGCAAGCTGCGCGAGCGCGGCTGGGATGGCGATACCCCGCCCGATCTGGTGGCGCTGGCCGACCGGTGCGCGGAGCTGGGCTATGTCGATGATACTGCCTATGCCGCGATGAAGGGCGGGGCGCTGCTGCGCCGGGGCTATGGCGCGCGGCGGGTGGAGCAGGCGCTGCAGGCGGCAGGCGTCAAGGAGCCCGATCGCGACGAAATGCGCACCGCGGGCCGGGACCAGGCGGTGAGCGCCGCGCTGGCCTTTGCCCGGCGCAAGCGGATCGGCGCCTTTGCCGACCAGCCCGCCGATCCAGACAAACGCCGCAAGCAGCTGCAGGCATTTATCCGGGCGGGACATGATTTTGCACTCGCCCGGCGCATCGTTTTCGCCGATAGCATGGAAGAGATTGCGGGGCTGGAAGAGGACTTCGGGAGAGAATGATGGTCATGAAATGGTGTGCGACCACGATTGCGACACTCGCACTGGTCGCCTGCAACGCCACCGCCCCCAGCGATGCAATCGCGCAGCGGCCCGCGGCGGACGCTGGCACGCTGTCGCCCGCCGGGCTGGCGCTTGTGCCGCTCACTATCCAGAGCAGCGGCAAGACCCACCGCTTCACCGTCGAGGTCGCAGGCACCAGCCAGGAACAGGCGCAGGGGCTCATGTTCCGCACCGAACTCGCGCCCGATGCGGGGATGATCTTCCCGTTCCCCAGCCTCAAGCCCGCCAGCTTCTGGATGAAGAACACCGTGATCCCGCTCGACATCATCTTCGTGCGTGCCGATGGCAGCATCGAGAGCATCGCGGCCAACACGACGCCCTATTCGCTCGATGCGGTGAGCTCGCAGGGACCGGTGGCTGCGGTGCTGGAGCTTGCCGGCGGCCGCGCAGCACAGCTGGGGATCAAGCCCGGCGATATCGTCAAATGGCAAAGCAGGCGCTGAGCACCGCATCATGGCCGCACGCAAACGCGGGTTTCTGGCCCGGTTGATCGCACTGGTGTTCAAGCTGATCTTCGGCTTCGTCGCGCTGTCGCTGCTGATGGTGGTAATCTACCGGTTCGTGCCGCCGCCGACCACGATCACCATGCTGACCGACAGCAATGGCGCGACCCGCGACTGGACCCCGATCGAGCGGATCGACCGCAACATGGTGGCAGCGGCGATCGCGGCGGAGGACGGCAAGTTCTGCACCCATAGCGGGTTCGACCGTGAGGCGATCGAGGCTGCGGTGCGGCGCAACGCGCAGGGCGGCCGCATTCGCGGCGGATCGACGATCAGCCAGCAGACCGCAAAGAACGTGTTCCTCTGGCAGAATGGCGGCTTCTTCCGCAAGGGGCTGGAAGCCTGGTTCACGGTGCTGATCGAGACGATCTGGGGCAAGCGCCGGATCATGGAGGTCTATCTCAACGTCGCCGAGACGGGCATCGGCACCTATGGGGTCGAGGCGGGCGCGCAGCGCTATTTCGGCAAGGGCGCAGGCTCGCTCAGCCGCGACGAGGCCGCACGCATGGCCGCAGCGCTGCCGCTCCCCAAGAAGCGGTCGGTCAAGAGCCCGAGCGGCTTTGTCCGGCGCTATGGCAACAACATCGCGCGGCGCATCCGCATCGTCCAGCGCGACGGGCTCGACGCCTGCACGCGGTAACCGAGACGCCTGCACGCGGTAACTGATCAGCCTTCGGATGGGGCTGTGCTTCCCGGGCCGTCATAATCGATCGCGGCGGCCGCTGCGCCGGACATGATGAAGCCGATCGGGCGGTCGATCTCCTCGTGCAGATGCCCGATCAGGCTCGCGGTGCGCGCGAGCAGCGAGATGCCCTTCAGGGCCCCGACCGGAAAGCCGACATCGAGCATCACCGCAGGAATCGCGCCGTTGACGTTGATCGGCAGCGGGCGCCCCAGCGTCTCGGGAAGACAATCGCGCAGCGCATACAGCATGCCGATATTCTCGCCGACGATGCCGTGCTCCTCGGCCATTTTCAGCAGCAGCAGCGCGCGCGGATCGCCTGCGGAGTGCTGCGGGTGGCCGAAGCCAGGGATCGCCTGTCTGGTCGCGCGCAGCGTGCGGACGCCATCTGATGCAATCTCGGCGGGCGTTCCCTCGCCGCTGCGCACCTTGGCCACCAGATCGGCATAGAAGCGCCCGGCGACCTCCGCACTGCCGAGCACAACCGATCCGCAGCCAAGCAGGCCTGAAGCGACCGCACCGTGAAACGCTTCGGGCGCGGCAGCGTAGGTCATCCGGGCGGCGACGACGCTGGGCACCAGCCCGTGTTCGGCGATCGCCGCCAGCACGGCGTTGGCGAACAGCTTCTGCACCTCGGTCGGTTCGCTGCCCGTTACCAGCAGCCAGAAATAGCTGGTGAAGTCCATCTTGCCGATGATGTCGCCGCACAGATCGCGCCCGCGCACGGTGATGCTCTGGGCATCCGATGTGCAGATGGCGGTAAAGGGAGCGTCCTGCTTGCCGATGCGCATGAAAAGGGTCCTTTGCGTTGCTCTGCGGGCGGCCCGGGGCGCCCGAGTCGAGAAATTCGATTTACGAAGTTGATTTCGTATATCGAATTTTCTATGGGTGGGTGTCAGGGAGAAGTCAATATGGCCAAGCCGCTTGCCAATGTCACCGTGCTCGAAATGGGCACGTTCATCACCGGGCCCGCCGCTGGCATGATGCTCGCCGACATGGGTGCGGATGTCATCAAGGTCGAGCGGCCCGATGGCGGCGATCCGTTCCGCGCGTTTCGCGGCGGGCTCTACAGCCCCCATTTCCAGACCTACAACCGCAACAAGCGCTCGGTCACGCTCGATACCCGCGGCGGTGCCGATCTCGAGGCGTTCGACCGGCTGATCGCCAGCGCCGATGTCTTCATCCAGAACTTCCGACCCGGCGTTGCCGACAAGCTCAATGTCGACCCCGAACGGCTGCGCGGCATCAATCCCCGGCTGATCTATCTGTCGATCTCGGGCTTCGGCGCGACCGGGCCCGATCGCGACCGTCCCGCCTTCGATACCGTCGCGCAAGCGGCGAGCGGGTTTCTGCGGCTGCTGGTCAATCCCGAGAACCCCCGCGTCGTCGGCCCGGCGCTCGCCGATGCGATCACCGGTTTCTATGGCGCCTATGGCGTGCTCGCGGCGCTGCACGAGCGCGAAAGCACGGGCAAGGGGCGCCTGGTCGAAGTGTCGATGTTCGAGGCGATGGCGCATTTCAACCTCGACGATTTCACGCACTATTTCTCGGAAGGCGAGGTCATGGGCCCGTACAGCCGGCCCAATGTATCGCAATCCTATGTCTTCCAGTGTGCCGGCGGCGACTGGCTGGCGCTGCACATGTCGTCACCGCCCAAGTTCTGGGAGAATCTGGCAACCGCGGTCGGCCAGCCCGACATGCTGCAGCGGCCCGAATTCGCCAGCCGCGATGCGCGGATCGCCAATTACGAAAAGGTCTCAGCCTTTCTCGCCCCGCTGTTCGCTGCGCGCAGCCGCGCCGAATGGTGCGCGACGCTCGAGCAGCTCGAAGTGCCGCATTCGCCGGTCTATTCCGCGCCCGAAGTCGTCGAGACCCCGCAGGCGCAGCATCTGGGCCTGACGGTCGAGGATCCCGATGGCCCGCATGGTCGCTTCCGCACCATCCGTTCGCCGGTGAGCTTCGATGGCGAGCGCGCGACCTCGGTTACCGCGCCGCCGGTGCTGGGTCAGCACAATGAAGAGGTGCTGGGGCTGGCCGATACATCCGCTGCGGCCGAGTGAGCCTGCTGACCCCCATCGAAAGCACCGCCTTGCCTGTACCCCTGGCACAGGCTAGCGGTGGAGCGATGGAAGACGCGGCAAAGCCCGGCAAAGACAGCGAGTATCTCTCGACCCTCGAACGCGGGCTCAAGGTGCTGCGCGCGTTCGATGCGACGCATCCCGAGATGCAGTTGAGCGAGGTCGCGCAGGTCACGGGCCTGAGTCCCGCGGTCGCGCGGCGCTGCCTCAATACCTTGGTGCAACTGGGCTATGTCGCGCAGTTCGGGCGCAAGTTCCTGCTGCGGCCCGAGGTGCTGTCATTCGGCACCGCGTATCTCTCCTCGATGAATGTCGAGCAGGTGATCCTGCCGCCGCTGCAGAAATTGCGCGACGATACCGGCGACAGCGCGTCGATGGCGGTGCTGTCAGGCACCGATATTCTTTATGTCGCGCACGTCTCGACCAACCGGCGGATCCGGCTGGGCGCGAATGTCGGCACGCGCTTTCCGGTGCATGCGACGTCGCTGGGCAAGGTGCTGCTGGCGTTCCAGCCCGAAGCGGGGATCGCGCAATACATGGCGGCGGTCGATCTCCAGCGCTTCACCGAGCGGACCGTGACCAGCCACGCGGCGCTGGAACAGCGGCTACAGGGCGCGCGAGAGACCGGTTATGATTCGGCGCTCGACGAACTCGATTATGGCATCGTCTCGGTCGCGGTGCCGGTGTTCGATGCCAATCGCAAGGCGATCGCCTCGATCAACTGCTCGACCTCCACCACGCGCATCTCGCAGGACGAACTGGTCCGTACCCGGCTGCCGATGCTGCGCGAGGCCTCGGCCGAAATCGGCAATGCGCTGCAGCGCTGGCCGACCCTGATGCACTCGCTGCAACACAACTGATCTTCTGAAAACTGATGGCCGCTAGAGGCTGCCCCGTCGGGGCAGGCGGGTGGTGTTGCCTGCTTCGCACAGTGGCAGGAAACTTCGCATATCGAACTTGACTTCGTAATACGAACAATTTACCTCAAATCATAACCCGCGCGCAGAGCCCTCAAGGGCCGCGGCAGCGACCGTGGCGGGACATCACAGGATGAGGGGTACTGGTGGATATGTCCGGATTGTGGAACAGGCTGCTTCTGGCAGGATCGACGTCGGCGCTGGCGCTGGCATGTGCAACGCCTGCCCTGGCGCAAGGCCAGGCTGCCCCGGCTGATGACGAAGGCGAGATCGTCGTCACCGCGCTGCGCCGCGACACCAATCTGCAGGACACCCCCGCCGCGATCACCGCGTTCAACGCCGAGACGATCGAGAATGCCGGGATCGACAAGGCTGCCGACTTCATCGGCCTGACCTCGAACGTCCAGCTGATCGAGACGCAGAACGCGGGCAACGCCTTCGTCATCATCCGCGGGATCACCCAGAACCGCAATTCCGAGCCCTCGGTCGCCGTGGTGGTTGACGGAGTGCAGCAGGTCAATGCTGCCCAGTTCAGCCAGGAATTGTTCGATATCGAGCAGATCGAAATCCTCAAAGGTCCGCAGGGCGGCCTGTACGGACGCAACGCGATCGGCGGCGCGATCATCATCAACACCAAGCAGCCCAGCGACCAGTTCGAGGGCCGGGTGTTCGCCGGGGTCGACAACGGCTTTGGCTACACGCTGCGCGCGGGCGTTTCGGGCCCGATCAGCGACACGCTCAAATTCCGCCTGTCGGGATCGTACCGCGACACCAACGGCTATATCCCCAACACCTTTCTGGGCGAGGATGCCGATCCGCTCGAGGACATCTCGCTGCGCGGCAAATTGCTGTGGACCCCGACCGATCAGCTGACCGTCGATCTGCGCGCCTCGATGTCGCTGCTGCGCACCCAGGCGCTGTACTACAACATCGTCGCCGACGTGAACGACACCAGCCTGCCGGTGCGGGTCAACAATGCCGGGCAGAACGACCGCGACATCTACAACGTCTCGGCCAAGATCGACTACAAGGCCGACTGGGGATCGATCACCTCGGTCACCTCGTACGACACGCTGTCCGAAATCCTGACCGGCGACGCGTTCAACTTCCTGCCGATCCAGGAATCGCTGTTCTTCGCGATCTTCGGCTTCGATCTCAACCAGAGCCAGTTCCTCGATGTCGAGGCGATCAGCCAGGATCTGCGCATCCAGTCGGCGGACGGGCAGAAGTTCAACTGGTCGGTGGGCGGCTATTTCATCGATACCAACCGCTATATCTCGACCGGCAACATGGTCGATACCGGCGCGGGCGTGTTCCCGGTGTTCCGCACCCCCAGCACCAATCCGCTCAATCCGCAAGCGACCTTCCTGGCGGATTCGCAGAGCAATTTCGCCTGGGCGCTCTACGCCAATGTCGGCTATGAATTCTCCGAAGCCTTCCGCGTCGATGCCTCGCTGCGTTATGACCGCGACAAGCGCCGCAACCGGACTTTGACTCCGACCGCGTTCATCCCGGTGGTCCCGGGCTTCCCCACCGGTCGCACCGGCGAAGTGCGCCGCGAGACCTTTGACGAATGGCAGCCCAAGATCACGCTGACCTACAAGCCGGTCGACAATGTCACGATCTATGGCGGCTACAGCCGGGGCTTCCGCTCGGGCGGGTTCAACCAGACCGGCGTCGGCGCAGTGGCGGCGGGCACCGGCGTGGTGGGTGTCGCGGACATCTATGAGGCCGAAGTCGCCGACACCTTCGAGATCGGCGTCAAGACCACTTTGTTCGACCGGATGCTGACGCTCAACGCCAGCGCCTACACCACCAAGTCCGAAAACGGCTATTTCTTCGTCTTCCTCGCCGCCAACTCGACGCAGAACCTGGGCAATGTGCCCGAGGTGCAGCTGCAGGGCTTCGAGATCGATGGCACGCTGCGTCCCGCGCGCGGGCTGGACATCAACTTCGGCCTCGGCGTCACCTACAGCGAGATCAAGGAGTTTCCCGATCCCACAGTGATCGGCAACGAAGCCCCGTTCATCTCGCGCTATACCATCAACCTGGGCACCCAGTACGAGAGCAACCTGGGCGACAGCGATCTCAAGGGCCGCATCCGGGTGGATTACAACCGCACCGGCAAGACCTGGTTCGATGTGCCCAACTCGACCGTGCGGCGGCCGGTGGACCTCGTCAACGCGCGGCTGACGCTCGATGGCGGCGCCTGGTCGCTGACCGGCTTTGCCGACAACCTGTTCAACAAGCGCTACAATGCCGAGTTCTCGCCCGGCGGCTTCGTGTTCAAGGGCCGCCCGCGCGTCTTCGGACTCGAGGCGCTCTACAAGTTCTGATCCTCGCATAACGGGAAACCACCAGTGGCACGCATCCTCATCCTCTATTATTCGGGCTATGGTCACACCGAGGTGATGGCCGCTGCCGTCGCCGATGGCGTCAATGCGGTTGCGGGTTGCGAGGCGGTGGTCAAGCGCGTGCCCGAACTGGTCTCGGACGAGGTCGCAGCAGCCGCGCACATGAAGCTGGATCAGGCCGCGCCCTTTGCCAGCCCGGACGAGCTTGCCGATTATGACGGCATCATCTTCGGCACGCCCACCCGTTTCGGCAACATGGCAGCGCAGATGCGCAACTTCCTCGACCAGACCGGCGGGCTGTGGGCCAAGGGCGCGCTGATCGGCAAGCCGGGCAGCGTGTTCGTCTCCACCGCCAGCCAGCATGGCGGGCAGGAGACCACGATCACCTCGTTCCACACCACTTTGCTCCATCACGGCATGATCGTGATCGGCCTGCCCTACAGCTTTGCCGGCAACACCATCATGACCGAGGTCAGCGGCGGCACGCCTTATGGCGCGAGCACGATCGCAGGCGGCGACGGGTCGCGCATGCCGTCCGAAAACGAGCTTGCAGGCGCGCGCTTCCAGGGCGAGCATGTCGCCCGGATCACGCTGAAGCTGGCGGCCTGACCGTCGGCCTGTGGGCCGTGAGAGATATTGAGGAGGATGCGATGAGCGTTTTGGTCAACCGTTTGCACCACACTGCCTACACCACACGCGATCTCGAGGCGACGCGCGCGTTCTACGAGGACGTGCTGGGCTTTCCTCTGGTCGCGACCTATTGCGAGATGGACGAACTGTTCGGCAAGGAGCGGACCTATTGCCACTGCTTCTTCGCGATGAAGGATGGCAGCGCGCTTGCCTTCTTCCAGTTCGCCAATGAGGACGACCAGGCCGAGTTCAGCCCGCCGATCCCCGAATCTCCGTTCCACCACATCGCGCTGCATGTCGATCACGACGCGCAGGTCGAGCTCGAGCGGCGCATTGCTGCTGCCGGGATCGTCGAGCCACAGACCTACGTCCTTGAGCACGGCTATTGCCGCTCGGTCTATGTCAAGGACCCCAACGGCATGATCATCGAGTTCACCTGCGATGCGCCCGAGGCGCTGGCGATCGAGGCCGATGTGCGCGCCAAGGCCCGCACCGAACTCGCGCGCTGGCTGGCAGGCGATCACAGCAACAACAACACCTTCCGCAGCGTCGAAGCGGCCTGATTGATGGCTGGCCCGGTTGGCAGGCTGGGCGACGCATTTGCGATGATCCCGCCTGCCGCCGTGCTGGGCGGAGAGACGTTCTGGCTCGATGTCGGTGACGGCCGGCTGGCGGTCGAGACGATCGGGCGCGGGCCTGCGGTCGTTCTGCTGCACGGCTGGACGCTCGACAGGCGGATGTGGACGCTGCAGGCGCGCGCGCTGGCCGACCGGTTCACGCTGATCGCGATCGACCGGCGCGGCTTTGGCCAGTCAGCCCTGCCACCCTGCCGCGCGCGCGAGGTCGAGGATCTGGCCAGGCTGGCCGACCGTCTTCAGCTGGCAAGCTTCCATCTCGTGGGCATGTCGCAGGCGGGCGCGACCGCGATCGCGTATGCGATGGCGCACCGCGACCGCATCGCCACCCTGGTGCTGCAGGGCATCTCGCTGGCCGGAATCCCCGATCATTCGAACGCATCGGACACCATACCGCTTGCCGATTATTCCGACATGGTGCGGGCCGGGCGGCTCGCCGGGATGAAGCGGCACTGGGCCGATCATCCGCTGATGGCGGGCCTGACGGGCGAGGCCGCGGACATCGGCGCCGCCATGCTGGCCGATTATGACGGCAGCGACCTGCTCGCAGGTCCCGCAGGACCTTCGGCGCGGCTGGACAGCATGGCCGCGCTCACCATGCCGGTGCTGGCGATCACCGGTGATGCCGACACCCCCTGGCGGCGCACCGTGACCCAGGCGCTGGCGCGCAGTGCGCCGCTGGGCCAGGCGCGCTTCGTGCGCGGCGCAGGCCATCTGTGCAACCTTTCGCACGGGCTGGAATACAACGCCGCGCTGTGCGCCTTTCTTGCCCGGCCGCTGATGCCGGTGCCCGATGCCGTGAACGACTGACCTTGCAATGGAGTATCCCGCCAATGGCCGCGCCTGACCGTTTCTGCACCACCCATGTCGGCAGCCTGCCGCGGCCCGAAGCCCTGCTCGATCTGGTGTTCGCGCGCGAAGGCGGCGAGCAGGTTTCGCAAGCGGACTTCGATGCGGCGGTCGAGGCGGCAACCGCTTATGTCATCAAGCGCCAGATCGAGGCGGGGGTGAGCATCGTCAACGATGGCGAGCAGTCCAAGCCCAGCTATGCGACCTATATCAAGCACCGGCTTTCGGGCTTCGGCGGCGAGGCGGGGCAGTATGAATTCGCCGATCTCGAAGCCTTTCCTGGCGCAAAGGCCCAGGTTTTCGGCAACACGGGCCGCGCCAAAAGGTCGGCCCCGGCATGCACCGCGCCGATCACCGTGATCGACATGGAAGCGCCGCGGATCGATGCCGAGCGGCTGAAGCGGCTGGCAAACGGCCATGCCACCTTCATGTCGGCGGCCTCGCCAGGGGTGACCGCGCTGTTCTTCCCCAACCAATATTATGCCAGCGACGAGGAGTATGTCTTCGCGCTCGCCGAGGGACTGCGGCACGAATACGAGACGATCGCTGCGGCCGGGATCACCTTGCAGGTCGATTGTCCCGACCTTGCTATGGGCCGCCATGTCCAGTTCACGCATCTCAGCCTCGAGGACTTCCGCAAGCGCATCGGCATGAACATCGCCGCGCTCAACCACGCGGTGCAGAACATCCCGGCAGAGCAGCTGCGGATGCACCTGTGCTGGGGCAATTACCCGGGCCCGCACCATTGCGATGTGGCGCTGGGCGAGATCGCCGATATCGTCTGGACGGCCAAGCCGCAGACCGTGCTGATCGAGGGCGCGAACCCGCGTCACGCGCATGAATTCGCCTTTTTCGAGCAGCATCCTCTCCCCGAAGGCAAGATCCTGTGCCCCGGCATGGTCGAGCCGCAGAGCCCCTATATCGAGCATCCGGAGCTGATCGCGCAGCGTATCGGACGCTATGCCGATCTGCTGGGCCGGGAGCGGGTGATGGCGGGCGTCGACTGCGGCTTTTCGGTCCATGCCGGCAGCAACAGCCTCGACCCCGAGATCGTCTGGGCCAAGCTGGCGGCGCTGGCGCAGGGCGCAGCCATCGCCAGCGCGCGCTACTGGTGAGGTTCAGGCTGTTGCGCGCGCGTCGAGCGCCTCGCGGACTTTGCGCGCCAGCATCTCGCGGGTGTAGGGCTTGCTCAGCAGCCTGACGCCAGCGTCCAAAGTGCCGCCATGAACGATGCCCTTTTCGGCATAGCCCGAGGTGAACAGCACCGCGAGCTGCGGGATCAGCTGCACCGCCCGCTTGGCAAGCTCGTGGCTCTGCACCGGGCCGGGCATCACGACATCGCTGAACAGCATGTCGAGCGCGGTGCCGCTTTCGACGATGGCGAGCCCCGCTGCAGCATCGCGCGCGGTGAGCGTGGCATAGCCCAGCTCGCCCAGCAATGCGGTGACGGTGGTGCGGACATCGTCATCGTCCTCGACCACCAGGATCGTCTCGCTGCCGCCCGATATGGTATCGGAGCGCCGCTCAAGCGCTGCAGTGTCGGGGGTGCTTGATCGCGGCAGATAGATGCGGAAGGTCGTGCCGATTCCCGGTTCACTGTACACCGTGACATGCCCGCCCGATTGCTTGATCAGGCCATAGACCATGCTGAGGCCGAGCCCTGTGCCCTTGCCCACCTCCTTGGTGGTGAAGAACGGCTCGAAGATCCGGTCGCGCACCTCGGGCGGCATCCCGCTGCCGGTGTCGGTCACCGACACCATGACATAGTCGCCCGCCTGCATGTCTGGGTATTTGCAGGCGAACAGGTCGTCCACCGCGGCATTGGCCATCTCTATGGTGAACAGCCCGCCGCCGGGCATCGCATCGCGCGCGTTGATCGCCAGGTTCAGGATCGCGTTTTCCAGCTGGCCATCGTCCACGAAGCAATCCCACAATCCGGTCTCGGCGGTGGTCTTGAGGCCGATGTGTTCACCCAGTGCGCGGCGCAGCATGTCTTCCAGATTGCCGACCAGGCGCTGCAGGTTCACCGGCTTGGGCGCCAGCGGCTGCTTGCGGCTGAAGGCGAGCAGCTGCTGCGCCAGCCTCGTGCCCCGCGCCACGCCCGACAGCGCCAGGTCGAGCCGCTGACGCGCGCGCTCGTTGCCCGCGACATCGCGGCCGAGCAGTTCCAGGCTGCCACCGATGATCTGCAGCAGATTGTTGAAGTCGTGCGCGACCCCGCCGGTCAGCTTGCCCACCGCTTCCATCTTCTGGGCATGGCGCAGCTGCGCCTCGGCGGCATCGCGCTCGGCCAGCGCCTTTTCGACCTGTGCCTTGAGCTCGGCGTTGAAATTCTCGCGCGCCATCCGCGCCTCGAGCTCGGCGGTGATGTTCTTGACCTCCAGAACGGTTCCGATGGAAATGCCGGATCCGTCCTGGATGGGGCTGGCGGAATAGGACACCGGGTAGAAGCTGCCATCCTTGTGGATGAACACTTCTTCGCCCTGCACCTGATTAACTTCAGGCAATGCCCGGTCGATCGCACATTCGGCCAAAGGAAATGGCTGCCCGCTGGGCCGGGTGTGGTGGATGACATCGTGGAGAATGCGGCCTTCGATTTCGGCGAAGCGGTAGCCGGTCAGTCGCTCGGCCGCATCGTTGAGGTATACGCACTGCTGCTGGTCATCCATCAGGAACACCGCCATCGATGTGTTGCCCAGTACGGTGTTGAGGCGGTTGGTGACGCTTTGCAGCTCGCGCATCGTGCGGTCGCGTTCGGTCACGTCCTCGATCGCCGCATAGAACAGCCGCTGCTGCTGATCGACCAGCAATTGCAGGCGGACCGCGACGTTGTAATCGGTGCCATCCTTGCGGCGGTGCACCGTTTCGAAGGTCAGCATCTGTTGCTCGCCCGCGAGCAGCGGTGCGATCAGCGCGCGGAAGGTGTCCGCATCGATCAGCGGCTTGATGTCGATCGGGGTCAGCGATCGGAGCTCTTCCATCGAATAGCCCAGATTGTCGCGCGCGCCGCGGTTGACCAGGATGAAGTTGAGCGTGTCCGCATCGAACAGAAACGCCTCGCTGACCGCATCCTCGACGATCCGCCCCAGCCGTTCGACGCTGGAGGAGGATTTGAGCCGTTCGAGTTCGGCGGCGGAGCGACCGGCGAACAGTTCGAGGATCAGCGCGGGCTGGATATGCTCGTCGATCGGGGCGTCGTGCATCACCGACAGCAGCCCGATCAGCCTGCCGGTGCTCGAATGCAGCGGCACGCCGAGATAGCTCTCTACGCCCATCTCCACCAGCATGTGGTCGTCAGGATATTGCGCAACCGCGTCGGACCGCACGAAGCAGATCCGGTTCTGCGCCACATCTTCGCAAGGCGTTCCGCGCAGGGCGTAATCGGTGCTGGGCTGCAGGCTGCCGTCCGCCCAGAAGCGGACGGTCCGCGCAGTGACGGGGTTGTCGGGGTCGATCTCGGCGATCGTCACCCAGCGCACCCGCAGCGCGCCGGCGAGCACCTCGACCGCCTTTTCCAGGAATGGCTCGCCCACCAGCCGCGCGCAATCGATCAGCGGTTGCTGGATGTTGCGCATCCGCAGCTTGCGCGACATGTCCTTGGCGACGATCCAGAATCCGTCCGAGCCATCACCCCGGGTCGAAGCGGGGGAAATGCTGAGGCTCAGGCTGGTGGGCACGCCGTTGCGATGATGCGCGACCATGTCACAACCGCCCGTGCCGCTGGCGACCGCTCGCTCGAGGCATGCGCGCAGCGAGGCCGCATCAAGCTCGGGCAGCACCTCGGTCACCGGTTGGCCGATGATATCCGCAGGCACATATCCCAGCGAATCGGCCGCAGCGGCGTTCCAGGCGCGGATGGTCCCGTCACCGGCCAGCCCGATGATGATGTCCGAGCTGAAATCGAATGCGCCGACGGGCTGCATCAGCACCGGCTCGGTTGTCGGGGAAGCCATATCTGTCATTATCCCCCTAAGCTTCGGTGCGACCCCAAAGCCCGTGAAGCTCCAGAAGACAGAAAACCCTCAGTCACGGAAATGTTCCGCCCCTGCCCAAAAGACCCGGCGCAACCAGGGCGAATTCGCACTTTGCCGTTTACAGGCGTAGTCGAATCGATTACACCCGTGGTCGAACTGTTGCAGAGAGACCCGATTCATGGCCCCCGAACGTATCAGCGATGCCGAACATGCGGTGATGGAGGTGCTGTGGCAGCGATCCCCGCTGACCGCAGCCGATGTCGCCGACGCGCTCGCCGATGCGCGCGACTGGACGCTGCAGACGGTCAAGACATTGCTCTCGCGGCTCGCGAACAAGGGTGCGGTTTCCTACGAACAGGACGGCCGCCGTTATCTCTACAGCCCGATCTTGGCGCGCGAGGATTATGTCGGCGATGAATCGCGGCGGTTGGTCGATCGGCTTTTTGGCGGCCGCGCTGCACCGCTTATTGCGCATCTGGCCGAACAGCAGAAATTCACGGCGGAGGATCTGGCCGAAATCGAGCGGCTGATCGGGGAGTTGAAGTCATGATCGCAGATGGGCAGGTGAGTGCGTGGCTGCAGGATTTCGCGCATGGCGTGACCGGGCAGTGGCTGGTCGAAACGTTGATCGTCACCGCAGCACTGATGGCGCTGGTGCTGGTGCTGCGGCGATCCGTCGCGCGGCATTTCGGCGCGGAGATCGCCTATCTGCTGTGGGCGATCCCGCTTGCGCGGCTGTTCATGCCGCCGGTGGTGCAGACGATCGAGGTTCCGGTGAGCGCGCCATCTGCGCAGGACATGCCGGGCACCGCCGCGATGGCGATGCCGGTCGGCGACATCGCAAGCCCGGTCGATGCCATGCCCGAGCCGGCGTTCGCCAACGGCTTGCTGGTCGATGCCGACTGGTTTGCGATCGGTGTCACCATCTGGCTGTGCGGTGCGGCGATCTTCCTGATCGCGCAGCTGTCCGCCTATCTGCAGAACCGGCGCGAACTGCTCGAGGACGCGGTCGAGGTCTCGCGGATCGACGATATTCGCGTGATCGAGATTGCCGGGATCGCCGGACCCTTCGCGTTCGGGCTGTGGCGGCGGTACATCGCGCTGCCGATCGGCTTTACCCAGGCGTACAACCCGATGGAGCGCGAACTGGCGCTGGCACATGAGCGCTCGCATCACCGGGCGGGCGACCTGTGGGCGAACTTTGCCGCGCTCGCGATGCTGTCGCTGCACTGGTTCAACCCCGTCGCGTGGATGGCATGGCGCGCGTTCCGCTTCGATCAGGAAGCTGCCTGCGATGCCCGTGTGCTGCGCCGCCGCTCGTCTGCCGAGCGCACCGCGTATGCCCGCGCCATCGCCAAGGCGGCGACCGGCCACACATTGGCTTTTGCCAGCCCGCTCAACCCCAAGGACAAGATCGTCGAGCGTCTCAAGATCATGAAACAGCAGGACACATCGCGCACCCGCAAATGGCTGGGCGGCACGCTGATCGGCAGCGGACTGGTCACTGCAATGGCGATGACCGCCACGGTCAGCTATGCCGTGCAGCCGGTCTCGCAGCCCGACATGCCCGAGGCGCCGCAATCTCCGCTGGCTACCGCAGCGCCGGAGGCGCCGGATGCTCCTGACGCATGGGGACTGCCCGAGGTCCCCTCCGCGCCCGGCGCACCGATTACGCCGGTGATCAAGGATGGCGTGTATATCTACACCGTCAGGCGCGGCGACAACAATATCACGCTGCGGCTCGATCGCCCCACCGACCGTGACGAGATCGAACGTCGGGTCGATGAAGCCGAAGCGTCGCGCGCGATGGCAGAAACCGATTTGGCGGTTGCGCAATCCGATCGCGCAATTGCTACCGCAGACGCCATGTCTGCAGCCACAGAGGCCCGCGCCACGGCAATGGACAGGGCCGAGCGTAACCGCGCGCACGCCATGGACCGCGCCCAGCGCATGATCGTGCGCACCGGATCGCCCGAGAATTACGTCATCGAGATGGGCAAGGGCCACAAATTGCGCGTCCGGACCAACGACTGCAACGGCAAGCCCAAGTCCGCCGCGTTCATGACCCATACCGAAACCAGGAACGGCAACGTCACCCGTACCAAGGTCGTCACCTGTGGACAGGTGATGCCCAATGAGGCGGAAATTCTAGCCAATATCGAAAAGGGAATGGCCGAGGCGCGCCGCAGCATGGAAGTGGCTCGTGCCGAAGTTCGCAGCAACAAATGGCTGAGCGACGAGGACCGTGCCGAGGCATTGCGCGGCCTGGACGAAGGCATGCGCGAGCTGCGCGCCGACCTGGCCGAGGCGCGGCGCGACCTGCAGCGGGATCTGGAAGACGCCCGCCGCGACATGCGCGCGATGCCTGCGCCGCCTGTTCCGCCGGCGCCGCCTGCCGAACGCAACTGATCGCAGGCCGTTTCGGCGAGCGGGGGCAGCGCAAATATTGCGCCGCCCCTTTCGCTTTGGGGCGATCAATGCCACTTAGGCGCGATGGAACTGCCCGCTGATCTTCCGACCGGCCTTGCCGAAACCATCGAACCGCTGGTGCGCCGCGTGCTCGCGGGCAACCCGTCCGCGTTCACCTATACCGGCACCCAGACGTATGTCGTGGGCAACAGCGCAGATGTCGCGGTGATCGACCCGGGTCCGGCCGACCCCGCGCATATCGAGGCAATCCTGGCGACCGTCGGCGATGCGCGCATCGCGGCGATCATGTGCACCCACACTCACCGCGACCACAGCCCCGCCGCAGCGCCGCTCGCGGCGCGCACCGGCGCGCTGATCATCGGCTGCGCGGCCCTGATGCTCAGCGACGACGGTCCGCGCTCCGACGAGGCGTTCGACACCACCTACGCCCCTGACCGGGTGCTTGCCGATGGCGAGAGCGTTTCAGGCGATGGCTGGACATTGCAGGCGGTTGCGACCCCGGGGCACACCAGCAACCATCTGTGCCTGGCTCTGGTCGAAAGCGGCGCGCTGTTCACCGGCGACCATGTCATGGGCTGGTCGACCAGCGTGATCTCGCCGCCTGATGGCGACATGGCCGATTACATGGCGAGTCTCGCCAAACTGCAGGAGCGGTCCGACCGAGTCTATTACCCCGCGCACGGTCCTGCGGTCGAGAACCCGGCGCAACTGGTGCGCGGCATGATGGGCCACCGCAAGCAGCGCGAGCGGCAGGTGCTGCGCCAGCTCGAGGCAGGCCCGCAGGCCATCCCCGACATGGTGCCGCAGATGTACAAGGGCATCGATGAACGCCTGTACGGCGCGGCGGGCCGATCGGTGCTCGCGCACCTGATCGATCTGAAAAACCGCGGCGCAGTCCGCCACGAGGGCGACGTCTGGGCGCTGACCCATGGCGATTAAGGGGAGCACTGCCGGCCTGCTGTTCGCAGGCGCGCTCGCGCTGGGCGCTGGCGGCACCTGGCTGGCGTCGGGGCTGATCGAGGACGACAATGTGGTGTCGGCCGAAGCGATGCTCGCCGGGTTCGAGCGGCGCAACCAGTTGGTCGTGCTGGTCGCGCAGGTGGTGCCCGTGGTCACCAACAAGGACCCCGGCTTTATCGGCATGTTCGATGCCGAGCAGACCGCGATCATCCCGGCCACCGTGAGCTATTCGGTGAACATGGCGAAGATGGGCCCCGATTCTGTCGCATGGAACGAGACCGAGCGCCAGATGACGATCACCGTGCCGCCGGTGATGATCCAGCCGCCCAATCTTCAGGAGCAGCAGGCGCGTTATTATCGCGACGGGCTGTGGGTCACCGGGGCGAGCGTGGAGCGTCTGTTCAAGGCCAACTCCGCCGCCGCGCTCAAACAGGCGCAGACGCTGGCGCGCAACGAATCGCTGGTGGCGATCGCCCGCGCCAGCGCGCGCGATGCCGTCGAGCGCAACGCGCGTGCGTATTTGAGCGGCGCGGGGCTACAAGATGCTGTAGTGACCGTGCGAATTGCCAACCAGGGAGCCAATCTGCAATGACCGCCCAACCCCGTGAGAACCTGTCCGGCCTGGATCTGCGCGCCGAAATCGACCGGCTGCGCAAGGAAAGGAACGCGGTCATTCTGGCGCATTACTACCAGAAGCCCGAAATCCAGGACATCGCCGATTTCGTCGGCGATTCGCTCGAGCTGTCGCGGATCGCGGCGGAAACCGACGCCGATGTCATCGCGTTCTGCGGCGTGAAGTTCATGGCCGAGACCGCCAAGATCCTGAGCCCCGACAAGATAGTCATCCTGCCCGACATGGACGCCGGTTGCAGTCTGGAAGACAGCTGCCCGCCCGACAAGTTCGCCGCCTTCCGCGCCGAGCACCCCGATCACATCGCGCTGACCTATATCAACTGCTCGGCGGCAGTGAAGGCATTGAGCGACATCATTGTCACCTCGTCATCGGCGGAAAAGATCCTCTCGCAGATCCCGGCGGACCAGAAGATCATCTTCGGCCCTGACAAGCATCTGGGCGGCTATCTGGTGCGCAAATTGGGCCGCGAGATGCTGCTTTGGCCGGGCGTGTGCATCGTCCACGAGGCATTCAGCGAGACCGAGCTATTGAAGCTCAAGGCGCAACATCCCGATGCGCCTGTCGCCGCGCACCCCGAATGCCCTGCGCACATCCTCGATCATGCCGACATGGTGGGGTCGACCAGCGCGATCCTGAAATTCGCCAAGGAAACCACCAGCGATACCGTGATCGTCGCGACCGAGCCGCACATCATCCACCAGATGGAAAAGGCGGTTCCAGAAAAGACCTTCATCGGCGCGCCGGGTGCGGACGGCAACTGCAACTGCAACATCTGCCCGTACATGGCGCTCAACACGATGGAAAAGCTCTACGTCGCGCTGCGAGATCTGGAGCCGCGGATCGAGCTCGACGAGGCGCTGCGCCTCGACGCGAAGAAGTCGCTCGACCGGATGCTCGAAATGGCGAGCAGCACCGTGGGGCAGGGCGATCTTGGCCGCCCCGATCTCGCGCATCAGGATTGAGGCGTCTGGCCTGACGCCTGACGCATCAGGCTGGGGGCGCTCAGCCCTTCGGGGCTGAATGCACCGCATTGCGCCCCGCCATCGCCGCGTAAAAGGCGAAGGCGGGCGCCATGTCCTTTTCGTAATCGCCGGTCGGGTGGATCACCGGACCCAGCCCTGCGCGGCGGTTGCCATAATCCATGAACCCGCAGACGATCGGCACGCCCGCGCCATGAGCAATGCGGTAGAAGCCGGTGCGCCACGCGGTCACCGCCTTGCGCGTGCCTTCGGGCGCGATCGTCAGGATGAAGTCGTCGCGGGCGGCGAACTCGGCGATCATCTGCTGCACCATGTCGCCCGCCGCGCTGCGATCGACCGGAACCCCGCCCATCTGCCGCATGAAATTGTGAAAAGGCCAGCGGAACAGCGAAGTCTTGGCCATGAAATGCGTCTCGAGCCCCAGTTCGCGGGTGACGCCCATGTAGTTGGGGAAGTCCCAGTTGCTGGTGTGCGGCACCGCGATGATGATGTAGCGGCGCTCGGGCGGCGGGGTGCCGACCGCCTGGAAGCGGTGACGGCGATAGATGAACATCATCAGCGCATACAGCGCGCGCGCGGCCCAGCCGAGATGCGCGGTCGAGGGCTCGCGCGACGGGGAAGGCACAGGCTCGCTCGCGTTCATCATCCGTCCCCACACCTTGATGCAGGGCTCTTGTCCGGCATGATGGCCGGGTGCCACTGTCATTGGATTCGCCTAGTGGCGCAAAGTGCCGGGCAGATCAATTGCCGTTACGGCATGTTTTGTCCCCAGCCCGAAGATCGCGTCCGGGCCGCTGGCCTGGGCCTGCGATACGGGTTAACATCGCGACCATGCACCGCAGCCTGCCCGCATTGATCGCCGCCTTCGCGCTGGCAGGGTGTGTCGGCGCGGCAGGGCACCGCGATCTGGCGCGCGACGCGCCGCGCTTCGACGTCGCACGGGCGTTCACCGGAGCAAGCGTAGGCGAGGGCCGGCTCAAGGTCGCGTTCCGCCGGACGCGCGGCGTGCATGTCGAGAGCGCGGGGCATGTCGCCGCCGATGGCGCGATCATCGTCGACCAGACCATCACCGAGCAGGGCAGGACCAGCACGCGGCAGTGGCTGCTGCGCGAGACCGCGCCGGGACGCTATGCGGGCAGCCTGTCCGATGCGGCAGGTCCAGTCGAGGGCGTGGTCGAGGGCAATTGCCTCAGGATCCGCTTCCCGATGAAGGGCGATCTGACCGCGCATCAATGGCTCTACGCGATGCCCGATGGCCGCACGATCGAGAACCGGATGTCGATCCGCAAGTCTGGCGTGCTGGTGGCGCGGCTGAAGGAGACGATCCGCAGGCGCGATCAGGACTGAGCGGAGGTCCGGCGCCGAAACGGCCAGTCGGTTACACCGCCCACCCACAGCGCCCACCAGATGATCACCGGCTGCAGCAGCAGGCGCGGGGCGTGATAGGCGAGAGGCAGCGTCCGCCCGCCCACCGCGATGTCGTTGACCGCGTGGTTGATGTTGGCAGGCCACACGCACAGCGCATAGAGCGCCAGGCCTATCCCGGCGGCATAGCGCAACCGTGGCACCATCAGCCCGATCGCGCCTGCAATCTCGGCAACGCCGGTCAGGAAGATCACTTCGTCAGGAAACGGTACCCAGGCGGGCGTGATCGCCAGAAATCCTCCCGGCGAGCGGATATGGATGACGCCTGCGGCAAAATAGATCAGCGCCAGCAGCCAGCGAAATCCGGTGCGGACAGCGGACGGACGCGGCATCAGCGTCAGCGCTTGCGGACGAACTCGGCGCGCAGCACCAGACCCTTGATGCCGTCGAAGCGGCAATCGATCTCCTGCGCGTCGCCGGTCAGCCGGATCGACTTGATCACGGTGCCGCGCTTCAATGTCTGGCCCGCACCCTTGACCTTGAGGTCCTTGATCAGCGTCACCTGGTCGCCATCGGCGAGCAGGGTGCCTGCCGAATCGCGCACTTCGATCGCCTCGTCCTCTGATAGCGCGACGGTCAGGTCACCGGGGGCGACCCATTCACCGGTCGCTTCGTCATAGACATAGTCGTCGCTGTCGCCGATGTTCATGGGTTCGGCTCAGCTCTTGAGCGTGACGATGGACAGGCCGCCGGGCTTGGTCGACGGGTTCGATGCGTTCTGCGGCTTGGGCTTTTCGGCCTTGGGCTTGCGGGTCTCGCGATTGGTCTTCTTCTGGCCTTTTGCCATGGTCATTTCCTTGTCCAGGCGCAGCGCCCGGATGCGCGGTATAGCGCCAATCGGCGTGCAAAGCGCGACAATTCGCGAGGCTTGCATGCGCCCGGTTTGCATGCGCGTTACAGCAGCCAAGCTGTCGGGAGCCGCAGCTCTCGGAGGTGTCCGCAATTGGGGAAATTTTCAAACAGCGTGAATGGCAACAATTGCGGTGGAAGCTGCCCCACCCTCCATCGTCACCCCGGACTTGATCCGGGGCCCAGAGCGATCATGTGCGCCGCCTGGAATGAAAACCCTGGGTCCCGGGTCAAGCCCGGGATGACGGAAAAAGCGGGCTGCCCGCCAGGGAATCTGAAAAGATAGTCGTCGGCTTTGGCAGGCTCGATCCGATAGCTGCCTGACCGGACTTGGAAAGTTACCAACGCATCGGGAACGACCGTTCTTGGGTGGAAAGCTGTCATCCCCTAATTGGCTTCATCAAAACGAAATCGCATTCTGCCATGTGCGCCAGGCAGGATAACTTTGGCTTCCTGTTGGGGCTTAAATCTGGCACGTCGCGTCAGCAATTCACAAGGCACGCTGTCGAAGCGGGAGTTGCCGCTTTCGCTCGTGACCCGGCAATTCAAAACGCGCCCGTTCTCGGCGATATCGAAAGCAATGCTAACTTCGCCAGATTCGGAACGCCTATAGGTGCTCTCTGGATGGTCAGCAGAGGTAATCCATTTCTCAGGCTCAATTGGCGCAGCTCCTAGAAAATAATCACTTCCAATTCTCAGGTCGTAGGGCGCGAATGCCTGATCTTCTGAGAATAATCCGCCTGCGGACAACCATACCGGAAGGCACGCCAAAAGAGTCAAACCTGTCGATAACGCACCCATCCGCATAGTATGCAAAGCAAGGTCAATGTCTGCAATGGGGTCGGTAAAGGAATTACCGCTTTTGTCCGCAAGAACGCCATAGATGCCATTCCGCTATGACCGTCAGACGGCCCATTCTGCCAGGTAACGTTAGAAGTGATCGGAAGGTTGGCTTCGCCTACCAGCCCCAAGGCGCAGGCGGCGGTGCGATCGGTTGGGTCAGATCGAATTCGACGCGGAAGTTGCGCGCATTGGGTCCGTCGGGGCGGCGTAGCGCATAGGCATAGGTGCGCGCGTCGATGTCCACGATCCAGCTGTTGGTCACCGATGCGCCCAGGCCCTGCGCGCGGAACATCGCGATGCTTTCGGCATCGACCGGGAACACTTGCTGGCCGGGTGTGCCGACAGTGGCGGTGTCGCCGCCGTACTGGGTGACCTTGTCGATGCTGCCGTCCTCATGGCGGTGGTCGTGCTTGAGGCGGAGGCCCGTCCCTGTCCGGGTGATGATCCAGGTGCGCGAGCGGTTCCAGCCGCCATCAGCGGTGCCGACGTGGAAGGGGATTTCCATCCGGTCGGCGCTGCAGGAGCGGAAATGGACGACCATCGGCTTGCCCGCCAGATCGGCATCGGCGGCGTCGGTGCTGACTAGCTTGCCGGGATAGGCCTTGCCGCAATGCTGTGAAAGGTTGGCGAGGAACGCGGGCTGCGGGTCATTGGCGGGTGGGGTGGTGGTGCAACCGGCGAGGGCGAGCAGCAACGGAACAAGGGCGAGCGGGGTGTTCAAGCGGGTCATTGCGCCACGCTGGCTCATTGAGGCGGTGTTGTCGAGCCGAAGCGCCACCAAGTTGTTCCCCTGACCTCGCCGGTCCCCTGCGAAGGCAGGGGCCCACCACCTGACGGTTCCTTCGCCAAGCTACCGTTGCATCGAACGCACTTGCAGGAGATGGGCCCCTGCCTGCGCAGGGGAACGGTACATCAGCTTACGGGCTGCTCGGGCCCGGCCTTCTTCACCCGCTTCTTGCGCGCGGGCGCGGGCTTGTTGGCGCGGTGCTTGAGCGCGGCCTTGGGCGTAGGCGCGTCGGGCCCGTCGGGCTTGGGCTTGAAGCGGCACAGATCGGCCACCGGGCAGCGCCAGCATTCGGGGCAGCGCGCCTTGCAGATATAGCGGCCGTGGAGGATCAGCCAGTGGTGGCCGTGGACGCGGAACGGCCCCGGCGTGCCCTTGTCGAGCGCGCGTTCGACATCGAGCACGGTGCGCCCCGGCGCCAGCCCGGTGCGGTTGCCGACGCGGAAGATGTGGGTGTCGACCGCAAAGGTCTCGGCGCCGAACGCGGCGTTGAGCACGACATTGGCGGTCTTGCGCCCGACCCCGGGCAAGGCGGTCAGCGCGTCGCGGTCATTGGGCACCTCGCCGTCGTGCCGAGCGATCAGCGCTTCGGATAACGCGATGACGTTGGCCGCCTTGGCGTTGAACAGCCCGATGGTCTTGATGTGCGCCTTCAGCCCGTCCTCGCCGAGCTCGACCATCTGCGCGGGCGTCTTGACGACCTCGAACAGCGCCCGCGTGGCCTTGTTGACCCCGACATCGGTCGCCTGCGCCGAGAGCACCACCGCGACCAGCAGCTGGAAATGGTTGCCATATTCCAGCTCGGTCACCGGCGCGGGGTTGGCTTCGGCGAGGCGGCGGTAGAATTCGAAGGTATCGGCCTTGTTCATGCGCCGCCTTGTGCCAGAGCTGCCTCCACCGCTGCAAGCGCATGCAGCGTGGTGGTGTCGAACAGTGGCACCGGGCTGTCGCTCTGGTCCACCAACAGCATGATCTCGGTACAGCCCAGGATGATCGCCTGCGCGCCCTTGTCGGCCATGCGTTGCATGATCGCGCGATAGAGCGCGCGCGATGGCTCGGTGACCACCCCGCGCACCAGCTCGTCATAGATGATGCGGTGCACGTCGCTGCGATCACCGCTGTCCGGGGTGATCACTTCGAGGCCGAAATTGCGCTGCAGCCGATCGCGCAGGAACGGCTGCTCCATGGTGAAGGCTGTGCCCAGCAGGCCGACCTTTGTCAGCCCCTCCGCCGCGATCGCGCGGCCGACAGGATCGGCGATGTGCAGCAGCGGGATCGATAGCGCGTCTGCCACCGCGTCGGCCATCCGGTGCATGGTGTTGGTGCAGATCACGAGCAGCTGCGCGCCGCCGCGTTCGGCCTGCAGCGCGGCGGCGATCATCGCGTCGGTCAGCGCATCCCAGTCGCCCGCGTGCTGCAGCGCCTCGATCTCGGCGAAGTCCACCGACACCATCACGCTGCGCGCGCTGTGCGTTCCGCCCAGCCGCCGCTGTGTTTCCTGGTTGATCAGCCGGTAATACTGCGCCGAACTCTCCCAGCTCATCCCGCCCAGCAGGCCGATGGTGCGCATCAGGGGTTGGCGGAAGCCGCAGGCGGGGGCCCCGGCGGGTTCTTGGCCTTCCACTCCATCGCGCGCGCCACGCGGCGTTCGACCGAGGGGTGCGAATAGAACAAAGCCTCCTGCACCGGGTGCGGGCGCGGGTAGCGGTACTCGGCGGTCTTGACGAGCGCGCCGGAGAGCGCATCGGGAAGGTTCACCAGCTGCAGCGAATAGGCATCGGCCTCGCTCTCGCTGATCCGGGTGAGGCTGTTGGCCACCGGCACCGCGAACACGCCAAGGAACGACAAGACGAACAGGAACACCGGAAGCCCGCGCGGATCGGCGATCTCGGTCGCCTTGCTGCCGAATGCCCGTGCGAACCGCGCAAACAGCCGGTCGGTAAGGAAGAAGAAGATCACCGCCAGGATGCTCAGCACTAGCACCGAGCGCCAGACATGGCCCAGCACATAATGGCCGATCTCGTGCCCCGTGACCGCGCGGACCTCGTCGAGCGAGGCCTGTTTGAGCGCAACATCCGAGATCGCGATCCGCGCTGCGCTGCCCACGCCCGAGACATTGGCGGTGAAATTGTTCGACTGGCGCGAACCGTCATAGATGAAGATGCGGTCCTCGGGGATTTCGACCTGCTTGGCCATTTCCAGCACGGCATCGCGCACCGGGCCGGCGGGGATCGGCTTGTAGTCGTTGAACAGCGGCTCGATCAGCGTTGGCGAGAGCAGCAGCATGACCGACACGACCACCGCCGAAAAGCCGCCCGACCACAGCCACCAGCGCTTGCCGGTGCGGCGGATCAGCGCATAGATGCCCAGGAAGAACAGTCCGCCGCCGATGGTGGCGATGGTCATGCCGATGGCATCCTGCATCAGGAAATCGGACAGCGGCTGCTGGGTGCGGTCATACATCCGCTCGTGGCCCCATTCGGCCCAGATGTTCCAGGGCAGGGTGATGATCGCCGAGACGATGAACAGCCCTGCGGCGGTGGCAAAGGTGCGCAGCGCCCAGCCGCGCTTTTCGAGCTTCGCCCAGATCCGGTCGGCGACCCCCAGCTTGACCAGGATGACGGTGGTCAGCACCGAGACCAGCAGCCCCCACAGGATCATCCAGTGGCCATCCATGGTATAGGCCGCGGACTTGGCGAGCGCTTCGGCCCCCAGCCCGTCAATATAGGCCTTGGTTGCCGCTTCCGGATTGAATGCCATGCCGTTCCCCGCTGTATTGTGTATATAATACAGGCTTAGTCGGGCCTTGGCGTGCCGTCAAGCCAGCCCCAGCACCTGCGGCATGGTATAGCGGCCCGCGGGCTTGTCGTGCAGCCACAGGCACGCCTTCACCGCGCCGCGCGCGAACACCATGCGGTTTTCGGCGCGATGGGTCAGTTCGATGCGCTCGTCGTCGCTGGCGAGGTACACGGTGTGGTCGCCCGCCACCGATCCGCCGCGCAAGCTTGCAAAGCCGATCGCCCCGCGAGCCCGCGCGCCTGTGACGCCGTCGCGGCCGCGCTCGCTGTCGCGGGCCAGATCGATGCCCCGCGCCTTGGCGGCGGCTTCGCCCAGCAGCAACGCGGTGCCCGAGGGTGCATCGACCTTGTGGCGGTGGTGCATCTCGGCGATCTCGATGTCCCAGTCCTCGCCCAGCCTCAACGCCGCCTCGTGCACCAGATGCGCGAGCAAAGTGACGCCGAGCGAGGTGTTCCCGGTCTGCAGCACCGCGATCCGGTCGGCGGCGGTGTCGATCAGCCAGTGGTGGCGTTCCTCGAGGCCGGTGGTGCCGATGACGATCGGGATGTTCGCAGCGACCGCTGCCTCCAGATTGGCTTCCAGCGCCTGTGGAGAGGAGAAATCGACAAGGATGTCGCTTTCTGCCGCCAGGCTGAGCGGATCGCCGCCCTTGTCGATCCCGCCCGAGACGCTGGCACCTGCATCCGCAATCGCCGTCGCCAGCGCCTGTCCCATGCGGCCTGCATTGCCGATAATTCCGATGCGCGTCATCGCGTTCCTGCTCTTGCTTGTATCCAGGCCGGTCCATGCCGTATTGCGCCCGCTATGGCAAAGATTCCCAGCATCGTCATCCTCACCGGCGCCGGCGTGAGCGCCGAGAGCGGCATCGATACCTTCCGCGCGGAAGGCGGGTTGTGGGAGCAGCACCGGGTGGAGGATGTCGCCACCCCCGAGGCGTTCGCGCGCGACCCCGATCTGGTGCTGCGCTTCTATGACATGCGCCGCGAATCGATCCAGACCAAGCAGCCCAATCCCGCGCACGAGGCGCTGGCGCGGCTCGACGCGGCATGGCCGGGCGAGCTGCTGATCGTGACGCAGAATGTCGACGACCTGCACGAGCGCGCGGGCGCGAGCCGGCTGCTGCACATGCACGGCACGCACCTGACCGCCTGGTGCCTGGCCTGCGACGCGCGGCCAGGCTGGCGCGGAACGCTGATCGATCGCCCCGCCTGCCCCGAATGCGGCACGCCGGGGCAGCTGCGGCCCGATATCGTCTGGTTCGGCGAGATGCCCTACGAGATGGAGCGGATCTACGAGGCGGTGGGCGCTTGCGACCTGTTCGTCTCGATCGGCACCTCGGGCGCGGTCTATCCCGCCGCCGGGCTGGTCCGCGAGGCGCGCGCGCGCGGCGCCCGGACGCTCGAGCTCAACCTCGAGCCCAGCCAGGGCAGCCATTTCTTCCACGAATCACGCCACGGCCCGGCGTCGCTGCTGGTGCCCGAGTGGGTGGACGAGGTGTTGGGGTAAACCCTCTCCCCTCCCGTAAACGGGAGGGGCAGGTCCGGCTTGCCGGACCGGGGTGGGCCTGAACAGGAGCGGGTGCATCGCTCGCCTGCGGCTCGCGCCCACCCCGGCCTTTGGCCACCCCTCCCGTAGACGGGAGGGGAGAGGCGGCGCCTCACCCGTTCACCGTCACCACCAGAAACAGCGTCCAGCCGATCGCGGCGGCGTAGGCGATCCAGGTGCCCACCACGCCCAGCGCGCGCAGCTTGGGCGGCTTGCCCGGACCGTGCGGCTGGTGCAGCCCGATGATGTGCGCGGCGCGCGCGCCCAGGAACAGCACCGCGAGCGCGGTCAGCGGCCAGTGGCTGGCATTGGCCATCTCCAGCAGCCCGATCAGGATCACGAACAAGGGCGCGTGTTCGGCGAGGTTGCCGTGCGAGCGGCTGGAACTGATCAGCCCCTGGTCGTCGGCATCGCCGAACGAGGCCTGGGTCCGAAAGCGCGCAGCGACGGTGGCGATCGCGGTGGCGAGCAGCATGATCGCGCAGATCGCGGCGGTGAGAGCAGTGATCGGCAATGTCATGTTTGAGCCCCCGGTTGGAAGCTTGGACTATGCCGCCTGGGCTGGATCGCCGCAAGCCGTGCACGCGGGGTCCTTGGCGATCTGGAGCGTGCGCCACAGCGGCTTCAATCCATCGAACAGGTGCAGCTTGCCGCGCGTGTCCTCGCCAAAGTCGGTCAGCGCGCGCACCGCCTCCATCGCGGCGAAACTGCCGATCAGCCCGACCATTGCGCCCAATACGCCCTGCTCGGCACAGGTGTCGCAATCCTCGGCATCGAACGCATCGCCGACGAAGCAGCGATAGCATGGCGCATCGCCCAGCCAGCCGCGGAACGTGCCGATCTGTCCCTGGAACCGCCCGATCGCGGCGCTGACCAGCGGGATGTGTAAGGCCGTGGCGGTGTCGGACACCAAAAGCCGGGTGGCGAAATTGTCGGTGCCGTCGAGGATGACATCCGCGCCGGCGAGTATAGCTGCCGCATTGCCGGACGTGATCCGCTCGGCGATAGCGGTGACGGTCAGTTCCGGATCGAACGCGCGCACCCAGCTGGCTGCGACCTCGGCCTTGGGCCGGCCGACATCGGCGGGCGTAAACAGCGTCTGGCGCTGGAGGTTGGACAGGTCGATGACATCGTCGTCGATCAGCGTCAGCTGGCCGATGCCAGCGCCTGCGAGATACTGCAGCGCCGGGCAGCCGATCCCGCCCATCCCCACCAGCACGACATGCGCCGCGGACAGCTTCGCCACGCCTGCCCCGCCGATCTCGGGCAGCACGATGTGCCGGGCGTGGCGCTCAAGCTGAGTGGGGGTGAGGGGCATGGTCCGACGATCCTGATCCGGTGCGCAAATGCCAGAGAGAAACCTCGTCATTCCCGCGAACGCGGGAATCCCGCTTTGTCGCCGCTATAGCGGGATTCCCGCGTTCGCGGGAATGACGAAATTGGCTGTCGAAAGGATCGTGCTCAGCTCTCGAGCTGCTGCAGCAAGGCCCGGACGTCGCCGTCCATGTCGGCATCGCGGGTGCGCAGGTCCTCGATCAGGCGGACAGCGTGGATCACGGTCGAATGATCGCGTCCACCGAACTTGCGGCCGATCTCGGGGTACGAGCGTGGGGTCAGTACCTTGGCAAGGTACATCGCCACCTGGCGCGGACGCACCACCGCGCGGGCACGGCGCTTGGAGGACATTTCGGAACGGTCGACCTTGTAGAATTGGCACACCGCACGCTGGATCTCGTCGATCGTGATCCGCCTGCGGTTGGCGCTGAGCAGGTCCGAGAGCTGTTCTTCGGCGAGCGGCAGCGTGACTTTCTGGCCGGTGATCTGGGCATAGGCCATCAGCTTGTTGAGCCCGCCGACCAGCTCGCGAACATTGCGGCTGATGGTGCGCGCGAGGAACTCGATCACCTCTTCGGGCACCTCGCCCATCCGCATCGTTTCGATTCGCGCGGTGATGATCGCGCGGCGCAGCTCGATATCGGCGGGCTGGATATCCGCAACCAGGCCCATCGCCAGCCGCGAGAGCAGCCGCTGGTCGACGCCGTCGAGCGCCTGGGGCGCGCGGTCGGATGTCACCACCAGCCGCTTGCCGCCGCCCAGGATGGCATCGATCGTGTGGAGGAATTCCTCCTGGGTCGAATTCTTGCCGATGATGAACTGGATGTCGTCGACCAGCAGCATGTCGAAACCGCGCAGCCGCGCCTTGAACGCCATCGAATCGCCGCGCTGGATGGCGCTGACGAAGTCGTTCATGAACTTTTCGGCCGGGCAATAGCATATACGCGCACCCGGATTGACCTCGGCAAAGGCGTTGCCGATGGCGTGCAGCAGATGCGTCTTGCCCTGGCCGGTGGCGGCCTTGAGGTAGAGCGGGCTGAACAGCGGCTTTTCCATCGCGGCCATGCGCTGTGCGGCGTTGAACGCCAGCACGTTGGACTGGCCGGTAATGAAACCGGAAAAGACCTGCGAGGGATCGAGCGCGATGCGGTTGCCCGAATCCGCCATCGCCGGGCGCGGGGCGGGGGCGGCTGCCTGCTGCGGAACGGCGGTCCGCGGGCGGGCCGGATCGGCCTCGCGCGGGGCGGCCGCGATGGTCACGCTGCGCACTTCGGGGCGCACGATCTTCCACGCCAGCGCCAGCCGGTCGGCAAAGCGTTCACGCACCCAGTTGGCGGAAAATTCGGACGGCAGATGCAGGTTGAGCATGCCCGAGCCAGGCTCGAAGCTTCCGGGGCGGATGGGGCGGATCCACTGAGTGTGGATCTGTGCGCCCAGGTCCTTGCGCAATCCTTCGCTGATTTCGTTCCAGTCCGCCGCCCAATCTGCCGCGCCGTTCGAATCGTTGAGTTCGATCATGCCTGTAACTGCCACTTCTTGGTTCTTGGTCATCGCTGACAAAACACCGGCGGAGCAAAATCGCTCGCGCGCCGGGATCATTTGGGGGAACTGCTTGAGTAGGGCCGGAGCCAAGGGTCACAGATGCCCTCGTTGCGGCCTTGCCGGTTCCCCCTAAGAGAGGGTCTCTCGGCCCAAATCGGGCCATCCGGTCCGCGCCAGCCAGAAACTGGCGGTGCGCACGGCCAACTCCCGGTCCGCGAGCATGGTCTTGAATGTCAGTTCCTGTGGCAGTCCGACCCTGATACGCAAAACTTGCTCCCTCCCCAACGTCCGCAATGACAGACGGGAATATCCCGCATGCCTTTCTTCGCTTTCACCTTGTGCCGACCAACCCCTGGCCGACCCGGTGCCCCCCTCGCCTGCGCCGGGACAAAACCACCCCGGACGCAAAGCCGATGGCATTGCGATACCCTAGTGATTCATCCGTTGGTGCAGTGGAGAACGGGCGCGAGCGCTCGCTCTCTGGAGTGTGATGTAGCGATGAAAAAACGAGTCGAGCAAGAGCGGCCGGGTAAAAAAAATGAAATAAAGGCGCTTGACTCAGTTAACGTCTGGATATTGCTCGATTCACTATATTAACGCATATATTTCAATTGTTTAGCGTTAATCGAGCGTGGGGCGCAATTGCGAATCGCGGGAAATGCTTGGCTTTGCCAAAAGCGCAGGTGACGGTTTTGTGACCGCCCTGTCACACAGCGGCGCCCATGTTACATACCGTTGCACACGCACAGCGCGCACGAAAAATCCGCCGACCGAGGCTGGACGGCGGACAATCGGGATATCGTGGCGGAATGACCGGCTCCGGATGCGGCCCAGCCGCTCCGGAGCAGACCGGGATCAGCCGAGCGCTGCGACCCGCTTGGTCAGGCGCGAGAACTTGCGCGATGCGGTGTTCTTGTGGAGCACGCCCTTGGCAACGCCGCGGGCCAGTTCAGGCTGCGCGCTGGCGAGTGCTGCCGAAGCCGCTTCCTTGTCGCCGGCTTCCAGAGCCGATTCGACCTTCTTGACGAAGGTGCGGATGCGTCCGATGCGGTTGCCGTTGACAATCGCCCGACGGTCGTTCCGGCGGATGCGCTTCTTGGCTTGCGGCGTATTGGCCATAAGTTCTCACACGTCTTTCTTACAGGCGATCACAGCATGATCGGTGGATTTTGGGTAAAAGCGTTGGGCCGCGATAAGGCTATGCCCGCGCTTTGAAGCCGCTGCCGTTAGCGATTATCGGCTGGCACGTCAACGCCAGAATGCCGCAGGCGTCATGCAAACCAGCTTACTTCTGGCAGGACGGGCACCAGAAGGTGGAGCGTCCCGACTGGACGGTGCGCTTCACGGTGCCGCCGCACGGACAGGCCTCTCCCTCGCGCCCGTAAACCCGCCATTGCTTGGCGAAATAGCCCAATTGGCCATCGGGCCGGGCATAATCGCGCAGGGTCGATCCGCCCGCAGCAATGGCATCGACCAGCACCGCCTTGATCGCCGCGACCAGAGGCTTGAGCTTGGCAGGACCAATTTGCCCGGCAGCGCGCAGCGGAGAGATTCGCGCCATGTTGAGCGCCTCGCAGACATAGATGTTGCCCAGGCCCGCAACGATTCGCTGGTCGAGCAGCATCGCTTTGATCGGCGAGGCGCGGCCCTTGAGCCGCTCGCGCAGATAGGCGGGGGTGAAATCGTCGCCCAGGGGCTCGGGTCCCATCGCGGCAAAGCTCGGGAAACTGGCGATCGCGGCTGTCTCGACCAGATCGACCGAACCGAAGCGGCGCGGATCGAACAGCGAGAGGACGTGACCCGAATCGGTGTGCATCACGAGGTGGTCGTGCGTGCCGATGTCTTCGGGATCGATTCGCCAGCGCCCCGACATGCCGAGGTGAAAGATCATGCTGTCGCCGCGGTCGGTTTCTATCAGCCCGTATTTGGCGCGGCGGCCCAGGCTGATGATCCGCGCGCCGGTCATCCTTTGGCCCAGATCGACCGGGAAGGCGCGGCGCAGGTCTGCGCGGCGCGCGACGACGCTGGTCAGGCGCACGTCCTGCAGCACGGCGGCAAGCCCGCGCACGGTGGTTTCGACTTCGGGAAGCTCCGGCATAAAAAGGCCCGTTATCAGGCTTTGCGCTTGGCACAAAGATGCTTACATGCAGGGCCATGAGCGAGACAGTGCCCTTTGGCTATCAGGATATCGACCCGGCTGAAAAGGCGGGACGGGTTGGCGGCATCTTTTCGAGTGTTGCTGCCAAATACGACATCATGAACGATGCGATGTCGGGCGGCATGCATCGCCTCTGGAAGGACCGCTTCGTGCGCCGGGTCAAGCCGCGCGCCGGCGAGGACATCCTCGATATGGCGGGCGGCACCGGCGACATCGCCTTCCGCATGGTCAAGTCGGGCGCCAATGTCACGGTCGCGGATATCAACCAGGACATGCTCGATGTCGGTATCGACCGCGCGGTCGAGCGCGGCGAGGACCGGCTTGTCTGGTCGTGCCAGGATGCGGAAAGCCTCAAGTTCCCCGACCGCAGCTTCAACGCCTATACGATCGCGTTCGGCATCCGCAATGTCACGCATATCGACAAGGCGCTGGCCGAGGCGCACCGCGTGCTGCGCTATGGCGGCCGCTTCTACTGTCTCGAATTCTCGTCGACCCAATGGCCCGTGTTCGGCGAGGTCTACGACGCCTATTCGCACCATCTGATGCCGCGGCTGGGCCAGATGATCGCGGGCGATGCCGACAGCTATCGCTATCTCGCCGAATCGATCCGCCGCTTTCCCAAACCGCCGGTGTTCGAGCAGATGATCAAGGATGCAGGGTTCACCGCCACCAAGGTCGAGCTGATCCTGGGCGGCGCGGTCGCGATCCATAGCGGGTGGAAGGCGTGATTCGGCGTCGCCGGGGGTTCGGCATCCGCGCATGACCGCTCCGCGTACGCATATCTTCCGGCTCCTCAAATGGGGCCGTATCCTTGCGCGTCATGGCGCGCTCAAGGGACTGGAGGCTGCGCCGCAGACCCCGCCCGAGGTCCGCCGCCTCTTCCGCATCGCCCGGCTGGGCGCGAGCGTGCCCAAGACCCCCGATTACGCCGGCGCCTTCCGCGCGATCGGTCCGGCGGCGATCAAGCTGGGCCAGACGCTCGCCACCCGCCCTGATCTGGTGGGCGAAGAGGCCGCGATCAATCTGCTGAGCCTGCAGGACAGCCTGCCGCCGGTGCCGTTCGCGGACATCCGCGCCGAGATCGAGCTGGGGCTGGGCGGCCCGCTCGAGCGCTTCTTTGCCCATGTCGATCCGGTGCCCGTCGGCGCCGCCTCGATCGCGCAGGTGCATCGCGGCACCACCATCGAAGGCCGCGATGTCGCGATCAAGGTGCTGCGCCCCGGCGTGCGCAAGAACTTCGCGCGCGATATCGAGACGTATGAATGGGCTGCCGCGCATCTGGAAGCTCTGGGCGGGGAGGCGACCCGGCTGCGTCCGCAGCTGACCATCGCCAACTTCAAGCGCTGGACAATGCGCGAGCTCGACCTGCGCCGCGAGGCGGCGAGCGCGTCCGAGCTTGCGAGCGCAATGGACGGCCACCCGGGCTACCGCGTGCCCGATATCGACTGGGACCGCACCTGCGGCACCGTGATGACGCTCGAATGGATCGACGGCATCAAGATCTCGAACCGCGAAGCGCTGATCGCTGCCGGGCATGACCTGCCCGATCTCGCGCGGCGGCTGGTGCTGGCGTTCCTGCGCCAGGCGATCGCTGGCGGCTTCTTCCACGCCGACATGCACCAGGGCAATCTGTTCGTGGCGCCCGATTCGACCATCGTCGCGATCGATTTCGGCATCATGGGGCGGATCAACCGCCAGGCGCGCTTCTGGCTGGCGGAGATCCTCTACGGCCTGACGACTGGCAACTACCGCCGCGTCGCCGAGATTCATTTCGAGGCGCAGTATGTGCCGAGCTATCACAATGTCGACGAGTTCGCGACCGCGCTGCGCGCCGTGGGCGAGCCGATGCGCGGCAAGCCGGTGAGCGAATTGTCGGTCGGCCAGATGCTCGACGGGCTGTTCGCGATCACCCGCGATTTCGACATGAAGACCCAGCCGCACCTGCTGCTGCTGCAAAAGACGATGGTCATGGTCGAGGGTGTCGCCACCCAGCTCGACCCCAACATCAACATGTGGGATGTCGCCGCGCCTTACGTGCGCGACTGGATCCGCGGCGAACTGGGGCCCGAGACACTGCTTGCCGACCGGATCAACACCGATGTCGCGACGCTCTTGCGCCTGCCCGATCTGGTGCGGCGTCTGGAGGAGCAGGTCCCCAAAAAAGGCGGCGCCCCCGAACCGCCGCCGATCCCGCACATCCCGCTGATCTGGGACAAGAAGGTGCGCGTCGCCGGGACTGGCGGCGGCGGCTTCTGGAGCCATCTGGCGGCGTTGATCATCGGCGCAGGCGCCGGGGCAGCGGCGCTTTTTGCCTGGGTGCATTGAGGCTGGCCTCACAGAGCAGCGGCTGATGCGCTGACGATACCTGCTCCCCTCCCTGAAAGGGAGGGGCTGGGGGTGGGTCAGCAACCTCAGAGGGACGGTGCAACACCGGCTCGCTGCCGCTCGCACCCACCCCTAACCCCTCCCTTGCAGGGAGGGGAACGCGCGCTGTTTGGCCATTGCGCTCCACTCTCCCGCCACCGACCCATCGCCACCCCACCGGTCCCCTGCGAAGGCAGGGGCCCATCTCCCGACCGCTGCGCCGGGCGCGAGGGCAGAAGATGGATGCCTGCGTCCGCAGGCAAGCGGGAAGGAGTGAAAGCCCCTAACCACCCCCGCTCATACTGAGCCGCGGGCTTCAGCCCGCGAAGTCGAAGGACCCGCGCCCACGCTGGCCGTATAGCGGGGCCTTCGACAAGCTCAGGCTGAGCGGAGGGGGTGGCGGCTCTTGAGGGGACGCAGAAAAAACCTGCCGTTCTGCAAGCGACCCCATTGCAGTCATTCGCCTTGCCATCCACAAGCTTTCAATGATGACCGCAACCGTAATCCGATGGACCCCGGTGGATCACACTCCGGAACTGCCGCTGAGTGCTTTCAATCTTACTTGGAGCGCCAAAGGACGTTTGGTTCTTCAGGGGCTTTACCCCAGTGAACTAAACCCCCCAACGAAGGGGATAGTCCTCTTATTCAGTAACACCCATGCCTTCATGTCGTTTGACGAATACTCGGACTATCTCGACGGCATGAAGGTCGATTTTCCTGCCTTAGCGAATCCTGTTCCCTACGGCGGTTGTTGGCCGTTTTTGGAGGTTCTCGACTCGCCGTGGTTGCTTGAGGTAGCAGCGCGTGACGGGACATTGGAAGTTGCAGACTTCCGGCACTGGATGATCCTAACGCGTGATCAGACACTGCACGTCATGGAGCGTTCTTGTAACGCACCGACGTTCGAGGGATGGCTCGAATAAGAGCGCCTTAATGTCCGTTTCCCACCCCAATACCCGCCATCTGCGCGTTTTGGCCCGTCGCCTGAAACCGCCCACCCAATCCTCAACCCTAACCCTTCACCCCCAAAACCGCGTCGAGCAACCCCGGAAACCTCTTGTCCACCTCGTCGCGGCGCAGCGTGTTCATGTGCTGCACGCCGGCGATGCGCGTGTGCACCAGCCCCGCTGCGCGCAGGACGCGGAAGTGGTGGGACATGCTCGATTTGGGGCGGCCGCCGTCGAGGGCGGCGCAGCTGGCTTCGATCTCGCGGTCGAGCTGGCGGACGATGTCGAGCCGCACGGGATCGCTCAGCGCGTGGAGCGCATGCTCGATGGTGACGGTCGAAAGGTCGGGATGCTGATAGGTTCGCATGTCACGCATATAGCATGGCGGTCTTGTAAATCCTATAGTTCGATTATATACGTACTATCATAACAACCACAGGATTCCCCATGACTGATAACACTCCCGCCAAAACCCCCGCGCTGTTTGAGCCCTACACGCTCAAGTCCGTCATGCTGCGCAACCGCATCGCGGTCTCGCCGATGTGCCAGTATTCCGCCGAAGATGGCGTGCCCAACGACTGGCACCGTTCGCACTTGGTCTCGCTGGCGCGCGGTGGCGCGGGGTTGGTGGTTGCCGAGGCCTCGGGTGTCTCGCCTGAGGGCCGGATCACTCCGGGCTGCACCGGGCTGTGGAACGACGAACAGCGCGATGCGTTCGCGCCGATCGTTGCCGAGATCAAGGCGGCAGGCGCTGTCCCCGGCATCCAGATCGCGCATGCCGGGCGCAAGGCCAGCGCCAACAAGCCGTGGGAAGGCGACGATCACATTGCCGAGGGCGACCCGCGCGGCTGGGAAACCGTCTCGCCGTCGGCAATCGCGTTCGGCGGTGGCCTGAGCAAGGTGCCGCGCGAAATGACGCTGGCCGATATCGAGAAGGTCAAGGCCGACTATGTGTCCGCCGCGATCCGCGCGCGCGAAGCCGGGTTCGAATGGCTGATGCTGCACTTTGCGCATGGCTATCTGGCGCAGAGCTTCTTCTCGAAGCATTCCAACCAGCGCACCGATGCCTATGGCGGCAGCTTCGAGAACCGCTCGCGCTTCCTGCTCGAGACCCTGGAAGCCGTCCGCGACGTGTGGCCTGCAGATCTGCCGCTGTCGGCGCGCTTCGGCGTGATCGAGTTCGACGGTAATGACGAGGAAACGCTCGCCGAGTCGATCGAGCTGGTCAAGCTGATGAAGGATCGCGGGCTCGATTTCATCGATGTCAGCATCGTGTTTTCGACGCCAACCGCGCAGATCCCCTGGGGCCCGGCGTTCATGGCACCGATCGCCGAGCGCGTGCGCAGCGAGACCGGGCTTCCGGCGGCGACCAGCTGGTATATCGGCACCTCGGAAAACGCCAACCGCATGGTCGAGACCGGCCAAGTCGATCTGGTAATGATGGGCCGGCCTATGCTGGAGAACCCGCACTGGCCGTATCAGGCGGCGAAGGAGCTGGGCAAGGACAAGCCCAGCTGGACGCTGCCTGCGCCCTACGCGCACTGGCTGGAGCGGTATCGCTAAGCCAAGGCCATGCGCTAACGACAAAAGGAAGGCGGGGATTGCTCCCCGCCTTCTGTCGTTTCGGCGATCCCGATTATCGGGGAATCCTGGCTATCAGGCTGCGCTCTGCATCGGATAGCTGGTGCGCAGCAGGAACAGCGCGCGACGCTTGCGGTTGGCCCGCGTCTTGAACGGATTGTCGCGGCTGGGCGGCTGCGCAATCATGTCCTCAAGGCGACGCTCGTCGACCGTCAGGTCACCGTGCGGTGCGATCGGTGCCCGGGTGGGCGTGGAGCGCGTTGCCGCCAGCGGGGCCACTGCAGGCGTCCGCATCAGCGGCTGGTCAAGCCGCGTCGTGGCGGGGGCCGGGACCGGCGTGGTCACGGTTGTCGCCTGCGGCCGATCGTGCGGACCTGCCAGGCGGCGCTCGGTGCCATGGTCGGCATCGGCCAGCCGCGCATCGGCCATCATCGCAGCACTCTTGCGGGTCCGGGTCCGGCGCAGGGCGATCGCACCGCCGCCTATTCCCAGCAGCGCGAGCAGACCGGCCATCCAGCCCCAGACATCGCCGCTGCCCGATTCGGTGGCGCTCACCGCGCCATCCTGCTGGGCAGGGGTTTCGAAGGCCGACGCGACCGGGGCGACCGGTGCCAGATCGGCAGCCTCTTCAGGCGGAGCGGCGAGCGGATCGGCAGCGGTGTTCGCCACCGGCGCAGCAGCCACCGGAGCAGGCGCAGCCTCACGGGCAGCCGGACGCTCGGCAGGAGCGGCCCTGCGGGTCGGTGCGGGACGTTCTGCAGCCTCTGCGGGCGGGGTCGCGGTCAACGGGAGGTCGCTCACCACCGGAGGCGCCATGGGGATGGCCATCGGGACGGGGTTGCCTGGCAGCGAGGCGGCAGGCGGGGTCGCCGAGACCGGCGGCGTGGCCGGTGCCGCAGGCTGCGCCGTCGGCATCTGGACCTGCGGCGTCTGCGAAGCCGTGGTCGGCGTGCCGGCCGGGCTGGCAGGCTGCGCGGCTTCGGGCATCGGCATCACCGGCGCGATGGCCGGAGCTTCCTGCGCCAGAAGCGGGGTTGCGGTCAGGGCAAGAACGGCGGCAATCGCGGCCCTTGCCGGGCGAATGGGGTGCGATGTGTGTGTCATTGTATCTCAGCAAACGCTCGAGGCGCGCAAAACCGTTCACGCCGCTGCGCGCAAACTCTGTCAGGCTGACGCTGCGGGGCGGCCAGTTGATGAACTAGGTATGGTTTGCATACCTAAAAGCTGCGATTGACCCTGCAGTTGGGACGGCAGCGGGGACCGTGTTTGATGCGCAGCGCAAGTCTGGTTCTGCTCATGATCGTGGTCGTGCTCGGCGGGATGGGGGCTTGGCTGCAGGGTCCGCTGCCGCTCGATATCGAGGCGACCCGGCAGCTCCAGCGGCTGATCGACCCCCGCGCGGCCTGGATCGAATGGCTGTCGCTGACTGCCGGTTGGCCGATGATTGTCGCCAGCACATTGCTGGCCGGGCTGTTTGCGGCCTCGCTGGCGCGGTTGCCCGGAGCCGCCGCATTGATCCTCGGCGTGAGCGTCGCGATGGCGAGCGAGCGGCTGGCGCGCCTGGCACTCTATGTCCCACGCCCGTCTGCCGATATCGTCGAGGTCGCCAGCGCGAGCGCGACTTCGGGGCTGCCCTCGACCTTCGCGATATTCCATGGTGCGGCGTGCGGCGGGCTGATCCTGCTGACATGGGGCACGCGCGGGCGCGAGGCGATGGCGGTGCGGCTGGGGGCAGCGGCGCTGCTGCTGGTCGGTTGCATCGGGCGGGTTGCTGCGGGCGGCCACTGGACCAGCCAGGTGCTGGCGAGCGCCGCGCTCGGCGCGCTGGCGGCAATCCTTGCGGCCCGGATTGTCGGGGTCAGGCGCTAGGCACCTCATCGTGCAGCGCAAAGCGCGGCAGCGCGGCGACCAGCGCCAGCGCCAGCCCGATGGCGGCCGCGATCCACAGCGCCATCAGCCCCCAGTCGAGATAGGCGAGCACGCCAAGCCCTGCGCCGCTCACCAGCCCAGCCCACAACAGCAGGTGCGGCACCCATTGCCAGCGCTGGCCCGCGCGGTGAATGCGCGACAGCGCCTGGCCCAGCTTGACCAGGGTCCCGGTCATGTAGGTGAGCCCGATGCTGACCTGGCCCTCGCGCTGGAACACCGTGTTTTCCATTCCCATCGCCAGCAACGTGAAGCCGACCGCGAGCATCCCCAGCCCCGCCATGCCCAGCGCGGCGGCCGTGGCGAGCAGCGCCACCACCCCCAGGATCGTCAGCGGCAGGCGGGCTCTGGCAGAGCACAGGCTCCCTGTGATGTTGCCGATGATCACGCCTGCCACAAAGGTCGCGATCATCGATGCGGCGATCGCGGCGATGCGGCCATCGGTGAACAGCCCCACCGCCATCCGGGTCGAGTTGCCGGTCATGAACGCGGTGAAGAAGCCGCCGGTGTACAGAAAGCCGATGGCATCGACGAACCCCGCCAGCGCCGCCAGCGCGACCGCGAGAAACCAGTGATGGCGTTGATAGCGGGTCATCCAGCGCCTGCTATAGGCACGCAGCGCGGCTTGCGCCATCGCGCTCTGGGGCGTTTGACAAGTCCAACACGCGCGCCTATATCGCACCCCAACACCGAACGTTTCGAGACATGACAGGTTTGCGCGGACCTGACGAACGAATGAGGCGAACGGGATCAATCTGACGCGATAGGCTGCAGTTCATGGGTTTCCATGGGCTTGCGGCCTTTTGGCGTCTCTGGCCTCACGAATCGGCCAACACGAACATCGACTTGCACGAAAAGGCGAAGACAAAGCTATGGCAACCAAGGCACGTCCGACGGCTCAGCAGAAGCCGACCCCGATGAAGCGCATCCGCAAGATTTTCGGCGACATCCACGAAGTCAGCGAAATGCCGAACCTGATCGAGGTTCAGCGCGAAAGCTATGAGCAGTTCCTGCGCTCGGATCATTCGATCGGCTACATCTCGGGTCTTGAAAAGACGCTGCGCAGCGTGTTCCCGATCCGCGACTTTGCCGGCACCGCCGAGCTCGACTTCGTGCATTACGAACTCGAATCGCCCAAATACGACGTGCAGGAATGCCGCCAGCGCGGAATCACTTATGCCGCTCCCATGAAGGTGACGCTGCGTCTGATCGTGTTCGAGGTCGACCAGGAAACCGAAAGCCGCTCCGTGCTCGATATCAAGGAGCAGGACGTCTATATGGGCGACATGCCGCTGATGACCGCGAACGGCACGTTCGTGATCAACGGCACCGAGCGCGTGATCGTCAGCCAGATGCACCGTTCGCCGGGCGTGCTGTTCGATCATGACCGCGGCAAGACCCACTCGTCGGGCAAGTATCTGTTCGCCGCGCGCGTCATCCCGTACCGCGGTTCGTGGCTCGATTTCGAATTCGACGCCAAGGACATCGTCAACGTGCGTATCGACCGCAAGCGCAAGCTGCCGGTCACCTCTTTGCTGTACTCGCTCGGTCTCAACGACGAGGAAATCCTCGACCATTTCTATGAAAAGGTCGTGTACGAGCGCGGCACCGGCGGCTGGAAGATTCCGTTCGTGCCCGAACAGTGGCGCGGTCTGAAGCCTGCGTTCGACATCGTCGATGCCACCACCGGCGAAGTCGCGTTCAAGGCGGGCGACAAGATCACCCCGCGCGCCGCCACCAAGGCAGGCAAGGATGGTCTGGCCACGCTGCTGATCCCGACCGAAGAAATCTTCGGCCGCTACAGCGCCTATGACCTGATCAACGAGAAGACCGGCGAAATCTATATCGAGGCAGGCGACGAAGTCACCGCCGAGAATCTGGAAAAGCTCGACAAGGCCGGAATCGACCAGCTGGTGCTGCTCGACATCGACCATGTCACCACCGGTCCCTGGATCCGCAACACGATGAAGGCCGACAAGGCCGACAACCGCGACATGGGTCTCGATGCGATCTATCGCGTCATGCGCCCCGGCGAGCCGCCGACGCGCGAAACCGCCGATGCGCTGTTCGAAGGCCTGTTCTTCGACCCCGAGCGCTACGATCTGTCGGCCGTGGGCCGCGTCAAGCTCAACATGCGTCTCGAGCTCGACTGCGAGGACACCGTCACCACGCTGCGCCGCGAGGACATCCTGGCCGTCGTCAAGACGCTGGTGGACCTCAAGGACGGCAAGGGCGATGTCGATGACATCGACAACCTCGGCAACCGCCGTGTCCGTTCGGTGGGCGAGCTGCTGGAAAACCAGTATCGCGTCGGCCTGCTGCGCATGGAGCGTGCGGTCAAGGAGCGCATGAGCTCGGTCGATGTCTCGACCGTGATGCCAAACGATCTGATCAACGCCAAGCCTGCGGTTGCCGCGGTGCGCGAATTCTTCGGCTCCTCGCAGCTGTCGCAGTTCATGGACCAGACCAACCCGCTGGCCGAAGTCACCCACAAGCGCCGCGTTTCGGCCTTGGGCCCAGGCGGTCTCACCCGCGAACGTGCAGGCTTCGAAGTCCGCGACGTTCACCCGACCCATTATGGCCGTATCTGCCCGATTGAAACGCCCGAAGGCCCGAACATCGGTCTGATCAACTCGCTGGCCTCGTTCAGCCGCGTCAACAAGTACGGCTTCATCGAAACCCCGTACCGCAAGGTTGTCGATCACAAGGTGACCGACGACGTCGTGTACCTGTCGGCAATGGAAGAGGCCAAGCACACGATCGCTCAGGCCAACGCCGAGCTCGACGACGACATGGGCTTTGTCGAGGACATCGTCTCGTCGCGTCAGGCGGGCGAATTCCTGATGGCGCCGCGCGACATCATCACCCTGATGGACGTCAGCCCCAAGCAGCTGGTTTCGGTTGCCGCATCGCTCATTCCGTTCCTGGAAAACGATGACGCCAACCGCGCGCTGATGGGATCGAACATGCAGCGTCAGGCCGTGCCTCTGGTACAAGCCGAAGCACCGTTCGTCGGCACCGGCATGGAAGAAACCGTGGCGCGCGATTCGGGCGCCGCGATTGCTGCCAAGCGTGCCGGCATCGTCGATCAGGTCGATGCGACCCGCATCGTGATCCGCGCCACCGGCTCGGTGGATTCGGGCCGCTCGGGCGTGGACATCTACACGCTGCAGAAGTTCCAGCGTTCGAACCAGAACACCTGCATCAACCAGCGGCCGCTGGTGAAGGTGGGCGAAGTGATCGCCGAAGGCGACATCATCGCCGACGGTCCCTCGACTGACCTTGGCGAACTGGCGCTGGGCCGCAACGCGCTCGTCGCGTTCATGCCCTGGAACGGCTACAACTACGAGGATTCGATCCTGATCTCCGAGCGCATCGTCAAGGACGACGTGTTCACCTCGATCCATATCGAAGAGTTCGAAGTGATGGCCCGCGACACCAAGCTGGGTCCTGAAGACATCACCCGCGATATCCCGAACGTCGGCGAGGAAGCGCTGCGCAACCTCGACGAAGCGGGCATCGTCTATATCGGTGCGGAAGTGCATCCTGGCGACATCCTGGTCGGCAAGATCACGCCCAAGGGCGAAAGCCCGATGACTCCGGAAGAAAAGCTGCTGCGCGCGATCTTCGGCGAAAAGGCAAGCGATGTGCGTGACACCTCGCTGCGTCTGTCGCCGGGCGTATCGGGCACCGTGGTCGAAGTCCGCGTGTTCAACCGTCATGGCATCGACAAGGACGAGCGTGCCCTGGCGATCGAACGCGAGGAAATCGAGCGTCTGACCAAGGACCGCGAGGACGAACGCGCCATTCTCAACCGCGCGACCTACAACCGCCTCAAGGAAATGCTGATCGGCCAGGTGGCTGCAGCGGCTCCCAAGGGCGTCAAGAAGGGCGGCGTGATCGACGATGCCCTGCTCGACGAGGTCGAAAAGCACCTGTGGTGGAAGTTCGCGGTCGAGGACGATGCGGTCCAGGCCGATCTGGAAGCCGTCAAGGTCCAGTATGACGAAGCCGTCACGCGGATCACCGAGAAGTTCGATGATCGCCGCGAGAAGCTGGAGCGTGGCGACGAGCTGGCTCCGGGCGTGCTCAAGATGGTCAAGGTGTTCGTCGCGGTGAAGCGCAAGCTGCAGCCGGGCGACAAGATGGCCGGACGTCACGGCAACAAGGGCATCATCAGCCGCATCCTGCCGATCGAGGACATGCCGTTCCTCGAAGACGGTACGCATGTCGACTTCGTGCTCAACCCGCTGGGCGTTCCCAGCCGCATGAACGTCGGACAGATCTTCGAAACCCATCTGGGCTGGGCGGCACGCGGTCTGGGTCAGCAGATTTCGAAGGCGCTGGACGACTGGCGTGAGGCCAATCCGAACCCCGAAGCGGGCGCTCCGCCCGATGCGCTGCGCGAAAAGCTGAAGTACGTCTATGGCGAGGATTACGACGCCGAGATCGACAGCCGCAGCGATGAAGCGGTGGTCGAACTGGCCGGACTGCTGCGCAACGGCGTTCCGATGGGCACCCCGGTGTTCGACGGTGCGCGCGAGGCGGACGTTTCGCGGATGCTGGAGCGGGCGGGTCTCGACCCCTCGGGCCAGGTCGATCTGTACGACGGCCGTACCGGCGACAAGTTCGACCGCAAGGTGACCGTGGGCTATATCTACATGCTCAAGCTGCATCACTTGGTGGACGACAAGATCCACGCGCGTTCCATCGGCCCCTACAGCCTCGTCACCCAGCAGCCGCTGGGCGGCAAGGCGCAGTTCGGTGGACAGCGCTTCGGGGAAATGGAGGTCTGGGCACTCCAGGCCTATGGCGCGGCCTATACTCTGCAGGAAATGCTGACGGTGAAGTCCGATGACGTGGTCGGACGCACCAAGGTCTATGAGGCGATCGTCAAGGGTGACGACACGTTCGAGGCCGGCATCCCTGAGAGCTTCAACGTTCTGGTCAAGGAAATGCGCTCGCTGGGTCTCAACGTCGAGTTGAACTCCATCGATGCACTGCCCGATCCGGACGAGATTGCGGAAGCCGCGGAGTAAGAACTACTCCCCTCCCCTTCAGGGGAGGGGCTCGGAAGGCGAAAAAAATGAACGAACTGACCAAATTCAACAATCCCGCCGTCAAGCCGGAAACCTTTGACGAGATCCAGATCGGCCTCGCTTCCCCGGAGCGTATCCGTTCGTGGTCCTTCGGCGAGATCAAGAAGCCCGAAACCATCAACTATCGCACGTTCAAGCCCGAGCGTGACGGCCTGTTCTGCGCGCGCATCTTCGGTCCTGTGAAGGATTACGAGTGCCTGTGCGGCAAGTACAAGCGGATGAAGTACAAGGGCATCGTCTGCGAAAAGTGCGGCGTTGAAGTCACCGTGACCAAGGTGCGCCGCGAGCGCATGGGCCATATCGAGCTCGCCGCTCCCGTCGCGCATATCTGGTTCCTCAAGTCGCTGCCGTCGCGCATCGGCCTGCTGCTCGACATGCAGCTCAAGCAGCTCGAGCGCGTGCTGTATTTCGAAAGCTATGTCGTCATCGAGCCGGGCCTCACCAGCCTTGAAAAGTACCAGCTGCTGACCGAAGACGAGCTGCTCGACGCGCAGGACGAGTTCGGCGAGGACGCGTTCTCGGCCGGAATCGGCGCCGAAGCCGTGCGCCAGATGCTGATGGACCTCGACCTCGAAAGCGAGCGTGCCGATCTGCTGCAGGAGCTTGAGACCACCAAGTCGGAACTCAAGCCCAAGAAGATCATCAAGCGCCTGAAGGTCGTGGAATCGTTCATCGATTCAGGCAACCGTCCCGAATGGATGATCCTCGAAGTCATCCCCGTGATCCCGCCCGAGCTGCGCCCGCTGGTGCCGCTGGACGGTGGCCGCTTTGCGACCTCGGATCTCAACGATCTGTATCGCCGCGTGATCAACCGCAACAACCGCCTGAAGCGGCTGATGGAACTGCGCGCGCCTGACATCATCGTGCGCAACGAAAAGCGCATGCTGCAGGAAGCCGTCGATGCGCTGTTCGACAACGGTCGTCGCGGCCGCATCATCACCGGCGCCAACAAGCGTCCTCTGAAGTCGCTGTCCGACATGCTCAAGGGCAAGCAGGGCCGCTTCCGTCAGAACCTGCTCGGCAAGCGCGTCGACTATTCGGGCCGTTCGGTCATCGTGACCGGTCCCGAGCTCAAGCTGCACCAGTGCGGCCTGCCCAAGAAGATGGCGCTCGAGCTGTTCAAGCCGTTCATCTACGCGCGTCTCGATGCCAAGGGTCTGTCGATGACCCTGAAGCAGGCCAAGAAGTGGGTCGAAAAGGAACGCAAGGAAGTCTGGGACATCCTCGACGAAGTCATTCGCGAGCACCCGGTCATGCTCAACCGCGCGCCGACGCTCCACCGTCTGGGCATCCAGGCGTTCGAACCCGTGCTGATCGAGGGCAAGGCGATCCAGCTTCACCCGCTCGTCTGCTCGGCCTTCAACGCCGACTTCGATGGTGACCAGATGGCCGTCCACGTCCCGCTGAGCCTCGAGGCGCAGCTGGAAGCACGCGTGCTGATGATGTCGACCAACAACATCCTCTCGCCCGCCAACGGCAAGCCGATCATCGTTCCTTCGCAGGACATGGTGCTGGGTCTGTACTATCTCTCGATGGACCGCGAAGGCGAGCCCGGCGAGGGCATGCTGATGGCCGACATCGCCGAAGTGCACCAGGCGCTGGAAATCGGTGCGGTGACCTTGCACTCCAAGGTCATTGCGCGCGTTCCGCAGACCGACGAGCAGGGCAACCAGTATCTCAAGCGGTACAACACCACGCCTGGGCGCATGCTCATCGGCGAGTGCCTGCCCAAGAGCCACAAGGTGCCCTTCGACGTCGTCAACCGCCTTCTTACCAAGAAGGAAATCGGCGACGTCATCGATCAGGTCTATCGTCACACCGGCCAGAAGGACACCGTCCTGTTTGCCGATGCGATCATGGGCCTGGGCTTCCGTCACGCCTGCCGCGCCGGCATCTCGTTTGGCAAGGACGACATGATCATCCCCGATTCCAAGGAGCGTCTGGTCGATGAGACCCGCGCCCTGGTTGCTGACTATGAGCAGCAGTATCAGGATGGTCTGATCACCCAGCAGGAAAAGTACAACAAGGTGATCGATGCCTGGAGCCGTTGCGGTGACCAGGTCGCCAACGCCATGATGGAAGAGATCAAGGCGACGCCGAAGGACGAGCATGGCCGCGAAGCCCCGGTCAACTCCATCTACATGATGAGCCACTCGGGCGCGCGTGGTTCGCCAGCGCAGATGAAGCAGCTTGCCGGCATGCGCGGCCTGATGGCCAAGCCGTCGGGCGAGATCATCGAAACGCCGATCATCTCGAACTTCAAGGAAGGTCTGACCGTTCTTGAATACTTCAACTCCACCCACGGCGCCCGCAAGGGTCTGGCGGATACGGCGCTCAAGACGGCGAACTCGGGTTACCTGACCCGCCGTCTGGTCGACGTCAGCCAGGATTGCGTCATCGTGCAGGAAGATTGCGGTACCGAGAATGCGCTGGAAATGCGTGCGATCGTGCAGGGCGGCAGCGTCATCGCCTCGCTGGGCGAGCGTATCCTGGGCCGCACGCTGGCCGAGGATATCTCCGATGCCAAGACCGGCGAGATCGTGATTGCCAAGGACACCTTGCTCGACGAAGCGAACATCGCGACGATCGAGGCTCTGGGTCTGCAGGCAGCACGCATCCGTTCGCCGCTGATCTGCGAAGCGACCATGGGCGTGTGCGGCAAGTGCTATGGCCGTGACCTTGCCCGCGGTACGCCGGTAAACATCGGAGAAGCTGTCGGCGTCATCGCCGCGCAGTCGATCGGTGAGCCGGGCACCCAGCTGACGATGCGGACCTTCCACATCGGCGGTGCAGCGCAGCTCAACGAAACCTCGAACCTCGAAGCGGTGGCCGATGGCACGCTGCAGTACCGGGATATCCCGACGATCGTGAACAAGCGCGGACAGCGCCTGTCGCTCGCCCGCAACGGCGAAATCGCGATTGTCGACAAGGAAGGCCGCGAACGTGCGGTCCACCGCATCCCGTACGGCACCGTGCTGCTGGTCGACGACAATGGTGTGGTCAACCTTGGCGATCGGATCGCCGAGTGGGATCCGTTCACCATGCCGGTGATCACCGAAAAGGGCGGCGTCGTGAAGTATCAGGACCTGATCGACGGCAAGACGCTGATCGAACAGACCGATGATGCCACCGGCATCGCACAGCGCGTGGTCGTGGAATTCCGTGGATCGCTCAAAGCGAAGTCCAAGGAAGATCTGCGTCCCCGCCTGACCCTGCTCGATGATGATTCGGGTGAAGCTGCCCGCTACATGCTGGCAGTGGGTGCGATGCTTTCGGTCGAGGAAGGCCAGAAGGTTGAAGCAGGCGATGTTCTCGCCCGTGTCAGCCGCGAGGCCGCCAAGACCCGCGACATCACCGGTGGTCTGCCGCGCGTTGCCGAACTGTTCGAAGCTCGCAAGCCCAAGGACAATGCGATCATCGCAAAGGTCTCGGGCCGCATCGAATTCGTTCGTGACTACAAGGCCAAGCGCAAGATCGCGATCCATCCTGAAGAGGGTGAATCGGTCGAGTATCTGGTGCCCAAGTCCAAGGTCATCGACGTCCAGGAAGGCGATTATGTCAAGAAGGGCGACAATCTGATCTCGGGCTCGCCCGACCCGCATGACATCCTTGAAGTGCTCGGCGTGGAAGCGTTGGCCGAATATCTGGTCAGCGAAATCCAGGAGGTCTATCGTCTGCAGGGCGTGAAGATCAACGACAAGCACATCGAGGTGATCGTCCGTCAGATGCTGCAGAAGGTGGAAATCACCGACGGCGGCGACACCACCCTGCTGCCGGGCGAACAGCTCGATCGCGAGGAAATGGACGAGTACAACGGTCGTCTCGACGCGGGCAAGAAGTTTGCGGAAGGCAAGCCCGTGCTGCTCGGCATCACCAAGGCTTCGCTGCAGACGCGTTCGTTCATCTCGGCCGCATCGTTCCAGGAAACCACCCGGGTGCTCACCCAGGCGGCGGTCGAAGGTAAGCGTGACTCGCTGATCGGCCTGAAGGAAAACGTCATCGTGGGTCGTCTGATCCCGGCAGGTACCGGTGCGGGCATGAACCGCATGCGCATCGCCGCCAACAGCCGCGATGCAGCGCTCCGCGCCCAGCAGCGTGCGCTGCAGCGGGCGATGGCAGCCGCGAACGAGGTCGAGGCGGCTCCCGCCCCGGCACCGGTCGCAGCCGAGCCCGAAGCGGTCGATACCGACGCGGAATAAGCGTTTTGCTCCCCGGCGCTGGCCGGGGAGCAACCGCCTTTGAACACAACAAACCCGCCGGAAGCGATTCCGGCGGGTTTGTTGTGTTCGGTCTGTCAGGCCATGGGGGGCTGGTTACCCCCGATCCGATGTGCGGATCAGAGGATGCCGAAGACGAAGAGCGCGATAATCAGCAGGCCGGGTACGCCCAGCAGCCACAGGATAAGGCCTTTTGCCATGATGGGTCCTTCTTGAAATGCATGAGAGGTCGGTGCGACCGCCCTGGAATGGAGCACCCGAAGGGATGCGGCTGTGCAAGGACGATAGCGCCGCCTGCAGCAGCCCATTCATCCGCGGGGCCGTTGACCAATTTACATCTGTCTGAGCGATTGGTTCCGGCCCGCGCGGCAACTCATGCCCGCAAGGCCGCGCTCAGAAGGGATTGAGCGTATAGCCCTGCTGTTGCAGCAGCGCATGCGCGGTCATCGCCGACAGCTGCATCCTGACCCCCGGGGCAAGGTCGCTCCGGGCAATCCCTTGCCCCGCAGCGCTCTGCCCGCACAGATGGATCTCGACGCCGTTGTCGATCAGCGCGGCGATCGCCGCAAGGTTGGCGTTGGTCGCGCCGTCATGCTTTTTGGCATAGGCTGCAGCGTTGGTGAGATCGAAGCTCGCCGGGCCGTGCACCACCACCGCGACCCGCACCGCGTCGCGCGGGACGCCTGCCTCTGCGTGCATGTTGATGAACCGCGCTGCGCTTTCGAGCGTGCGGTTGATGGCGCCCGGCTTGGCGGCCTCCGCGACGTCGAAGGCAACGCTGAACGTGGCATTGGCAGGCAAGGGCTCGCGCCCCTCCACCGTGGCGACCGGGCCAAAGCCGGTGATCACGCTGCCGGAATGGAAGCCGGGGCGCATCGGGGGATGGGTGTCGGCCTGGGCCTGCGCCGGGGCCAGGCCCGCGATCAGCGCAAGCGCGGTTGCGGACAATGCGATGTGAAGTGACGGCCGATGCGACATGCAACTCTCCCTGATTTTCGCAGCGGAGCGTATCAGGATGCCGTGTCGTCTTCATCCTCTTTCGCAGCAGGCGGCGCGCGGCCCTCGATCAGCGCGCGCGCGGTTTCCGCCAGCCGACTATTGTGCGGATGGTTGATCAGCGGTGCCAGCGTCCTGTGGGCGCGCACCTTCTGGCCGCTGCCGATCTGGTACTGCGCCAGGGTCATCCGCAAGCCGATGTCATAAGGCGCCAGCGCGAGCGCGCGCTCCAGCCCCTGGATCGCAACCGGCGGCGGTGTCTTGCCCTCTGCCGCATAGGTCCGATAGAAATAGCTCAGCGGCAGGGGATTGTCGTTTTCCACCCGGTTGGCCGCGGCGACCGCAGCGCGAACCTTGGGCCACAATCTGGCATCGCCCTGTTCGGCCTGGCGGAACAGCGCATACATCTTCTGGATCAGCGCGTTCATCGCCCTCGGATCGCGCGCCAGCGCCCGGTCGGCAGCAGCCAGAGCTGCGGCGGTGTCTCCGGCATCGAACTCGGCCTCGGCCAAAGCGGTCTGGACAAAGGGATCGTCAGGATAGCCGGCGGCGACTGTGCGCGCCTCTTCGACGACGATCTTCGCCTGCTCGTCGTTGACCCCGCGGCGCGAGCGCATCATCACCGGCAGGATCGCTGCCTCGCCCTTGTTCAGCGTGCGGATGGCGATCGCGGCGCTGGTGATCCGCTCGGGCCCCAGCCGCAGATAGGTCATCCTGCGGCGCTTCTTGTAGGCGGCCAGTTCCTTGTCGAGCACGTCGAGATCGCCAAAGGCATTGACCGCGGCTGCCTCTTCGCCTTCGCCCGCATCCAGCCGCCGCAGATAGTCGGCCATCTGGCCTGCGCGCTCATCCGAGAAGGTCAGATAGTGAAACAGCAGCCAGCTGCGCCCGTAAAAGGAGTCGTAGCGTTTTGAGGTGTTCTCGCGATATTTGCGGGTGCTGAGCAGCATGTCGATCGGCACTTCCTGCGCGAGCTCGAGCTCGGCCACGCGATGATCGGCGGGAAGGCCCAACCCGACTGCACCGCCGCTCTCGAACTTGGCGCTGGCATAGAATTCGGCAAAGCCCTCGGTCATCCACATCGGCGGCGACCCGGAAAAGATGCTGAACATGAAGTGATGCGCATATTCGTGCAGCAGGATGCGTTCGCCATCGGAGACGCGATCGCTCTGGCTGTCATCATCGACGCGCGGCACGAACGCCACCGATCCTCCGGCGCGCGACTGGTAGAAGCCGGCGATAAAGCGGCTGGGGCTGCCCAGCAGCTTGCGCACCTGCGCCTCGTCGCGCACCACGAAGACGGTCAGCCGGTTCGATGGCGAAGTGACCTCTGGAGGCAGCTTGTAGATATAGAGCATCGCCGAACGATAGCGTTCGAGCATGTCGGTGAATTCGCGGATCTGCGATTCGCTCTGGTCGCCATAAACCAGGAAATTGGGGCTCGATGCCTCGCGCCATTCAGCGCGCGCTGTTACGGGAAGACTCGCCAGCACGGCCAGTGCCAGGGCCAGCAGGCGCCTGATCCTCGAAACGTTCACACTATCACCCCGTCGCAGCTTCGCCAGGCACAGTATGGCCCGGCCATCCCCGCTGCAATCCCGCAAAAAACGGGGTGCAGGGGGATGGCCGGGCGGTCGCCGAGCGGGCAGGGGAGGCGGGTTACGCGGTCAGCTTGGCCGCGGTGCGCGCGACCTTCGCACCCAGATAGCGGGCGCCGCCGAGATCGGCTTCGTGCGGCTGGCGCGATCCGTCGCCACCGGCGATCGTGCTGGCACCATAAGGCGATCCGCCGATTACCTCGTCGTTGCTGAGCTGCCCCTGGAAGCCATAGTCCAGTCCGACGATGGTCAGGCCGTGGTGCAGCAGGTTGGTGAGGATGGAGAACTGCGTGGTCTCCTGTCCGCCATGCTGGCTGGCGGTGGAGGTGAACGATGCGCCGACCTTGCCGACCAGTGCGCCCTTCGCCCACAGACCGCCCGTGCGGTCCCAGAATGCCGCCATCTGGCTCGACATGCGGCCAAAGCGGGTGCCAGTTCCGACGACAATCGCGTCATAATCGGCAAGCTCCTCGGGCGTGGCGATCTGTGAGGCCTGGTCGAGCTTGAAGTGATTGCTGCGGGCAACATCCTCGGGCACCGTTTCGGGCACGCGCTTGATCGTCACCTCGGCGCCTTCGCCGCGCGCGCCTTCGGCCACGGCCTCGGCCATCGTTTCGATATGACCGTAAGAGGAATAATAGAGCACCAGAACTTTTGCCATGAGACGTCTCCTTGCAGGGGATGGGTTGAAAGGGGTGTCCCGCCGCCGGGAGGGGGAAGCGGCGGGACGGGGGGATCAGTGAGTCCGGGTTTCCGCGAGCAGAAACTCGGCATCCTGGGTCGCCGAGACGGTGATCTCGGTTTCCTGGGTGATCGCGGCGGCGTCACGCGGGCCGATTTCGACCCCGTTCACCGTCACGCTGCCCGCCGACACCACCAGATACGCAGACATGCCGTCCGCGATCCGATGGGTGATGCTGTCACCTGCGGCAAGCGTCGCTCCGGACAGCCTTGCATCGGCGCGGATCATCAGTGCACCTGCGCTGATGTCCTCGTCGCGGCCGCTGGCCAGCACCTCGAGCTTGCCCGAACGCTCGCCCCGGGGGAACTGCTTGGCGTCCCAGCGCGGCTGCCCGCCCGCAGCATCGGGGATGATCCAGATCTGGAACAGGCGGGTCTCCTCGCTCTCCAGATTGAACTCGCTGTGCGCCACGCCGGTGCCCGCGCTCATCACCTGGACGTCGCCCGCCTCGGTGCGGCCTTCGTTGCCCAGGCTGTCGCGATGGGTGATCGCGCCGGTGCGGACATAGGTGATGATTTCCATGTCGCGGTGCGGATGGGTGGGAAAACCGCTTTTGGGAGCGATCTCGTCGTCGTTCCACACCCGCAGCGCTCCCCAGCCCATGCGGGCGGGATCATGATAGCCACCGAATGAAAAATGTTGGCGGGCATTGAGCCAGCCATGGTTGGCATGGCCCAGCGAAGAAAAGTCGCGCTTCTCGATCATGTCACTTGCTCCTTCTTGAGGCACCTCGATCAACGCCGATGCCTTGGCTTGAGAGTGAGATAGGACAATGGTATCGTTTCCAAAATAGCCAGTTTGGAAAAGGATTGTTTCCATTATGCGGTTACCCGACTTCGAGGCCTGGGCGGTGTTCGCCGCCGTTGCCGACAGCGGCAGCTTCACCGCAGCGGCCGACGCGCTCAGCCTGTCCAAGGCCAAGGTCTCCAAGGCGGTCTCGCGGCTGGAAGCGGAGCTGGGAACGGTGCTGTTCCACCGCACCTCGCGCCGCCTGTCGCTGTCGGCGGCGGGGCGCTCGCTGGTCGATCATGCGCGGCGGATCCGGCTGGATGGCGAGGCGGCGGTGGAGGCGGCGCGCGACGAGGCATCGCTGCTGACCGGGACGGTGCGGATTGCGGTGCCGATGAGCTTCGGCCTGCGCGCGGTGGCGCCACTGGTCGCCCGCTTCATGGCGATGCACCCGGGGATCATCATCGACATGCACCTGTCCGACGCGCGGGTCGATCTGGTCAACGAGGGGTTCGATCTGGCGCTGCGCATCGCGGTGCTGCCGGACAGCAGCCTGCGCGCGATCCGGCTGCGCAGCGTGCAGATGTACCTGATCGCCTCGCCCGATTATTGCGCGCGCCATGGCACGCCGCGCCATCCGGGCGAGCTGGGCGAGCACCGGGCGGTGCATTATGCCAATGCGGCGCAGCCCGGGCTGTGGTCGATGACCGGGCCCGACGGCAGCAAGCTGCAGGTGCGGGTTCCCCCGGCGCTGATCGTCAACAATGCCGATGCGGCGATGCCCGCGGTGCTGGACGGGCTGTGCATCGCATCGCTTCCCGACTTCTTCTGCAACGCGGCGATGGCGGATGGGCGGCTGCTGCGGCTGCTGCCCGAATGGCGCTTCGACGATACCACGCTCAGCATCGTGACCCCGCCCTCGCCACATCGCCCGGCGCGGGTGGAGGCGCTCATCGACTATCTGCGCAAGACGCTTCCGCCGGCATGAGCGGCACCGCGCAGCGTTACCAATTGGAAACCATATCGGTATAACTGTGTAAAAAGCGACGAACCGAAACCACAGGTTGGCTTGCAGAAAATCGAGTCTTTTCCGCGCCCCAGCGATCCGGGCGTGCCTCGCGACTCGTGGAGTCAGGCCGGTTTACACAAAATTAACCTTTTGCCCCCAAAACTTTTATGGTTAATGTTTTCCTCGTCGATCCGTTCTTGGGTCCAGATGACTGAACGGTGCCGATGGCACGGGCGAAAAGGGGCTGCACATGCGGGTGCTTTTGATCGAAGATGAACCGACCACGGCAAAGGCGATCGAGCTTATGCTGACGACCGAAGGTTTCAACGTCTATACGACGGACCTCGGGGAAGAGGGCCTGGATCTGGGCAAGCTGTATGATTACGACATCATCCTGCTCGACCTGAACCTGCCCGACATGCATGGCTATGACGTGCTCAAGAAGCTGCGTGTCGCCAAGGTGCAGACGCCGGTTCTCATCCTGTCGGGCATTTCGGAGATGGACAGCAAGGTCCGCTCGTTCGGTTTCGGTGCCGATGACTATGTCACCAAGCCGTTCCACCGCGAGGAACTGGTCGCGCGCATCCACGCCGTGGTCCGCCGCTCCAAGGGCCATTCGCAAAGCGTCATCCGCACCGGCAAGCTGGCGGTCAACCTCGATGCCAAGACGGTCGAAGTGGACAGCGCCCGCGTCCACCTGACCGGCAAGGAATATGCGATGCTCGAGCTGCTCAGCTTGCGCAAGGGCACTACGCTGACCAAGGAAATGTTCCTCAACCACCTGTATGGCGGGATGGACGAGCCCGAACTCAAGATCATCGACGTTTTCATCTGCAAGCTGCGCAAGAAGCTGGCTTTGGCCTGTGGCGGCGAGAACTATATCGAGACCGTCTGGGGCCGCGGCTATGTGCTGCGCGATCCGGAGGCCGATGGCGAGGTGATCGCCGCCTGAGGCGCATCTCATTGACAATCCAAAAGGGCGGCGGGCAACCAGCCGCCCTTTTTGCATGCCCGCTGTGCGCACAGATCCGCGCCAAACCTTGCCATTGGCGCTGGCTGCGCTAACGCTCCGCGCTTATGGGGACCAGGACACAGCCGCATCCGTATCGCGCCCATGCGCGCGTGCTCACCGCCTCGCTGGTGGGCACGGCGGTCGAATTCTATGACTTCTACATTTACGCAACCGCTGCCGCGCTGGTGTTCGGTCCGCTGTTCTTTCCATCGGAGAGCGCCTCGGCGCAGCTGCTGCTGAGCTATATGAGCTTCGGCCTTGCGTTCTTCGCGCGGCCCGTAGGCGCAGTGGCGTTCGGCCATTTCGGCGACCGCATCGGGCGCAAGTCGACGCTGGTCGCCTCGCTGATGCTGATGGGCGGATCGACGCTGCTGATCGCGTTCCTGCCCACCTATCAGATGGTGGGATGGGTCGCGCCTTTGCTGCTGTGCATCCTGCGGTTCGGGCAAGGGTTTGGTCTTGGCGGAGAATGGGGCGGTGCGGCACTGCTCGCGGTCGAGAACGCACCGCCGGGCTGGGCCGCGCGCTTCGGCATGGCACCGCAACTGGGCGCGCCGGTGGGCTTCATCGCCGCCAACGGGTTGTTCCTGCTGCTGGGCCTTTCGTTGACCGACGAACAGTTCGTCGCCTGGGGCTGGCGCGTGCCGTTCCTGGCGAGCGGCATTCTGGTGGGCCTGGGGCTGTGGGTGCGGCTCAAGATCAGCGAAACGCCGGACTTTGCCGAGGTGCTGGCGCGCGACAAGCCCGCGCCGGTGCCGGTGGCCGAGCTTTTCCGCAACCACCTGCGTGCGACCTTCGCCAGCACCTTTGCGGTCGTCGCCTGCTTTGCGATCTTCTATCTCTCGACCGCGTTTGCGCTGGGCTATGCCACCACCGCGCTGGGGCACGACCGGGTAGATTTCCTGCTGGTGCAACTGGGCGCGATCCTGTTCCTGGCGCTGGGGATCGTGCTGTCGGGCTATCGCTCGGATGCCACCAGCAGCGGGCGGGTGCTGATGATCGGCTGCGCTGCAACGGTGG
>Ga0307994_1000023_pt1 | contig 165332 bp, 165 predicted proteins | sample EllFjometagen261_FD_203171 | JGI IMG/M metagenome (GOLD analysis project Ga0307994, IMG submission 203171) | Marine microbial communities from Ellis Fjord, Antarctic Ocean - #261 | ecosystem: Environmental > Aquatic > Marine > Unclassified | place: Southern Ocean | collected 2014-11-02
TTGGTGAGTTTTTTATAAGTAATCATTGTTTTGAATTATAGAAACAAAAAAGACATCCGAAGATGTCTTAGTCATATAAATTGGCTCCCCGACCTGGGCTCGAACCAGGGACACACGGATTAACAGTCCGTTGCTCTACCAACTGAGCTATCAGGGAATAGCGTGAGATTATAACGAGCTATGAATTTTGAGTCAATCAAATCTTTGCTTTTATAGCCACATCTGGGCTATTTATTTTTAAACTTATTTTAGTGACTCCTTTAGAGCTTCTCCAAACTCAGAGCAAGATAGTAAGGTAGCTCCATCTATAAGTCTCTCTAGGTCATATGTAACGGTTCTCTTTTGAATTGTTATTGACATTGCATGAAGAATTAAATCAGCTGCTTCTGTCCAACCCATATGCCTAAGCATCATCTCAGCAGACAGAATTAAAGAGCCAGGATTAACTTTATCTTGGCCCGCATATTTAGGCGCAGTTCCATGTGTTGCTTCAAATACAGAAATATCATCAGAAAGGTTCGCTCCAGGCGCTATACCAATGCCCCCTACTTGTGCCGCTAAAGCATCAGATATATAGTCTCCATTAAGATTTAACGTTGCAATAACTGAATACTCATCGGGCCTTAAAAGAATTTGCTGGAGGAACGCGTCAGCAATAGAGTCTTTAATAATAATTTCTTTACCCGTATTTGGATTAGTAAAACTACACCATGGACCCCCGTCAATTTCTTTTGCGCCAAACTCATCCTTAGCTAACTGGTATGCGCAATCCCTAAAAAGCCCTTCTGTAAACTTCATTATATTGCCTTTATGAACAATTGTCACAGAAGGCTTATCATTATCAATCGCGTACTGAATAGCAGCTCTCACAAGCCTTGAGGTGCCTTCTATTGAAACTGGCTTAATACCAATACCAGAAGTCTCAGGAAAACGAATTTTGGTTGCGCCCATTTCTTTTTGGAGGAACTCTATAACCTTTTTTACTTCCTTAGAGCCTTGAGGAAATTCAATACCCGCATAGATGTCCTCAGAATTTTCTCTAAAGATAACCATATCAATCTTTTCTGGCGCCTTTACTGGTGAAGGTGTCCCTTCAAAATACTGAACAGGACGAAGACAAATATAGAGATCTAAAATCTGCCTGATAGCAACATTAAGCGACCTCATGCCGCCGCCTACTGGGGTAGTCAATGGACCTTTAATATTAACCACAAATTCTTTGATTGCGTCCACTGTCTCATCTGGCAAGTACTCGCCATAGATACCATCGGCTTTTTCACCTGCAAAAACCTCCATCCACTGTATTTCCCTTTTACCGTTATATGCTTTTTTTACTACCGCATTAACGACATCTAGCATTACAGGAGTTATGTCAACGCCAATACCGTCACCCTCTATATAGGTAACGATTGGTTTATTAGGAACAACTAGCACATTATTCTTTATTGTGATTGGCTCTCCAGTTGTTGGAACTATGATGTTCTTATAAGTCATTGTAATTTATTTTGTTTAGAATTTTAGACGCATTATTATACCGTCTTCTTTTTGGTTAGTTTGTTTTGAGTTATTCATATAGTAATTTTTTCTGAGCGAAATCTTCTCAAATCCATATTTCAAGTAAAAAGAAATAGCGGACTGGTTGCTCTCTCGTACTTCTAATATAAGCACTTTAATCTTTCTATTTTTAAGCTCTTCAATAAGGCAATTCAACAGTTTTTTGCCATATCCTTTTCTTTGGTATTCCTTACTAATACTTATATTTAGAATATCAGCAGAATCATCAGCTGGCATAGCCATCAAAAACCCAAGAATTTGATTATCAATACTCATCGAGTAGCATAAATTAGTTGGGTTTAGAATGCTCTCAACAAGCTGATTTTTGGACCAAGGGTTCTGAGAATTTTGATGTTCTATAAAGACAATAGAATCAATATCATCATAACTAAGTTTGCTATAAGAAATACTGATAGGCTTTATTATCGGTTTCGTTTCTATAGAAATAACCCAACTCATCAAACCTAGCTTCCAGCTCCTTTACGTCCTCGACCTGAAGCCCGATTAAAACCCTCCCAAAGTCTGCACCATGATTACGATAATGAAAAAGTGATATATTCCATTTTGTCTTAACTTTTTTAAGAAAATTTAAAAGCGCGCCAGGACGCTCTGGAAATTCAAATCTATATATAACTTCATTCTCTGCGTTGGCATGGCCACCTACCATATATCGAATATGGGTCTTTGCCAACGAGTTGTCACTCATATCAATAACCTCAAAAGAATCTCCAAGTCTTTTAATGAGCGCTTGCTTTTCAGATTCGCCATCAGTCAATTTCACGCCTACAAAAATATGCGCATCTTTCTTTGCAGAATATCGATAATTAAACTCAGTCACTGCACTATTGTCCAATAGCTCACAGAATTTCAAAAAACTTCCAGGCTCTTCTGGGATTGTAACTGCAACTATAGCCTCATTGAGCTCTCCTAGGTCTGCTCTTTCAGCAATATACCGAAGTCTATCAAAGTTGACATTAGCACCAGATACAATTGTAACAATATTTTTATTTTTGAGATTATGCTCTAAGATATATTTTTTTACGCCTGCAGTTGCAAGCGCTCCAGCTGGCTCTGAAACTGAACGAACATCCTCATAGATATCCTTAATGGCCGCACACATTTCATCATTACTTACTAAAATGACGTCGTCAACACACTTTTTTGCAATTTCAAATGGAAGCTCTCCAATTTGTTTAACTGCAACACCATCTGCAAACCGCCCAACATCATCAAGCACAACTCGTTCATTCGCTTCCAATGCTTTAAAAAGAGTAGGTGAGTCTACAGGCTCCACACCAATAACCTTAATATGAGGCGCATAATGATTAATATAGCTAGCAATGCCTGAGATAAGCCCTCCACCACCAACAGGAGCAAAAACAAAGTCTATTTGATCAAGCTGAGCTAAAATTTCTTTGGCAACAGTTGCTTGACCTGCAATAACATCAAAATCGTCGTAGGGACTAATGAAGCATAAATCTTGTTCAGACACTAACTTTTTGGCATGAATAAAAGCGTCATCATAGACATCTCCATGAAGAATAACTTTAGCACCCAAATCTCTAACCGCTTGAACTTTTATATTAGGCGTGCTTGTTGGCATAACAATAGTTGCCTTTATATTTAGTTTGCTAGCTCCAAGAGCAACACCTTGAGCATGATTTCCAGCAGATGATGCAATCACACCTTTACTTTTTTGACTGTCGCTCATCGTACTCATTTTTTGATAGGCACCTCTTAATTTAAAAGAATGAATAATTTGATCATCCTCTCGCTTAAGATAAATTTGATTTTTAAAACGCTTGCTTAATTGAACCGCTATTGATAAAGGGGAAACCTTAGCAACATCATAGACATTAGAGTTATCTGCCAAGCTAACTATTGAATTCATAAAGCTCCTAAATATAATTGACCCTTTAATGGGTATTCATTCTCAATTTAATGCATTAAATTAATAGTCTATCAATCGTTATAAATACCACTTTGATCAAAGAATATACCTTTAAATTTTAGTGTAATAGTATACTCGCTATAGGTTTTTTAGATACACTGGTCTAGCAAAATAGTAACTTATAAAATTAATTAAATTCCTAATAGGACACTTTAAGTTGCCCCTGATATTGATGAAAACCTAAGAACATCAGCTCATTAAGTCATTGCCAATAAATTTAAATAGGTCAATTTGAAAAAAATGATTGCTATTTTAAGAAATTTTTGGTAAAAACTACATTTTTTTATAAACTTACTTAAATGACTTCAGAACCAAACTTTGATGAAATTCCTGCCTACATTCCAAAAAAGAGTGAAGACTTTATGTCATCCGGTCAGCTTGAACACTTTATCCACAAGCTTAATGTCTGGAGAGAGCAGTTAGTTTACGAAGCTGAGACCACCATTAATCATATTCAAGAAGACTCTGCTCCAGTTGCTGACATTAATGACAGAGCAACCATTGAAGAAGAGTTTGCATTAGAGCTAAGAACAAGAGATCGTGAAAGAAAACTTATCAATAAAATTGATAAGACACTTCATTTGATAGAAACTGGAGACTATGGATACTGCAAAACTTGTGGTATCGAAATTGCTCTTAATCGTTTAGAGGCTCGTCCAACTGCCGATCAATGCATTGATTGCAAGACAGTGGAAGAAAGAAAAGAGATTTAATAAATCTTTAGAAGTGTTGATATGATTCGCCTTGGCCATCATAGCCTTTTATTTCTAGTTCCTTTGAATCACTAATAACGCCTATTTTTGTAATTTTAATTTTACAAAATTCAGCTATATTTATTATTTCTGAATTAAAATTTTCAGGTGCGGTAAAACATAATTCATAGTCATCGCCTCCACAAAGCGGCAAGCTCCAATCATCATTTTCTTTGATATGTTTAATCATTGATTGACTTAAAGGGATATCCTTAATATCAATCATTGCACCAACTTCTGATGCCTTGATGATATGAGATAGATCTTGCTTAAGCCCATCAGATATATCGATACATGAACTCGCTAAACCCTTCAGAGCTGAACCTAGCTCAAGTCTTGGTATTGGCCTATTGAGCTTTATCAGTTCAGCTTTATGAGGCTTTTGACCTTCATTAATTTTCTTAAGGCAGAGCGCAGCATCGCCTATTTCACCTGAAACATATATATTGTCACCATTTCTAGCGCCTGATCTCTTAATCGCCTTTGATTTTTCAACAACTCCCATCATAGTTATAGTTATATTAAGAGGGCCTCTAGTGGTGTCACCTCCAATTAAGCTAACATGGTATTTCTCAGATGTTTCTTTAAGAGACTCAGAAAACTGCTCCAACCAAATCTCATCTAATATTGGAAGCGTTATTGCAAGAGTGAAATATTTTGCCGTTGCGCCCATTGCAGCGATATCACTTAAATTAACGGCTAATGATTTATAAGCAATATCTTCTGGGGAGTCGTCTTTAAAAAAGTGGACACCCTCTGAAAGTGTGTCTGTCGAAGTAACTAGTTGATAGCCAGAATCAAGATTAAAAATAGCGGCGTCATCGCCAGCCCCTAATTCAATACTGGAGTCACTTAATGGCCAATTAAAGTAATTTTGTATTAATTCAAACTCATTCATATCTTTAATTACTTAAGGCCTTTAAGTGGGCTTTAATGGATTCTGCGAGCGCTTTAAGATCATAACCACCCTCAAGAAAAGAAATGACCCTGCCATTGCTGTGTTTCAGCGCAATCTCAACAATACTTTGTGTTATTGTGAAATAGTCTTCAGACTCTAAGTTAATTCCAGCTAAAGGGTCTCTTTTGTGGGCATCAAAGCCAGCAGAAATGATAATTACTTCCGGCTTAAACAAGTCAACATTTTTTAGAATTTTAGTTGAAAATATTTCCATAAATTCGTCTCTAGTTACTTTAGATGATATCGGCGCATTAAATATATTACCGACCCCAGTCTCGGCCTCCAGGCCAGTTCCAGGAAATAAAGGGTGCTGATGTATTGAACCATAAAGGACACTCTTGTCGGAATAAAAAATTTCTTGGGTTCCATTGCCATGGTGCACATCAAAATCAATAATGGCTACTTTTTTAAGATTAAATTTATTTTGCAAATACCTAGCAGCAACAGCTGCATTATTTATAAAACAGAAGCCATTCGCTCTGGTTGTTTCTGCGTGGTGGCCTGGCGGACGTACTGCACAAAACAACCTTTTTGTTAGCCCACTCATCAACTCATTTGCGGATTCGATTCCTGCTCCGCATGCTCTCAATATTGCCTCCTTACTTTGAGAGCAAAGAACAGTATCGGCATAAGGCTCTTTCTCAACACCAACCAACCCAGAGCTTGGAACCATTGAAAAAAGTTTATCTAAATAGGACTGTGGGTGAACAAGATTTATAGTATTAAAGTCAGCTAATGGCGCCTCTTTGAGGGTGATATTAAGCTCATTAATACTTTTAATTGAATCAAGAACTACTTCTAATCGCTCTTGTCTCTCAGGGTGGCCTTCACCATTATCTTTTGCAATGCAGTCTGAATGAGAGAAAACCGTTATATCTTCCATTGGAAAGTTACATATATGCGTTTTCTTTGTGAGAATGATCCGTTGCATCAAGAACGGCAGATATTTCTGGGTATAGCCCTATAAGTTGCTTTTCTACTCCATCTTTAAGGGTCATATTTACTGAACTACAACCTTGGCAACCGCCACCAAAGTTTAAAACTACTTCTTTTTTCTCAGTTATTTCAACAAGGTCAACAAAGCCGCCGTGTGATGCTAAGCTTGGGTTAACCTCTGTCACAATAGTAAAAAGAATTTTTTCTTCAAGAGGGGCGTCATCTTTAGGCGCCTCACCTTTGGCATTAGGGGCAGTGATGGTAAGTTTTTTGTTCGTGCCATCTAGCTTTAATGCAACATGTGAATCGCTTAAAAATTGATTATTAGATTCATCAATAAAAGCGCTAAAACCCACAAAAGGAAATTCGTTATAGCTATCAGGGAGATCGCTCTTAATACAAAAGTTAAATGTCACCGTTGCAACCGGAGTACCCGCCTTTTCAACGTCAACTTTTAAGCCAAGATCTTTCTCATCTTGTTGCTCAAATAGATCAGCAACATAAACTTCTGCTTCTTCAGTAATACTAAACATTTAATCTCCTAAAGACAATATTATCAATTAAGCGAGTGTCGCCTAACCTTATAGCTGATATTATAATAATTTCTGCAGTGTTTGTTGCGATTTGTGTAAGGTTATTTGCATTTAGAACTTCAAGATACTCAACTTCAAAGTCAACACTTAGTTTAGATAAAGCATCTTGCCTAACAAATTTAATTAATTTACCTTGCTCTATAGCAGTCTTTGCCTTGCTAAGTTGCCTATAAAAAAGTGACGCTTTTTTACGATTTTCAATACTTAGGTGCTGATTTCTAGTACTCATTGCTAAGCCATCAACTTCTCTTTGAGTTGCAACCGACTCTATAGATACACTTAAATCAAGATTTTGAACTAGAGACTTAATAATTAAAAGCTGCTGATAATCCTTTTCACCAAAAACTGAATAATCGGGCATAACAATATCAAACAATCGTTTTATGACTTGAGCTACCCCATTAAAGTGAAATGGTCGAAAAGCACCGCAGAGTATTTTCCCCATTTCGCCCACCTCGTAATTTAACAAGGTTCCATCCGGATAAATTTCATTTTTAGAGGGAATAAACAAGATATCTACGCTTCTAGTATCTAAAAGAGCTTTGTCATTAGTAAAATTTTTAGGGTAAGACTCAAAGTCCTCGCCTTTAGAAAACTGAGTTGGATTGACAAAGATACTAACAACAACTATATCTGCCAACGCCCGGGCCTTTTCAACTAGCATTAGATGGCCATCATGAAGCCCTCCCATGGTGGGGACTAGTGCAACTTTTTTATTATTATTTTTACAGTTATCTAAAAAAAACTGAAGATCAACAGTCCTCTCAAAAACTTTCATTAATAACTCTCACTTTGGGCAGGAAAATTTCCTTTTTTAACCTCCGAAACAAAAGCTTTTACTGCTGCAGTAATGGTGTTTTCTGTATTCAAAAAATTACGAACAAACCTTGGCTGCTTGCCAAGAGAAATACCTAGCATATCGTAACTAACTAGGACCTGTCCATCACATTCTTTACCAGCCCCAATTCCAATTGTTGGTATTTTAATCGTATTAGTTATTGACTTCGCTAAGTCGCTTGGAACGCACTCAAGAACTAAAATGCTTACGCCTAAGGAATCTAGTAACTTTGCATTATCTAGGATTGTTTGAGCTGAATCCTCATCTCGACCCTGAACCTTATAGCCACTTGAATCAACAACTAGTTGTGGCTGTAAACCTAGATGACCACAGACATTGATACCATCGGAGACTAGGGCTTTAATAACCCCTATATTTTCGCTTCCTCCCTCAATCTTAACCATATTCGCGCCATTATTGATTAATTCTTTAGCGTTGGCTAAAGCAGTTTTAGAATTTTCATAGCTATGAAAAGGCATATCCGCTATAACTAAGGCTTGCTTGCAAGCTTTAGCTACAATTTCAGTATGGTAAATCATGTCTTTCATGGATACAGATCGCGTGTTTTCAGCGCCCTTAATAACCATTCCAAGAGAGTCACCAATTAAAACGATATCAACACCTGCAGTATCTATGAGTTTGGCCATTGAGGCATCATATGCTGTGAGGCAAGTAATTTTTTGACCATTTTCTTTAAATATATTTAACTCAGAATATTTCATAGTTTTTTGACATCTAGCTTATTAATTCTATCCAATAAAAGTTTTATTGGTCCTAACAAAGGAACCTTTATTTCAGGTTCTATCTCAAATAAAGGTACTAAAACAAAGGCTCTATTTATTGCCTCAGGATGAGGAATAGACAATCTTTTATTCAAAATAATCTGCCCTCCATAAAGAAGTATATCTAAATCAATCGTCCTTGAACCCCATTTTACCTCTCTAACTCGTTGCTGACTCTCTTCAATTTCTTGACAAAGGTCTAATAAATCAAGAGCGCTTAGTTTAGTTTCAATCTTACATACTGCATTAATATAGTTTGGTCCAGGAATATCCAAAAGAGGTTTGGACTCATACAAGCTTGAGGAGGTCATAAGCTCAATTTCATTATTGTCATTCAGAGCAGAAAGTGCTCTTTTAATTTGTTCTTTTGGATCCTTTAAGTTTGAACCTAAACCAATATAAGCTAACAATGAACGAGTGTTCCTATATGCTCACCTTGGTATATTCTTGTTAAAACTTTATCTTCTCGGCCCCAAGCTATATTTGAAAATGTTTTAGATTTTGCGGCTTGCTTTGCAGCCATAACTTTTGAATGCATTCCTCCAGATCCTAAAGCACCTCCAGTTTTTCCAGCTACTCGCTCTAACCTTTCGTCATCAAAATGAATTTCTTTTATTAAACTAGCATTTTTATTTTTACGAGGATCATCATCAAAAACTCCATGCTGGTCTGTCAATATAATCAATCTTTCTGCGACCAAAAGGTTTGCTACAAGAGCTGCTAAAGTATCATTATCACCAAACCTTATCTCTTCGGTTGCAACTGTATCATTTTCATTAATTACTGGCACTACGCCAAACTTAAGCAAGTTATCTAAAGTTGCTGAGATATTTTCGAAATGCTTAGTATTGATAAGGTTATCTTGCGTCAAAAGTACCTGGGCTGTCTGAACATTATGCTTAGCAAATAGATACTCATAAGCCTGAACTAGTCCCATTTGCCCAACTGCAGCAGCCGCCTGAAGCTTGTGAATATCGCTTGGTTTATCCTTCCAACCAAGTCTTTTCATACCTTCAACAATTGAGCCACTTGATACTAAAACAATATCAATATTATGAGATTGCAGTTCTACAATCTGCTCAACCCACTCAGAGATTAAATCTTTATCAATCCCTTTGCCATCATTGGTTAAGAGGGCAGATCCAATCTTCACTATCCAACACTTATTCTTCTTCATCTTTTTCTTCAATAAGGTCATACAAACCAAAAACCAAGGGCTTACAGCCCATACCATTTAATGCAGATATGTTAAACGCCTCACCTTTATATTTAACTTTTTTAAGAAAATCTTTAATCACCTTGTCTCTTTTATCTTCTTGAATAAGGTCAATTTTATTAATAGCAACTAATCTGGGCTTATCAAAAAGCTCGTCATCAAATTTTTTTAATTCAGACTCAATAGTTAAATAGTTAGTAGCAGGATCTGAACCGTCAGCTGGCAAGATATCAATCACATGAAGAAGTGCTTTTGCTCTTGAAAGGTGCTTAAGAAATTCAAACCCTAGGCCAACGCCTTCACTTGCTTTTTCAAGCAAACCAGGTATGTCAGCCATTACAAAGTGATTATTGCCAGCCTTTACGACACCAAGATTTGGATGAAGGGTTGTAAAAGGATAATCAGCAACCTTAGGACGTGCGCCAGAGATTTGTCTGATTAGGCTCGATTTTCCAGCATTTGGCATACCCAAAAGTCCAACATCTGCCATTACATTGAGTTCTAACCCAATCTCTCTAACCTCTCCAGGCGTTCCGGGTGAGGTTTGCCTAGGTGCACGATTAATTGAAGATTTGAATCGAGCGTTACCTAGCCCATGAAAGCCACCTTTTGCAACCAAAAGATTTTGTTCGTGTAATGTAATTTCACCTATCACCTCGTCAGTTGAAAGATCTATTATTTTGGTTCCAAGAGGGACTTCAACATATAAATCTATGGCAGACTTACCTCTTCGATCACTTCCCTCTCCAGGCAATCCATTTTTGGCTCTATATAACCGGTTATAACGAAATTCACTTAATGTATTAAGTCCTTCTTGACCTCGAAAAAAGATGCTACCACCGTCACCGCCGTCACCGCCATCTGGCCCTCCGTCTGGAATATATTTTTCACGGCGAAAGCTAAGGCAGCCTCTACCGCCCTTTCCAGCTTCGACCATCACACTTGCAGAATCAACAAATCTCATAATTTTTATGGTTAATAATTAAATTAATAGCTAAGACCAAAAAAAAATGGATCAATCTAAAACAAAATAGATGCAATAGAAGTTAAATGATAAAGCTATAATATCAGTCAATTATTATACCTTTTTTCTTATCAAAAGCCCTCTTCAAGATAAGCAATAGTATTCAAGTTAAATTATTTAATCATCAACTTTAGCTTGCTGTTATTTATGATAAATAAAAGTTCAATTAAACAAAATATAACTAAGCAGTTAAATGAATAGATTTATGTACACATCTTTAATGATTTTAAGCTTGCCATTTGCTCTTTTAAGGATTCTATTAAAAGACACTTCAAGCTCATCTTGGAAGCGTAAGCTAAAAAATCAACTAGGCTATGTGTCCAAAACCTCAGGTAAGGTAATTTGGTTTCATTGTGTATCTGTTGGAGAATTTAATGCGGCCAAGCCTTTAATTGACAAGATATTCATTAAATTTCCTCTCCACCAAATTGTTATCACAACGACAACTATTACGGGCTCTGAAGCCGTTGAAACTTACTATAAACAACGAGTCATTCATTGTTTTTTCCCTTTTGATATACCCTTCGTAATCAATTCATTTGTAAAAAAAATTAAACCGGTTATTTGCATCCTTTTAGAAACCGAAATTTGGCCAAATTTAATCACTAAACTTAAAAATAAAAATATTCCAGTCATTCTCGTCAATGCCAGATTATCAGATAGGTCTTTCAAAAAATATAATAAATTCTCACCTAAACTGGTTGGCTCTTCTCTAAATGGCTTGAGCTTAATATGTTCTCAAAATGAAAGCTCATCAAAACGCTTCGTCTCACTTGGCGCTAGCAATGAAAACATTATTATTACTGGAAGTTTAAAGTTTGATTCTAATGAGCCCAACAATCTAGAAACTATTCAAACATTAAAAAATATCACAGGAAATCGAAATATTGTTGTTTTTGCAAGCACAAGGGAAGGTGAAGAATTACAAATAATTAAAAGCTATCTTGCCCTAAAAAGCAAATTTAACGCACTTCTTTTAATCGTTCCGAGGCACCCAGAAAGATTTAATGAGGTTTTTAATATAGCTAATGAAAATGGTCTCAACGTTAAAAGAAGATCATTGGGCGATCAATGTAAAGCAGATACAGACATACTGATTGGAGATAGTATGGGAGAAATGATGTCTTACTATAGCATCAGTGATATAGCCTTTATAGGCGGAAGCCTTTCAAATAATGGCGGACAAAATATGCTAGAAGCAGCATCGCTATCTAAGCCCATTATTTTTGGCCCAAGCCTATTTAACTTTGAAGAAATTTCGAAGAAGCTTTTAGAAGATGGCTCTGCTATAAAGATTAAAAACGCTAATGAGCTAATGAAAACTATTTCTGAGCTACTTCTAGATGAAGAAAAGAGAAAACTAATTGGGCAGAAAGCGAGAACTACTTTTGACAATAATCGCGGCGCAATAGTCAAAGTATTTGAAGCAATTGCACCGCACATTGAAGATATTTAAAATTAACTCTTTAGGCGCCTTCTTTCAAATAGATTTCACTGTCATTATCTAAAAACTCTTCAGATTTTTTATCCATTTCAATTTGAATTTCCTGAATTTTTTTAACTTCTTTGGCGTCTAATCCCTTGATGTCTTGAGAAATCTTCATGGAACAAAACTTAGGCCCGCACATAGAACAAAAGTGCGCCGTTTTTGCAGCTTGTTTTGGAAGAGTTTCATCATGAAAACTTCGAGCAGTATCAGGATCCAGGCCAAGGTTAAATTGATCTTCCCACCTAAACTCAAAGCGAGCTTTTGAAAGTGCATTGTCTCTGATTTGAGCTCCAGGATGACCCTTAGCCAGGTCAGCAGCATGCGCTGCAATTTTATAAGTAATAATTCCCGTCTTAACATCATCTTGATTCGGTAGTCCCAAGTGCTCTTTAGGAGTCACATAACAAAGCATTGCACAGCCATACCAACCTATTTGAGCAGCTCCAATAGCTGAGGTAATATGATCATAACCAGGAGCTATATCAGTTGTAAGTGGACCTAATGTATAAAAAGGGGCTTCTCCGCACTCTTCAAGTTGTTTTTCCATGTTGTCTTTAATCATATGCATTGGAACATGGCCAGGGCCTTCAATAAAGGTTTGGACGTCGTGCTTCCAAGCTATTTTTGTTAATTCACCTAATGTCTCAAGTTCACCAAACTGCGCAGCATCATTGGCATCTGCAATCGAGCCAGGTCTTAAGCCATCGCCTAAAGAGAAAGTCACGTCGTACGCCTTCATGATTTCACAAATATCTTCAAAGTGCGTATAAAGAAAACTCTCAGTATGATGAGCAAGACACCATTTGGCCATAATTGAGCCACCTCTTGATACTATCCCTGTAACTCTATTCATAGTCAACGGAACATATTTAAGTCGAACGCCTGCATGAATAGTAAAGTAGTCGACGCCTTGTTCTGCTTGCTCAATTAGAGTATCTCTAAAAACCTCCCAAGTTAAATCTTCAGCAACTCCCTTAACTTTTTCAAGAGCTTGGTAGATAGGAACAGTTCCAACAGGTACAGGCGAATTACGGATAATCCACTCACGGGTTTCATGTATATTTTTGCCAGTAGAAAGATCCATGATAGTGTCTGCACCCCATCGAACCCCCCAAACCATTTTTCCTACCTCTTCATCAATTGAAGATCCTAAGGCTGAATTACCAATATTTCCATTTATTTTTACTAGGAAATTTCTACCTACAATCATAGGCTCAGTTTCTGGATGATTAATATTGTTAGGGATTATTGCACGGCCCCTAGCAACCTCATCTCTAACAAACTCAGGGGTAATAATTTTAGGAGTTGCAGCTCCAAAGCTTTCGCCTTTGTGCTGCCCAACTTGGTCTTTATACTCCTGCCAAAGACAATTTTCTCTAATAGCAATGTATTCCATTTCAGGAGTAATGATGCCTTTCTTGGCGTAGTGCATCTGAGTAACATTTTTTCCTTTTTTTGCCTTTCTTGGTGCTTTTAAATGCTCAAATCGAAGCTCGTCAAGTTTTTTATTATTTAACCTTTCATTCGAAAATTTTGAGCTGACACCATCAAGAACTTCAGTATCATCGCGCTCTTCAATCCAACTAGAGCGGAGTGACTCAATTCCTTCTCTATAGCTAATCGTTTTACTGGGGTCTGTATATGGGCCAGAAGTATCATAAACGTGAATTGGATCATTTTTTTCAGCAAGGGAACCAATCGTATCAGTTAGTTTAATTTGTCTCATTGGGACCCTAATATCTTCACGCGATCCTTTGACATAAATTTTAGTTGAATTAGGAAAAGGCTTAATAAATGCCTCATTAATGCTTGATAGACTAGTAAGTGTTTCGGATGATTGCTTCATTATTGTATAATTTAGTTAATGTTACTTGAGGAAAGAAAATGTCCATTTTAACTCATCGACCAAGAAGAATGAGGAAACACGAATTTAATCGTTCATTAATTCGTGAAAACACTTTAACTGTAAGCGACCTTATTTATCCCTTATTTATTATTGAGGGTAAAAACAAAAAACAAAAAATTGATTCAATGCCTGGAATTGAAAGACTTAGTATTGATCAATTATTAATCGAAGCCAAGGAAATTGTTGATTTAAAAATTCAAGCAATTGCTTTATTTCCGGTAATCTCTCCCGATAAGAAAACACTAGAAGCTGAAGAATCTTACAACCCTGATGGACTTGTTCAAAGGGCAGTAAGAGAACTTAAAAGAAGCTTTCCAGAACTTGCAGTTATTACAGATGTTGCCCTCGATCCGTATACAAGTCATGGACTAGACGGCGTTATTGATAGTGATGGATATGTCCTAAATGACGAAACAGTTAATATTCTAATTAAACAGTCCTTATCTCATGCCCATGCAGGTGCAGATATTGTCGCCCCCTCTGACATGATGGATGGCAGGATTGGAGCCATACGCCATGCTCTTGAGGAGCAGGGCTTTATTCACACAAATATACTTGCTTACTCCGCCAAATATGCTTCATCTTTTTATGGGCCTTTTAGAGATGCCGTAGGATCTGCTGGAAACCTCGGAAAATCGGACAAAAAAACTTTTCAGATGGATCCTGGAAATTCTGATGAAGCAATCCGTGAAGTTGAGCTTGATATTTTAGAAGGTGCTGACATGGTTATGATTAAGCCAGGACTACCTTATCTTGATATAGTCTCTAAGGTAAAACAAACCTTTGGAGTTCCAACTTTCGCTTATCATGTAAGTGGGGAGTATGCAATGCTTAAAGCTGCTAGTCAAAATAAATGGATTGATGAAAAATCAACCGTACTTGAGACGCTTCTTTGCTTTAAAAGAGCTGGCGCAGATGCTGTATTAACCTACTATGCCAAAGAGGCAGCCAAGTGGATGCAAGATTGATTATAAAAACCTTACACGCCTAAGCTTAATGAAATAGAAGATATAAATGAATCAAAAAATAGCCTTCTACTTGCTTTCAATAACTGCAATATTTTTTATTGGTTATTACTATTCACAATTCAATATAGAGCCTTTAAAGCCTGAGATCATTACTATCAATAACAAAGATGAAATTGAGCAATATGAATCAAGTATCTTAAGTAATCAGCTGCAACTTGAAGGCCTTAATAATCAACTCATATTATCGCTTGATGAGCTCAAAACAACTTCACAAAAACTGAGCCTTTCTTTAAGTAAGATTCAGGTGCTTGAAGGAGAGCTAAGCTCAATTCAAGATGCATACAACCTAAGTGTTGCATCTCTTAAAAAAAGTAATGCTGAGCTTTTAAAAAATAAGAATACTTTAAAAGAGCTAAAGAGCGCGCTGTCAAAATCCGAACTGCACATTCAAACAATTAAATTTGATCTTGAAATTGCAGAGGCACTTCTTAAAGCTAAATAAGACCTTCAAATATATATTTTTAAGAGTAGTACTGAGCTATCTGAGATAAATCCTCACGAGGAGTTCTATAGCTATTAATTACTTTAGTTTTATCTTCGTAACCTAAGGCCATTCCGCACAGAACGTCTTTATCTTTAAAGAATGGGTACTCTTGCCTAACAATTTCTGGATATTCACCAAGAGCTGCCTGGGGGCATGTTGCAAGTCCATGCTCAACTGCTGATAGCATAACGGATTGTAAAAACATGCCATAATCCATAAAAGAGCCCTTTTCTAATGACCTATCTATAAAAAAAAGTAGAACAACAGGCGCGCCAAAAGCTTGATAATTTAGCGCCCATTGGTCAATTTTTTTTTGCTTATCCTCTCGACTAATCTCTAAAGTAGAGTACATTAATAATCCACAAGCTTTTCTCCTCTCTTTATACTCACCATCCCATTCGGAAGGGTAGTAGTTATAATCCATAGTACCTTTATTACCAGAACGAAAAGACTCTTCCAGCTTATTACAAAGTTTTGTTTTACTGTCACCGGTAATTACTGCTATTTTCCAAGGCTGGGTATTGACACCAGAAGGCGCGGTTTTAGCTTGATCTATAATTGCATTAACAATTTCAATTGGCACCTCTTTATCTAAAAAAGACCTGGTTGATTTACGATCTAAAAGCGCCTGTTTTACGTTCATTCTTGTTCTCCAGTATTATATTACGGCTGATTTGCAGTAATCTAACTCCATCTAATATAGTTGCAGGTTAATCCATTATCTACTAAATATTGTATGCATTAGTTCATCTAGAGCAATAAGGTCATCAATATTTGTGAATTTAATAGTTAGTTTGAAAATTAATTAATTAAATAGTGATAAAATATTTTAGTTAAAGGTTAACCTTTAAGAGTTAAATTTCTTTTCCTCTTTTGTTATTTAAGTAATACTAATTATTGAGGTAAATTTATTAAAAAAAAATTGAGTCATAAATATGACTAAATATAAAAAACTAAATAATGGAGTAGAAAATGATGCCTTCACCGACTGAACTGATTATTATCCTAGCAATTGTATTACTTATTTTTGGTGGCAAACGACTCAAAAATATTGGTAGTGACATTGGAGGAGCAATCAAAGGATTCAAGTCCTCTATGAAAGAAACTGAAAAAAATGAAAAAGACGATACTATTGAAGCTCAAGTTGAAGCGGCAGATGAAAACTCCGACAAAAAAAAATAAATTTTTTACCCTAATATAGAGCATGTTTGATTTTGGTTTTTGGGAATTTGCAATTATTGGTATCATCATACTTGTTGTAGTTGGGCCAGAAAAAATGCCCTCGCTAGCTCGCAAAGCCGGAATTTATGCTGGAAAACTTAATAAATTTATTACAAAAATTAAATACGATATTGATGAAGAGATAAAGGTCGAGGAACTCAAAGAACAACTCTCTTTTGAAGATGAAAAGTCAACTCTTTTAGAGGTTTTAGATGATGTTAAAGTCAACTCAGAAGACTCTAAAAAAGAAATAGATCGTTAATCCAAACAATCAAAAATGTCTGAAAAATCGGTAAAACTTAAAAAAATGCCCATAGTTCAACACCTTGTAGAGCTTAGGAGTTCAGTCTTACGCTCGGTTATTGCAATAGTAGTTTTTTTCTTAATGCTGTTTCCGTTTGCAAATGAGATATATACCTTTATAGCCAATCCAATTGTTCAAGCGATACCAGGCTCGAATCTGATTGCAATTGGGGTTATTTCTCCATTTTTAACTCCCTTAAAAATGTCACTAATTCTTGCTGTATATATAGCTATGCCATATTTACTTTATCAAATTTGGATATTTGCTGCTCCAGCACTCTATCGACATGAAAAAAAATTAATCCTTCCTCTCGTAGTATCGTCAACGGTTCTTTTTTACACAGGCCTGCTCTTTTCTTTCTATATTGTTTTTCCTGTTATCTTCGATTTCTTATCAAGTGTTGGGCCTTCTTCAGTGGACTTTGCTCCAGATATTCAATACTATCTTGATTTTATTATTAAGGTCTCTTTTGCTTTCGGAGTTGCGTTTGAGGTTCCTATTGCGACAATCCTTCTTATTATGTTTGGAGTAACAACAGCGGAGAGACTAAAAAAAAATCGCGCTTATATCATTATTGGTTCATTTGTTCTCGGAATGATATTAACACCTCCAGATATTATTTCACAATTTCTCATTGCAATTCCAATGTGGCTATTATTTGAAGCAGGCCTGATTTGTTCATCACTCTTCAAAGTACGCATAACAAATACGAACCTAGATAGTGAAAAGACTAAAACCAAAGGAAACGATTGGACTGATGAAGAGCATAACGCTATGATGGATAAAGTTGAATCTGAAATGAATAATAAAAATAAATCGGAGAAGTAACCGATAAATTTTATTAAATTCTAAGTCACTATTTTTTCTCTAGGCTTTACTGGCTTTGCATAAAGAACTATTATATTTCCAATAATAATCAAAATAACGCCGACCAGTCCTATCAAGCTCCATTGATAGTTCTCAAATAAAGTCGAAAGCAATAAAGCAATAGTTGGCGTAAAAATATTAACATAGGAAGCCTTGTCAGCCCCTATATTGCCAACAAGTTTTAGGTAAACACCGAATCCAATTACAGAAGCCACTAGTGAAAGGTAGAGCAAAGAGATCACATAGCTATAGCTTGCATCAAAACTAAAGCTAATATCGCTAAAAAATATATAAGTTGTTAGAATAAGCGATCCATAAAGCATACTAAAGGCATTGCTCTGTATTATTGGAATTTTTCTAGCTTGCATTTGTCCTGAAAAAAGCATCCCAATTGACGCAAAGAATGTTGCAAGCAGCATCCATAAAAACCCCTTTACAATCAATGAGTCAAGTGACCAGTCGGTACTACTAATTTCATTTGAAAATATAATAGATAGGCCAACTATACCAACTATTGCTCCAATTAATATTGGCAATCTAACCGGTATTTTAAAAAATATAAAGCCATTGAGGACAGTAAAGAGAGTTAAAGTTGAAAAAATAAGGCAGACCACGCCGGTTGTTAGATAGGAAGTCCCAAAGTAGGCGCAAATATAATTAACACAAAAAAGAAAAAAACCTAAAATAATCCAGCTTAAGTGGTCTCGCCATGAAAAAGATAGCTTAAGTCCTCGCGCAAAGCACCAAATAAAAAGCATAAATGATGCGAATAAAAAACGCCATACTATTGAGACCTGAGGAGCTACATCACCTAATTGAAAGCTAATAGCGAACCAAGAAGAGCCCCATGCAAGGAGAACAATAAAATAAAGGAATGCATTCATCTTTTATTATTTACTAGACTGGCAGGAAAATAACTACTGGACTCTATTTGCAATCAAATCATCAACCACACCAGGCTCAGCTAAAGTAGATGTATCGCCTAAATTTGAATAATCATTCTTAGCTATTTTTCTTAAAATTCGCCTCATAATCTTGCCTGATCTTGTTTTTGGAAGTCCCTGCGCAAATTGAATTTTATCTACCGTTGCAATTGGGCCAATTTCTTTTCTAACTATAGCTACTAACTCTTTTTTAAGCGCTTCAGTACCTTTAACACCAGTCATAAGAGAGACATAGGCATAGATTCCTTGACCTTTGATATCATGTGGCATGCCTACCACTGCAGACTCACTTACAGCACTATGAAGTACTAGTGCTGACTCAATTTCTGCTGTCCCCATACGGTGACCCGAAATATTTAATACGTCATCTACTCTTCCAGTAATCCAATAATAACCATCGGCATCTCGCTTAACCCCATCTCCAGCAAAATACTTACCAGGATAAGTTGAGAAATAAGCCTCAATAAAGCGCTCATGGTTGTTATAAAGTGTTCTCATTTGTCCTGGCCAAGAGCGAGCGAGCACCAAAACGCCTGAAGCCTCACCCTCTAAAACCTCTCCCGTCTCGCTAAGTACTTGTGGCTCAACGCCAAAAAAAGGTTTTGAAGCTGAACCGGGCTTTAAAGGCGTTGCAAATGGCATCGGAGTAATCATGTGTCCGCCAGTTTCAGTTTGCCACCATGTATCAACAACTGGACACCTTGAATCACCAACTACGTTGTAATACCACTCCCATGCTTCAGGATTTATAGGCTCACCAACAGTGCCTAAAATCTTTAAACTAGATCTCGAGGTCTTCTGAACAAGTTCATTTCCAGCTCCCATCAAAGCTCTTATTGCGGTTGGGGCAGTATAAAAAATATTAACCTGGTGCTTGTCAATAACTTGCCAAAATCTTGATGCATCTGGGTAAGTAGGAATTCCTTCGAACATTAACGTAGTTCCGCCATTTGCAAGAGGTCCATAGACAATATAAGAATGTCCTGTAACCCAGCCCACATCAGCAGTGCACCAATAGATATCTCCCTCTTGATAATCAAAAGTATATTTATGGGTCATTGCAGCATAAAGAAGGTAGCCTCCTGAGGTATGAAGAACTCCTTTTGGTTTTCCTGTTGAGCCCGAGGTATAGAGAATAAATAATGGAGTTTCAGCATCGAACATTTCACATGGAAAGTAATCTGCAGCATCTTCAACTAAATCGTGATACCAAATATCCCGATCGTTCCAACTAACCTCCCCGCCAGTTCTTTTAACTACAATAATAGAATCAACACAGTCGCAATCTTTTGTCGCTATATCAACATTATTTTTTAAAGGTACCGACTTACCTCCACGAACACCCTCATCAGCTGTAATGACCAATTTACATTGACTATCTAAAATTCTATCTCGAAGAGCATCGGGTGAAAAACCACCAAAAACAACTGAATGGATTGCCCCAAGTCTTGCGCATGCGAGCATAGCAACAGTTGCCTCAACAATCATGGGCATATATAAGCATATGCGGTCTCCTTTTACAACCCCCAAATCCTTCATGCCATTAGCAAATTTACAAACTCTTTTATGAAGGTCTTTATAGGTTATTGATTCACTTGAGCTAGGGTCATCGCCCTCCCAAATAATTGCCACTTGGTCAGCACGCTCAGGCAAGTGACGATCTAAACAGTTATATGAGACATTTAAAGTTGCGCCTTCAAACCAAGCAATCTTTCCTTTAGAAAAATCAACGTCAGAAACTTTATCCCACTTCTTTTCCCAGTCAACAAATATTTCAGCTTGCTCTGCCCAAAATTCATCTGGATTACTCATTGATTGCGAGTACATATACTCATAAGTCTTGGCATTAATTAGTGGTTCTCTATCACTTTGCATTATTGGATATGTCATGTCACTCCTTTTGAAGATTGATATATCAAAAATTTATATTACCAAAAAAAATCAATTAAATTTATATGACGAAAAACAATCAATTAATTTTAGAGTATTTATTTTGAATCTTACAAAAAAAAATGACGCATTGCGTCATTTTTTTTTAAAGAAAAAAAATTTAGTCTTCCTCTTCTTTTATTGCTAAATCATCACTTTCTACTTCTGCATCAAGCTTAACATCAGAAAGCTCAGCTGAAACCTCATTTATCTTAGCTTCTTGAACAATTCTGTCATGCGCATTAAGCTCTTCTTCCATTGCATACTCTTCAGTCAAAATCGAAGCATCAATTAAACCTGCTTCAATTTCTCTCAATGCAACCACTGTAGGTTTATCTTTGCCAACATCTAGAGTAGATCTAAATCCACCAGAATTTAGTTGATGAGCACGCTTTGCAGCAACCAAAACCAATTCAAATCGATTCTCAACCTTGTCTAAACATTCCTCTACTGTTACTCTTGCCATAATCTTAGTTAACCTATTTTGATGAGATGATAAAATAAAGTAATTTTACTTTAATATGCCTAACATGGAAAGACTTATTGTGCTTGATACTGAGACTACTGGAATTCGACCAGACGAGGGTCATCGCATCATCGAAGTTGGCGCTGTACAAATAGTAAATAGAGAAATAACGAGCACCGAATTTCATAAATATATTCAACCAAATCGGGCAGTAGGAGACTCTGTCAATATTCACGGTATTACAGATAAGTTTTTGATAAATAAGCCGCAGTTTGATCAAATTTCTAATGACCTATTGTCTTTTATTGAAGGGGCGACTTTAGTTATTCATAACGCGCCATTTGATTTAGGTTTTCTGGACAATGAATTAAAAATAAATGGCATCAACAAAAAAATAGAAGATATATGTCAAATCATAGATACACTAGAGTTATCTAAAGAGCAGCGTCCAGGCACTATGCATAATTTAGATGCATTATGTAGGCGCTTTGGAGTTGATACAAGCGCTAGAACGAGACATGGAGCTTTACTTGATGCGCAAATACTTGCCCAAGTCTATCTGGCAATGACTGGTGGCCAATCAATATTGTTTCAAGAAAGTTCAGATATTGAATCCCAGGTAAGCGATCCTGCACTAATCAAAAAAAATATTGCTAACAAAGATAATATTAAAGTTATCTACGCAAATAAAAAGGAAACTGAACTTCACAATAACTACTTTAAATAACAAATAAATAGTACAAATAAAATACATGAAATATGGCTTAAATTAGTCATTGACTAACATTCCTATCACAGTATAATTACTCACCTTCGGAGTGTGGCGCAGTCTGGTAGCGTATCTGGTTTGGGACCAGGTGGTCAGAGGTTCGAATCCTCTCACTCCGACCAAAATTTATAATTAAAGTGCAAGCCTAAACTTTATTAAAGCTAAGTTATTGCGCCCATAGCTCAGCTGGATAGAGCAACGGCCTTCTAAGCCGTAGGTCATACGTTCGAATCGTATTGGGCGCACCACTTTTAGATATTATGGCGGGAATAGCTCAGTTGGTAGAGCCCCGGATTGTGATTCCGGTTGTCGCGGGTTCGAGCCCCGTTTCTCGCCCCACTTCCTATTAGGGATTCAGCCGAATACTTAATATTAAAGCCAAAAGGGGTTTTCTGCCTCTCTCTCCAAAGGCATTTTCTTGGTACTTAATAAATCCTTAAGAGGCTCTTAAGATATAAACCTTTCCATCTATCGAGTTATTTCCTTCTTTCCTTAAAACTACACTTTGAGAATTAACAAATTTAAATCCGTCAGAAGAAACATCTAAAATATAATTATCAGAGTGTGCATAACGTGAGCTTTTTAAAAGTGAATAACCTTCATCTGTTTGGGTTTCGATTGAAAAGATAAAGCAAGAGTTTTTGTTACCACGCTTCCTTACTGCATTAAAAATTGATGTCAGATCGCCAATATATATAAAAACATCTAGAGCAACAAATAAGTCATATTTTTCTTCTGATAATTCTAGTTGTTCAACGATATCTCCTACAATTAAACTATCATAAATATCTAGTTTTTTTGCTTTTTTTATCATATTTTCAGAAAGGTCAATTCCTGTCAAATTATCACTAAACTCAATCAAACTAGGTCCGGCCAATCCAGTTCCACAACCCAAATCAATTACTTTTTTAAATTTAGACGTCGTATTACTTAACTCAATAATAAATTCTTTAATAATAAAGGGGAGCTTGTATTGAAGTTTTTCTACTAAAGAGTCATCAAACCTTTCAGCATAATCATTAAATAAGTTCTTAATATACTCTTTTGGAGGTTCTTTAGTTGTATTACCAGTAAGGGAATTAACCATGTGTTTGGGGATAGCATAGTTTGGCTTTAGAGCAAGCGCTTTCTCATAATTTTGAATAGCCCTATCACTCTCTCCAAGTGAAGCATAGCAGCCCCCAATCATATTAAAGAGAAGTGCATCCCTAGGACTACTCTTTATTAACACTTCAAGCACATCGAGTGCATCTGGAATTTGCCCTTTAGAAAAATAATAAATGACACTCAGAATTTTATTACTGTGGTTCTCGGCATACTCTGGCTTAATATCTACCACCTTTTTATAGCTTCTTACTGCCTTATCGAGCTGACCAAGTTTGTGATATGAGTAACCTAGATTATAATAAGCTTCTGCATAGTTTGGTTTTAATGAAATTGCTTTCTCATATTGGCTAATCGCCTTATCAAATTGACCTAAACTAGAATGAGTAGCGCCTCTTTTATTGTAGAATATATGCTTCATTTCTATGATTTTGGATTAAGAGCATAACGCTATTTAACAATTTTATTATTGTAATACTATTATAACAAGGAATCTCATCAATTGATAAAAGAGCTAGCTAACGAACTCTGGATAATTCGATTTTTTAAATTACAAAGTTTCCAAACTAAGGCAATAATACTAAATATTATGTCTATAGTTTTATTCTCAATAATGCTAATTTTCATTAGGAAGGCTTCTGAAAATCTTCATATTCTTGAAGTTGTTTTTTTTCGAAATCTACTCGCTTTTTTTGTAATGCTGCCAATATTAAAATCTACTGGCCTAGTCGCAATAAAAATGAATAATACTAAGTTGTTTTTTGTGAGAGGTTTTTTTGGTGCTATTGGAATGCTTGCTGGTTTCACTTGTTTAACTCTCATTCCACTCGCTCAAGCGACTGCAATTAGCTTTGCACAGCCGATATTTATAACGATCGGAGCGACTATTTTTTTAGGTGAAATTATCAAGGTTCGAAGAATTGTTGCAATTGTCATCGGCTTTATTGGGATGCTCATCATTGTTCAGCCTGGAGTTAACAGTTTTTCATTTGGAATAATGCTTGCGATTATTGCTGCTTTAGCTCACTCATTTAATGGCTTAATCGTTAAGAAACTAACTCTCACAGATACTCCTCAGGCGATTATTATGTGGATGGTAATAATACTTATTCCAATTACTCTTATTCCTGCATTAGTGGTTTGGGAGTGGCCAAGTTTCGAAACCTGGCTATACCTTTGGGGAATTGCAATTGTTGGATCACTTGCGCACTTTTTATGGACTAAATCTTACTCTATGGCGGACATTACAAGCCTTCAGCCTATTGAATTTATAAAGCTGCCAATTATAGCCCTTTTGGGCTGGATAATTTTTTCTGAAATTCCTGGCACTTGGACCTGGGTTGGGGGCTTAATAATATTTATTTCAACGATATATATTAGTCATCGAGAAGCAAAAGCTACAAACTCACTTAAGCCAAATCATGGTTCGCAGGAAGTAAAACTTGAATGATTGATTCTTGCAAGCAATTTAAAAACAGATTTTATCATCAGATGTTAATCCTGCTATTCTTATGGGTATACTAAGTTTAAATATAATTTTAATATTTAACTTATGAGTTCTTATAGAGTATTTAAACATCCTGAGAAAGGCTTTGAAGCTGTTAAATCTGGCTTTGCTTGGCTTGCTCCTTTCAATCCAATTTGGCCTTTATTTAGAGGCTTATGGATAATTTTTATAACATATATATTTGTTATTCTTTTCTTAGCTAGCATTGATTTTCAAATCTACGGTTTGGATGTTATTGATATTCCAAATGCTAACAACTTACAGTGGATCTTATTGATTGTTCAATTTGTTATATTTGCCTCTCCCGGCTTTAAAGGCAACGAGTGGACTGCAAAGAATTTGCAAAAAAAAGACTATATATTTGATTGCTCAATAGAAGCTAAAAACATAAATGAGGCACTTATGTTAGCCACTAAATCGTCAATCAAGGTAGAAGACTAAATGAAGACAATGACTTGCAAACAACTTGGCGGGGCGTGTGATATGAAGTTTTCAGCAAATACGTTTGATGAGATTGCGCAACTAAGTCAGACTCATGGAAAAGAAATGTTTCAAATTAATGATAACAGTCACATTATTGCAATGAACGAAATGAACAAGCTAATGCAAAACAATGATGCTATGAGTCAATGGTTTGACGCTAAAAAACTAGAGTTTGAAATACTAGAGGAAGATTAGGCTTTAAGCAAAAAAAAATCCCACTAAATAAGCATGCTCATTGGTGGGAAAATTTAGTAAGTTATAGGTTTTTAAAAAATACTTGTTATAGCACTCCATATTCCGCCTACGACTGTTCCTACTCCACTAACTGCAGCTGCTGGAACGGCCATCATAGTATCCATACAGCCACTAACTAACAATGCCATCATTGCAATAAATAATAATCTTAACTTCATTTTTAGAACTCCCAAATTAATTGAAATTTTATTATAAAGTACTTTAAATCGGTTAATTAGTCAAATTCTAGAATTTTTTGTTCTAAATTCATATATAAATTCTATTAATCTCAAAAAGGGTATATTGCTACATAAAACTTTAAATAAGAATTTTATGAAGCAGTCTATTAAGAAAATTACATTAACAGTACTTCTATTTCTCTCTGCGAATGTTTACGCATCGAGTCTATATGATGACTCAGTCGAGCGCGGTATAAATGAAACTTGTTCATCATACTTAAATCAGATTGAGCAATCTCACAACTTAAACGGTTTAGTTATTACATTTGCTCACCCTGAGAATCCTGCGCTACTTCCATCGCTTCATCTGTCATCTCAAACATATAACAATGGATCATCAACTTTTTCAGCAACTCTTACTCCTGATGACGAATACTGTTATATTTCGACAGTTTTAGTTACCTCTGTCAATGATCAAACTTGCAATGAAATAGCCCAACTTAAACTTGAAGTAGCCTCGGAACTGCAAGTTTCTATGTATGCTGAAGGAAACTTCACTGTTATTACGCCTAAAGACAATAACTATCAAATAATTCTGACTACTCAAGGTGAGGCTGGCTGCACCATGACAGAAACTCGAATGGTGTGGCCGGGTAGATAATTTTGTCCTTATAAAACATAGCTTAAATTCAGAGATTCATTGATAAATATCTTAATATTCTAATGTTATTCTTTCTATAATATAACGATTAAAGCTTAATGATTTAAGGAACAATAATGCAAAGAATCTTTCTCTTTCTATTAACCAACATTGCTATCATGGTAATTCTAAGTGTAACCCTTAGAGTTCTCGGTATAGAAAGTCTTTTAGCAGAAAATGGAAGTGACCTTAATTTAAATGCTTTGGTCATTTTTTCTGGAATTTTTGGATTTGGCGGCGCCTTTATTTCACTGGCAATATCCAAATGGATGGCCAAAAGAATGACTGGAGCTATAGTTATTGAAAGCCCTTCTAACAATGTTGAAAAATGGCTTTTAGAAACAGTTGAAAAGCAATCCAAGATTGTTGGCATTAAGATGCCTGAAGTTGCCATTTTCCCCTCTCATCAAATGAATGCATTTGCAACGGGAGCAAGTAAAAATAAAGCTTTAGTTGCAGTATCTCAAGGCTTACTTGACAGTATGACTCAAGGCGAAATTGAGGCCGTCGTTGGTCATGAGATGAGTCATGTTGCTAATGGAGATATGGTCACCCTGACTTTGATCCAGGGCGTGGTTAATACTTTCGTTATTTTCTTCTCAAGGGTCATCGGGCATGTTGTAGACAGGGTTATTTTAAAAAACCAACGAGGCCATGGTATCGGTTATTTTGTAACAACCATTTTTGCGCAAATCGTTCTATCTATTTTAGCGAGTGTAATCGTTATGTATTTTTCTAGAAAAAGAGAATATGTTGCAGATACTGGTGGTGCTGATCTTGCAGGCCATCAAAATATGATAAATGCTTTAAAGCGCCTTGGTCAAAAAGAACCTGAAGCACTTCCTGAGCAGTTAGCAGCTTTTGGAATTGGTGAAAAACCTAAAACTGGATGGCGTGAACTTTGGTCTTCTCACCCTCCTTTAGAAGACAGAATAAAAGCATTAGAAAAAAGAGTCAAAAAATCAAAGTAAGGTTTAAATGTCAATATCTATAAAAAACCCAGATCAAATTAATAAGATGCGTGTTGCTGGAAAACTTGCGTCTAGTGTATTAGAAATGATTGGCGAACATGTACAGGTTGGCGTAACTACTGAAGAGCTTGATCAAATTTGTCATAACTTCATAGTCAATGACTTAGAGTGTATCCCAGCACCACTTAACTATAATGGCTTTCCTAAATCTATATGCACATCCGTAAATAGTGTTGTCTGCCATGGGATACCGGGTGATAAGAAGCTAAAAAAAGGCGACATAATCAATATCGATATTACAGTCATTAGAGATGGGTTTCATGGCGATACATCTAAAATGTTTATTGTCGGGAAACCTAGCGTAAAGGCAACAAAAATTTGCCAAGTAGCTCAAGATTGTATGATGCTTGGAATCGAACAAGTTAAACCTGGAATACATTTAGGTGAGATTGGAAAAGTCATTGGAGCTCATGCCCAGAGTAAAAACTGCTCGGTTGTAAGGGATTACTGCGGACATGGTATTGGAGAAGTATTTCACGAACTCCCTCAAGTTATTCACTATAACGATGGAAAAATTGATCGAAGTCCAATATTAGAACCTGGAATGACTTTTACTATCGAGCCCATGATCAACTTAGGTGGTTATGAAGTTATTACATCAAGACTTGATGGCTGGACAGTAACAACTAAAGATCGCTCTCTTTCCGCTCAATGGGAGCATACAATTTTAGTTACTGAAAATGGGTATGAAATTTTAACGCTCCGAGAAGAAGAAGAAGAAAATTCATAACTTAACTAGATTAAGACTTCGAGGCGCAAACTGCTAATTAAGCTTGTGTTAAAATATCCTTTTTTTTGACTTACTTATTGGGCCTGTGAAGCGCTTAACAAATTATCTTATATCTGGACTTTTATTCTGGATACCGCTAGCATTAACTGTTTTAGTTATCAAATTCTTTTTAGGAGTTGTTAATAACCTCGTCCCTGCTAGACTCTTACCAGAAACATTACTTAACTTAGACACCTCTATTCCTTACTCAGGCTTTGTTTTTGTTGTTCTGATTCTCCTTGTAACTGGGGCCTTGATTACAAATATATTAGGGCGAAAACTTGTAGACTTGTGGGAAAGAGCTCTTAATAAAATCCCAGGCTTTAGAAATATTTATAACGCCCTTAAAAAAATATCTTCAACGGTACTAAACACATCTAGTGAAAGCTTTAGAAAGGCGTTTTTAATCCAATATCCTAGCAAAGGCATCTGGGTAGTTGCATTTCAATCAGGCGACTACAAAGGGGAAATTGAGTCAATTATTGGAGAGGATGTCATAAACCTCTTTGTTCCAACAACGCCTAACCCAACTTCAGGGTTTTTTGTGATAGTCCCAAAAAAAGATGCAATAGAATTAAAAATGTCTGTTGAAGAGGCTTTTAAACTAGTTATATCTGCTGGCGTAGTTACGCCAAAAACTTTAAAAATCAAGGAAGGTTAATGAGAACAAATTTTTGCGGCGAGTTAAATAAAACCAATCTGAATGAGGAGGTTATTCTCTGCGGCTGGGTTAATAGAAGGCGCGATCATGGTGGCGTTATTTTTCTAGACTTAAGAGATAAAAAAGGACTCGCACAAATAGTAATCAACCCCGAAACTGCAGATACTTTTAAATTAGCGGAAACAATTCGTAATGAATTTGTAATTAAGGTTACGGGAAAGGTTCTTGCTAGAGATGGCGCAATGATTAATAAAAAGATTCCTACTGGTGAAGTTGAGGTTCTTGCAGATAAAATTGAAATTTTAAATGCATCAAAACCTATTCCATTTCAGCTAGACTCAATGGAAACCTCTGAAGAGGTCAGACTTAAATATCGCTATCTGGATCTTCGAAGAGACGAAATGCAAAATAGATTACGTCTAAGATCGAAGGTTACTCACTATATGCGTGACTTTATGGATAAACATGATTTTTTAGACATTGAGACGCCTTTTTTAACAAAAGCAACACCTGAAGGCGCAAGAGATTATCTTGTTCCATCAAGAACTCACGAAGGTAGTTTTTTTGCATTGCCACAATCCCCTCAGCTCTTTAAACAACTATTAATGATGTCTGGCTTTGAAAGGTACTATCAAATAGTTAAATGCTTTAGAGATGAAGATTTAAGAGCCGACCGTCAACCAGAATTTACCCAGCTGGATGTTGAAACTTCATTTATGAATGAAGATGAAATAACTTCGCTAATGGAAGAAATGGTAAGAGGTCTTTTTAAAGAAGTTGGAAGCATTGATTTACCAAAAAAATTTCCAACAATCACCTACGATGTGGCTATCAAGCTTTATGGCGTTGATCGGCCTGACTTAAGAATACCTTTACAAATAGTTGATGTTAATGAAATCATGAAAGACGTTGAATTCAAAGTTTTTTCTGGCCCTGCTAACAATGAAAAAGGGAGAGTTGCAGCACTTAAAGTACCGGGAGGAGCTTCAATAAGCCGCAAACAGATTGATGACTATACAAAATTTGTCAGCATTTATGGAGCAAAAGGCTTGGCCTATATAAAAATAAATGATGACGGCCCCTCCTCACCAATTATTAAATTTCTTGGGGACGATGTAACACAACAAGTGATCGACTTAACAGAAGCAAAAAAAGGTGACATCATCTTTTTTGGTGCAGATAAATCTAAAATTGTAAATGAAGCCCTGGGTAATCTTAGAGAGAAGCTAGGGAAGGATTTAAATCTTTTTGATAAAGAATGGGCTCCAATTTGGGTGCTTGACTTTCCAATGTTTGATGTATCTGAGGATGGCTCACTCAATGCAATTCATCACCCATTTACGGCTCCAAACGTTGACATTAAAACGCTTCTAGAGAGCCCTGAAAAATCACTTTCGCGTGCCTATGATCTTGTCATTAATGGCTCTGAGGTTGGCGGTGGCTCAATACGAATTCACAAAAGTGATATGCAAAAGACTGTCTTAAAACTTCTTGGAATAGAAGATGAGGAAGCAAGAGAAAAGTTTGGATTCCTTCTTGATGCTCTTGATTATGGCTGTCCACCCCATGGCGGTATTGCTTTTGGATTAGACAGGCTAGTTATGATTCTAACTAAAACGGAATCGATTAGAGACGTTATTGCTTTCCCTAAAACTCAAACAGCTGCATGTCTCTTAACAGATGCCCCGTCAAGCGTTTCTAAATCTCAACTCAAAGAATTAAATATTAAAGTTAGCCTCCCAGCTAATTCTTAAAAATGCAAGATATAGTCATTGAGCAACCGATAGAAGATTTAATTAAGCAAGTCTTAAAAGAAAAAAAGGCAACCCTTGTTGCCCATTATTACGTCAGCTCAGACTTACAAATATTGGCTGAAGAATCTGGCGGTATCGTTTCAGATTCTTTAGAAATGGCAAGATTTGGACAAAATAGTGATGCTGAAACAATTATTGTTGCTGGCGTTAAATTTATGGGGGAAACTGCCAAAATATTATCACCTGAAAAAAAGGTACTTGTTTTAGATGACCAAGCTACATGCTCTCTTGACTTATCCTGCCCAATTAATGAATTTTCAGAATTTTGTGACCAGAATCCTGATCATGTTGTTGTAGTTTATGCAAACACATCAGCCGAGGTTAAGGCTCGAGCTGACTGGGTTGTAACTTCAGGAAGCGCGCTAAAAGTTGTTGAAAAATTACACAACGAAGGTAAAAAAGTTCTTTGGGCTCCAGACAAACATTTGGGACACTATGTACAGTCCAAAACTGGAATAGAAATGCTCATGTGGGATGGTGCATGTATTGTCCATGAAGAGTTTAAAGCGGAAGGCCTTAAAAGACTAATGCAACTTCACCCAGAAGCTGGAGTACTCGTTCACCCTGAATCACCAAAAGAAGTTATTGAACTTGCAGATGTTGTTGGCTCTACAACCCAACTAATTAATGCTGCAGCCTCAAGACCTGAGAATATGTTTATAGTTGCAACTGACAATGGTATTTTTCACAAAATGAAGGAAATAGCGCCTAATAAAAAATTTATTGAGGCTCCAACTATGGGCGATAGTGCGGACTGTGAATCTTGTGCTCATTGCAACTGGATGGCTATGAATACACTTGAAAAGTGCCTTGACACTTTAAGTACAGGAAAAAATGAAATTCGAATCAATAGTGAAATAATAGAGAAAGCTCAGCGCTCGATTCACCGCTTACTGGAATTCACTAAGTAATTTTTTGGAAAAATTAAAGAGATATGGCAGGACATAGTAAATGGCATAACATTCAGCACAGAAAAGGCGCGCAGGATGCCAAGCGTGGAAAAGTATTTACTAAGCTCATTAAAGAGATAGTTATTGCAGCAAAAAAGGGTGGTGGCGTTCTCGAAAACAATCCCTCTCTGCGCGCTATTATTGATAAGTCATTAGCGGCAAACATGAAGCGGGATACTATAGAAAATGCTGTAAAAAGAGGGTCTGGCGACCTTGACGGTGACAATTATGAAGAAATACGCTATGAAGGCTATGGATTAGGAGGAACTGCCATCATGGTAGATTGCCTTACAGACAATAAAAATCGCACTGTCTCTGATGTTAGGCATGCCTTCTCTAAGCATGGAGGTAATCTAGGTACAGATGGCTCAGTTGCGTATATGTTTACAAAGCAAGGCTATATAAGTTTTGCCTCTGGAGATGAGGATGAAATCATGGATATTGCTTTAGAATCTGGGGCTGATGATATTATTGTAAATGACGATGGATCAATTGACGTAGTGACGAGCCCAGATAGTTTTTATCCAGTTAAAGATGCGCTTATTGCTAGCAACTTAAATCCTGATCACTCTCAAATTACTATGGAGCCAGCAAGTCGTATTGAGCTTAATATGGAAGATGCTGAGAAATTTATTAAACTCATTGACTGGCTTGAAGACCTTGATGATACCCAAGATGTCTATCATAACGCTGAAATTTCAGACGAACTAATGTCTGAACTATGATTTCATTTCATTCGGGAACTCAAGCTCTTCGAAATTTTAAAGTTAGAGATCTCAATGAAAAAATCAATTCTGAATTTACAAATATAAATCTATTATCCTCTGAATACATTCACTTTATTGAAACAAACAATAAACTGAGCAATAAAAATCAATTAACTCTTGATAAGCTATTAAATTATTCTCCTGCGTTAGATACTTCAAACTCACTTCAAAAAATTATAGTTATTCCTAGAATTGGAACCATATCTCCTTGGTCCTCAAAAGCAACTGATATTTTTAAGCTTTGCAGCCTTCATGAAATTAGAAGGATTGAGCGAGGAATAATTTACCATTTCAGTCGAAAAATTAAAACTGAAGAGTTAGAAGCTATCCTAAGTTATGTGATGGATAGGATGACTGAGTCTCATCTTAAAGATATTAGTGACTCAAGTTTATTGTTTGACAAATTAAAACCAAACTCATACAGAAGTATAGATATCCTTAAAGAAGGAAAATCTGCAATAATTAAAGCTAATATTGAGTTAGGTCTTGCGTTAAGTGATGGTGAAATTGATTACTTGTATTATAGCTTTAATAAATTAAAGAGAAATCCTAGAGACATTGAACTAATGATGTTTGCGCAAGCAAATTCAGAGCACTGTCGGCATAAAATCTTTAATGCAGACTGGATTATCGATTCAGAAAAGAAAGCAATCTCACTTTTTGGCATGATTAAGAATACTTATCATCAAAATCCAGAAGGGCTTTTATCAGTCTATAGTGATAATTCAGCAGTTATGAGCGGCTATAAATCAAGTTTTTTTGAGCCTAACCATGAAGGCGTTTATACCTCTTCAATTGCAGAAAAAGCAGTATTAATTAAAGTTGAAACTCATAATCATCCTACAGCAATAGCCCCCAACCCAGGAGCTGCTACTGGATCAGGAGGAGAAATTCGGGATGAAGGTGCAACTGGAAGGGGCTCAAAACCAAAAGTGGGGCTGAGTGGATTTTCCGTTTCAAACTTAAAAATACCTCATTCAATTAACCCCTGGGAAAAAGATTACGGCAAGCCGAGTCAAATTGCATCAGCTCTAGAGATTATGATTGATGGGCCAGTTGGAGCCGCTTCATTTAACAATGAATTTGGCAGGCCAAATACTTGTGGATATTTTCGGACATACGAGCAAAAAACTGCAGATAATGAAGTAAGGGGTTATCACAAACCGATCATGCTTGCTGGCGGAATTGGAAACATTAGAGAAGACCATGTTGAAAAAGGTTTAATTTCAGATGGTGACGTACTTATAGTTCTTGGCGGTCCAGCAATGCTTATTGGATTAGGGGGTGGAGCAGCTTCGAGCGTTGGAAGCGGAGATCAAAGTCAAGAGCTTGACTTTGCCTCAGTTCAAAGAGCAAACCCAGAAATGCAAAGGCGTGCCCAAGAAGTTATTAATTCCTGCATTAACTTGGGCAATAAAAACCCAATTGTGTCGATACATGATATTGGAGCTGGAGGACTTTCAAATGGAGTTCCAGAACTAGTGAATGACTCTCAAAAAGGTGCAATACTTCAATTAAGGTCGATACCAAATGACGAAAAAAAGATGTCTCCACTTGAGATATGGTGCAACGAATCACAAGAAAGATATGTTCTTGCGATTAAGGATGAGAACGTTGAGTTATTTCGTCAAATATGCATAAAAGAAAGATCGCCTTTTGCGATCTTAGGAAATGCAACTGATACTCAGCATTTAACTCTTGAAGACTCTTATTTTAAGAACAAACCAATTGACCTTGACATGTCTCTACTCTTTGGCTCAACTCCAAAAACCCTTAAAGATGTTTCATCAATTCTAAACAATGAGCAAGAATTTGATAGCAGCATAATAAAGCTTGATGAAGCTATAGTTCGTCTTTTAAAACTCCCTACAGTTGCAAGCAAAAATTTCCTAATTACTATAGCTGATCGCTCAGTTACTGGTCTCGTTGCTAGAGACCAGATGATCGGTCCATGGCAAGTTCCTGTCGCAGATTGTGCCATCTCGTTATCAGACTATTCTGGTTATCAGGGTGAAGCCATGTCAATTGGCGAAAAAACTCCTTTATCCCTTATTAATGCTGCAGCAGCTGCAAGAATGAGTGTTGGAGAGGCATTAACGAACTTACTCAGCGCTTATATAGAAGACATAAGTCATATCAATCTATCGGCAAATTGGATGTGCGCAAGTGGATTTCCAGGAGAAGACGCCAAACTTTATGAAGCCGTTAAGGCAATCGGCATGGAGCTTTGTCCAAAGCTAGGTCTAACAATTCCTGTTGGTAAAGACTCCATGTCAATGAAAAGCACATGGAATGAAAATGGAGATGAAAAATCGGTTACCGCCCCATTGTCTCTAATAATTAGTGCGTTCTCAAAAATACCCGATGCAAGAATTCAAGTCACCCCCTTGCTTAACACCAAAGTTGATTCAGAGCTCTTTTTAATAGACCTAGGCTTAGGAAAAAATAGAATGGGCGGATCTTGCTTGGCGCAAGTTTATAATCAAGTTGGAAGAACTTCTCCAGACCTTGATGACCCAACTCTATTTGCTAAATTCTTTTCATTAATAAACAGGTTAAATAAAGAGAAGCTAATCAGCGCATATCATGACCGATCGGATGGAGGCATAGTTACAACTTTATTAGAAATGGCATTTGCATCTCATTGTGGCATTGAGATTCGAGGCTCTAACACTATAAATGAACTCTTCAATGAAGAGTTAGGCTGCGTTATCCAAGTCCCAATTATTAATAAACCTAAAATCCTCAAAGAGTTAGAGAGCATTGGGCTAAAAGAATTCACTCTGCCTATTGCTAAAATAAATAATACAGATGAAATCTTGATTTACCAAAAAGACAAACTAGTATTTCGTAAAAAGAGAGAGGATCTTCATAAAGATTGGTCGTCGACCTCTTTTGAAATTTCCAAACTGCGTGACAATCCAAAATGCTCAGAGTCAGAGAATGAAGAGTTAGTAAAAATTTCTGACGGCTTAAAAGTTAAGACAACGTATGACATCAATGAATCAATAAGTGCGCCTTATTTAAATAGGGGGGCAAGGCCAAAAATTGCTATTTTAAGAGAGCAAGGTATTAATGGTCATATTGAGATGGCTGCAGCTTTTACAAAGGCTGGCTTCGATGCAAGTGATGTCCATATGAGTGAAATTCTTTCTGGAAAGACGTCATTAAAACAATTTCAAGGTTTAGCTGCATGTGGTGGTTTTTCCTATGGAGATGTTTTAGGTGCAGGAAGAGGATGGGCTAACTCTATCCTTCTAAACAGTAAGGCAAAAGATGAATTTTCTGAGTATTTTTCTAGGACTGACAGTTTTACTCTTGGGGTATGTAATGGCTGTCAAATGGTTTCAAATCTAAAAGAAATTATTCCTAGTTCAGAGAAATGGCCTTCATTTGAAAGAAATGTTTCAGAGCAGTTTGAAGCTCGCTTTACTAGCGTTAAAATTGGAAAAACTAATTCTATATTTTTTAATGAAATGGAAGGCTCTATTATTCCGATAGCAATTGCGCATGGAGAAGGAAAGACAAATTTTAATACTGAGCATTCTAAAGCTAATATTGCTATGAAATACGTCAATTATTCAGGAAATCCAACTCAAGCCTATCCACACAATCCAAATGGATCAGAGAACGCTATTGCAAGCATTTGTGACGATTCTGGAAGAATTACAATTATGATGCCTCATCCTGAAAGAGTTTTTAGATCAATCCAAAACTCATGGCATCCAGATGATTGGCAAGAAAGGTCACCATGGATGCGGATGTTTGAGAATGCTAGAAAGTGGGTTGATTGATATATATTGAAAACTCTTGACTCTATGCTGAATAATCAAATTATTAGAAGCAACCGAAAAACTTTAAGTATTTCTATTAATGAAAATGCAGAATTAGTAGTACGAGCACCAAACCAAATGTCAGCTCAAAAAATTCAAGACTTTATTAATGAAAAAGAGAGTTGGATTAAAAGAAATCAAGCAGTAATAAAGGCTCGACACAAAAATACAATAGAAGATAAAAATGCGCTTCTATATCTTGGCACACTTTTCCCAATAAAAAAAACTGATAATGACTCTAAAAAGATTACCTTTAATGGCAAAGAATTTATAGCTAACTTTGAAGATAAAGAAAAGACTAATATATCTTTAAAAACTTGGTACAAAAATAAATTTAAAGAAGTGGCAGTTCCGCGACTTTTCTATTTTGCCGACAAGCATAATTTACAGGTCAATCAAGTAAGAATTAAAGAGCAAAGAACGCTCTGGGGATCTTGCTCTTCAAGAAACAACATCAATCTAAACTTTCTACTCATTATGGCGCCATTAAAAGTAATAGACTACGTTATTATTCATGAGTTGGTTCATACCATTCATAAAAACCACTCAGTGAATTTTTGGAATGCAGTCGAAGCAATTATGCCTAACTATAAAGAAGCCAAGCTTTGGCTTAAAGAAAATGGATATAAGTTAAGAACCTTATAGATAATTATTTATATTTAGCCGTTATACTTTTCTACGGCCTCTTCCATGGCAGCTTTCAATGTATTTTGCTCTGCCATTTCAAGAATGATATCCCCTCCACCAACTAATTCAGAATTGAAATAGATTTGAGGAAATGTTGGCCAGTCAGCAAAGTCAGGCAAGCTTTGGAAAACCTCTTGGTCTTCAAAAATATTAACAAATGCAAACTCAACACCTGTTGAAGCCAATGTTTGAGATGCGCGTGCTGAGAAACCACACTGTGGAAATTGGGGTGTTCCCTTCATATATAAAACTATTGCTGCACTATCAACTTGTTTTTGAATTTTTTCTAATACGTCCAATTTAATACTCCAAATGTTTTTTAACTATTTTAGTATAGTATTTACATGGCTTCAATGATTCGTAAAAATAATTATTGTTTAATTGCCTGCGAGATTACATACTTTTGCCCTTGTTTAATTTTTTTATAATTACCAAAAACCGATTTGAAATTATTTTTTATAAAGTCCTTTAATCCATTAATAGTTACAACCGTGATAACTCCGCCAGGTTTGAGTGCATCTAGAGCGTCATAAAGAATTATTGATAGTTGCTCACGCCCAACTTTAGCAGGAATATTTGAAACAATTTGATTAAACTTGATATCACAAGGCACCTGCAAAAAAGCATCCGAAAGATATGCTTTTGCATTAACAATATTATTAAGCTTTGCATTGTAATTTGCAAGTTCAACTGCAACAAAGTCTTTGTCAACCATATGAATCTGACCCCTAGAGCAATGCTTTGCTAGTGCAAGACCAATGGGACCATACCCACATCCTAAGTCTAAACAAATATCATCAATATCTGCACTAAAGTACTTCATCAGAAGCTTAGTACCGTCATCAATAGCTCGAGGACTAAAAGTGCCCCATCGAGTATGCAGTTTAAGTTTTGAATCAAATAGTTCTATATCAAGAACTATATCTTTTTTTAATTTTGCAATGTCCTTGCGTTCAAACATTTGTTAATCCTATTTATTAATGGTAATTATATAGAACTATAAAAAATCAATGCATCGCTCATGAGAACATCAATTTAAGTCTTTTTATTACTTTTAGAAATTATCTTATTAGCATCATCACCAATATGCGACTCACCGCGACCCTTTGCGAGCTGAACCTGCTTCTCTCTTTCACGATAACGTTCTACTTGTACCGAGTTTTTGGTTCCATAACATCTTGCGCAAGAGGCTCCTTTTTCATAGTGAGGATGCTCTTTGTCTTCTTCAGTAATTGGAAATCTACAGGCATGGCACTGATCATACTTACCCAGCACAAGATTATGTTTAACAGCAACCCTGTCATCAAAAACAAAGCACTCGCCCTCCCAAAGACTCTCATCTTCTTTAATCTCCTCAAGATATTTTAAAATTCCGCCCTGAAGATGGAATACATTTTCAAAGCCTTTTGATTTTAGATAAGCAGTAGATTTTTCACAGCGGATACCACCCGTACAAAACATGGCAATTTTTTTATCTCGGAATTTTTCTAAATTATTTTCAGTATATGCTGGGAACTCTCGAAAAGTTTCAGTATTTGGGTTAATAGATCCCTTAAAACTACCTATTTCAAATTCATAATTATTTCTAGTATCAATTAAAACAACATCAGGGTCACTAATGAGTTCATTCCAATCAACAGGCTTAACATAAGTACCAGAAGAATGAATAGGATCAATATCTGACACACCTAAAGTAACTATTTCTTTTTTTAACTTAACCTTAAGTCTTTTAAATGGAGGCTTTTCGCTATAGGATAATTTATACTCTAAGCCAGAAAGTCTCTCATCTTTTTGAAGGTAATCAAGCGATTTCATAATGCAAACGTTATCACCGGCAATAGTTCCATTAACCCCCTCTCTAGCTAACAATAAAGTGCCTTTAATATTGAGAGAATCTAAAAATATTTTTAGAGAGCTTTGAATTTTTTCAAAGTCATCTAGCCGAGTAAACTTATATAAAGCGCAAATAGTGAGCATATTTCATAAATAAAAAATTAGTATTTTGATTTTACTAGTCGGTTGCATTTTTTTTTACTTATTTGGCTTTTGAATAAACATAAAAACTCCATTAGGGCTCCTCTATTCTTAATACCGACAAGTGTATAATATTTTTCTTTTGCTTCTTAAGCATCTATTAATCAGTTTAACTCAATAATGCTAAATAATATTCATAAGCCAAGTGACATAAAGAAACTCAGTATTGAGGAATTAAATGCACTTGCCCAAGAGATTAAATTATTTTTAATAGAGAGTATTGAAAAAACTGGAGGGCATCTAAGCTCTAACCTTGGAACTATTGAGTTAACGCTCGCAATGCATTATGTATTTGATACACCTAACGACACTTTCGTTTGGGATGTTGGTCATCAGGCCTACACTCATAAAGTCTTAACTGGCAGAAAAGATTTAATGGCTACTCTGCGTCAAAAAGACGGCTTATCTGGCTTTACAAAAAGAAGCGAAAGTGAGCATGATGCTTTTGGAGCAGGACATTCATCAACCTCAATAAGTGCTGCCCTTGGTATTGCGATTGCTAACAAGCTACAACAAAAATCTGACACTTCAATAGCAGTTATTGGGGATGGCGCGTTAAGCGGAGGTATGTCATTTGAGGCTTTGAATCATGCGGGGGATACTGATGCCAATCTCCTAATAATTCTTAATGATAACGACATGTCGATTTCTAATAATGTTGGTGCCTTAAGTAAATATCTAACTAGGCTTATTTCTGGAAAAATATATTCAACTATGAAATCAAAGTCTCTTGAGTTCTTAGAAAGATTGCCACGTGTACAAAAATTTGCTAAACGCTCAGAAGAGCATTTAAAAGGAATGTTTCTTCCAGGAACGTTATTTGAAGAGCTTGGAATAGATTATTTTGGCCCTATTGATGGCCACGATATCTCTATCTTAATTAAAACTCTTCAAAATTTAAAAAATATCGAAAATCCTAGAATGCTTCACATTATCACTAAAAAAGGTCATGGTTTAGAAGCTGCAGAGCAAAACCCATTAAAATTTCATGGAATTTCTCCGCCATCTAGCTCTAGTAATAACTTTCCTAGCTACAGTAAAGTTTTCGGAGAGTGGCTATGTAATAGCGCTAAGAATGATGAAAGAATAATTGGAATAACTCCCGCAATGTCTGAAGGGTCCGGCATGGTTAATTTTGCAACTGGCTTTCCGGATCGCTTTATTGACGTTGCAATTGCAGAACAGCATGCTGTCACGCTTGCTGGAGGGATGGCGACCAAAGGATTAAAACCAGTTGTAGCAATCTATTCAACATTCTTACAGCGTGGTTATGACCAATTTATTCATGATATCGCGTTACAAAATTTAAATGTTATTTTTGCTATTGATCGTGCAGGGCTCGTTGGCGCAGATGGCGCCACACATGCCGGTATTTTTGATTTAAGCTTTTTGAGGTGTATTCCAAATATTGTTATTTTGGCGCCAAGCTCTTCAGTTGAAATGTATATGGCTCTTAATTTTTCTCATAATTTTGATGGTCCAGTTTGTGTAAGGTTTCCAAGAGGTAAATCACCTATTGAAGAGTTCGTCACAGATGAGTCAATAGAAATTGGTAAAGGAAATATTGTGAGAACTGGCAAAGATATTGCTATTTTTGCATTTGGCAATATGCTTGAGCCTGCACTTAAAGCATCTGAAAGAATTAATGCAACCGTTATTGATATGAGGTTTGTTAAGCCGTTGGATGAAAATTTAATTATTGATACTGCCAACAACAACAAAAAACTAATCTCCATTGAAGACAACACAGCAAGCGGCGGAGCTGGAAGTGCTATTAATGAATTACTTCAATCAAAAAATATTAAAACGCCACTTCATATCATCGGCGTTCCTGACCTTGTAACTGAGCACGGTTCGCAAGATGAACTTTATGGACTTTATGGATTAAATGAAGAAAGCATCATTAATGCTTCTAAAATCTAATGAAGTCAACCTTAAAAAAATATAGCCCAAAACGTGAAAATATAAATTTAGGCTGGCTCAATAAGCACTTAACCGATCCAGAGCTTTGGAAATGGAATAAGAAATCTATTGCTAAAGCCTTTGCTATTGGACTTTTTTGTGCCTTCCTACCAGTTCCAATTCACATGCTATTAGCTGGCATCCTTGCGGTTTCTTTTTCTGCAAATATTATGCTCTCATTGCTAATTGTTTGGGTAAACAACCCAATTACAATAGTGCCAATTATTTACTTTACTTATAAATTAGGTGCATCCATTATTGGAGTGGAGATTGATCCTGAATTTGAATTTTCATTTGGCTACTTGATGGATAATTTTTGGTCTGCGACACTAGCTTTATGGATTGGAGGTTTAATCACCTCAATTTTGATGGCAACATTAGGATATTTTTCAATTATTTCAATATATAAATTTAGAGCGCTCAAAAGAGTTAAACGTTGGAAATAGGTATACGCCTCCTTATGCTAGCTTCCAAAGTGTCAACTAATGATTCATTCTCGACCTTGCTATGAGGCTTACCATTTATATATAAAAGATTTGGAGAGCCACCAGTAAGGCCCACACTCACCTCCTTTGCCTCGCCTGGGCCATTAACAACGCAACCAATTACAGCAACATCAATAGGCTCAGTTATATCTTCTAGACGAGCTTCAAGTTCATTAACAACTGAGATTACATCAAATTTTTGTCTTGAACATGATGGACATGCAATCAAATTAACGCCTTTGTTTCTTAAATGAAGTGACTTTAAAATATCAAAACCAACCTTTATTTCATCAACTGGATCCGATGCAAGCGATACCCTAATTGTGTCACCAATACCTTCACTTAAAAGTAGGCCCATTCCGATTGAAGATTTAACAGTTCCAGAGCGAAATGATCCGGCTTCAGTTATTCCTAAGTGCAGTGGGTTGTCAATTTGAGAGGCTAATTGCCGATAGGCAAATACCGTCATAAAAACTTCAGAAGCTTTTAGTGAAACTTTGAAGTTGTCAAAGTTTAATCTATCTAAAATATCAATATGCCTGAATGCAGACTCCACCATAGCTTCAGGGGTTGGTTCAGTGTATTTTTTTTGTAAATCTTTTTCAAGAGATCCAGCATTAACGCCAATACGAATAGGTATTCCATTATCTTTTGCAGCGGCAACGACCTCTCTTATACGATCCTCTTTACCAATATTTCCAGGATTGATTCGTAAACAATCCGCGCCATATCCTGCAACTTTCAGAGCAATCTTATAATCAAAATGAATATCAGTAATTAGAGGAATGTTGACGCGTTTTTTTATTTTTTTAAACGCTTCAGCTGCATCCATAGTCGGGATTGAAACTCTAACAAGATCAGCGCCAGCACTTTCAAGAGATAAGATTTGTGAAACTGTAGAGTCAACATCACATGTATCAGTATTAGTCATACTCTGAACAGTAATCGGAGCATCGCCGCCAACGGCGACATTGCCGACAAAAATTTTCTTAGAAACCCTTCTTTTAATTTTGTGTATTTGCTTCATAAGTGCTTATTACTTCATCAAGATTTTCAGTTACTTCCTTAATTTCTTTTGGAGAACTTAAATTATCACTATTTTCAACAACTCTATTCTCACTCACATCATCAAGACTTGGCTGACTAATTATGATTGAATTTGATTTACTCTCATTAGCATCTTTTAATTGAAAATAATACCACATAGAGCCAAAAATTAATAAAAACAAAAAAAACCAAAGTAGCTTTCCCTTTTTTGGTTTTTTCTTCTTAGGATAATAATTAATCCCGTCCAGCACTTCTTCTACTCTTATCGACGACTTTACCAGCTAGCTGACCACATGCTGCATCAACATCATCACCTCGCGTTCTTCTCGTAGTAGTTCGAATTCCTGATCGATACAAAATATCTTGAAACTTATCAATAGTAGCATCACTTGAGGTTGTATATTCAGTCTCAGGAAATGGGTTGAAAGGAATTAAGTTAACTTTAGCTGACTCTCCCTGAAACCAAAAATTTATTAATTTTGAGAGTGAGCGAGCCTGCTCAAGAGAATCATTAACACCCTTGAGCATGACATACTCAAACATTACATGTCTCTCTTGAGTTCCTGCATTTAAGTAATAATGACAAGCTTTCATAAGCTCTTTTATAGGGTATTTTTTGTTAATTGGAACAAGTATATCTCTTAATTCATCATTTGGAGCATGCAGAGAGATAGCCAAACTCACAGGAATAGTGTCGGACATTCTCTTTAATGCGGGGACAATTCCTGATGAAGAAACCGTCACCCTTCTCCTAGAGAGTCCAAACGCCCAATCATCTAAAAGAATCTCGCACGCATCATAAACAGGAGATTCATTAAGCAATGGCTCACCCATTCCCATAAAAACTACATTAGAAATTCGCTTGTCTTTATTTTGTAAATGTTTTTGAGCAATTAATACCTGTGCAATAATCTCATGGCTTTGAAGATTACGATTAAATCCTTGATATCCAGTTGAGCAAAATGTACAAGCTAAAGAGCACCCCACCTGTGAAGATATACATAAAGTACCTCTGTCTTTCTGAGGAATAAAGACTGCTTCAATATGATTTTCTTCACCAAGCTTAATTACCCACTTAATTACGCCATCTTTTGAGTGGCTTATTGAGGTGACTTCAGGCAAGTCAAGAGAAGCAATTGCTTCAAGTTTTTGTCTTAAATCTTTTGAAAAATTATGCATATCACCAAAGTCAGAAGCGCCTTGGTGATAGATCCATTGCATAATTTGTTTTGTACGAAATGGCTTTTCGTTTAAATCAGAAAAAAACTTCTTAAGTTTGCTTTGAGTAAGCCCTAATAAGTTTTGTTTTTCAAGCATCAGTAAGTCTCTCTTTATATTACTTATCTAGTTCTAGGACAAACACCATTATCGCCAAAGAAATAAGCAATTTCGATTGCAGCATTTTCAAGAGAGTCTGAGCCGTGAACCGCATTTTCATCTAGAGATTCTGCAAAATCTGCTCTAATAGTCCCTGCATCCGCATCTTTTGGATTAGTTGCACCCATAATTTCACGATGCCTTGAAACTGAATTCTCACCCTCTAGAACTTGAACCATAACAGGGCCAGAAGTCATGAAACTTACTAAGTCATTAAAAAAAGGTCTTTCTTGATGAACGGCATAAAATCCACCTGCCATTGCTTCATCCAAATGAATCATTTTTGACGCAACAATTTTAAAACCAGCATCCTCAAAACGTGAGTAAATTTGACCAATTACGTTTTTAGCCACAGCATCAGGCTTAATTATTGATAAAGTTTGTTCCATGAACAATCTCCAGTTATTTAAAAAGCCGATATTTTACCATGCAGCAGTCTATTTCTAATGCTTAGAGATAAAAAAATAAGATATGTTTATCTATCAAAAAAAATCTTTTTTATTGAGCTAAACCTTCTTAATTGATTTTTTCCGACGATAGTAATCTAATATATCAAATCCTCTGAAGTAAGCACTAGCAATAGGGAGAAACCATGGCTTTCCAAAATAGTACGGTCTAGTTTGTAAAGGTGTTTGTTCAAAAATAGTAACTTTCTGATCAGGGTTTAACATTTTTAAAGCAGCCATATGACCTAAATAGGGGGCCATTGCAACTCCATTCCCGCAATAGCCTAATGCAGAATAAATCCCTTTATTATTACTAAGATTTGGCAACTGGCTGAAACTAAACCCTGTAAATCCTGTCCAACAATGGCTGATTTCTACATCCGCTAAAGATGGAAAAATTTCTATTAATATCTTGCGAAGAGTTGGCAATGCTTCCTCAGCAGAGATTGAATGCATAGCTGCCCGTGTTCCTAGCATTATTCTTTTGCCGCAAGGGGTTGGTCTATAATAACAATAGCGCTTGCGAGTTTCAACTATACAATGCCCCCCCGGCAACAAAGACTTCACTTTATCTTTACCAATATCCACTGTTGTTATTACGAAACTTGGGACTGGTAATACGCGCCTTGACAAGTACTTAGAAAGATTGGGTCGCGTATAACCATTAGTTGCCATGAGAACTTGTTTACATTGAATTGTTGAATTTGAAGTTACAACATCAAACCCACTCTGTTTTAATTTTGATAATTGACTAACTTTAATAACCGGTCGATTTCCAAAAACTTTTACTCCCGCCTTCAATGCAAGCTTTAACAAGCCATAATGAAATTTACGAGGATGGACTGAACCGTGATCTTGATAAAACTGACCTCCAAAATATAAATCTGTTTTGATAGAATTAGACATCATATCAGGGCTAATCATGTTTGAATTAAAGTGTTCAATGGCTTTTAATTTTTTTAAGTTATCTGACATATTGACTTGATCTTGAGGCAACCATGAAGTCCTTAACCTTCCACAAACTTGAAACTCACAATCTAACTTATTTTCTTTAATTAAGTTAGATGTAAAGGCAAGTGAAGCATTAGCCTCTTTATGAATTTCTTCTGCAATCATTTCGCCATATTTTTTCTTTGCTTGATCTGTTGAAACCTTATGCCCAGAACCAAGCATTCCTCCATTCCTAGTGCTCGCTCCAAATCCAATCATCTCTGAATCTAAGACAATGACATTTTTTCCAGATTTTGACAGTGTTAAAGCTGCACTTAATCCAGTATATCCAGCACCAACAATTACTATATCTGCGCTTAATGGAGGCTCATCAGTATTTTCAAATTGTGGCTGGCCATCCCACCAGAATGGAGTAAATTTAGTCATTTAAGAGTATTAATAAAAAACCTTGAAAGAAGTATATCAAGCATTTGATTTCAGAAATACATATTACTAATCTACGTTAATAGATTTACATCATTCAAAATAATTCTTAATTATCTTGGGGTGAGCCTAATTTAACATGCATTTTTTTCGTACTACCTTTTTATAAATATAAAAAAAGGCACCATAGGCGCCTTTTTTAATAACTAATTTAAATATTAGTTACATGCGTCTTTCAATGCTTTACCTGCTTTAAATGCAGCAACATTTGAAGCTTTAATTTGAATCGTAGCTCCTGTTTGTGGGTTACGACCACTGCGAGCAGCACGAGCTCTAACTACAAAGCTACCAAAGCCAGTAAGTTGGACTCCATCACCACTTGCCATTGCTGAAGTAATAGCACCGGTTGTAGCGTTTAGCGCTCTTGCAGCATCAGCTTTAGATAAGTTAGCACTTGAAGCAATTGCATCAATTAATTCTGATTTATTCATTTTAATTCTCTCCAATAAAAGTTTGTTAATAAAATTTTCTAAACATAAGACAAAACGAAAGAGGTAAATTTTGAACCTATTTCAGGAGGAAAGAATCAAAAGAAACCATCTGCCTCCAACGCTATATCTAAATGTTATTGTACTATCAAAATAAAGCTATTTGAAAAATAATTAAAAAAAATATTATATTCTATCGATTGTTATCTTTTAGCGCCCTTGCTTTATCCAATTTCCAGTCTCTTTCTTTAATATCCTGACGTTTATCATGACCTTTTTTACCTTTAGCTAGGCCAATCTCTAATTTGACTCTACCTCTCGCCCAATAGAGTTTTAAAGGAACAACTGTTGCTCCTTTCTGAGTAATCTTTTCTCGAAGCCTGTTAATTTCAAGTCTATTTAAGAGTAATTTTCTAGTTCTTATTGGGTCACATTCAACGTGGCTAGAGGCAGAATTAAGTGGTGATATATGGGCGCCAAAAAGAAAGAGTTCATTATTTTTGTAGATCACATAACTTTCGGTAATTTGCACTTTACCATCTCTAAGACTTTTAACTTCCCAGCCAAGCAAACTTAGGCCTGCTTCAAGACTTTGTTCGATAAAATAGTCATGCCTTGCTTTTTTATTTAAAGCAATATTATTTGAATTATCTTTTTTATTTTTTGCCATGCATCGTATTTCAAAAAGCGCAATTGTTCCATATACACCCCAACAAATGTTTGAGTTAGTTAACAATATTGATGACTACTCTCAATTTTTAAATTGGTGTGACTCTTCCGCTATTTTAAATCAATCTGACAACCAAATCACTGCGTCAGTGGAGATAAATAAAGGTGGCATTAAACAAACATTTTCAACACTCAATACTTTAACTCCATACAAGTCAATAGCTATGGAGCTAGTTGATGGCCCATTTGATGTGCTTTCAGGTGAATGGCGATTTGAGGCACTTGGGGATAATGCTGCAAAAATTCATTTGGATCTTCAATTTAAGTTTAAATCAATGCTTATTGATATGGCCCTCTCGCCTGTTTTTAAAAATATTGCTAATTCACAATTAGATTCTTTTGTTGAAAGAGCAAAATATATTTATGGCTAAACTTATTGCTTTAAATAAGCCATTTGGTGTTATTTGCCAGTTCAGTGGTGATAACAATACCTTGGCAGACTTTATTGATATACCAAACGTCTATCCAGCAGGTAGGCTTGATAAAGACTCAGAAGGCTTAGTGATTCTTACTGATGATGGTAGGCTTCAAAACTTAATATCTAATCCAAAATACAACAAAACTAAAACCTATATTGTTCAAGTTGAAGGAGAGGTGACAGATGCTGCAGTTATTGCTCTTCAAAAAGGTGTTCAACTTAAGGATGGAAACACTAAACCTGCTATCGTTAAAATAATTGAAGAGCCAAATTGGCTCTGGGCAAGATCGCCCCCAATAAGAATAAGAAAAAATATTCCCACTTCATGGATTGAAATTTCAATTAGCGAAGGAAGAAATCGCCAAGTGCGGAGAATGTCGGCAAGCGTAGGATATCCCACGCTCAGGCTTATTAGAACAAGAATTGATAAATGGGACTTAAAGGATCTAGCCTCAGGATCTTATGTCGCTCTTTGAACTTGCTTATGAAGCTTTAATTAGCAACGATGTAGAGAGAAAAATTCTACTAATTAATGATTTAAAAAAATATCAAATCCCGCTTGAAATTAATGAATCGAAAGTCAATGTAATTCAAATACTTTCCCCAGGACGTCCTTTAAAACCAAACTTGGTTGACTTCAAAGGAGCCCCAAAAAGAGATCGATCAGGTTTGGGGATGATAAAAAATATCCATGCGATTTGTCACATCGAATTTAATTCAATAAATTTAGCCTTAGATGCAATCTACAGATTTCAAGAAATGCCGCATAAATATTATGAAGACTGGATTCAAGTTGCCAGTGAGGAGACGATCCACTTCTCACTTCTCAAAAATTACCTTGAGTCTATTGGATATAGTTATGGTGATTTTGATGCTCACAATGGCTTATGGCAAATGACAATTGATACAGATTATGATGTTTTATCGAGAATGGCTCTAGTTCCTAGAGTTCTAGAAGCCAGAGGCTTAGATGTGACACCAAGGATTAGAAAAAAATTTAAAGATTCAAAACATCACAAGATGGTTGAAATTTTAGATATTATTTTCAAAGATGAAATTGGGCACGTAAAAATTGGCAACTATTGGTATCAATACCTTTGTCATAAAAGAGACCTTGACCCAATTAAGACATTTGACTTGTTAATAAAAAAGCACATTGGGTCTAATTTGCGTGGGCCATTTAATATTGAAGCAAGGCTTTTATCAAATTTTAGTCAAAATGAATTAAATTATCTCGAGCACCCTGAATTACTAGAAACTAACTAATTTCATCCATGGCTTGATTTGCCAGCAGATCCGCCATGTCATTGCCTGGATCATCACTGTGCCCTTTAACCCAGTGCCAATTGACAGAAAACTCTTGATTTAGGACATCTAATTGCTTCCAAAGCTCTACATTTTTAACCGGCTTCTTATTAGCAGTCTTCCAGCCTTTAGTCTTCCAGCCTTCAATCCAATCATTTATACCCTGTATAACGTACTTTGAATCAGTGTATAAATCAACACTAATATCACTCGATTTGAGAGATTGAAGGGCTTTGATAGATGCTGTTAGCTCCATCTTATTGTTTGTAGTATTTAACTCTGAACCTTTTAATTTCTTGTCATGGTCTTTATATCTCAGCCATGCACCCCACCCACCAATTCCAGGATTTCCTCGGCAACCACCATCTGTATAAATTACAATTTTTTCCATGGTCTATTTATCTACATTAATTTGAAGCCAGTACTCAAGCAAAGCTAAGTGCCACAATCTTGATCCGTTCAAAGCTGTCATATAGTTTTTAGGAGAATTAATCACTTTGTCAATATATTGTTGACTAAAAATACCCCTATTACGACAAGCACTAGATAAAAGTATATCAGACATAAATTCCAAAAAATCACCCTGAATATACTTTAGGGCTGGCATTGGAAAATAACCTTTTTTTCGATCTATTACAGAATTTGGTAGGAGTCTTCTTGAAATCTGCTTAAGAGGGTACTTCCCCTCATCTCTCATCTTTAATGAGGGTGGAATGCTTAGCGCCCATTCAACTAGCTCAGTATCCATAAATGGCACCCTAGCCTCTAAACCCCACGCCATAGTCATGTTGTCGACTCGTTTCACTGGATCGTCAACAATTAATCTTGTCATATCAGTACGGAACACTTTGTCAATAAAAGAGTCAGCGCCTGGCTTTGAAAACTCCTTATTTAACCAGTTATGAGTATGATTCTCACCCTGATATATTGATGATACTGTTTGTAAATACTCATCATGCGGCCTATCAACATAATGCCTTGAAAAGCGCTCTACTTCATTACCTTTTTCATTTGCCATTCTAGGATACCAAAAATACCCAGCAAAAGCTTCGTCTGCACCTTGTCCAGATAAGACGACTTTAGTATGTTTAGAAACTTGCTCAGAGAGCAAATAAAAAGCCACAGCATCTTGTCCAACCATTGGCTCTGACATATTCATAACTGCTTCTGATAACCTTGGTAACACTTCTTTATTGCTCACTTGATATTTTTTATGCTGGGTATTGAATCTTGATACAATTTGATCTGAGTACTCAAATTCACTCCCAACTTCATCGTCGATGTCTTCAAATCCTATTGAAAAAGTGCGAATATCTTCATGCCCAGCTTCTTTCAAAAGAGCAACAATAAGGGATGAATCCAATCCTCCAGAAAGCAAAACCCCTATTCGCACGTCAGATGCAGACATTCTTTTCATAACTGCTGCAGTTAATAGCTCATGTGTTCTTTCAATATAGTCCTGGTCTGAAATATTTTTCTCCAGCCTTTTTGCGCTTGGATGCCAGTATGTTTTTTCGCGTAATTTACCATCCGAACTTAGCGTAACAAATGTGCCCGGTTTTAGTTTACGAATTCCATTAATAATTGTATTTGGTGCTGGAACAACTCCATGAAGAGATAACTGTTGATGCAAGGCAACTGGATTAATACTTTTATCAAGCTCTTGAGTAAGTAAGGCCTGTGAATTGGATGCAAAAGTAAATGCTACAGTGGTGATATTAAAGTATAGGGGCTTAATTCCCATTCTGTCCCTTGCAACAAAAAGTTGCTGAGAAGATTCATCCCAAATAGCAAAAGCAAACATCCCATCTAGGTGTTTAACGCAGTCTTCACCCCAAAAATGATATGCTTTTATTATTACTTCAGTGTCGGAGTTTGATAAAAAATCATACCCTTTGCCTATTAATAGAGTTCGAAGTGACTTATAGTTGTATATCGTTCCATTGAATACTAACGTTAATTTAAGAAGCTCATCTACCATTGGTTGAGACCCTAAATTCGACAAGTCAATAACACTTAGGCGTTGATGGCCAAAACCAACCTTTCCTTGTAGCCATTTTCCTTTTGAGTCTGGCCCCCTTCTGGCAAGTTTACTCATCATATCATCGAGAGATACTGTAGAAACAAAGCCCCCATCAAATCGAAATTGACCACAAATACCGCACATAAATTTAACCCTTAAACTTTAAAATTAACACCTCACTGCCACCTAGAAATATAATCACTTGTTATATATTTCTATAATTGAAGTTAACTTAGAAATGTAAAATAGTCATTTTATCAAGTATTACTAACTAATAATGTCTCAAACACTCTACGATAAATTAATGAGCGCTCATATTGTCCATGATCAGGATGGCGCTTCACTTATTTATATAGACCGTCAACTTATTCATGAGGTTACTTCTCCGCAAGCATTTGAAGGCCTTACTGTAGCTGGAAGAAAGGTTTGGCGTAACAAATCTAACCTTGCAGTTCCTGATCATAACGTCCCAACTACAGAAAGATCAAGTGGGGTTAGCAGCATAACTGACCCAATTTCGAGACTTCAAGTTGAAACGCTAGATAAGAACTGTAAAACATTTGAGATAAATGAAATTCAAATGAATGATATCCGACAAGGAATTGTTCATGTTATTGGACCTGAACAGGGTGCAACACTTCCTGGAATGAGTATCGTTTGTGGGGATTCACATACAACAACTCATGGCGCTCTTGGAGCGCTAGCATTTGGAATTGGAACCTCTGAGGTTGAGCATGTACTAGCAACTGGCTGTTTATGGCAGAACAAAGCTAAAAACATGAAGATTGAAGTTAACGGTCAATTAGCAAATGATGTAAGCGGTAAAGACCTCGCATTATATGTGATAGGAAAAATTGGCACGGCAGGTGGAACTGGATTTGCAATTGAATTCTGTGGCTCAACAATTCGGGATATGAGTATAGAAGGTCGAATGACGCTTTGTAATATGTCAATTGAGGCGGGAGCCAAGGTTGGTATTGTTGCGGTTGATGATAAAACCATAAGCTACGTTAAAGGAAGGCCTTTCTCCCCGGTAGGCGAGAATTGGAACTCAGCCGTAAAATATTGGAAGACGCTTCATAGTGATGCTGACTCGAGCTTTGATGAATCAATTTTAATTGATGCAAGCCTTATTAAACCTCAAGTAACCTGGGGTACATCTCCAGAGATGGTCGTTGATATTAATGGCTCAACACCTGATCCTAAACTAGAGAAAGACGAGGTTAAAGCTGAAAGTATTCGAAATGCTTTAAAGTATATTCATTTAAAACCTAATACTTTAATGAGCTCAGTAGCAATAGATAAAGTGTTTATCGGCTCCTGCACTAACTCAAGAATTGAAGATTTAAGAATAGCTGCCTCTGTTGCAAAGGGTAAAAAAATTGCACACAATATAAAACTTGCACTTGTAGTTCCAGGCTCAGGGCTCGTAAAAAAGCAAGCTGAAGATGAAGGGCTGGATAAAATTTTTACAGATGCAGGTTTTGAGTGGAGAGAGCCTGGATGCTCAATGTGCCTTGCAATGAATGCAGACAAACTAGAGGCTGGAGAGAGATGTGCGAGCACATCCAATAGGAATTTTGAGGGCAGACAAGGACAGGGCTCGTTTACCCACCTGGTGAGCCCAGCAATTGCTGCAGCGAGTGCTATTGCAGGACATTTTTCAGGGATTAAATCATGAAAAAATTTACTTCTTTGAGCTCTATTGCAACGCCCTTAGATCGAGCAAATATTGATACAGACGCAATCATTCCAAAACAGTTCTTAAAATCTATTAAAAAAAGTGGATTTGGGCCTAACTTATTCGATGAATGGCGTTATTTAGATCATGGCGAGCCTGGGATGGATAATTCAAAACGACCAATCAATCCTGACTTTGTATTAAACAATCCTAAATATTCAGAAGCTCAAATTCTACTAACCAGAAGAAACTTTGGCTGTGGCTCCTCTAGAGAGCATGCTCCATGGGCATTAGAGGACTTTGGATTTAGAGCAATTATTGCGCCTAGCTTTGCAGATATTTTCTATAATAATTGCTTTAAAAATGGCATTCTTCCAGTTGTTTTAAGTAGTGAGATTGTGGATAGTCTATTTGAATATACTGGAAATATAGTCATCGATCTTCATGACCAAACTGTAACGACAGATACTCATTCTTTTAAATTTGATGTTGACCCTGAAAGAAAACGCAGACTCATCAATGGGCTTGATGATATTGGTTTAACATTGCAATACGAGAATCAAATACGTTTATTTGAAACAGAGCACTTTAAAAAGCACCCCTGGTTATGATTGGCCACCTAAAAGGTAAAATTATTAGCAAGAATCCGCCCGAAGTACTTCTAGAAGTTGGAGGCATTGGCTATGAAATATTATGCCCTATGTCAACGTTTTATCAGCTTGACAATGCTTCAGAAGATACGCTACTATTCACTCATTTAAGTATTAAAGAGGATGCGCATACGTTATTTGGCTTTATTACTAAAGATGAAAAAAGTATTTTTAGGGAATTAATAAGAGTTAATGGCGTTGGCCCCAAAGTTGCTCTCGCAATTTTGTCACACCTTTCTGTGAACTCTCTCATTGAATGTATTTCGAGTGAGGATGCAGATCTTTTAGCTAAAACTCCAGGAATCGGAAAGAAAACTGCCCTCAAGCTAATTGTGGAACTTCAAGATAGGCTCAGTAAGCTTGAACTAGTTGGCAGCCCTGGTATTAACAATGAATTTAAGCAGAGTGGAAATCCAAATAGCATGCAAGCTATTGAAGCGCTTCAGTCTCTAGGCTTTAAAACCAAGGAAGCCAATAAAATGGTTTCAAAAATTTCTGAACAAAACCTATCGACTGAGCAACTTATACGTCTAGCCCTTCAAAACAAATAACTAGACAACCGCTTTCTTTCTAGAAAACTTTGCTTTAATTCTTCCGAGCATATTAATAAAATCATAGTTCATGAGATACATACAAGGTAAAAGAACTAAAGTTAAGAGCGTACCAAACATCAATCCATAACCAAGTGCGAGAACCATAGGCTGTAAAAATTCATCTGTGCCGCCTATTCCATAAGCAAGTGGCAATACGCCTGCCATTGTCGTCAGAGTCGTTAGCACTACTGCTCTTAAACGATCCCTAGAACCTTTGGCAATCCACACAATTTTGTCTTCTAAATTAGCGCTTTTTTGCTTGATATAGTTTAAATGACTCACCATAACCAAGGAGTCATTAACGATAACTCCCATCAAACCTAAAGCCCCTGTTAGAGCAAAAAAACTAAGAGAATAGCCATGAAAATGAAATGCCCAAACGACGCCAATCAGCGCAAATGGAAAGCTTGCTAAAACAAGAAGGGGCTGAGAGTAAGAATTAAATAGTATAGCAAGAATAAGAAAAATACCAATAATTGCTACAATAAAAGCATAAAGAAAATCTTGTAACGAGTCAATTTGCTCCTGCGCTCCACCGCCAGTAATAATAGATACTTGTGGAAAATCAACCGGAAGATTTAATTCCTCTAAAGAGGCTTTTAAAGTTTTGGTTTTATTTGTTACTCGCTCATCAATAGTTGCTGTCAATTTAATAGACCTATCACCATCAACATGATTGTAATCAGGCTCCCCCTTGATTTCACGAAGCGTTGAGAATTGACTCATTGGTATTAATTTACCTTGAAGATTTTTAACCGAGGTGCTCTTAATGAAATTTTCAGTGTAATTATTTTCACCAATATAAACACGAACATCTTCCTCGTTTCCAGCAATAGTAATATCAGTCACATAAGAGCCTGAAAATGCAGTTCTAAGATGCCTATAAACTGATTGATAGTCAACACCTAGACGCGCCATCTCATCAAAATCTAGAACCGTCTCGATTCGAGGCTTACCAATCTCATCATCACGATCTATATCATCAACTCCTTCAATTGAACTGAGAATCTCTTCAAATCTATTTGCAGCTGAGCTTCTCTGAGAATCATTTTCAGAAATAAGTGTAACTTCAATATCAGCTCCTCTTGGAGGCCCAGGGGCTATTAAAGTTATATCAATTTTATCAGCGCCCTCAATGTTTGCAACTAAGGCTTCAAGCTTATCTGCCATATCTTCAGCAGTTCTTTCTCTGTCACTTGTTGGAGTAAGAGTGATTTTAATATTTGCAACATTTGTAAAATAACTTCCAATCTTACTTGTGAAGGAATCGAGATCGCCTCCGATCTCATTAGCAATTATATTTTCAACCTGTATAACAATATTTTCAGTATAGGCAGCAGAGCTTCCATTCGGAGTTTCAATATTTGAAAAAATTACTGTCGCGCCCCTAGAAGGGAATAAATTAAATGGGATATTTTTGACAGCAAAAATTGCTGAATAAATTAGCAGGGCAATAAATAGTGGAACAATTAAATAACGCCATCTTAAGACATGATGCATCATCCTGTTATAAAGGTTTTCAAAAGGGATAAACCAAGTCTTCTGCTTTTCCACTTTTTGAGTTGCAAGGTGAGCTGGGAGAGCAAAGGTAATTTCTAAAAAAGAAATTCCTAAAGCAAATATTACAACTACAGGAAGAACGTAAATAAACTTTCCTAAAGTCCCAGACATTAAAAAGAATGATGACATCACAAGCATGGTCGATATTATGGTCGTTATTACAGGCATAATAACTCGCTTTAAGCCTGTGACAACATTTTTATAGATGTCTCCACCCTTTGCCTTATAGTGATGAATACTTTCAGCAATAACAATGCTATCATCCACCACGATACCCAACACAATGATAAAACCTGAAAGAGATATTAAGTTTATTGTATTACCTGTTAGCCCCATAAAAGCCACCGTTCCTAATAAGGTTACAGGAATACTGACAGCAACCCAAAAGGCAGTTTTTATGGAAAGAAAAACGCCTAAAACTACGAGAACTAGAGCAAGGCCAATATAGCCATTTTTTAAGATTATATCTATCCTGTTTTCAACAGCTAGTGAAGAGTCATCCGTAAAAAAAATGTTAATCTCATCTGGGTAGTACTCTTGCAGCTCAGATACGCGCTCTTTAACTCTTTTTGCAGTTCTAATAATATCTGCTTGACTAGTTTTTTTGATCTCAAGAATAAAGCCTTTAGTACCATTTACTCGAGTTATAGATGTTTCCTCTTCTTCACCTCTAAAGACTTCGGCAATATCAATAAGCCTTATAACTGGTCCATCAAAGCTAGATTTAATAACAACATCTTTAATGTCATCAACACTTTCAAATTCAGACAATATAACAATATTTTTCTCTAAGTCTTGTTGATTATTATCTCCAACCGTAAAACGAGCATTTCTAGAAGAAATTGCAGAAATAACCTCATTAATTGACATGTTGTACTTATTAAGCATGTCTGGATTGACTTTTATTTGAATTTCACTATCTAGGTAACCACTTTTATCTATCGCAGAAACACCTTTGACTTTCAGAAGAGCTGACTCTAGACCATCAGTAATTTCCCTTGACTGCTCATAATCTATCAAAGAGCCATCAATATTGATGGTAATGATTGGGAATTCAGAAACATTAAAATCAACTACTTGAGGTAAATTTGTAACCTCTTCAGGCAAACTTTTAACCTGATTTACAGCATTTCGAACATCATTTTTTACTGTCTGAACATCCTTAAGATCCGCCTCAAGAGTAACAATAATAGATGAAAGTCCTTCACGAGAGGTAGAGGATATTTCCTTAATTCCACCAACGCTTGATAATTCTTTTTCAATTACGTTTGTAACCGCCTTTTCAACATCTTCAGGAGATGCCCCAGGATAAGCAGTTGTAACACTAAGAATTTCAAAATCAACTGCAGGAAACTGATCTCTTTGCATTCCAACAACCGCAAGAGTTCCTATTGCAATAAAGGCAAGAGAGAAAACTAAGGCAAACTTTTTTTGCCTAACTAAGAAATTTAAAAAAGAATCCATGCGTGAATTTTAATAAAGCTCAAATCGGATGATTATATAGACGAAGCATGAAGAAACAGTGAAGAGTTTATGAACTCTTAGCCCTTTTCCTTAGATTTTCAGTAAGCAATCTTTTTCGAATTCTAATGTTATGAGGAGTCACTTCTACTAACTCATCGTCATCAATAAACTCCAAAGCTTGCTCTAAATCCAAAGTAATCTTTGGAGTTAATGCAACTGCCTCATCCGTACCAGATGCCCTAACATTTGTTAGCTGCTTTCCTTTCATAACATTAATTACAAGATCTTTATTCCTTGTATTGATCCCTACAACCATACCCTCATAAATGTCCTCTCCATGACCAACAAAAAACTTACCACTCTTCTGTAAGTTAAATATTGCATAAGCAACAGACTTACCTTGGTTCATAGAAATTAAAGAGCCATTCATTCTTTGACCAATCTTTCCATCTTTTTGAGGTCTATAAGAGTCAAATGTTGAGTACATAAGCCCGGTTCCAGTCGTTGCCGTTAAAAACTCAGTTCTAAATCCAATTAAGCCTCTAGCTGGAATTATAAAATCAAGCTTTACGCGCCCCTTTCCATCTGGAGTCATATTTGATAGCTCTGCCTTTCTTTCTCCTAATTTTTCCATCACTGAGCCTTGATGAACAGATTCAACATCCACCGTTAAATCTTCAAAAGGCTCACAAGTAACGCCATCAATTTCTTTAAGAATAACTTGAGGTCTTCCAACGGATAATTCAAAACCCTCTCTTCGCATCGTTTCTATCAAAATTGAAAGGTGAAGCTCACCCCTTCCTGAAACAACAAACTCTGAAGAATCTTTAGTATTTTCAACTCTTAAAGCTACATTATAAATAAGCTCTTTATCAAGTCTTTCTCTTATATTTCTAGATGTTATGTATTTTCCATCTAACCCTGCAAATGGAGAATCATTTACTCTAAATGCCATACTAACTGTAGGTTCATCAACACTTAAAGGAGGCAGCGCCTCAACTTTAGTGGGATCACAAATCGTATCTGAAATTGATATATTTTCAATTCCAACAACTCCGACAATGTCCCCTGCATTGGCTGAACTTACATCATGCCTCTCCAGACCATTAAATCCTAATAGCTGAACAATTTTAACGTTGCGCTTAGTTCCGTCAGGAGAAATTAAGACATTCTGCATATTTTTCTTAGCAATACCTCTTTCAATTCTCCCAATACCAATGGCGCCTACAAATGAAGAGTAATCTAATGAAGTTATTTGCATTTGAAATGGACCGTCAATATCAACCTTAGGAGCTGGTGCTTTTTCAACGATTAATTCAAACATTGGAGTCATATCTCCCTCTCTAGCGCTATCATCGTTAGATGCATAGCCGCCAAGTGCTGATGCATATATAACTGGAAAATCTAATTGCTCTTCTGTAGCCCCTAGCTGATCAAAAAGCTCGAATACTTGATCAATTACCCAGTCAGGCCTTGAGCTATCACGGTCAATCTTATTAATCACTACAATTGGATTAAGGCCCTGCTCAAAAGCTTTTTTTGTTACAAAGCGCGTTTGAGGCATCGGACCATCACTAGCATCTACTAAAAGCAATACACTGTCGACCATCGAGAGAACTCTTTCAACTTCACCACCAAAGTCAGCGTGACCTGGTGTATCAACAATATTAATTCTGTAATCACCCCATTTAATAGCAGTATTTTTTGAGCTGATTGTAATTCCCCTTTCTTTTTCAAGGTCATTAGAATCCATCATTCTGTCAGTCGCTTTAAAACGATCATCAAAAGTTTGCGATTGAGAAAGTAATTTATCTACTAGCGTAGTCTTTCCGTGGTCTACGTGAGCGATAATTGCAATATTTCTTAAATTGTTTGCCATTTGATAATGTACTCATAAAAAATTGATGACGTATTATCCCGTAAAAACTTAACAAAGCCCACGCTAAATCAAAAATCAATTTAATATTGCTGGATACCCTTCTCTTATAAAATACATTTAATATTCTATTTATTTATAAAAGCTGTGGCCAAAAAAGGAAGCTCTCGTCGTTGGATGCAAGAACATTTAAGCGATGAATACGTAAAAAAAGCTCAAAAAGAAGGCTATCGATGCAGAGCAGTCTATAAGCTGCTTGAAATTATTGAAAAAGGTCAGCTTATTAAAAATGGTGACAAAGTTTTAGATCTAGGTGCTGCTCCTGGAGGATGGTCACAAGTTGCAGTAAAGTTCGTAGGTAAAACTGGACAAGTAATCGCGAGTGATATTTTGTCAATTGAGGAAATAATTGGAGTTAATTTTCTTCAAGGAGATTTTACTGAGCAGTCAGTATATGATGATTTAATAGCTATGACTGAGGGAAATAAAGTGGACTCTGTTTTATCTGATATGGCGCCAAATATGAGTGGTCAGCTATCTGTTGACCAGCCTAAATCAATGTATTTAGCTGAATTAGCTCTAGATATGGCTGTTAAAACCTTAGCGAAAAATGGATGCTTTATTGTTAAAGTCTTCCAGGGCGATGGGTTTGATGGTTATGTTAAAAATGCAAGAAATGTTTTTAAAAAAGTTTCGGTCATCAAACCAAAAGCATCTCGTCCTAGATCTAAAGAAGTTTATTTATTAGCAAGTCAGTTAAAATAAATCCTTATGCAAAAATTCAGTGAAATTCAGGCTCTCATGAAGAGCGACCTTGAGGCAATGGATGAAATTCTGGTTAATCGACTGGATTCAAATGTTGATCTTATTAATCAAATGAGTCAGCACATTATCAACTCTGGTGGAAAGCGTATTAGGCCGCTTCTGCTATTGATGTGCGCGAGAGCTACAAACTATAAAGGTGATTACCATCACTCGATGGCAGTAGTAATTGAGCTCATTCACACTGCAACGCTTCTTCATGATGATGTTGTGGATCATTCAGCCACTCGTCGAGGCCAAGAAACTGCAAATGAATTATGGGGTAATGCCCCAAGCGTTCTTGTTGGTGACTTCCTATATTCGAGAGCATTTGAAATTATGGTTGAGCCAAACTCGATGCAAATAATGAAAATACTTTCAAAAGCAACCAACCAAATTTCAGAGGGAGAAGTTCTTCAATTATTAAATATTAAAAATGCTAAAGTTTCTGAGTCAGAATACTTTGAAGTAATTGAAAGAAAAACAGCATGCCTTTTCAAGGCTGCCTGCCAGATAGCTGGAATCTTATCTGAATCCAATCAAAACACAATTGGTGCGCTTGGTAGTTTTGGGATGCACTTAGGCAATGCTTTTCAGATTATAGATGACACTCTTGATTATGAATCAGACTCTTTAGTTATGGGTAAAGAAATAGGCGATGACTTATCTGAGGGAAAAGTTACTCTTCCCATGATTTATGCACTCGAAAATACGAAAGGAATTGAAAAAGAAATACTCTCTAGTGCAATAAAAAATGCAGATTCCTCAAACATAGATAATATTGTAGATATTCTAATTAGTGTCAACGCATTTGGATATAGCCGAAAAATTGCAAAAAATGAATCAACTAAAGCACTAAAGTCTCTTGGAGTTATTCCTAGCTCCAAGTATCGATCTGCACTAGAGCTATTATGTGAGCTTTCACTAGAAAGACTCTCTTAATAAACTTAATGCTTACAACAAAACTCAAACAGCAGATTCGATCTTCATTTGAAGACGCAAAAAAACAATTACCAAATTATAGTAATCGGTCATCTCAAAACAGAATGATTGCTGAGATTTCAAAAACATTGACTGGGGAGTATGCTGAATCAAACCCAATTATATGCGTTGAAGCTCCAACTGGTACTGGGAAAACTATGGCATACCTAGTAAGCTGCCTACCCATAGCAAAAGCTTCAAAGAAGAAACTAGTGATAGCATCTGCAAATGTTGCACTTCAAGAACAAATTCTAAATAAAGACATTGTTGAGGCAAAGAAATATTCTTCAGTTGATTTTGAATATGCCTTAGCTAAAGGAAGGTCACGATACGTTTGTATACGAAACTTAATTAATTTGACGGAAGATAATTCAAGCTCTCCCAGTCTTTTACAGGATGCCCTTCTTTGGGATGAAAAGCCGAGTAAAAATGACTTAGACGTTCTAAGTGAGATGACTGATAACTATTCTGCGACAAGGTGGAGCGGAGAAATTGACGACCTTGAGAGCCCACCTGAAAACAAATTATGGCAAAAAATTGCCTGCAATAGATTCACATGCAACTCTAAAAATTGTGAATTTTATAATGATTGTGCTTTTTTTAAAGCTAGAAAAAAAGCTTCGCAAGCTGACGTAATTATTGCAAATCATGATCTAGTCTTAGCGGATATTATCAATGGAAACAACGTTCTTCCTGAAGTTGAAGATTGTATTTTTGTTTTTGATGAGGCCCATCATTTATCTCAAAAAGCGCTCTCTCATTTTTCATTAGGTGGAAGCACTGAGTTCATGAAAACTTCTATTCGCCAGTATCAGAGCGCTATAGATCAAATTATAAAAATTACAAAAACTACACCTCCCGTCAGCTATATTGAAAAAACAGATGAAGCGATAGGCGAACTAATTGAAGTTATCTCAAATCTTGAGTACCAGGATGATATTCATCTATTTTCTATAACTGGAGTACCAAGTGAAATACTCAATCTAACCAAACAAATATTAATCTTCTTTAATTCTGCATATAAAGATTTTTCGGAGCTTAAAGAAAATTGGGAAGAGCATTATAAAAGCAATAATATTGATCAAACTATAACAGATAACCTAAACAATATAATTGGTCAAAACAACCAAAATCTGTCTTCAATTTTGTCGCTTTTAAATACATTTAATCAGAGTCAAAATCAAGATCAAACCCCTACTAGTAATTGGATAAGTCAATCAAAGCTTGCCAATAAAAAAAATAATTACCAACTAAACACCGCAAAAATTGATGCTTCTAGCTTCTTAGACAAATTAATATGGTCTAAGGCAGCAGGTGTTGTATTTACATCAGCCACTTTGTCTGCCCTTGGGAGCTTTGATAGGTTAAATCAACAACTTGGGTTAAAGTCACCAGAGAATCAATATCTTCGCCTAGCGTCGCCCTTTAATCATGAGTCAGTTGATTTTATAATTGCTAAAATTAAAGCAAGTCCAACTCAGTCTTTTGATCATACTGAAGAAATTGCATTTGAACTAAAAAAACGTATAGATACAACTTCAGCTACGTTGGTGCTTTTTGCATCAAATAATCAAATGCAAAGTGTAGCGGACTTAATAGAAAAATCATTAGACTGTGATCTATTTATTCAAGGCGAATACAGCAAAAAAAATATACTTGAAAGACATATTGAGAATAGAAAAAATGGCAAAGGTAGTGTAATCTTTGGTCTTGATAGCTTTGCTGAAGGCGTTGACCTTAAAGGTGATAATTTGAACCACGTGATCATTGCTAAGTTAAGGTTTAGTGTCCCAACCTCACCAATTGAAAAAACAACTCAGTCATATCTTGAGTCTTTAAATCGAAATTCCTTTATGGAAATTTCTCTACCAGATGCCTCTTTAAGATTAATTCAGGCCTGTGGAAGACTAATAAGAACAGAAACAGATACCGGCAAAATCACTATTTTTGATAATAGACTAGTAACAAAGTTTTACGGAAAGCACCTTATTAAAGCACTTCCAAACTTTAATATTGTTGTTGAATAATTATTATTTTTCTTAAAACCTTAAATCATTTTTAATTTCATCCAAAATAATCTTTCCCATTATATTTTCAAAGATACCAAGTTCTCCCTTCGAATCAAAATTTAGACGATTCTTATTAATTATTTGATTTCAGTTAAAAAAAGGGGGATTTAACTTAAAATAGACTTTTAAATACCTAAAAAATTAAGTTAAAAATGCACGCTAAGAATCGCACTAAAGAAAGTCAAAAAGCCACAATTATAGGGGCAATTATTGACTTTCTACTTTCTGTTATTAAAATTTCTCTAGGTGTCATTGGTCAATCAGGAGCTTTGATTGCTGATGGCATTCACTCTTTCTCAGATTTAATAACAGATTGGGTAACCTGGTATGCCGCAAAACTTTCTGGCGACGCTCCAGATGCTGATCATCCATATGGACATGAAAGATTTGAAACTGTTGCAACTTTAGGATTAAGTATCTTTTTAGCAATTGTTGGTACTATTATTATTTTTGATGGAATTGGTCGCTTTAGTGATGCTAGTGCTCTAAAACATGAAAGCTGGCTTATTGCCGCCGCTGCGTTATCAATTCTTAGCAAGGAGGCATTGTATTGGTATACAGTTAAAGTGGCTAAAACCATTAAGTCTGACCTACTGAAAGCGAATGCATGGCACCATAGGACTGATGCCTTATCCTCAATAGTTGTTGTCATTGGCATTGTAGGCGCGGCTAATGGATATTTTTTCTTGGATAGTGTTGCAGCAATAATTGTTGGTGTAATGATTATTTATATTGGCTGGCAACTCGGATTTGAAGCAACCAAAGAATTAGTAGATACTTCAATTGAACCAGAAGACATAAAAAACCTCCATAAAGCACTAGCTGAAATTAAAGGAGTGAATAGTGTTCACACCCTAAGAACGCGAAAAGTTGGACACAAAAAATCTGCTGATGTTCATGTCCAGGTTGACCCATTTTTATCTGTTAGCGAAGGCCATATAATAAGTGTAAGTGTTGAACGGGTTGCAAAGGAGTGCATAGAAGAACTTGATGATGTCACTGTTCATATTGATCCTGAGAATGATGAAGAAAAAGAAGATACACCCTATAAAAATCTTCCTGAGAGAGCGCAAGCATTAAAAATAATTAGTCAATCACTAAAGCTTGAGAGCTGTTCTTATGAAATTAATAGAACTCAGCTGCACTATTTAGAAGGTGAAATACTAGTGGACTTTTACCTTTCAGTTAATTATTTGGATAATAATGAAGTTAGTAAAATTAATTTTGAGCTCAGCGATATTATAAAAAAACTTCCAGGATTTGGCGAGGTCAAGGTTTACTTTAGTTAGTTTTTTACAGCGCATGATAAGCATGACAAATTGCTCCAGCCAACGCATCTCCAGCGTCTTCTTGTGGGGCCTTATTTAACTTTAAGAGTTGCTGCACCATAAAAGAAACTTGATCTTTCGATGCGTGACCTCTTCCAACCACCGCCTTTTTAATTTGATTAGCTGTGTAATCTACAATTGGAATACCTTGACCTCCAGCTGCTGAAATAATAGCACCACGTGCATGCCCAAGTTTGATTGCAGCGTCAGGATTTGGTCTATCAGGCCTCATAAAAACTCTTTCAACAACGACTATGTCAATTTTATGCTTGGCGATAACTTCCTTAACACCTTCATATATCGTAATAATTCGCTCATTTAAATCACCCTGAGTCCTTATACATCCACTATTAAGATAAGTAAACTTTAGTTTATTTGCCTCTATTAAGCCAAAACCAGTAATTCTAGAGCCTGGGTCTATACCGAGTATTTTCATTGGGGTATTCTATCAGCTATGTAAAAACTAGCCAGTATTTTAGTAAAAAAGTTATAATGCTTTTTAAAAATTTTAAAAGGAAGATTTATGTCAGTAATTGAACTTACAAAAGCTAATTTAGATGAGACTATTAGCAACAACGAAATTGTTATCATTGATTTCTGGGCTCCCTGGTGTGGCCCATGCATTCAGTTTGCTCCAACCTTTAAAGAAATCTCTGAGAAAGTTGATGAGGTAACTTTTGCTAAAGTAAATACTGAAGATGAGCAAGAGCTTGGCGCTCAATTTCAAATTAGATCAATTCCAACTCTAATGATTTTTCGAGATGGTATTGGGATTTTTTCACAGCCAGGCTCAATGTCCGGAAAAGATTTAGAAGACTTATTGGAAAAGGCTAAATCAATTGATATGGACGAAGTTAGAAAAGAGCTTAAAGATAAAAAGTAAATCTAGCCCAAAAAATCTGAATATTTCTGTTCGCTATAGCCTACCATTATTTTGCCGCCTTTAATCAAGACCGGCCTCTTAATTAGAGTTGGATATTTAGAAACTAGCTCGTAATTAACATTTTCTTTTTCAGTGTCAGCTAATGTTCGATAGGTTGTTGAGCGCTTATTAATAAAAACCTCGAGCCCAACCTCTTTAATCATATTTTGAAATTCATTTTTTGAAATTGGATCTACCCTAAAGTCTATGAATTCATAAGCTATATCATTACTTGACAAATACTTTAGTGCTTTTTTAACGGTATCACAGTTCTTGATACCATAAACTTTGATAATACTACTCATAATGAATGTTATGAAATATGTTAAATACAGCTGAAAGTATAAATTATTTAAGTTTCCAAAAGAAACGTTACTGGCCCATCATTTACTAATGAAACTTTCATGTTCGCTCCAAAAATACCACTTTCAGTAATTGTGGTCATAGATTTAGTTTTTTCTAGGAAATAATTGTAAAGATTTTCTGCTTCAATTGGAGGCATTGCTGTTGAAAAACCTGCTCTTGTTCCGCTCTTAGTATCTGCAGCAAGTGTAAATTGAGATACGATTAAAAGATCTCCATTTATGTCACGAATACTTAAATTCATCTTGTCATTCGAGTCTGAAAAAACTCGATATGAAAGTATTTTATTGATCATCTTATCAGCGCATATCGTGTCATCTTGCTTCTCAATACCAATAAAAACCAATAGTCCTTTATTAATTTGACCAACAACTTTTCCTTCAACTTCGACCTTTGACGAACTTACTCTCTGAAGTAAAGCTTTCATTTAGCTATGATGAGAGATGAGAAATGTCTGCAACAGATAAAAACAACGCTCTGACTCTACTAATGAGAGCAAGGCGAGCCTCACGAACCTCTAGATCTTCAGTATTAACCATAACGTTATCAAAGAATGCATCGATAACCCCTTTTAAATCTAACAACGAGCGCATTATTGTCTTGTAATCTTGTTTATCTAATAATTGCTTAGATAGTAACTCTGTCGCTTTATAAAGATTTTTTTCCGAATCTTCAACTAGCATTTTAGAAACAAGCTCACTATGATTTTCGGTTGAATCTTTGAGGATGTTAGCAATTCTTTTATTTGATTCAATCAAGCTCTTCGAGTCAGCACTTTGGATAAACTCATTTAGCGCATCAACTCTCAGATGAAAATCAAACGGTGAGTTTGGCTTAACTGCTAAAACAGCTTCATATACGCTGCTATCGATATTAGCATCTTTATAGTAGGCTTTTAGGCGCTCCATCATAAATTTGTAGATTGAATCAGAGGCGCCTCTGTCAACTCCCTCTAAGTGTAAATCTAGAGAGATTTTAATTAAAGACTCAAGGTTTAATTCTATTTTGGCCTCAAGCAGTATGCGAAGCAATCCAAGAGCAAGCCTTCTAAGTGCATAGGGATCTTTAGAGCCTGTTGGGGCCTGTCCAATCCCATAGATACCAGTAATAGTATCTAGCTTGTCCGCAATTGCAACTACAAGGCCTTCATTTGTTGAAGGTAATCTATCACCTGAAAACCTAGGCTGATAGTGCTCCCTAATAGCTATAGAGACAGCCTTTGACTCTCCATCATTAAGAGCATAATAACCGCCCATAACCCCTTGTAAATCCGCAAATTCACCAACCATTTCACTCAACAGATCAGATTTGCATAAAAGGCCTGCTCGAGAAGACTCTTTAGGGTCAAAACCAACCAGTTCAGCAATATAAGAGCTTAGGTGCTCAATTCGTTTCACTTTTTGTGCCATGGAGCCAAGAGATTTCATAAATAAAACGTTATCCAGGCCATTTATTCTCTGATCAAGCCTAACAGCCTTATCTTGATTCCAAAAAAACTCAGAATCCGACAGTCTAGGATGAATAACCCTTTCATTACCTTCGATAACAACCTTTAAATTACTCGATTCAATGTTTGCAACAGAGATAAATAATGGCAATAAACTTCCCTTACTATCTAGTAAATGAAAGTATTTTTGATGTGACTTCATTGCAGATATTAGAGCCTCGTGAGGAACAGATAAAAATTTCTCATCAAACTTTCCAGCAAAAGCTCTAGGGTACTCAACTAGGGCACAAACTTCATCCAACAAAGATTCGTCTATAACTACTTCAGCATTATTTTCCTTTGCTACTGATAAAACCTGCTGGCGGATAACCTCTTTACGCTTCTTAAAATCAACAATGATTTGAGCGCTTTCTGACATAACCAACTCATATTCGTTCGCGTGTGAAAGCTCTATAGTAAGATTTTTTTGAAATCTTAAACCTCTAGTGATTCTTCCACTTTCAAGGCCCATTATTTTTGCTGGCACGATCTCTTTATCAAGCATCATAACTAGCCAGTGAACAGGCCTCACAAAAGAGTAATCTGAGTTACCCCATTTCATTGCCCTTGTAATTGGAATATTTTTAATCGAACTTTCTATGATATTTGGCAATAGACTACTGATATTTTGACCAGCCTCTCCTTTTGAATAAAAGTAATACTCTTTACCACCTAATTGCTTTTTCTCAAGCTGAGTTACATCAACTCCACAAGATTTAGCAAAACCTTTGATCGCCATTTCTGGTGATTCTGCTGATGGTCCTTTTTTTTCAATAATTTGGTCTTTTTGTTTGCTTTGTAATTCTGCAATAGATACTGCTAAGCGCCTTGGAGTAGAAAAAGCACTAACAATAGCTGAAGAAATATTGACTTTTTTAAGCTCATCAATAATGTTATTCTTAAGAGACTCTGAAAGTTTTGATAAAAGCTTTGGAGGAAGCTCTTCAGTCCCTAATTCTAATAAAAAATCATGCGTTTTCATGCTAAATATTTTAACTTAATGAATTAGTTTAGTTTTTTTTATTGATATCAAATTAATTAAAGACAATTAATTCACACCAAATTCAAATAGGATTTCCCTGTCGAAAACAGCTTGATCAGGCGCCGATGGAAGTGGAGATGCTTTATAAACCGCCCTCTCAATTGAGTTCTTAAAAGCTCGAGCTTTTTCGCTATCATCTAAATTACAATTTTGAATATTAACAGCCTGTACTTCACCTTTTGCATCTTGCTGAACATAAACACTACAACTCCAGTCATCTTCAGCTCCTTGGTAGCGCCAAAAAGTCCTAATTCTCGCCGCTATATTAGCTATATAGGCAGACTTCAGTGTATTAAGCTGATCCTCAATGATTAGATTTCTTGCCTCAACTTGCTCAGCTTGTATGTCTTGTGACAGCATTCGGTTGTATGTGATTTTTTCTTCAGCAGCTCTAAGCTCTGCAATTTCTAACTCCAATTGATCTCTATCCTGCTGATCCTTTTCTAATTGCTTAGTAGCCTCTGCAACAAGGGACTCAGCCTCTTTCGTTTTAGCTTCGATAGCATCCCTCTTAACCTCTGCCTCTTTAGTTTTAATTTCTACTGCAATACGTTTAGATTCAGCCTCTTTCAACTTAAGTTCTTCAGCTATTCGTTTTGCTTCAGCCTCTTCAAACTCTTTAGCCGCTTCTTTTGCTTTAAGCTCTTCAGTTATTCGCTTTTCCTCTGCCTCTTTTACTACTGCTGTTGCCACTTTTGCTAATATTTCTGCTTCTTGAGTTTTAACCTCTTCTGCTTTTCGTTTTATTTCTGCAAGTTTTGTTTTGACTTCCTCTTCTTTTCGCGTTGCTTCTGCAATTTCAATCTTTTTAGCCGCTTCTTTAACAAGTAGCTCAGCCTCTTTGGTTTTAGCTTCTTCAGCCATGCGCTTCACTTCAGCTTTTTTTGCCTTAGCTTCTTCAATTTTAGTCTTTGTCTCAGCGTCAGCAATTATTTCATTAGCTTTGCTCGCTAAGATTTCAGCCTCTTTAGTTTTGGCTTCTTCTGACTTACGCTGAATCTCTGCCATGATCTTTTTAGCTTTTGCCTTTAACGCCTCTTGTTCCGCTACTTTTTGATCTTGTTTAGCAGTTTCTGATCGTTTTTCTTCATTTTTAAGTTTTTGCTGCTTTTGCTTTTCTTCATCTTTAAGTTTTTGTTGCTTTTGTTTTTCTTCGTCCTTAATTCGCACTACCGCAGCTTCAATAATCTCATAATCGAGCATCACAGTTTCAATTACTGGTTCATCTGTTAATGAATTTTGTTGGATAGTTTTAGCCTCCCAATCAGAAGAATTTGTATAAAACAAACCAAATAACACTGATAGATGTAATATTACTGCCACCCAAAATGCAATTGGATGCTTTTTTGAAATCTTAATCATTGGCAGCATCATTGAGTAGATGGAGTCGAGACTAAAGTTGATGAATTTTTTTAATAATTTATATAATAAATGCCATGCCTTGAAAACTATGGCTTTGAATTTTGACCCATTCAAATCTCTTGCTTCACCTTCATTTGGCTTTGTATTATTCTTTTCTATAGAAGAAGCATCTGTTTTTTTAGAAAACAAAATCCTAAAAAACTGCATAATTTTTTTAACCAATTTATTCATTAAAAGTTAATTAATTAGGGTCTTCAGAGGAAAAACTAACCTTGTCTATGCCGTTTGATTTTAATACCGACATTAGCTTAAAAAGAGTTCCATATTCAGCCCTCTTATCGCCTTGCAAAATTATAGCTATTTCTGGCCAAATCTGTTGTTTTGCATATACTTCGTTGACAATAAAATTAAGATCAACTGCTTGAGTCTCATCGACTTCCTTAGTTCCCTCATCAAATATTGAATTAAGATAGTAATTATTGTTCCTATCAACAGTAATCACGATTGGCTGTCTGCCATCAGAAAAATCAAGAGCGGTTGCTGGACCTTGCGGTAAGTCAACCTCCATGCCTTGCTGAATAATAGGAGTGGTCATCATGAAAATGACTAAGAGGACTAGCATTACATCAATATAAGGAACTATATTGATGTCTGCATGTATGTCTGGCCTTGAACGCCTTGGTAATTCAATCATTTTTGTCTTTGCAAAATTACAAATATTTCTTCAACAAAAGCGGTGTATTTGTTCCCTATCTCTTCAACATGCGAAACTAATCGGTTATAGGCAATTGTAGCTGGAATAGCAGCAAAAAGTCCAAAGGCAGTCGCAATAAGTGCTTCTGCAATTCCTGGAGCAACAACTGCAATTGTTGCTTGTTTAACTGATGCGAGGCCAATAAAAGAGTGCATGATTCCCCAGACCGTTCCAAAAAGACCAATATAAGGGCTTGATGATGCAATCATTGCAAGGATAGAAAGGCTAGAGTCAAGTCGATCAATTTCATTACTTGCAGAGGTGTTCATTGACCTGTAAGCTCTTTCTGAGTTCATGATGCGTAACTGGCTAGACGTGGACTTACTGTGAGTAAACTCTTTGTAACCAGAGCCAAAAATATCTTCCATTGCAGTATAGTCAGAAGCTAAGGGTGGTAAATTTTTATATAAAACAGATAGCTCACTTTCTTTTTCAAATTCTTGATGAAAGTTTTCAACATCTTTAGACGCATCCATCAAAATCTTTTTCTTAGACATAATTACAGTCCAAGAGTAAATTGACATTAAGACCAATATAATCATTACTAGTTGGACAACGAGGCCAGCGCTAAATATTAGACCAACAATTGACAAGCTATTTTCTTCCATTTAGTTTCTCCAAGATTTCTTGCGGAAAAGCGCAAGGTTTTAAATTATTTTTTAATACAGAAACTACCTTTACTTCCGCGTTAAATAATACCGTATTTTTCTCTATATTCGTTATTTTCTGAGTAAAAATTAAGCTCGCATGCTTAACTAATTCAATGCTAGTTTGCACCTCAATAGTGTCATCCAGAAAAGCAGGCAATAGATAATCTGCCTTTACAGATTTAACAACAAAGACCAGCCCACTCTCATTGGCAATAGTAACCAGCTCAAAACCAAGCTCACGTAGATGTTCAGTCCTTCCTCTTTCAATATATTTTAAATAATTGGCATAATAAACAACCCCACCAGCATCTGTATCTTCATAGTAGACTCTGACAGTTAAACTACTCATTTACCATACAAGTCTTGGGTATGACTGAGACGAACCTCTCCTAAATGAGAAAAAGCAAGATCAGTAGCTATTCTTCCACGTGGCGTCCTCATTATAAAGCCCTGCTGAAGAAGATAGGGCTCTATCATATCCTCTAAAGTTGAACGCTCTTCACCTAGCGCAGTAGCTAATGTATCAAGACCAACAGGTCCTGCAGAGAACTTAGTAATAATTAAACTCAGATAATCTCTATCAAGCTGCTCAAGTCCGGCCTCATCAACCTTTAAGGTCTCAAGAGCCTCTTTTGCAATTTGTATATTAATTACACCATTTGTTTTTACGTCTGCAAAATCACGAACTCTTCTCAAAAGACGATTAGCAATTCTCGGAGTCCCTCTAGAGCGCTTAGCAATTTCTAATGAACCTTGACTTTCGATTTCGATATTCAAAATTGATGCCGATCTTTCTACTATCTCTTGCAGCTCTTCAACATTATAAAAAGTCAAGCGATGAACTATTCCAAATCTATCTCTGAGTGGTGAGGTAAGCATTCCTGCTCTAGTAGTTGCTCCAATCAAAGTAAATGGAGGCAATTCAAGTTGAACTGAATGAGCAGCAACGCCCTCTCCCACTAAAATATCAAGTTTAAAATCTTCTAGCGCAGGGTAAAGAATTTCTTCCACAACTGGGTTAAGCCTATGAATTTCGTCTATAAAGAGAATGTCAAACGGCTCAAGTTTTGTAAGTATTGCAGCTAAATCTCCAGAACGCTCTAGGACCGGGCCAGACGTTTGCTTAATCCCAGCACCCATTTGGTTGGCAATGACATTAGCAAGAGTCGTCTTGCCTAAGCCAGGGGGGCCATAAATCAAACAATGATCAAGAACATCTGAACGTGACTTTGCTGCCTGAATAAACAAAGACATTTGTGATTTGACGTCTTCTTGTCCAATATAATCTGCAAATGAACTTGGCCTAACTGAGGTAACTTTTAGATCCTCATTATTTTGACTTTCTCCGCCAACTAGACTGTCCTCTTCAATCATATTTATTAATTTTATTTTTAATTTATGGTCTTTATTTTAGACCAATAGGTAGTTCGATTTATTAATTATATAAAACTATCGGTATATCTTAAAAGGTTTATCTTTTGATGAAATTGAATAGACAATGTATAATTAATCGATTAAATTATTTTCGTTTTTTTTAAATGTCAAATATTGCAATCCTGAGTGTAAACCATCAAATAGCCCCAGTCGCAATTAGGGAAAAAGTAGCCTTTGCTCAAAGTGAGCTTGAGCCTGCTATTTCATCACTACTGTCACTTAAAGAAATTAAAGGCTGCGTTATCTTTTCTACCTGCAACAGGTCAGAAATTTATGTATCACATGACTCAAAGAATATACGTGATGTTTTGATAAAATTTTTAGCATCAAGTCACGGCATTGATTATCTTTCATTAAATGAATATGCTTCTTATTATGAGACAAATGAAGCCGTTCAACATATTTGCAATGTTGCCTGTGGACTAGAATCTTTAGTTCTGGGAGAGCCTCAAATTTTTGGGCAACTTAAAGATGCGTATCAGCTTTCAAAAAGTGAGGGTGCTTTAGATAAAATTTTAGAGAAACTTTTCCAACACGTCTTTAAAACTGCAAAGAAAGTTCGTACAGATACTAACATTGGCTCTTCACCAATCTCAGTTGCCTATTGCGCGGTCAAGCTAAGTGAAAAAATATTTACAAATCTATCAAACCAAACAGTCTTACTTATAGGTGCGGGAGAAATGATTGAGCTTAGTGCGCAGCATCTTAGTAAGAGGGGCGTAAAGAAGATGATTTTTGCAAATAGGACTATAGAAAACGCGCAACCTATTGCTATCAAGTATGAGGCAGAGGCAATTTCATTAAAAAGCCTGTCTGAAAACCTTCATAGGGCAGATATAGTTATTTCCTCAACTGCAGCGCCTATTCCAATTATTGGAAAAGGCTTGATTGAAACGGTTTTACACCAGAGAAAGCATAAGCCTATGCTGCTTATTGATTTAGCTATACCTAGAGATATTGAACCAGAAGCTAATCAGTTAAAAGATGTATTTCTTTACAGTGTGGATGATTTACAGCAAATTGCCAATAGCAATCTAGAGGAAAGACTGAAAGAAAAAGTTCTTGCAAAGGAAATAATTAACGAGAAAAGTGTTGATTTTATTGAATGGGCTAACAATATTCCCAATGAAGAGCTAATAAAAAATCATAGAAGGCAAGCAAATTTGCTGAAGGATGAACTTTTACAAGTTGCATTAAGAAAACTTAAGTTGGGCTCCAATCCAGATCTAGTAGTTGAGGAGTTAGCAGATAAACTGACTAATAAATTACTCCATAAAACTTTAGAAAATTTAAAAAATCCTAGCAGCTTTAATACCAACTCCCATGAAGTAGTCGAAAAAGACACAACAAAACCTTCTAAGATCGACAACTAATGAACCAATCAATCCTTACTAAATTAGAGCAATTGTCCATGCGCCTTGAAGAAATCAATGCGATGCTCTCAGATCAGTCTATTGCCACTGATCAAAATAAATTTAGAGAGCTTTCTATAGAGCACTCTCAGTTAAGCCCCATAAATGATAAGTATATTGAATATTTATCTGTCATTGGTGACATTGACGCTGCTGAAATACTTCTTAAAGAAGATGATCAAGATATTAAAGAAATGGCCGAAGAAGAAATTGCTTCCGGTCGAAAGATTCTAGAGCAACTTGAATTAGATCTTAAGAAATCTCTTTTACCAAAAGACCCTAATGATTCACGTAATATAATTATTGAAATTCGAGCAGGAACCGGTGGTGATGAAGCGAGTATTTTTTCAGGTGATCTTTATAGAATGTATACCCGATATGTAGAAAAATCCAAATGGCAGCTTGAAATTTTGAGCTCTAATTTAGGAGAACATGGTGGGTTTAAAGAAATTATAGCTCGAATAAGTGGAACTAATGTCTACTCAAAACTTAAATTTGAATCTGGAGCTCATCGTGTACAAAGGGTTCCTGAAACAGAGTCACAAGGCAGAGTTCACACTTCTGCGTGCACCGTTGCCGTTATGCCAGAAGTTTCTAGCATTGAAGAAGTTAATATCAATATGAATGATGTTAGGGTAGATACCTTTAGAGCTTCTGGAGCTGGGGGCCAGCATGTCAACAAAACTGATTCAGCTGTTCGTGTAACTCATATTCCTACTGGAACAGTTGTAGAATGCCAAGACGGTCGATCTCAACACAAAAATAAGGCCCAAGCTTTATCAGTTTTAGCATCCAGAATTTTAGATGCGCAACAACAAGAGCAACAAAAGGAGCAGGCCTCTCAAAGAAAAGAGCTGGTTGGAAGTGGCGATCGCTCTCAAAGGATTAGAACTTATAATTATCCTCAGGGAAGAGTTACTGATCATCGAATTAATTTAACGCTTTACAAATTAAGTGAAGTTATGGAAGGCGACTTAGAGGCAATTATAGATCCACTAGTAATTGAGCAACAAACTAACCAATTGACGGCGCTTAACGAATCCCTTTAACTACTTTTACTCGGTAGAAACTGAACAATTAAAAAGAAAAGTCCTAAAGTAATAACTATTGCTGGGCCAGTAGCCAGATCAAATGCTATCGACGAGTAAAGGCCTAATAAAACAGCACCAATTGATATTAGCATTGAGCTAAAGATCATTGATACAGGCGAGTCTGAAAAAACACGAGCCACAGCAGGTGGAATAATTAGCAAAGAGGTGATTAGCAAAACGCCTACAATTTGAACTGAAACAGATACAGCGAGCGCTATTAAAAACATAAAAAGAAGCTCATAAAAAGTTTTATTAATGCCTTCAGCTTTTGCTAACTCTTCATTAAGCGTCAGTAATAATAGTTTTTTCCAATTAATAAATAAAAGGAAAGCAACTATCACCATAACAGAAAATATCCAATAGATATCGTTAGAGGTTATAGATAATATATCTCCAAAAAGATAAGAAAAATAATCTGTATTTTGATCGCCAATAAACCCTAAAACAACTATTCCTAAGGAGAGTGAAATATGAGAGAAGATACCCAGCACCGCATCACTTGACCAGAACTCTTTTTGCTGCAAGAAAACAATTAAAGTTGCAAATAATCCACCAACAATAATCAATCCAAAATTAATCCCTAGTCCAGTTGCGAGACCAAGAGCCACCCCTAGAAGCGCACTATGTGAAATAGAATCAGAGAAATAAGAAAGTCGCTTCCAGATAACAAAACAGCCAAGAGAGCCTGCGATTACAGAGACGCCTATTGATGCCATTAAAGCCCTATAAATAAAATCATCCATAATTTATAAAGTCCTAAAAAACCTAATGACAGTCCTTACATAAGCCATACAGATAAAGTGAGTGGTCAGTTAACTCAAAGCCATGTTTTTTTGCAATTTGAAGCTGATGTTGCTCAATAACATCATCTTGGAACTCGATAATCTTATTACACTTAACGCAAACCAGATGGTCGTGATGCTCTAACCCGCATAACTCATAGACAGCTTGGTTATTTTCAAAATTTAATTTATGCACAATGCCTGACTCTTCAAATTGAGATAAAACGCGATAGATTGTTGCAACACCAACATCTTCATTCTGCTCAATAAGAACCCTATAAATATCTTCAGCACTTAAATGATGGTTTGGTGAATTCTCCAATACTTCTAGAATCTTTAGCCTTGGAAGGGTAACTTTAAGACCAGCACTTTTTAAATCTTCTGCATCCATTTAAAAATCCTTAAGGTAAAATCTTGTTTATATTTTATATGTTTTAACTAATGATGAAGAGATTAACTTTTATTCTAGTGGCCTGCCTTGTATTGACTGGGTGTACAAATTCTCTTCCTAAGGTGCCTGATCTTCCTAAACTACCAAAATTTTCAATGCCCGATCTACCAAACATGCCAAAGCTATCATTGCCTAATTGGGCTAAGCCTAAGTTGCCCTCAATTGATGGATATAAACCAACAATTATGCAGGGAGTAATTCTAGATATTAAAGAGGTTAATCAGCTTCAACTAGGCATGTCAAAAGAAGCTGTAATGAACCTTATTGGATCTCCAAGTATTATTGACCCTTTTCATCAATACCAATGGGACTATATTAATCACTCAACAATAGATGGTGAAATAGAAATTAGATATCGCTTAAGACTTATATTTACAGACAACCTCCTATCTGAAATTGACAAGAGTGGCTTAAAAGAAATTTCAAATATTAATTAGCAAAAAGTTTTTTTACAAAGTTATGCTCTGTGTAGATTTTTGCGCCTTTATTTGTCTTATCAACTAAAATGTAAGCATGTCGAAACTAACAGTCAATAACTTAAGCTGTCAAAGGGGCTACAATCTTCTCTTTGAAAACCTATCTTTCAATTTGAGTCCTGGTGAAGTCCTAAGAATTTCTGGTCCAAATGGATCCGGAAAAACTTCGTTACTAAAGATAATTTCCGGACTTAACTCCTCTGAATCAGGATCTATAACATACAATCAAAGTGAAGTTAGCAGTGAAAAATACCAACTAGAAACCCTATATCTTGGCCATTACGCCCCCCTAAGCTCAGAACTTAGCTGCATCGAAAATCTAGAGTATTTAACTAATCTAAGTACTGATATTGCATTCCCAAATCTTCATAAAGCTTTACAAGCAGTTGGTTTAACAAATTACGAAAATGAACTCGCTGGAAATCTCTCTGCAGGTCAAAAAAGAAGAGTCGCCTTATCGCTGCTTTTTATTAGTCAATCCAAAGTTTGGCTTCTTGATGAACCTTTCACTTCACTAGATTCAGATGGAATCAAGATTATTGAAAGTCAAATTGAAAAACATCGTTTAGAAGGTGGGGTTTGTATCTTAACAACTCATCAAGATTGCAATATTAAAAATCTTAAGGAGATTTCACTTTGAATATCTTCTTAAAAACATTAGCAAGAGATTTAAAAATGGCTTTTAGAAACCCATCTAGCTTTCTTAACCCTTTAATGTTTTTTGTTATTTCTATTTCACTATTTCCAATAGCTATAAGCCCAGATGCAGAAACATTATCAAATTTAGCGCCTGGAATTATTTGGGTTATCACAATGCTTTCTGTGCTTTTATCGCTCAACTCATTATTTCACTATGACTATGATAATGGCGTACTTGAGCAAGCAGTCACTTCGCACCAGTCCCTCTCTTTAATACTATTTGCTAAAACTACTGCGCATTGGATACTTACTGGCCTACCAATAATATTGCTTTCACCATTACTAGGGATGGCTTTATTTTTAGAACCTAATAGCATATATATTTTAATGTTAACACTGTGCCTGGCTACCCCTTGTTTAAGCCTCATTGGATCTATAGGCGCTTCATTGGTGGTGAGTATCAAAAACTCTGGAATGTTATTGTCTTTGTTAATACTACCTCTTTATATACCTATTTTAATTTTTGCAACGAGTGCAGTTTCTCAATCACAGTTCGGCCTTCCAATAAATGGTCAATTCTATTTTTTAGGATTCATTCTAATCGTTAGCCTAATGACTGCTTCATTTGTTAGCGCATTAGCTCTAAAAATTAGCATGGAATAGGCTTTACATTTATTTATAAAAGATTATAATCTAATTACGCTGATTTGTTCCGATTGCTAGCGTTGTCACTAATGTGACTAAAATAAGCTAAAGCTGGTGTTTTCCTAGAAACCCATCTTTATGGTTTTTAATTTATAAAAAGGATTGCACTATGATATTTACCTCTGAATCTGTTTCTGCTGGTCACCCTGATAAAGTTTGTGACCAAATCTCTGATGCAATTCTCGACGCAGCACTAAAACAAGATATTAATTCTAGAGTTGCAGTTGAAACTTTAGTCAAAGATAATCAAGTCGTCTTAGCTGGTGAAATAACTACTGATGCTGAAATCGATTACTCAGCTATCGTTCGAGAAACTATCCTCAGTATTGGTTATAACAAAGAAGAGTATGGCTTTAACGGTAACACTTGCTCTATAACTAATCTGCTTGGTAGGCAGTCCCAAGACATCTCTATGGGTGTTACAGAAAGTGAAAACCATGAACAAGGAGCGGGTGATCAAGGCCTTATGTTTGGTTATGCTGAAAACTCTACTGATGAGTTAATGCCAGCGCCAATCATGCTTTCTCATCAACTTGTTAAACAACAAGCAGACTTAATGCTAAACGGAACCATTCCATGGCTTCGCCCTGATGCAAAGTCCCAAGTTTCTTGTATTTACGAAGGCAATCAAATCGTAGGAATCGATGCGGTAGTGCTTTCCACCCAACATGATGGTGATGTTTCTCTTGATGAGCTTAGAGAAACAGTCTTAGAAAAAATCATAAAACCAATCTTGCCAGAAAAATGGCTGACAAATGATACTCAATATCATATTAACCCTACTGGTAACTTCGTAATAGGCGGCCCTGTAGGAGATGCTGGTTTAACTGGAAGAAAAATTATTGTAGATACTTATGGCGGAATGGCTAGACATGGAGGCGGTGCTTTTTCAGGCAAAGATCCATCAAAAGTCGATAGGAGTGCAGCTTACGCTACTCGATATGTAGCAAAAAATATCGTAGCAGCAGGCATTGCTGAAAGATGTGAAATTCAAGTCTCTTATGCAATTGGTGTTGCAGAGCCAACGAGTATTAGTGTTGATACTTTTGGCACTGGAAAGATGCCGCACAATGAAATTGTAGCCTTGATTAGAGAACACTTTGATCTTAGACCTAAAGGCTTGATCTCAATGCTGGATTTAAAGCGCCCAATATATCAACAGACCGCTAGCTATGGTCATTTTGGAAGAACTGAGGACTCAATTAGCTGGGAAAAAACTGATAGGGCAGGATTACTAAAATAGTTTCTTTTTTTATTTTTTTTTTGTATAATATCAAACTTACCGAGGAGCGTTGCATTGAGATACCTCTCAATCAGGCTTGGTAACCAAAACGACGCTCATTTTTTTTCAATTTAACAGGAAATAAAATGAGCGAATCAAAAACAGATAATACTGGTTTTAAAGTTGCAGATCTTAATCTTGACTATAAAGTTGCTGACATTAATTTAGCAGAGTATGGTCGCAAAGAGATTGAGCTAGCAGAGGCTGAAATGCCTGCTTTAATGGCCCTTCGATCAAAGTATAGTAAAGAACAGCCTTTGAATGGAGCAAGAATTATGGGCTGCATTCATATGACAATTCAAACCGCTGTCCTTATGGAAACGCTAATAGATCTAGGCGCTGAAATTCGCTGGTCATCTTGTAATATTTTCTCAACGCAAGATCATGCTGCATCTGCAATGGCTGCAAAAAATATTCCAGTTTTTGCCTGGAAAGGTGAAACTGAAGAAGAGTTTTTATGGTGTATTGAACAAACTATTCTTCATAATGGTAAGCCATGGGATGCCAACATGATTTTGGATGATGGGGGTGATTTAACTGGTATGGTTCATGAAAAATACCCTGAAATGCTTGATAAAATTCATGGTATCAGTGAAGAAACTACAACGGGTGTCCACCGCCTTCTAGAGATGATTGAAAGTGGTGAGCTAAAAGTTCCAGCAATCAATGTTAATGACGCAGTCACTAAAGCAAAGAATGACAATAAATATGGATGTCGTCACTCATTAAATGATGCTATAAAACGCGGCACAGATATGCTAATGTCAGGAAAGAAAGCCCTTCTAATAGGCTATGGTGATGTTGGAAAAGGTTCTGCTATGTCACTTCGTCAAGAAGGAATGATTGTAAAGATCACTGAAGTTGATCCTATTTGTGCGTTTCAGGCCTGTATGGATGGCTTTGAGGTTGTTTCACCATATATTGATGGAATTAATACAGGCTCAATGGATTGTATTAATAAAGAATTGCTAAGCACTACTGATTTAATTGTAACGACAACTGGCAATACCAACGTTTGCGACTCAGCAATGCTTAGAAGCCTAAAAGCAGGCTCTGTAGTTTGTAATATTGGTCATTTTGATAATGAAATCGATACTTTATATATGCGTGATAATTGGAAATGGGATGAAGTAAAACCCCAAGTTCACCGTATCTATCGCTCGGAAAATAAAAATGACTACTTAATTTTGTTGTCTGAAGGTCGATTAGTTAATCTAGGAAATGCAACTGGCCACCCTTCTAGAATTATGGATGGCTCTTTTGCAAACCAGGTTTTAGCTCAAATGCATCTTTTTGAGAAAAAATTTGCTAACCTTCCTAATGCTGAAAAAGCTGCGAATGTCACAGTTGAGATTCTTCCAAAGAAACTTGATGAAGAAGTAGCTGCTGGAATGGTTGGAGGTTTTGGAGGAGTGATGACTATTTTGACTGATACTCAAGCAAAGTACATTAATATTCCTAAAGAAGGTCCGTTTAAGTCAGAGACTTATAAATATTAAATTTTTTTAGCTACAAAAAAAATGCGGGATTTTTTCCCGCATTTTTTTTTAATAGTACTTAATACAAAAATATAAATGCTAACCCTCAGAAGTTATTGGTGAGGTAAAATTTTTGTTATTGTTATTTTTAGTTCAAATAAATGTCAACCTCAGAACTCGATACAACCAAATCATTTCAAAACTTAATCCTAAAATTACAAAATTATTGGGCTGAAAAAGGATGTGCTATCACCCAACCTTTTGACATGGAAGTTGGTGCTGGAACCTTTCATCCAGCAACCTTTCTCAGATCAATCGGACCTGAGCCATGGAAAGCAGCATATGTGCAGTCTTCAAGAAGACCTAGTGATGGTCGATATGGAGAAAACCCAAACCGCCTTCAGCACTATTATCAATTTCAAGTTTTATTAAAACCATCTCCAAAAGACATTCAAGACTTATACCTTAACTCGTTATCCTATATTGGTATTGACCTAAAGATGCATGATGTAAGGTTTGTTGAAGATAATTGGGAATCGCCAACACTAGGGGCATGGGGCCTAGGATGGGAGGTTTGGCTTAATGGAATGGAGGTTAGTCAATTTACATATTTTCAGCAGGTCGGTGGCCTACCATGTAAGCCTGTTTCAGGTGAATTAACCTATGGTTTAGAAAGGCTAGCAATGTACCTTCAAGGCGTAGATAGCGTTTATGATCTTATTTGGACAGAGGGCTTAACTTATGGAGATGTTTTCCATCAAAATGAAGTTGAGCAATCTAAATATAACTTTGAAATTGCAGATATTGATGTTCTTTTTAGGCAGTTTGATGAAGCCGAAGCTATGAACTTGAAACTCATTGAAGAGAGCCTCCCTTTCCCTGCTTATGAGCAAACTATGAAGGCGTCACATCTTTTTAATCTTCTCGATGCACGTCGTGCAATCAGCGTTACAGACAGAGCAAGATTTATTCGTAGAGTTAGAGCAATGAGTCAAAAAGTAGCCCAGGCTTATCTTGACTCTAGGGAAACACTGGGCTTCCCAATGCTAAAAAAATAAGTCTTACCATACTTATGAGACCTTTTCACTCCGTATATAGCAAAATTTTAGATTGGTCCGCCAGTCGATTTGCAATCCTGTGGCTTTCTCTAATAAGCTTTCTAGAGTCCTCGATACTGCCACTTCCTTTGCAAGACCTTTTATTGGCATCAATGTCTTTAAAAAATAGACCTAAGGCTTACTACTTTGCTGCAATTTGTACTATTGCCTCTGTACTTGGCGCAGTTGTTGGTTACTATATTGGAGTGTATGCAATAAACCTCATCACGCCTATACTCGATAAATTTAATTACATGCCAGAGCTATATACAGCTGAGAGGTACTTTAATACATATGGCATTTTGATCATACTTATTGCAGGTTTTAGTCCGATTCCATACAAATTATTTACAATTACAGCCGGAATGATGGCGATGCCAATTATCCCTTTTGTGGCCTTTTCTTTAATTGCAAGAGGTGCTAGATATTTTTTAATTTCATATTTAGTTAGAAAACTTGGAAAAATGGCTGATACATGGTTAAATAAATACATTGATTGGCTAGGCTACTTTCTTATAATTATTATTGCTTTTATTGTGTGGTATGCATACTAAACTTCTGACTCTTCTTTTGCTTATTTTTCTCTCTGGGTGCCTTACCAATGACGTTGGACAAGTAACTGTAGTTGAAAAATCTTTTAACAAAATAGAGTCTGTTCAACAAAAAACTAAATCAAAAACCAATAAATCTAATGTTAGCAAAGACTGGTCTTTGCCAATTGACTCTTCAATACTTAAAAACTATTCTGAAAAAGATAACCATTTTGGTTTAACTTATAATAATTCTGCTGGTCAAGAAGTAAGGGCTATCAGAAAAGGCGAAGTAGTATATAGCGGTGATAAAATGACAAGTTATGGAAAAATGATTATTATTAAACATGCATATGGCTTTTATAGTATTTACAATCAAAATCAAGAGCTACTCGTGAGTGAGGGTGATATTATAGAAAAAGGCGGCTTAATAGCCCTTACCAGTGAAAAACCATTTTATTTCGAAATGAAAAAATATGAAGAGCCCATTAATCCATTAAAATACCTCTGATGAACGAATTTATCCAAAACATTAGTCCATTTCAGATGGTTGTAGCTCTTCTAGTATTAGCTGTTATTGTTCAAATTGTTTTAAGCTTTGTTCTTAAACAAATCACAAAACATTCTGGCAGCACTAAAACGCAAATTGATGACCACTTAATTAGAGCGATCTCTGCCCCTCTTAAGGTTCTAATTTGGTATGGTTGGTTATACTTTTCATTGCGTGAACTAACATCAGAGATTCAGTCACTTGGCCAAATTGTTAGCTATATCAGCATTACTCCTGTATTTATTTTGACATGGGGAATCTTAAGGCTAATTTCAAGCGTCGAAAACTTTATGCTTGAATCTAAAGGCAGCTTTGATAAAGACTCTGTCAGGCTATTTGCTCGATTAATGAAAATTCTTTTTGTTTTTGCCATTATTCTTGGAGTTGCTCAATTTTATGGCTACGCTATCTCTTCAATACTAACTCTAGGTGGTGTCGGAGGTATTGTCGTCGGTTTTGCTGCTAAAGACATGCTTGCTAACGTTTTTGGCGGCCTTATGATTCAAATGGATAAACCTTTTTCTACTGGAGATTGGATTCGTACTTCAGATAGAAGCATTGAAGGAGTTGTTGAAAAAATTGGATGGAGAATGACTCGAATTAGAACCTTTAGTAAAAATCCAGTTTACGTTCCAAACGGAATTTTTGCAACCATTCCGATTGAAACCCCTTCTCGAATGACTAACCGCCAGGTTTATGAGGTTATTGGAATAAGGTATGATGATATTGCGCAGATGGATAGTATCATTGAGAAGGTTCATGACCTATTGAAAAATAACAAGCATATCGATCACGAACAAGCTTATAGGGTTTACTTTGATGTATTCAACGCCTCTTCTCTTGATTTTGTAATTTGGGCATTTAGCTCGCTTACTGATGCAGGTGAGTTTAAGAAAATGAAAGGCAAACTCCTCCTCGATATTGCTCAAATTATTGCAGACCATAAAGCTGAGATTGCTTACCCTACTCAGACTTTGCATATTCAAAAGACTTAAATGAGCATCTCTAAATTGTACGTTCGCACTTTTGGGTGCCAAATGAATGAGTACGACTCAAATAAAATGAGTGATGTCCTTAAAGAATCTCATGGTCTCGAATTAACTGAAGACATTACTGAGGCTGATGTTCTTTTGGTTAATACTTGCTCAATTCGTGAAAAGGCCGAGGAAAAATTATTTCACCAATTAGGTCGCTGGAGAAAATTAAAAGAAAAGAAGCCAAACTTAGTCATTGGTGTTGGTGGTTGTGTTGCCTCTCAAGAAGGCGACCTTATTCTTAAAAGAGCGCCCTATGTTAATATGATTTTTGGCCCACAAACACTTCATAGGCTTCCAAATATGCTAAATGAAGCCCTAAATGAAAATCAAATAAGTATTGACATCTCTTTCCCTGAAATTGAAAAATTTGATCACTTACCTGAGCCTCATAGTGATGGCGCAACAGCATTTGTTTCGATAATGGAAGGATGCAGTAAATACTGTACTTTTTGTGTCGTTCCATATACAAGAGGTGAGGAAATCTCTAGGCCATTTAATGATGTAATTCGTGAAGTGGAAATTCTGGCTAATCAAGGTGTTAAAGAAATTAATCTGCTTGGTCAAAATGTAAACTCCTTTATGGGCGTAATGGATGATGGTGAAGTTGCTGATTTAGCACTTTTAATAGCGATTGTTGCCCAAGTTTCAGGTATCGAGCGAATACGCTACACAACTTCTCATCCAGTAGAGTTTAGTGACAGGCTTATTCAGGCTTATGCTGAAGTTCCAGAGTTAGTATCACATCTTCACCTGCCAGTTCAGAGTGGATCTGATAGAGTTTTAGGTCTTATGAAACGTGGACATACTGCTATTGAATATAAATCTAAGATTCGAAATTTGAAGAAAATTAGACCTGGTATTTCTATATCTTCAGATTTCATTATTGGCTTTCCTGGTGAAACTGAAAAAGACTTTAATGACACAGTTAATTTAATTGAAGAAATAGGTTTTGACAAATCATTTAGTTTCATTTACTCAAAAAGACCAGGGACAATAGCATCAAGTTTTGACGACGATGTAAGTCCTGAAACTAAAAAACAAAGATTAGTGGTAATTCAAGACAAACTTAATAAAAATACCGAAGCAATCTCTAAATCAATGATTGGAAGTATTCAAAAGGTCCTTGTCGAAGGAAACTCAAAAAAAGGAGACACTTTATCAGGTAGGACTGAAAACATGAGGACAGCTCACTTTATTGGCAATGAACAATTAATTGGAAAAATCGTATCAGTTAAAATCACTGACGGAATAGGAAACTCACTTCAAGCAGAGTTAATTTAAAAACTACAACCTTAGCCAGAGTTTAGAATACCAATAATATCGGCCTTTATCTTTATAAGGCATAGTACAGTTATAGCGACTCCTTCCAATCAAAAGTGGTGCTTTTGATTGAACACTTACTGACTGAAGGCTGCTCCATTGAAGATCTGCTACATCTTGTCCAGATACAAAACAAGAGAAATTATTTTTTTCATAGCTCGTTAGTGGCCTTGAAAAAACTAAATCTAATGTGGGCTTGTAATCATTCGAAATAATTAAAGACTTAGGGCTATCGTTTTTAATTGGCATGTGCACTGTTTGAACTTTAAGTGAAAAACTATCCATTTTTGCATATGGCCCCGACATAGAAAATCTAGGAAGGTTTAAAAAATCACTTGACTGGCTTGCAACACCAGACTGTTGTCCAAATGCAGTGTATCCAAATGAACCTAGATATGAGTAGGTAGCATTGTCAAATTCACCATAAGGATAAGCAAAAAATTTGTCGTTAGTACCCAACTCTTTTGTAATTCTCTCTTGCGCGAAAGAGATTTCATTTTTTAATGTTAAAGCATCTTGATTCACTAAATGAAGATGCTTAGTGCTATGGTTATAAACATCAACCAAAGGTGTCATGTCTTTCAACTGGTTCCACGACATCATTAAATCATAATTTTTATCAATAGACTCCGTTGAAACAAAGACAGACATAGGAAATTGATATCTAACAAGTAATGGAAAAGCCTCAGTATAGAAAGACAAAAAACCATCGTCGGCAGTCAAACTAACACATTTCTCAGGTAAATCTTCTTTAGCATTGAGATTTTTAATGACTTTTTTCAAAGGAAGTACTTTGTATTCATTCTCCTTTAAATACTCTAAATGTTGCTTAAATAGATCAGGTGAAGTGCTTGTAGATTTAGGCTCATCATCTGAAAAACGATGGTACACAAGAAGTACACAGTCACTTTCACTTGCATAAGAATTTAATGGCAGCAGAATACTAATTAAAATAAATAACTTTAAAAACATGCTTAATATTTTCATAAGATAAATGATAAATCAAATAGAGCAGTAAATCATGCAACTTAACATTTGTTTTCAAAGTAATTCAGTAAAATAAAAGCCATGAAATTTACTCTTAATATTCAAAGCTCAGAGCAACTAGCAAATATTTGTGGGAGTTATGACAAAAACATTGAAAATATTGGTGCCAACCTTGGCGTTGATATCTCTAACAAAGGGTCGGACTTTAATATAAAAGGTGAGAACTCTGCCATAGCTGTTTCAGTATTGCAAGACCTTCTTGTTGTATCCGAAAGTAAAGCAATCGACTTTGGTGATATAGATCTTTGCATAAAATCACTGAATAATCCTAATGGAGAAATCAAATCAGTCACAATAAAAACAAGTCGAAAGCATATTCATATCAGAAGCGCTAATCAACAAAATTACGTCAATGCAATTGTAGAAAATGATGCTGTTTTTGCAGTTGGACCTGCAGGGACAGGTAAAACATATTTAGCAGTTGCAAGGGCAGTAGAAGCTCTTGAAAACTCAGATGTAAAGAGAATAGTCTTGGTTCGACCAGCAGTTGAAGCTGGTGAAAAACTAGGGTTTCTTCCTGGAGACCTTAGTGAGAAGGTTGACCCATACCTTCGACCTATCTATGACGCACTCTATGAATTTATAGGCTTTGAAAAGGTCAACAAATTAATAGAACAGCGCGTGATTGAGGTTGCCCCATTAGCGTTCATGAGGGGAAGGACTTTAAATGAATCTTATATCATCCTGGACGAGGCGCAGAATACAACCATACCCCAGATGAAAATGTTTTTGACGCGCATGGGGTTTGGCTCAAAAATGGTAATAACAGGCGATGTTACTCAAATTGACCTACCGAACCCTAGCCAATCAGGCCTTACAGATGCAATCAAAATTCTTAAAGGTATTGAGCATATTGCATTTTGTAATTTTGATGCTCAAGATGTAGTCAGACACCAGCTAGTTAAAAAAATTGTAAGCGCTTACGACAATGCATAATGAAATCGAGTGATAAAAAAATAATTGTTGGCCTCTCAGGAGGAGTTGACTCGTCCGTTGCAGCCTTTCTTTTGCTTGAAAAAGGTTTCGAAGTAGAGGCGTTGTTCATGAAAAACTGGGATGAAGATGATGAAGATGAATACTGTAGCGCATCTGAAGATCTTGCAGATGCCCAGCAAGTTGCAGGTCAACTTGGAATCAAACTTCATACAGTCAATTTTTCACATGAATACTGGGAAGATGTATTTGAGCACTTCTTATCTGAGCACAAAAAAGGAAGGACTCCAAATCCAGATGTGCTATGCAATCAAAGAATTAAATTCAAAGCCTTTTTAGATTATGCAAAAGATCTTGGTGCAAAAAAAATTGCAACAGGTCACTACGCCAGGATTGCAGAAGAAAATGGTAAGTATTTACTTAAAGCTGGATTAGATGGAAATAAAGACCAAAGCTATTTTCTTCACTTACTTAACCAAAAGCAACTATCTCAAAGTCTTTTTCCGCTTGGTGAAATTGACAAGCTAGAGGTGCGTGAAATTGCAAAAAATAATAACTTTATTAATGCTGATAAGAAGGACTCCACAGGTATTTGTTTTATTGGCGAAAGACCATTTTCAGAGTTTTTAACCACTTTCTTACCGAAAGAAAAAGGCGATATTATTGATCAGAATGGTGCCTTTATAAAACACCATGACGGACTTCCTTTTTATACAATAGGTCAGCGCAAAGGACTTGAAATTGGCGGAGGGTTTAGTAATTCACCCGAACCATGGTTCGTTGCAGATAAAATTTTAGATTCCAATAAAATTGTTGCAGTTCAGGGCGACCATCCGCTGCTTTATCACAATTCGCTTATTGCAGATGACATCCATTGGGTTGATAGCGCTCCCAAGTCATCATTCAGCTGTAGCGCTAAAATAAGATACCGACAAGCCTCACAAAGATGTGAAGTAATCTTAAATGCTGATCAAACTATCAAAGTTAATTTTATTGACTCGCAAAGAGCGATAACACCTGGACAATCCGTTGTATTTTATGATGGTGATATATGCCTAGGTGGAAGCGTTATTAAATCGAAATCTAATGAATAAGGCAACCAAACAAACTCTTGCACTAGCAAGTATATTTCAATCTACCGCTTTGGTTCATCAGCTCGCTTTAACTGGCAAGTGTGACGATCATACTAATAAAGCAAGCCTAAGTAGCATTGTTAGTAAAAGTGACTCTATCGATGAAATTTTTACCTCTCCTGAAGATCTAAAGACAGGATTTGACTCTCTCAAATTAATTCTTGAGAAAAAAACAATAGATATGCACAATGTTATGCTTTACGCAACCGCTCTAATTAATTTAGAAAAAAAATTAATGAAAAAACCTCAACTATTAAATCAGATTTCAAATGAAATCAGTGTGATTAATAAACAGGAGTTTTTTGACATTCATCATAGTAATTCAATCGCTCGACTTGCAGAGCTTTATAAAAGCACGCTCGGAAGCCTTAATCCAACAATTATGGTTCGAGGTGAGCAAATTTACCTTTCTAACCGTCATACTGCTAACCACATAAGAGCTTTACTGCTTGCTGGGATAAGAGCTGTATCTTTATGGAAAACTCAAGGTGGTAATTCATGGCAATTATTGCTCGGAAAGAAGAAAACACTTGAATGTATTAAATCATTAGCAAATTAATCTAATGCAAACAAATGCTTGCATAAATGAAGGTGAGACTCTATAATTCGTGTTTTCGTAATTTAGCAATAACTAAAAAAATATGGCCAATTCAGCAGGTTCAAAAAAACGCGCAAGACAAGCAGTAAAGCGTAACAAACATAACTCTCAAATTAGAGCAAAAGTTCGCACCTTTATTAAGAAGGTTTCTTATGCTATTGATGCTGGAGATAAAAAGGAAGCAACTAGTGGCTTTACTGAGATGCAAAAAAATGTTGATCAGGCTGTGAGTAAAGGATTAATGCATAAAAATCAAGCAGCTAGAAAGAAATCCCGCATCATTGCTCAAATAAAAGCACTATAAAGATTTGCTTGCTACAGGTTAATATATTGACAGCAAAATCATTGCTATAATTAAAACCCTCTGTTGAGGGTTTTTTTATGTTCAAATTTTTTTACTAATATGGTTGATGAAAACGACAAATCATTATTTCGATCTACTGTGGAGCACCAAAAGCCTATCGATAAAGATGCTGTTCAAAGTATTGATGCCTCGAAAAGAAGGGCAAACACGCCATTTCAAAAATATAGTTTTTTGTATGAACCCAATATATCCGGATCCGAAGCTATAATTCATTCAAAATCTGGGTTATCGCCAAAAATTCTAAAAAAAATGAAGCAAGGCAACATAGGCTCCACTCCATCTATTGATTTACACGGTCATAAGATAGAGGAGGCCTGTCAATCACTATCTAATTTCATTCATTTTCACTCAAATGAGCGTTTTATTCATATCATTCATGGCAAGGGTTATCATTCAGATAATGGACTATCAATTATCAAATCCCAAGTAGTTTATTATCTGAAGCAACATCCAGAGGTACTTGCATTCTGCTCTTGCCCTCAAGATATGGGTGGAACAGGGGCGGTGTTTGTTCACCTCAGAGCAAATGTTTAATATAGATGAAATATACACAGTAACTAACTTCTTAAAATTATGTCGGAGTTCAATTGAAAAAAATGTACCGCATTGTTTTATTCAAGGTGAAATCTCTAATTTATCTAAACCGTCTTCTGGGCACTGGTATTTTTCATTAAAAGATGCCAACGGACAAATCAGATGTGCTTTTTTTAGGCTGAATCAGCGAAAAATACAATTTAATCCTGAAAATGGAATGTCTGTAATTATTAGAGGAGCGCCAACACTGTATGAGCAAAGGGGAGATTTTCAACTAATAGTTCAACAAATGGAGCCTGCAGGAATTGGAAACCTCCAGCTTGCGTTTGACCAACTAAAAAATAAGTTGAGAATTGAAGGGTTATTTGAATCAGAGAATAAAAAAGACTTGCCCTTATATCCTCAAAAAATTGGCGTCATCTCTTCATCAAATGGCTCCGTTATTAGGGACATAATTAAAGTTTTAAAATCAAGATACCCTTTTGCAAAAATTCTACTTTACGATACAGTTGTTCAAGGTGAAAATGCTCATAAAAAGATAATCAAAGCGCTTCAAGCTGCCGATAGTCAAAAAAATTGTGACGTTCTGATCTTAGCAAGAGGTGGCGGTTCACTAGAAGACCTGTGGGCATTCAACGAGGAAGACCTAGCTAGAGCAATATTTAATTGCTCAACGCCGATAATTAGCTCAATAGGCCATGAAACCGACACAACGATCGCTGATTTTGTGGCAGATCTAAGGGCTCCAACTCCATCTGCTGCTGCTGTATCTGCGACACCTGATCGTAATGTTTTAATCTATAAAGCATCAAAATTTAGAAAGAACTTGCAAGATTTAATGAATCAATCCTTGGATAAGAAGCATGCATCTCTAAATATGCTTCAGCTCAAAATTATTAATCCAAGTCAACAACTACTTCTTAATGCCCAAAAACTTGATGACTATGAGGCGCGTTTATTTAAAATTTCAAATAGCCTAATTGATACAAACAAAACTAACCTAAATCAACAAATTACTCGATTAAGAAATTACTCAGATTATTTTATTAAATTCCAAAAAAATCAATTAAGTAACAAAGCAAGTCTACTTAATCTTCTTTCTCCTCTTAATACTCTTTCAAGAGGCTATACAATTACTCATAATGAAAAAGAAAAAGTTATAGTTTCATTCAAAAAAATTATCCCTGGAGATCTAATTGTCACTAAATTTCATGATGGTAAAGTCATTTCAAAAGTTACAAAGAAAGAGGATAATTAGTGAAAAATATATACCTTTGTAAATTGAATTATGCAATCTAATGTCTCATTTTTACGTCGATTAGGCTCAATTATTTATGATTTATTGCTTGTGTTCTCATTTGTATTTTTTATTGCAGGAGTGGTAATTCTTATAAACCAAAAAGAGCCAATCACTAATAGCCTTTTCTTCTACCTTTTAACGCTTCCAGTCATTTACTCTTATTTCTCAATATCATGGGTCAAAGGAAAGCAAACTTTAGGAATGAGGGCATGGAAGTTTGAAATCTCCCAACAAGATGGTGAGAATATTACTTACAAACAATCTCTTATTAGATTAATATTGGCAATAACGTCACTAGCAGGAGTTGGTTTTATATTTCAGTTTTTTAACAAATATAAACTTCCAATACATGACTACTATTCAAAAACTTACCTTACTTCAATTCATAAATAAATGAGCAATAGATCCTATACTGAACTAATTGGGTTTGTTAATAAAAACAAACTTACTCTAGTTTTAATTGTAATTTTATTTGCTTTAATAAAACAGAATATTTTTACTAATAGTTTTCCAACTATTGTCTTAAATAAACAAAAAGAAATTGATGGTATTAAATTGATGAATAATGATTTAATAAATCAAAATGTTCTTCTTCAGAATCAAATAAGCAATTTCACCAAAAAAGACTCAAGCTTAATTGAATCTCAAGCTAGATTTAAATATGGCTTAATTAAGGCAGGGGAAGATTTTTATATAATTAACAAGATTATTGAGACTAATAATTTAGAAGAAACTAGCGAGTCTGCGCTATAATTAATGGCATTAATTCAATCTTATAATGAAGCCTTTTGCTGAAATGAATAATGATAATTATTACTTGATAATCCCAGCTAGTGGCATTGGGAAAAGGATGAAATCTGAAATCCCAAAACAATACCTTAAGCTTAGTAATGGCCTAACTATAATAGATCAGTGTCTTAAAACCTTTCTAAAGGTGGATGCAATTTCAGGTTTTGTCATTGCTCTTTCTGAAAAAGATACATTATTTAAATCTTCAATCTATTTCAAACACTCAAAAATCCTAGCAACCGCTAAGGGTGGAAAAGAAAGATTTCATTCAGTCCTAAATGCGTTAAATTCATTAAGTTCAGTCGCTAAGCCTAATGATTGGGTTTTAGTGCATGACTCAGTTCGACCTTGCGTCAAAAAAACTGACATTGAAGTGTTAATTAATGAGGTTTCAAATCATCGAACTGGGGGAATTCTAGCGACCATTGTTGTGGATACAATTAAACATGTTTCTAACGATGGCGAAGTCTCAACAATTGACCGAAAAAAACTGTACAAGGCTCAAACTCCTCAAATGTTTAGATTTGGAATTTTAAAAGATGCGCTTGATAACGCATTAAAACTTGGTAATCATATTACGGATGAGTCTGAAGCAATAGAAAACCTAGGTTATTCAATTAAAATTGTTATTGGTTCTTCAAGTAATATTAAAATTACACAAATTGATGACCTTGAGTTGGCAAACCACTACCTACAATAAATTATGACTATAAAAACTGGCATAGGGCAAGACTCTCATGCATTTGAAATAAAATCAGGAAAACCTTTGATTCTAGCAGGCATCAATTTCGATCACTCTTTAGGTTTAAAAGGAAATAGCGACGCTGATGTCATCTTTCATTCAATTACAAATGCTATTTCAAGCGTTACAGGTAAAAATATTTTAGGTTCAGTTGCCGATGAACTTGCGCAGCAAGGTGTAAAAGATAGCAGTAAATATCTGCAAATCGCTCTCAACGATTTACAGGAATGGGAAATAAACCATATAGCGATCTCTATTGAATGCTTGAAACCAAAAATATCCCCACAAATTGAACTTATGAAACAAAAAATTTCAGTTATCTGCAAAATAAATGTTGCTGATGTAGGTATAACTGCAACTTCAGGTGAAGGACTGACTGCCTTTGGAAAAGGTGAAGGAATCCAAGCAATTACCATCATAACGGTTAGTAAATCATGAATCTAATAGACAACCCCACGCGCTCAAAAATTAAAAAAATACATTTCATAGGTATAGGCGGCTCAGGAATGAGCGGAATTGCAGAGGTGCTTGCTAACTTAGGTTACGAAATATCTGGATCAGATATTCAGTCTAATCAAGCGACAGTAAAACTTGAGAAAATAGGTTGTAGTATTAGTTACACGCAAAAAGCAGAAAATGTTCGAGGCAAACAAGCGGTAGTTGTATCGTCAGCAATCAATAAAAATAACCCCGAACTCCAGGAAGCTAGGCAGCAAAAATTACTAATTGTTCCAAGGGCTGAAATGTTAGGAGAGCTTATGCGTTTTCGCTTTGGAATAGCTATCTCTGGGACTCATGGCAAAACAACGACAACTAGTCTGATCGTTCACATAATGAGTGAAGCAAAGCTTGATCCAACTTACATTATTGGTGGCATTATAAATGCAACTGGTATGAATGCTAAACTGGGAAAAAGTGATTACTTAATTGCTGAAGCAGATGAAAGTGACGCATCTTTTCTTCATCTTCAGCCAATGTTGAGTGTTATTACAAATATTGATGAAGATCACATGAGCACTTATAATCATAACTATGACAACCTTATTGATGCCTTTGTAAGCTTTACATCAAATTTACCCTTCTATGGAGTTTGTGTCGCCTGTATTGACGACAATGGAGTCAAAGATATTCTTAAAAAAATTCATAGGCCTGTTTTGAGTTATGGTTTCAGTGATGATGCTGATGTCAAAGCAACAAACGTGAAACAAAGTGAGATGAAAATGTCATTTGATGTTACTTGCAAAAAATATCAAAAAAAATTCCCTGTTTCACTCAATTTAATGGGAAGACACAACATCTTAAATTCTCTTGCTGCAATTAGTGTTGCACTTGAACTTAACATAGAACTTAAGGTAATACAAAAAGCATTGTCACATTTTAGTGGCGTATCAAGAAGGCTCGATTACCATCAAAATTTAAGTGTAAACACTCATCTCGTTCCGCTCTTTGATGATTATGGGCATCACCCTAATGAAATCACTGAGGTTGTTAGCACTTTAAGGAATACTTATCCAGACAAAAGGCTTATGGTTATTTTTCAGCCTCATAGATATTCTCGTACTAGGGACTTGTTCAATGATTTTGTAAGCTGCCTCTCTAAAGTTGATACGTTAGTTTTACTAAATATATATCCAGCCAATGAATCACCAATTAACACAATTAGTTCATCGACACTTGCTGATTCCATAAGAAGAAGAAGCACAATCGACCCAATCGTAGTTAAAGATATTGCGGAAATCATTGAAATAATTCCAAATATAGTTACTAAAAATGATGTAATTCTTACTCTTGGTGCTGGAGATGTAAATAAAATCCCACACCAGTTAAAAAATCATTTTCAAGAATAAAAAAATGCTCATGTTTAATGAACCAATGTCAAAACACTGCTCTTTAAGATCAGGTGGCAAATCTACTGAATTTCTTAAGCCTGAGGATATAAGTGAGCTCTCTAATTTTTTAAAAATTAATACAAAGCCAGTATTAATGGTTGGTCTTGGAAGTAACTTATTAATCCGTGACAGTGGATTTCATGGCGTCACAATTAACACAAAAAATCTCAAAGACATTACTATTTTAAATGGGTTAATCGAGTCAGGAGCCGGGACCTCTCTCGCAAAATTATCAAGATTTTCTCAAAAAAATTTAAAATTTGGCGCTGAATTTCTTAGTGCTATCCCTGGAAGTGTAGGTGGCGCACTTGCTATGAATGCAGGTGCATTTGGATCTGAGATTTGGCAATATGTTCATTCAGTCAAAACCATAACTTTATCTGGAGAGATTCAAGAAAGATTTCCCAATGACTATGAAATTGCTTATCGATCTACTCTTCATAAATTTAGTGACGAAGTTTTTATTAGTGCTATTTTTGACTTTAATTTAAAACAGCCGAGTGACAATATTCAGGACTTGCTTCACAAAAGAAACTCAACACAACCAATCGGTTTAGCAAGTTGTGGAAGTGTTTTTAAAAATCCCAAAAATCATTATGCAGCTAAATTAATTGAATCAAGTGGCCTTAAAGGTTTTTGTATTGGGGGAGCTTGCGTTTCAGAAATGCATGCAAACTATATTATTAACCAGAACAACGCAAGCGCTTTAGATATTGAAAATTTAATTAATCATATTCAAAGTGTAATAAAGAATAAGCATAATATTGAACTTGAAACTGAAATAATTATCATATGATTGCTGTATTAATGGGTGGCTTCTCAGCCGAAAGAGAGATATCACTACTAAGTGGCAATGCTGTTTATGAGGCTCTACTTAAAAGCAATGTAGATTGTTTCTCGTTTGATCTTAATCGTGAAAACCTAGAAACTCTTTGGGAAAAAGATTTTGATAAAGCATTTATAGTCTTGCATGGTAGAGGCGGAGAAGATGGTTACATTCAATCTCAACTTATAAAAAAAGGCATTCCTTTTACAGGTTCGAGTGCTCTAGCATCGAATCTATGCATGAATAAAGCCGCAACTAAAGATTTATGGAGTAAGCATAGCCTCCCCCTATCTCCATCAATCGTTGCTGTAAAAGGACAGAATTTAGACTCAATAAATTTTCCTCTTCCATGGGCTGTTAAGCCAACCTTGGAAGGCTCTAGTATTGGCATTACAAAAGTTAAAAATCAAAATGAACTTGAAGATGCACTTAAAGCAGCATGGCATTATAACGACGAGGCATTAATAGAACAATGGGTTGAAGGTGACGAATATACTGTTGCAGTACTTAATAACAAAACACTCCCAAGCATAAAAATTATTTCAGACCATGATATTTATGACTATCACTCAAAATACTTTAGTAATAAAACTGAATACCTTTGTCCGTCAGGTTTAACTATAGAGCAAGAAAAAAATATTCAAATGATTGCGTTAAAAGCTTTTAATTTAACTGGGGCATCTGGCTGGGGTCGGGTTGACTTTATTCTTGATAAAAATATGATGCCATACTTATTAGAAATAAATACTGTTCCGGGTATGACATCTCACTCACTTGTTCCAATTGCAGCTAAAGCCTCTAATATAAGTTTTGAAGAATTAGTAATCAAAATCCTTAATGACTAGAGAAAGAAAAAATCTGGTAAAAAAACAAAAAAAACCATTTAAATATTTTTTAAATAAAATATTTAAATCAGCTTTCTATCTTGTTTTGGCGCTTTCAATTGTCTTCTTAATATATTTTATTGAAAATTCAACACTACTTAAGCCAAATGTTTCTTGGGAAATGAAAGGAGAATTACAAGCTCAAGCTTATGAGTACGATGAATTAATTAAGCCCCTTCTTAAGAATAAATACTTCCTTAATCTCTCTCAAATTAAAAATAAGCTAGATGAGAATCCTTGGATTTCAAATGTAGAGGTTGAAAGAATATTTTGGAATAGGATTCGAATTAAATTAGATAAGCATGATATTGCTATGCGCTTTGGAGCTGATGGATATATCTCTTCTCGAGGCATATTATTTAAACCAAACTTAACAATTGACTCTGATAAACCAATTGGAATAGTATCTGAATCAGAGGTTAAACAATTTTATTTTGACTTTACTATGTACCAGTCAATCTTAGAGCCAGTAAAAATTTCTCTTTTTAAAAGGACTTCCATTGATGAGTTAACGCTAGATAATAATATAAAGGTTGTTTTAGGTTACCAAAAACAAAATGAACGCCTAGAGTTGTTTGTCAAATCTTTTGAAAAACTAAAGAAGAAGAAGAAAATTAGAACAAGAGGAATTTTTGATATGAGATACCCTAATGGATTTGCTTTGAGCTATTCGCCATTATGACCTTATAACACAACGCTATACTAATTGAAGTCCAGTAGATTGAGATAAAACTAAAGAAAGAATCTAGATAGTCATTTTCTATTAGCCCTATCAAGGAAATTAAAATGAATGGGCCAATAAAATTGATCAAAAAAATATTCAAGCGAGCTTGCCATGTCACTTCTATTCTCTTATAGGGCACATCATTTGCTATTGATACTAAATTAAGCGTTAATGGAACAAGTAAAAGAAAAAATGGTAACAAATAAATTGAAGCAAGTGTTATTGCTTGGCCAATACCTAAAAGAATCGCTAAAAGAAAAAAGCGACCAAGCCTTAGGCTAGGCAATACAAAGCCTAATCGATTTATAGAATTATTTCCCAGAATAACAAGTCTATACACATTTATTAACATTGCCATTGAGGCATAAATAAACATTAGAAAATAAGTTATATGGAAGTTAATATTATCTGGAATTTCACTTCCAGTTCTTACCATAGATAACAAATTCATTAGCTCTGGCAAGAAAGGAAGAGCTAGAAGTAATGGAAAAATACTGGCCTCAAGTAACTTCTTCCAATTAGAAAAAGCAAATGCTAAAGTAGCTAAAATAGTTTTTTGTATTGGTATTGTTTTCATGATAAATTCGAGTTGACTATATTAATTGTAATGGTTAATTTGTCACCTGGTTGTAAAATATATCCTTCACTTAAATCGTTCCAAGCTCTAATATCTAAAACTTTAACATTGTATTTTTGAGCAATCTTTGAAAGGTTATCGCCATCTTTTACCGTGTAAAAAATATTTCTGTCAATGTCCATTCCAGTATTCGTTATTTTAGCTAACTCTGTCGTATTTTTGTTATCCCTTAAGATAACTAATTCTTTTCCAATAGACAAAGAGTCAGTTGGAATAATTTGATTCCACCTTACAAGATTATTAATAGTTGTATCAAATTTAGTAGAAATCTTCCATAGACTATCTCCAGCAAGAACTTTATAAATAATTTTTTCTGATTTTTGTTGAATATTTAGCCTACTTTTTTCCCGTTGATTTTCTGACAAAGAGTAGTAGTCTTCTCCTTGTTGAGCCAAAGGAACAATTAAATACTTATCAATTCTTATGGTGTCATTATCGAGCTCATTAACACTCTTTATCTGGCCAATTGTTGTATTGTAACTTTGAGCAATATGGCTTAGACTATCGCCTGCCTTAATTTTATAACGAGTCCAGCTAATTTTTGGTCTTTGCCCTTGCTTAGATAAATTATTATTAAAGCTATAAATAACTTCTTCAGGTAGTAGTATTGTGTATGGGAGCGACTCAGGAGTTGCCCATCGCTTCAATCCAGGATTATAGTTATAAATCTGCTCAATGCTTAGCCCAGTCCACTGAGAAATAAGTGCTAAATCAAATTGTGAATCTAGCTCAATTGCCTTTAGAAAAGCCTTATTGTCAATCTTAAGTAGTTTTTGATTATAGAGAGATGGATTTTTGATTACTTGACTTAGTGCAAGAAGTTTAGGGACATATTTTTCAGTTTCTTTTGGCAAATCTAGGCTCCAAAAATCTGTCTTTTTCCCTAACTTAATGTTTGCATCAATAGCTTTTTGAACTCTTCCTGGACCTGCATTATAAGCAGCAATTGACAGAAGCCAATCTCCATTAAACATTCGATTTAGATCTTTTAAATAACTTGCTGCTGCTTGAGTTGAAGCGAGCACATCTCTTCTATCGGCATGCCACCAATCTTCTTCTAGTCCATAGAGCCTTCCAGTTGAAGGTATAAATTGCCATAAACCTGCCGCTGTTCCATGGGAATATGAAAATGGATAGTAATCAGATTCTACAATAGGCAACAAAGCAATTTCAATTGGAATATCCTGCTTTTCTAGTTCAGAGACAACAAGATACAGAAAGGGCTCTGCTCTTTCTGAAATTGAAGATAGATACTCTGGATGATTACTTATCCAGTCAATACGATTTTGAACCCTCGAATTAGAAACACTTTTGATATCCTGACGATTGGCAATAACTTGCCATAAATTGTCCTCTTGAGAGTATTGAATAGTATTGACTGAGTTACTCTTTAGGCTGGTTAAAGTTTGATTTTGATCAATGACCGATTGACAGCCAGAAAGAATCAAAAAGATTAATAAAAGAGCAGATCTCACTTCTATTTCTTACTTGAGCATTCGGGTGAATTAGGTGCAATCTGACGTTTTTGCCACTCTTGAGAGGTGTAGGTATGCATTGCCAAGGCATGAATATGCTGTAACTCTTCAGCAAAAAGATTATTAATAAATCGATGGCGATCAATAAGTTTCATTTCATCAAAAGATGAACTTACGACTACAATTTTAAAGTGGGACTCCGAAGCTGGCCCTGAATGTTGACTAGACTCATTACTAACTTCGCAATGTTCTGGACTCAGAGCTAAGTCAAGTTGGCTTTTTAAGTGGCTTTGCATATTAGACATCGTCATTACTCACATTTGCGTATTCAAAAGAGTCAGAAAAGAAATTCTCTTTAACTAGTTTATGTTCAAGGCAACTCTTGACTGCGGCATTAACCATTACTGGCGGCCCACAAGCGTATACCTCAAAATCTGCTAAGTCTTCAAAATCCTTAACGACCGAGTCATGAACATAGCCTTTGTTGCCATTCCAAGACTCACTTGCCTCTGATAATACTGGAACAAAAGAGATGTTGGGATACTTTTCACTCCATTCAGATGGAAGGTTTGAGTACAAATCAACCTCGCTTCTTACGCCCCAGTATAAATAAACCACCCTGGTAGAGCCAATATTGATTAGGTGCTCTATTATTGCTTTGACTGGGCCAAACCCAGTGCCTCCAGCAATAAATATAATTGGGCATTCGCTGTCCTCTCTATGAAAGAAGCTACCTTTAGGGCCTTCAATTCTTAATATTGTTTTAACGGTTAGCGTATTAAAGATAAAGTTAGTCAGTTTTCCATCATCGACTAATCGAATATGGAGCTCAATTAAATTTGAATTGGTTGGGGCATTGGCTATAGAATAAGATCTTGGCTCAAAGTCTGAATGCTCTAAGTCGAGGTATTGACCTGCTAAATATTGCAGAGATTGAGCGCCAGGTATCTTTAATACTAGCTGGATTACGTCATGATTCAAATGATTAATTTGCTCTACTCGACAAGGCATACTGCGAACCTCAATATTTGCTAGAGAGTCAAGCTCATCAACTGCGATGTATAAATCACTCTTAGGTTTGCATTGGCAAAGTAACGCCATATTTGACTCAATATCCTCACTACTTAGCACTGATGGAACTTCACCATCGTATTCAATTTCACCATTAAGAACAACTGCTTTACACTGTCCACAAAAACCATTTTGACAGCCGTATGGAAAATTAAAGCCTTTAGATAGGGCTCCGTTTAATACAGACTCCTCACTCCCGCACTGAAATGATTTGCCACTAACTTGATTTAAAACCGTAAACATAGTTTTTGGAGATAAAAAATATAAAGCTGACATTATAATGTAGGTCTTACAGATATAAACTTAGTATTGTTATGGCAATTGAGCCAATAAATTTTGTAGTTTTTTTGATGGGTCCAACTGCCTCTGGAAAGACTGAATTAGCTATCGAAATTAGCAAGCACATTGATTCAAAGTTAATAAGCGTTGACTCAGCTTTAATATATCGAGGTATGGATATTGGGACTGCAAAACCAGGAAAAGGTACTCTTGAGGCGCACCCTCATGAATTAGTTGATATTTGCGAACCTGAAGACAGTTTTTCTGTCACTGAATTTATCTCGCTGGCAAAAAAACATATTAAGTCAGCTTTAGCAGAAGGTAAATTACCTATTCTAGTTGGAGGAACTTCATTTTACTTTAACGCTTTAGAGCATGGTTTATCTAAACTTCCAGCATCTACTGATGAATCTCGAAAGCATTTTAACAACCTTTTAAAAATTGAAGGCAGTGCGAAACTTCATTCAAAATTAGTAGAAATTGATCCTAAATCTGCTGCACGCATTCACTCGAATGACTCACAAAGAATTACCAGGGCGCTTGAGGTTTTTCACCTTTCTGGAGAAACCTTAAGCAAGCTTCAAGGTAAAAAAAATCAGCATAAACTCAATCTTAAAATTAAAAAAATTGTTCTTATGCCTGAAAGAGCTGAACTTCATAAAAGAATTGAGCAGCGTTTTATACAAATGATTAAAGATGGGTTTCTTGATGAGGTCGAAGCACTTAGAAATAATACGAAACTAAATTTAGATTTAGCCTCTATGAGGTGTGTAGGTTATAGGCAAGCATGGAATTATTTTGAAGGGAGTTATAGCAAAAAAGAAATGATTGAAAAAGCAATCATCGCGACTAGGCAATTATGTAAACGTCAATGCACATGGCTAAGAGATGAAGATAAAGCTCTTAAATTAAAACAAATAGAGATTGAAAAAGTACTTAAATTCCTTCAAGAACATGACGCTTAAAAGTCTCCCCTCGATCATTAAAATCAACAAACATATCAAAACTTGCGCAGCCAGGCGAAAGCAATACTGCGCCCCCTTGTGCTATAGAAGTAGCCATTAACACTGCTTTTTCCATTGACTCGGCAATTTCTACATGAGGAACTGTAATTTGCTTTGAAAAATCATTCCTGCACTCACCAATTAAAACAACTGCGCTAACTTTTTCATTTATTAATCGGAAAAGCTCTGAATAATCCTCTTTTTTTGATATTCCACCAGCAATTAATGTCAAGTTATTATATTTTTCGAAAAGAGCATTAATGGCAGTTTTTGTAGAGATCGCGTTGGTTGATTTTGAGTCATTGTAGTAATCTACATTGTTTCTTGTTGAAACAAATTCCAATCGATGCTCTAAGCCCTTGAAATCAATTGCAGCCTGGGTCATAGCTTTTATCGATAATCCAAATCGATAACCTAGAGTTAGAGCAGCCAATAGATTTTCTATATTGTGCCTCCCAACGACCATTAGGTCATTACTAATAATTACAGAATTGCCTTGATGAAAGACTTCATACAGGCCGCCAATTTTCTTGGCACTAAAATCACATATTTCATCATGGCCATCAACTGAATAAAAATTATCTCCCTCAACTTCACTCACTAGAGCCTCTTTTAAGTTAATAACCTTATACTTGCAATAATTGTAAATTGATAATTTAGAGGAAATATAATCATCATAACTTGAATACCTATCAAGGTGATCAGGTGATATGTTTGTAATAACACCAGTAAGAAGGTCAATATTATTCGTATAATCCAATTGATAGCTTGATAACTCAACAATATAGAGTTCCGCATCATCAATTAAACCATCCATTACAGGGTTGCCGATATTGCCGCAAATAACGGTATTTTTCCCATCAGCAACTGCCATCTCGCCTAATAATTGAGTTACGGTTGACTTTCCATTAGAGCCCGTAATTCCAATAATTGGTGCCTTTGAAAAACGTCCAAATAACTCAATATCACTAATAATAGAAATACTTTGTTGCCGAGACCAGTCAACAATTGTCTCAGCTTCTGCGATTCCAGGACTAATTATTATTTCTGTAACACCCTCTAAAAGTGGCTTACTCCATTCACCAAAGTAGCTATCTGCAAGTAAGCCCTCTTTCTTTGCTATATCCAGCATAGGTGGTTTTTGACGAGAATCTGCAATGCGAAATGAGATATCATTTTTATAGAAAAAACGAGCTACTGAGAGACCTGTAATACCTAGCCCTAAAATAAGTTTCATGAAAACCTTGTGTTTTCGATCAAAATTGACTATATTTTACACTTTTACTTCACTATTTTATTATGCCTATAAATGTTCAAACAAATTCAAGCTCGATTGTAATCAACCGAACACTAAGAAATACTTATCAACTTCTATCCGCAACACTTCTTTTTAGCGGCTTAATGGCATATTTATCAATGTACCTTAGGCTACCTTACTTTGGTCTTTTAATAACACTAGGTGGCTATTTTGGCCTCTTATTTTTAGTGACAAGACTTAGAAACTCAGCTTTTGGAATCTTAGCAGTCTTTGCACTAACCGGCTTTATGGGGCTAACTCTTGGGCCAATCGTTGGAGCTTACACAACTTCCTTCTCAAATGGAGCGGAGCTAGTTGGAATGGCAATGACAGGAACGGCAGTTATCTTTTTATCGCTTTCTGTTTATGCCATTTCATCTCAAAAGGACTTTAGCTTTATGTCTGGATTCCTAACGGCTGGAATTGTTGTTGCATTTTTAGCAGGTATAGCGGCCTACTTTTTCCAGATGCCCGCTTTGTCTTTGGCAGTTTCATCTGCATTCATTTTATTAATGAGTGGTCTTATATTGTATGAAACAAGCAACATTATTCATGGTGGAGAAACCAACTACATCATGGCAACGGTTACTTTATACATCTCTATTTACAACCTATTCTTGAGCCTTCTACACCTATTAGGTGTGTTTTCTGGCGATGACTAGTGATAGATAGCGATGGATATCGCGCAAATGTTGGCATTGTAATTACTAATGAAAAAAAGCAAATACTTCTAGCAAAGCGCTTTAAACAAAATGCATGGCAACTTCCTCAGGGTGGAATTGATAAAGATGAAACTGAGTTAGACGCTCTTTACAGGGAGCTTGAGGAGGAAATTGGTCTAAATCCAGGACATGTAACGCTTCTTGCTAAGACGCCTAAATGGCTTCGTTATGATTTGCCTTTAGAGCATATTCGGCGAAGCCAAAAGCCCACTTGTATTGGACAAAAACAAGTCTGGTTTTTGTTAAAACTCGACTCAAGTGATGATGAAATTTCACTTGATCTGCATCATGACATTGAATTTGATGACTGGAAATGGGTTGACTATTGGAGACCCGTCGAAGAAGTCATTAATTTTAAAAGGGATGTCTACGAGGACATGCTTAAAGCGCTTGCACCAATTCTATTTGAAAATGAACACAGTATTCCTACAAAATTTTCTCGCCCACTTCAATTTACTGCAATAAGATTATGACCCTATTAAATAGTCAATGCATAGGATTTAATGCTGAGCCACATCCCGCCAAGCCAAGGCTAATTGTTGTTACTTTATCGGGAGACACCTTATCAAAGTTCAGTAAAAAAATAAAGCTGCATAAAGTTCAAGCTATTGAATACAAGCCCTTTCTGCGTTTTTATATTGCTGATTGTCTTAATAAGTTAACTGAAAATACGCTTGGGAATTACTTGTTAGAAATATTAAGAAAGCGCACAAAAGGAGCTATATTACTTCAATGTGAAAGTATCGCGAAAAAAGATTCTAAAAGTATTGAATCTATTGACTTCAATATTCTTTTGTCAACCGCCATTTCACATTTAATAGGCCTTCCAAATCTTGACTCAATGTCAGGCAAGTTCTATGCCAGATTTAGCGTTAAAAATGAAGATGATAGTGACAGCTACCTTCGTCAAGCACACCGAAGGATGGAGCTTCATAATGATGGCACCTATGTCCAAGAAAAAACGGATTGGGTAATCATGCAAAAAATTATCGAGTCCAATGTTGAAGGGGGTGGCTCACTTCTTCTTCATGTAGATGAATGGCAGGATTTACAAAAATTTTATCAACACCCGCTAGCAAAAGAAAGTCTTCGCTGGGGGTCTCCTTCTAGTAAGAATGTTGGCTACAAAACTTTCCACCCTATTTTTTTAGAAGAGATGGAAGATGGAAAACCAATAATGTCTTATATTGATCAGTTTGTAGAGCCTTTAAACATGGATCAAGGCCTATACCTTTATGAACTTGGTGTGTCTCTAGAGAGTGAGTCAAAGACATATAATATAACGCTTAATGAAGGCAGTATGCTTATTATTAATAACTATTTTTGGCTCCATGGAAGAGACAAATTTATAGCCAATAAAGGGTTGCATCGCGAACTTCTTCGCCAAAGAGGTGTATTTGTTGAAAATACTGGCGATAACAATTAATAATTCACTTGTTAAAAGTGTGCAAAATGATGGATGAAAAAATCTATGACTATATTGTTGTGGGTGGTGGAATTGTTGGTGCATCAACAGCCTTATCTCTCATTACAAAGCACCCAAAAAAACAAGTCCTATTAGTTGAAAAAGAAAAATCGTTTGCTAGTCACCAAACGGGTCATAATAGCGGCGTAATTCATGCAGGAGTTTATTATGAACCTGGCAGCTTGAAGGCTGAATTTTGCAGAGAAGGGTTAAAAGAAACAATCAAATTCTGCTCACTTCATCAAATTCCATTCCATCAGTGCGGCAAATTGATAGTAGCCACAAATGATGTTGAATTAAAGCGTATGGATGAGCTTTATGAAAGGTGTAAATCAAATGATATTGGAGCTGAAGTTTTAGATCAAAATAAGTTAAATGAAATTGAGCCAAATGTTTTTGGTATTGGTGCACTTTTAGTTAAATCAACTGGAATTGTTAACTATAAATTAATTACAGAAAAAATGACAGAGCAATTTGAGTCGTTAGGTGGCGAATTTCTTCTAAATACTAAAATAATTAATCTACAAGAAGATGAAGATAGAATTCAAGTTACAACTCCTAATGAAACCTTCAACTCAAGATACCTTGTCTGCTGCGCTGGGCTAATGGCTGATAGAATAGCAAAACTACTTAAAATTAAAATTAACTTTCAAATTGTTCCTTTTAGAGGCGAATACTTCAAGCTTCCTGAAAAACATAACAACCTCGTTAAGCATTTGATCTACCCAATACCTGATCCAAGCCTTCCCTTCCTAGGGGTTCATTTAACTAAAATGATTGATGGAAGCATAACAGTTGGGCCTAATGCAGTTCTTGGCTTTAAGCGTGAGGGTTATAGTAAGTTTAATTTCAGCATAAAGGACACCCTTCAGTTATTATCGTTTAAAGGCTTTCATAAGGTTCTTACGAAAAACTTTAAATCAGGCTTATATGAAATGAAAAACTCAATCTTTAAGAGAGGTTATTTAAAGGAGGTGCAAAAATACAGTCCTCTGATAAAACTTAATGACCTGCAATCCTATCCTGCAGGAATAAGAGCGCAAGCAGTTTTAGATGATGGTACGCTGGTTCATGACTTTTTATTTGCAGAGAGTAAGCGATCAATCCATGTATGCAACGCACCATCACCTGCAGCAACTTCAGCTATTCCAATTGGAAGGTATATTACGGATAAAGCAACTGAGGCTTACAACAAACTAACTTAATTTAAAGAACTTCCTTATAGTTTCAGCAAATTGAGTTGACTGAACGCTTTCGGGCCTGGCTTCAAGTCTCACTAAAGCAGGATCTACAAATTCTTTTGGTATTGTTATATCTCTTCGAGCCGCTAGAAGGTCCTTTGTGAAATCAACCAAAAATTCAGGATGCGCTTGCATAGTCAGAACTTTATTTTTAATATAAAAACCAGCATTTTCACAAAATTCAGATTTTGCATAAACAGTTGCCCCCTCTGGTAAACGAAGCACTTGATCTTGATGACAAATATTTAAGGTAACCTCTTCTAACAAGTTACTCATGTAACCTGTTTTATTATTAATTTGATAAGTATGAAGACCCAAACCCCATCCTTTTATTGACTTTTCAACATGACCTCCAAGCGCTTGGGCAATTAGCTGGTGCCCAAAACATACTCCAAAGATTGGAAGGCTGTCCTTATAGATATTTTTAATCAGATCACTGACTACTGATATCCAAGAGTGCTCCTCATAAACGCCGTGCGGAGAGCCAGTAACAATCCATCCATCACATTCGAGGTGATCTTTTGGAAATACTGAATCAAGAATATTAAATGTTTTAAACTCAAACACTTTTTCTTCAGAATTAATAAGTGCAATAAGCATTTCTGCATAAGTACCATATTCTTCAACCAAATCTTCTGAAGCTCTTCCAACTAATAATATTCCAATTTTCATCATCTTTTTAAGAAATTAAATTTTTAATTTTTTCATTTTTTGTTTTGCTCTAATGACGAGATAATCATGTGCAATAGTCGCTGCAATAATTGCTGTAATCTCAGCATGATCATAGACCGGAGCAACCTCAACAACATCTGCGCCAATAAAATTTAAACCATCTAAGCCCCTAATAATACCTAAGGCCTGGGCAGACGTTAAACCTCCAGAGACTGGTGTTCCAGTTCCAGGTGCATAGGCTGGGTCAAGACCATCAATATCAAACGTAAGGTATGCAGGGCGATCTTTCACAACTTCAATTATTTTTTTAATTACTTTATTTACGCCATTCTCATGAACCCATGGCGCATCAAGAATAGTGACCCCCTTGGTATTGCTATTATGAGTTCTTATTCCAACTTGGATGGAGTGGTCGGTATCAATTAAATTTTCTTTGATGGCTCTTGAAAACATGGTTCCATGGTCAAGCCTTCCATCTTCATCAGGCCATGTGTCTGTATGGGCATCAAAATGAACAAGCGCAACCGGCCCATGCATTGCAGCATGAGCTCTTAAAAGTGGGTAGGTTACGAAATGATCACCACCAAAAGTGAGCATCTCTGCCCCAGAGTCTAATATAGTTTTAGCATGAGCTTCGATTTGAGACACTACACCTCCATGAAAACCATAATCCAATTCACAGTCTCCATAATCCGTTACCGCTAATGTTTTGAAGGGGTCTATTCCATCTGGAAATGCTAATAATTCTGCAAGCTGAACTGATGCCTCTCTTATTGCTTTAGGGCCAAATCTTGCGCCTGGCCTAAAACTCGTTGCGGCATCAAATGGAATGCCGCTTACAGCAATATCTACGCCCTTTAGATCTTTTGTGTATTTACGCCTTAAAAAACTTAGAGCACCGCCATAAGTCATTTCATTGTCTCTTCCATAGAGACTTTTTTTAGTAAAAGCTTGATCAGTCTTTATATCTTCAAAGTCATCAGTGCTCATTAATTTTTCCTATATGTTGAAAAACTAGCCTCTTATTATAATCGGTCCATTAGGGAATAATATAGCATGCCGAGTTTCATACTTGGATTTCGAAGAAACCTTCCACCCGGAAAACTTTGCCTTGGAATCTTCGCCATAATATCAAAAGTCTTACCATTTCCAGTAATCTTCTCAGAAACTAATTTTCCAGAATAGCTAGCAAGAGCAACACCTTGGCCAGAATACCCTTGGGCAGATATAACTTTATCTTGATGAAGTGTTGTAAAAAATGGCAGGCGATTCATCGTTATCGCGAGCTTTCCTCCCCAAGCATAATCAATTTTTACGCCCTTCAAAAATGGATAAATCTTCTCTAAGGGCTTAGTAACTATTGGAATAATATTACTCGAAAGCTCTTGTGAATAATTTTCACCACCACCAAAAAGTAAGCGTTTATCTGCACTCAGTCGAAAATAATTAATAACAAACCTGGAGTCAGCAAATGCAATATCTTTTGGATTAATTTTTTTAACCACTTGATTGTCTAATACCTCTGTAGCAACAATATAATTGTTCATTGGCAGTATTTTCGATGCAAGGCTTTTTTCAAGACTACCAAGATAACCGTTGCAGGCCAGAACTACTCGATCCGCCCTAATTAATCCATCTTTAGTTATTACCTTAACGTGATCATCATTAACCTTATAACTTAATGCGGGACTATTTTCAAAAATCTTTGCACCTGCTGTGATAGCAGCTTTTGCAATCCCAAGAGCATAGTTAAGAGGGTGGCAATGAGCCTCACCTGCGTCATAACTGCCCCCATAATAAGTATTTGAGCCAGTTGTCTCTCTCATCTCACTATCATTCAAATACTCAATATCATGATAATCATAGTTTTCATTCATATGATCAACATATTGTTTTGACTCGTCGCAATATTTTTGCTTATGATTAGGGTGCGCAATACCTTTTTTATAGTCACACTGAATTTTGTATTGGTCAATTAAATTTTTAGCGTGGTATTTTGATGCCTCGCCAATCCCCCATAAAACTTTAGCATAATCAACCCCTAAAGTTTTCTCTAGATAAAATTGATCCCTTCTCATGCCGCCCGAGACTTGTCCGCCATTCGCTCCTGAGGCCCCTGAAGCTAATTTATTAGACTCAAGTAGAAGGACATTAACTCCCTCTTTTGCCAAATAAAGAGCCGTCGATAAGCCCGTATAACCACCACCGATTATGCAAACGTCCACATGAACATCGCCAGTAAATTTAGGCTGGTCTATCTCAATATTTTGAGAGGCTAGATAATAAGACTGCACGCAAAGAAGGTAATTACTTTATTGATTTGGCAGTCAAATCAAGACATTTCCAAACTTTATCAATTATCTCATCAAGGTGCTTTGTTTCGCAGATTAGTGGAGGTGCAATAACCATCTTGTTAGCGATTGCTCTCATGACTAAGCCATTTTCGTAGCAAAAATCACGGCATTTTCCAACAACTTCCTTGCTGTTTTCAAATCGAACACAGTTTTCCTTATCTTTAACAATTTCAATTGCTGCAAGCATTCCAATGCTTCGAGCTTCTCCAACTAGCTCATGCTCTTCCAGAGCCTTCCACCTGCTAGATAAATAAGGCCCAGTATTATTTTTAACTTTATCGAGTATGTTGGTTTTTTCCATTAATTCTAGATTTGCAATTGCTGCAGCCATACATGTTGGATGACCAGAATAGGTAAAGCCATGCGCAAACTCTTGTTTGGCTGATGCTAAGACCTCCACGATATCATCACGAACAATGACGCCGCCAACTGGCAGATAACCAGAGGTGACTCCTTTTGCAAATGGCATTAAATCAGGCTCAAAATTAAAATGAGTTGACCCAAACCACTCGCCTGTCCTTCCAAAGCCGCATATTACTTCATCTGCTACTAATAAGATATTACGCTCTTTACAAATTTTACTTATCGCAGGCCAATATGTTTTTGGAGGAATAATAACGCCTCCAGCCCCTTGAATAGGCTCTGCAATGAATGCCGCAACCCTATCCTCTCCAAGTTCGTCAATTTTGTTTGCCAAGCTCTGAGCTACTTTTAGTCCAAATGCATCTGCATCAATTTTTCCGCCTGCCTCAACGCAAGCGTCATAGTAGTATGGCTGATCCACATGCTCAATATCAGGAATAGGGAGGCCGCCTTGGGCATGCATAGCGCTCATTCCGCCCAAACTTGCACCTGCCATAGTTGATCCATGGTAAGCATTTTTTCTACTGATGATTACTGACTTAGAGGGCTTTCCTTTTGCTGCCCAATAGTGCCTCGCTAGCCTAACAACCGTATCATTTGCTTCAGATCCAGACCCACAAAAGTAAACTTTATTCATCCCAGAGGGCGTTTTATCTGCAATCATTTCGGATAGCTTAATGGCTGATGGATGACTTGTGCCAAAGAAATTATTATAATAAACTAGCTCTTTCATTTGCTCGTTTACTGCCTCTATGATTGATTTTTGACCATAACCCATATTAACGCACCATAGGCCAGACATACTATCCAATATCTTCTTACCATCATTATCATAAATATAAACGCCATCAGCGCGGCTTATAATTTTCGTTTCTTCAGGATTGTTTGTATAACTTAGATCACTAAAAGATTGAATAAGGTACTTAGCATTTTTTTGTTGGAGAGAAGATGTGCTTATAGTCATTGGAATTCCTCAATTAAATTATCAATTTTAATTCGCAAGAAATTGAAATTATCTTGCAACACAATTTTAAATGTTATAGTGTAATACTTTTTTGAATCATGAGTAAAAAATAATTTACAATCATTCAAAAAAGATGTAAATAATTAAATACCAAACTTTTAAATACATGACTAATATCGCTGAAGAATTTTTAAAGAATAACCCAGAGTTAGAAAAAATTGAATTTATATACGTAGACTTTAATGGCATCCCAAGAGGGAAATATGCTTCGCCAAAAACTCTAGTTAAAGCTTTTGATGGTGGTCTTAAAATGCCTATATCAAGCTATGTTCTTGACGTTTGGGGTGACAACCCTAAGGGTACTGGTCTGGTGATGTCTGGTGATGGTGATGCAATATGCAGGCCTGTTATAAGCTCACTGGCGGTTACTCCATGGAGTACTCGCAAGACAGCACAGTGCCTTGTTAGCATGGAGAGCGGCGATGGTGAAGCTATTTATGCCGACCCAAGGCATGTCCTATCTTCAGTTCTTGAGCGCTTTAAAAAACTTAATTTAAAGCCAGTTATTGCACCTGAAATGGAATTTTATCTCGTCGACAAGCAGTTACAAAAAAATGGCCATCCGCAAATGCCATTGATTCCAGGCACTCACAGAAGATATGAAGACGTTCAGCTTCTCAATTTGAGTGAGATGGATGATTTTGAAGGTTTCTTTGCTTTAGTAGAAAAAAGTGCCCACTCTTTAGGGATTCCTGCTGAAACTGCAATCAAGGAGTGTGCACCTGGACAATTTGAAATTAATTTACTTCATCACGATGATGCGCTCCTGATGGCTGATCAATGTTTTTTAATGAAACGCTTAATTAAAAACTGCGCTAGACAATTTAATATGAATGCTACCTTTATGGCTAAACCTTTTTCTGAGGAGGCTGGTAATGGTATGCACGCTCACCTTAGCATTATTGATAAAGATGGTAACAATGTTTTTACTGTCGATAAAGATAAACAGCCTCAAGGTATTTTTGCTAACTCTATTGCAGGCCTTTTAAAGAATACTCCTGATTTTCTTTCCTTTTATGCCTCTCACTCAAATTCATATCGACGCTTAGTTCATAATGCAGATCATGCTCCAACAACATTAAGTTGGGGTAATGAAAATAGAACTGCCTTAGTAAGATTGCCAGAAGCATCCTCAAAGGCAACGCGTTTAGAATTTAGACTTCCAAGCGCAGACTCTAATCCCTACTTAGTATTTGCTTCAATTCTCTCTAGTGTTCTTTCGGGAATAACAAGTAAAAATCCACTTGATAAAGAAACCATTGGAAATGCTCACGCGCAGCATAAAGCTGAATTAGGAATAACCTGGAGAGAAGCTGTTCATAAAACAAGTGAGTCACCAATAGTTAAAGAGTTTTTTGGCGAAAGATTTCAAAAATCTTACCAATGCGTCAAGGAATCTGAAATAAAAAGATTTGAGACTACAATTACTGACTTTGAATATAACTCATATTTGAGGCATCTTTAATATATGATTGAATTGTAATTTGAAAAAAAGGTGCATATTAAAGAATAAACTTTAATATAATCCAGTTAGTAAAAATAAAATAAACGGAGAATAATAATGAAAAATAAATTAAATAATCTACTTATTGCTGGAGCGTTAACATTTGCCGCTCAAGCTGTAATTGCAGAAGAAGTAGTCAACGTTCTTAACTGGTCAGACTATATTGATGAGCAGGTTAATGCAGACTTTACTGCTGCAACAGGTATTAAGGTCGTCTATGATGTGTTTGATTCAAACGAAGTTCTTGAAGCCAAGCTTCTTGCAGGCAGCTCAGGATATGATGTAGTAGTTCCCTCTAGTAGTTTCTTAGCGCGTCAAATTGAAGCGGGTGTTTTCCAAAAATTAGATAAATCAAAATTATCAAACATTGGAAACATGTGGAGCGATATTGAAGATCAGGTAGCACAATTTGGTCCACTAAATGAATACTCTGTTAACTATATGTGGGGAACAACTGGCATCGGTTACAACGAAGGGTTGATTAATGAAAGAATGGAGAATGCACCTACAACTTCTCTTGCTATGGTCTTTGATCCAGATGTTGTTTCAAAGTTTGCGGATTGCGGTGTTCATCTTCTAAATGCACCAACTGAAATAATTCCAGCAGCACTTGCTTATATTGGTGAAGACCCTAGAAGCACTGATACAGATGTTATTGCTAAAGCTGAAGCTGTTTTAACGAAGGTTCGCCCTTATATACAAAAATTTCACTCTTCTCAGTACATTGATGCTCTTGCAAATGGAGACATATGTCTAGTTGTTGGCTGGTCTGGCGATGTATTTATGGCACAATATGCAGCTTGGGAAGCTGAAAATGGCGTAGAAATCGTATATGCGATTCCTGATGAAGGTGCTCTAATGTGGTTTGATCAATTAGCAATTCCAGACGATGCTCCTAATGCCGATAATGCTCATAAGTATATTAACTGGATAATGGATCCTCAGCAGATTGCTAATGCTACAAACTATGTTTGGTATGCGAATGGTAATTTAGCTTCTCAGCCTCTATTAGAGGAAGATCTTCTAAATGATCCAGCTGTTTATCCTACGCCTGAGGTTATGGAGGGTTTATACATTAGCCCAACATACGATTCTAAATCTCAAAGAGTAGTAACACGTACTTGGACTAAAGTCACAACAGGTCAGTAACTATAGACTACTATTACCTTCATGATGCCTTGCGTCATGAAGGTTTTTTAATAATCATAATTCTATGTCTGAAAATATTCAATTCAGCCCTTGGCTTGACTCAAGTCAGAAGCCCTACATCCAAATTCAAAATGTTACTAAAAAATTTGGTGAATTTATAGCAATTGATAATTTAACTTTAGATATCTACAAAAATGAATTTTTCTCATTACTGGGCCCTTCTGGTTGCGGCAAAACAACGCTTCTTCGAATGCTTGCAGGTTTTGAAAAAATTACTCAAGGAAAGATCCTTTTGGATGGGGAAGATATCTCCGAAATACCTCCACACCTAAGGCCAATTAATATGATGTTCCAGTCCTACGCACTTTTTCCACATATGACTGTTGAAAAAAATATTGCCTTTGGCTTAAAACAAGATAACCTTCCTACTAATGAAATTAACCAAAGAGTGGAAGAGATGCTTGAGCTGGTTGAACTTACTGACTTTGCTAATCGTAAACCCAATCAACTTTCTGGTGGCCAAAGTCAGCGCGTTGCTCTTGCAAGAAGCCTGGCTAAACGCCCCAAATTATTACTTCTTGACGAACCTTTAGGAGCATTAGATAAAAGATTAAGAGAGCAAACTCAGTTTGAGCTAATGGATATTCAGGAAAAACTAGAGGTAACTTTTGTTATTGTTACCCATGACCAGGAAGAAGCAATGACTGTTTCAAGTAGGATTGGCGTTATGGATTCTGGAAATTTAGTTCAGGTGGCAACTCCAGCAGAAATCTATGAGGCTCCAATCAATAAGGATGTTGCTGATTTTATAGGTGACGTAAATATATTAAAAGGAATCTATAAAGGTCAAAATGAAGTTGGTACCCAGTTACTTTCTGAAGATTCAAATTCAATTGTATTTGCAACTCAAGAGGTTGGCGCTTCAATTGAGGATGAAATGTGGTTTGCAATAAGGCCAGAAAAACTTGAAATATCTAAGACAATTCCTTCTCATAATCACAACATATTAAAAGGAAAGATTGAAGATATTGCCTATGGAGGAAGCTTCTCCACTTACCATGTCAAACTAGATAATGGACGAATTCTAAAAGCAATACGCGCAAATCGCGAGAGAACTAAAGAACATCATTTAACATGGAATGATGAAGTTTACCTTCAGTGGGCTCCGCATTCTGCAGTGGTTCTTCTTTCTTAAACTCTTGTGAATCTTACACAATCAAATCCAAACTTTTTTAAAAGTATTTTTAATGGAAGAAATGTTGTCATTGCAATTCCCTATATTTGGCTGCTTTTGCTTTTTTTACTGCCTTTTATCTATGTTTTAAAAATAAGCTTCGCAGAAACAATTTATGCAAGACCGCCATACTCCTCTCTTCTGATTTGGGGAGATTCCTGGCTACCTTCAATTAAAGCAAGCTTCGATAACTATTTATTTCTTTTTAGTGACTCTTTGTATATTAAAGCTTATCTTTCGAGTTTAAAAATTGCCTTTATTTCAACAATACTAACCCTAATAATAGGATACTCAATTGCTTACAGCGTCGCAAGAGCTCCCAATCGATGGAGAGGGATATTACTAATGCTGGTCATCCTCCCGTTCTGGACTTCTTTCTTAATAAGGGTTTATGCGTGGATAGGAATTCTAAAGACAGAGGGCTTATTAAACTTAGCCTTAATGTCCATTGGAATTATTGAAAAGCCACTCATGATAATGAACACGGATCTTGCAGTTTATATTGGAATTATTTATTCTTACCTGCCTTTTATGATTCTTCCTTTGTATGCAAATCTTGAAAAAATGGATATGAGTTTATTAGAGGCTGCAGCAGACCTTGGGTGTAGACCCTTTAAAGCCTTCTGGACAGTCACTATTCCACTCTCAATACCTGGAATTATGGCTGGTTGCTTCTTGGTCTTTATACCAGTCATGGGTGAGTTTGTAATACCAGATTTGCTTGGTGGGTCTGAAACGCTAATGATTGGAAAGGTCCTTTGGACCGAGTTTTTCTATAATCGAGACTGGCCAGTTGCCTCAGCAGTCGCAATCCTTTTACTTGCAATTCTCGTTGTCCCAATAATGCTTTATCAGAGATCACAAGAGAAGGCAATCTCATGAAAAGGTTTGGCACCTTCAATATTTTCTCACTGATTGTTGGCTTTTCATTTTTATATATACCAATAATATTATTAATTTTATTTAGCTTTAATGAATCAAGGCTGGTTACAGTTTGGGGTGGTTTCTCGACCAAATGGTATGCCGAATTAATGCAAAATCAAGGCATAAAAGATGCCGCCTGGGTAACAATAAAAGTTGCATTCGTTTCCTCAACCATGGCAACAATTTTAGGAACTATTGCTGGCCTAGTAATGACTCGTTTTGGAAACTTTAAAGGCAGAACTCTTTTTTCAGGAATGATTTATGCACCAATGGTCATGCCAGAAGTAATTATTGGATTATCAACTTTACTTATGTTTGTTGCGCTTGCAATTGACAGAGGTATTTTCACGGTTACATTGGCACATATAACATTTTCAATGTGCTACGTTGCAGTTGTTGTGCAGTCAAGAATGTCAAGCTATGATGACAGTCTTACTGAGGCTGCGCTTGACTTAGGCTGTACGCCATTTAGAACCTTTATGCTTATTACTCTCCCAATAATTCTTCCAGCAGTTGTTTCTGGCTGGCTACTATCTTTTACTCTATCTCTTGATGATCTAGTAATCGCTAGCTTTACTTCTGGCCCAGGGTCTACGACCCTACCAATGAAAATATACTCGATGGTTCGACTTGGCGTAACACCTGAAATAAATGCAGTTTCAACTATCTTGGTAGGAGTTGTAACACTAGGCGTGGTAACTGCCTCATTAATTGGAAGACGACAAAAACAACAAATTTTAAAAACGCAACATACTTGAAGGACATTACAGCTCAATAGAGCATTATAATTAGCACCTTTAAAGCTCACTATAGATACAAGGATAAATTATGCTTAAAAATACTAGCCTGTTAAAAGCTCATGGTTACATCAACGGACAATGGGTTGGTGATGACGCACAATCACGCTTTGATGTTACTAATGCTTACACAAATGAAGTTATAAGTACGCTACCTGAAATGGGTAAAAAAGAAACCGATGAGGCCATTGATGCAGCAAATGCCGCCTGGCCAGATTGGCGCAGCCGTACTGCTAAAGAAAGAGCAATTATCTTAAAAAAATGGTTTGATTTAATCATGGCAAATCAAGAAGATTTAGCCACATTAATGACTGCAGAACAGGGAAAGCCAATTGCAGAAGCTAGAGGAGAGGTTGGTTACGGAGCATCTTTTATAGAATGGTTTGCAGAAGAAGGAAAAAGAACCTATGGCGACATAATTCCAACACCCTCTAATGATAGAAGAATACTTGTAATTAAGCAACCAATAGGAGTTGTAGCTTCAATTACTCCTTGGAACTTTCCAATTGCAATGATCACAAGAAAATGTGCTCCCGCCCTTGCTGCTGGATGCCCAGTTGTTATTAAGCCTGCCGCAGAAACTCCATTATCAGCTCTCGCAATTGCAGAGCTTGCTGAACAAGCTGGAATACCAAAAGGAATCATTAATGTTGTAGTTGGAACTAATTCTAGCGAAATTGGACAAGCCTTAACCAGCAGCCCAATTGTCAGAAAACTCTCGTTTACCGGCTCAACAGCTGTAGGAAAAATCTTAACACGAAACTGCGCTGATACAATGAAAAAAGTATCTATGGAGCTCGGAGGCAATGCTCCATTTATAGTCTTTGATGATGCCGATATAGATTCTGCAGTTTCGGGTGCACTCATATCAAAATTTAGAAATACAGGGCAAACCTGCGTTTGTACCAATCGTTTTTTAGTTCAAGAGGGAATTTATGACGAGTTTGTAACTAGACTTGCCGAAGCCGTCAAAACATTAAACGTAGGAAATGGAATGGATGAAGGAGTTAATCAAGGTCCATTAATAAGCTTTAAAGCACTTGATAAAGTTAAAGATCACTTATCAGATGCCGTTGATCGAGGGGCTATAATTGTTGCAGGTGGAAAACCGCATCAAAATGGCGGCACTATGTTTGAGCCAACAGTAATAAGCAATGTAGACAGCTCTATGAAAATGGCTTCAGAAGAAACCTTTGGTCCATTAGCTCCAGTATTTAAGTTTTCAACTGAAAAAGAAGCGATCGATATGGCTAATGACACTGAATTCGGTCTGGCCTCATACTTCTATACGAATGATATCAATAGAATATGGCGCGTATCTGAAGCTTTAGAGTATGGAATGGTGGGCGTTAATGAAGGCGTCATATCAAATGAAGTAGCTCCATTTGGCGGAGTTAAAGAGTCTGGTCTAGGAAGAGAAGGTTCACACTATGGAATAGATGACTTTCTCGAACTAAAATACATCTGTATGGGCGGCTTAAAGTAATAAATCCTTCTAAATCTAGAAATTAATTTAGTTCAATAGATCTGCCAACATTTTTAAACATGATTTCCAGTGCGCCTTTTCACTGGTTGGTATAATGGCGCTTTCAAATTTATAAAATACAATAATGAAAGTTGGGATTCTTGGTCTAGGTACTGTTGGTGGTGGCGTTGTAAATGTATTACAAAAAAATAGCGCATCTATTGAGAGACGCACTGGTGTAAAAATAGAAGTTGTTTTGGCTGGCGTTAGAGATGTCAAACAAAAACGCATCTGTGACACCTCAAATATCAAGTTAACTGAAGATCCTTTTGAAGTTGTCAATCACCCTGATGTTGATGTAGTTTTAGAGCTCATTGGCGGCGTTGGACTTACAAAAGAGTTAGTTGAAAAAGCCATTAATAATGGAAAACATGTCATTACTGCTAATAAAGCACTCATTGCTAATCATGGTAATGAATTAATCAAACTTGCCAATAAAAAACAAGTTCGACTTTTATTTGAAGCTTCCGTAGCTGGTGGGATTCCAATCATTAAATCTCTCGAGCAAGGACTTAGTGCAAATAATATTGAATCACTCGCTGGAATCATAAACGGTACCGGTAACTTTATTCTTACTGATATGAAGGAAAAAGGAAGAGATTTTGACGATGTTCTTAAAGAAGCACAAGCATTAGGTTACGCAGAAGAAGACCCAACTTTTGATATTGAAGGTATTGATGCTGCTCATAAGTTATCTATTCTAGCTGCAATTGCTTTTGGCACTGAACTTCAATTTGATAAAGTTTCAACTAAAGGTATTAGTGGTATCACTACTGAAGACATCATTCATGCTTCTGAACTGGGTTACACAATTAAGCATCTTGGAATAGCAAAAAGGACTGGTGACGGAATTGAACTTCGAGTCCACCCCACTCTAGTTCCAAATAAACAATTAATTGCACAAGTCGATGGAGTGATGAATGCAGTTATGGTTAAAAGTGATGCCCTAGGAACTAGCTTGTATTATGGAGCTGGGGCTGGTGATGAGGCAACTGCTTCTGCGGTTATTGCTGATCTAAATGATATTATTAATAATCAAACAAGTAACCATATTCTGGGCTGGAAATCACACCAAAAACTTCCTGTGATTAAGAATGATGATATCCATAGTGAATTCTTTTTAAGACTATTAGTAAGTGATATTAAAGGAGTCCTAGCAAAAGTCACAGGGATATTTAATGACCATAACGTTAGTATTGAAGCACTTATTCAAAAACAAGTTGATGAAAATAATAATGCTCACATCGCAATAACAACTGATAAAGTTAGTACTAAAACGGTCATGAGTATTAAAAAGTCGATTGAAGCTAGCGACTTTAACCAAGCGGAAGTTCAAATTATTCATATTGAATTACTAGACTAACCTATTAGAGATAACTATGAGATATTCAGGATTAATTGAGAAATATAGAGACACCCTGCCTGTTAGTGATAACACTCGAATCATTAGTCTTGGTGAAGGTAATACGCCATTAATTAGACTTGAAAATATCCCATGTGAAATGGGTACACAAGTCGAGCTATATGTAAAGTATGAGGGCTTAAACCCTACAGGCTCGTTTAAAGACCGTGGAATGACAATGGCTGTTACAAAGGCCGTAGAAAGTGGCTCAAAAGCAATTATTTGCGCGTCAACTGGAAACACTTCAGCTGCTGCAGCTGCATACGCTGCAAGAGCAGGAATTAAAGCGTTTGTTCTCATTCCAGAAGGAAAAATTGCACTAGGAAAATTAGCGCAAGCCATGATACATGGCTCTACCATTATTCAAATTAAGGGCAACTTTGATGATGGAATGCAGCTTGTTAAAGATGTTGCTGAATTTGCACCCGTTTCAATAGTTAACTCAATAAACCCTTTTAGGCTTCAAGGTCAAAAAACTGCAGCATTTGAGATTATTGAAGAGCTTGGTCATGCACCTGATTATCATTGCCTTCCTGTAGGTAATGCAGGAAATATTACTGCGCATTGGATGGGCTATACTGAATATCACGAGAAAGGAATATCAAACTCTACTCCTAAAATGCTTGGCTATCAAGCTGAAGGTGCCGCTCCGTTTATACAAGGCGCAAGAGTTTACAATCCAGAAACGATTGCCACTGCAATAAGAATTGGAAACCCTCAAAGCTGGGATCAAGCTTTAAAACTTAGTAAAGATTCGAATGGTTGGTTTGACTCCTTCTCTGATAGAGAAATTTTAGTTACTCAAAAAATGCTGACTGAAAAAGAAGGAATTTTTTGTGAGCCAGCATCTGCAATATCAGTTGCGGGAGCTCTAAGAGATATAAAATCAGGGAAGATACCTGATGGATCGACCGTTGTATGTACTCTTACAGGTCACGGACTTAAAGACCCAGACACTGCAATTGCTCAATGCGATCCAAGTGCAATGATCAATGTTAACCCAACACTTGAGGAAGTAAAAAAAGCCATCTTAAATAATATGTAGTTTTATGGGCTTTAAAATTATGAGCAATCAAAGCTATAAAACAATCGATCAATGCATAGGGAAGACTCCTTTAGTCAGACTGCAAAGATTAAATCCAAATCCATCTAATACTATTCTTGGTAAGCTTGAAGGTAATAATCCAGCTGGATCTGTAAAAGATCGCGCCGCCCTCAATATGATTACTGAAGCAGAAAATAGGGGTGAGATTCACCCTGGAGATACCCTTATCGAAGCAACCAGTGGAAATACAGGCATTGCCTTAGCAATGGTTGCAGCCATAAAGGGTTACAAGATGATTTTAATTATGCAAGAAAATCTATCGCAAGAGAGAAAAGATGCGATGACAGCATATGGTGCTGAATTAATTTTAGTGACCAAAGAGCTTGGAATGGAAGGGGCGCGTGACCTTGCAAATCAAATGAGTTCCGAAAATAAAGGTCTTCAGCTTAACCAATTTTCTAATCCAGATAATCCAAGTGCTCACTATACTTCAACTGCTAAAGAAATTTGGAATGATACTAATGGAGAAATTACACACTTTGTTAGTTCCATGGGAACTACTGGAACTATTATGGGTGTTTCCAAATACCTCAAAGAAAAAAATCCGCAGATACAAATTATAGGTATTCAGCCTGATGATAACTCACACATACCAGGGATTAGAAGATGGCCCAAAGAGTATCTCCCCACTATCTTTGACTCAACCAGAGTAGATCAAATTATGGATATTTCTCAATTAAGTGCAGAACAAACAACTAGAGACCTTGCGACACTTGAAGGTATTTTCTGTGGGGTATCAGCTGGAGGCGCTGTAGCTTCAGCAATTGAACTTTCAAAGCGGGTTAATAATGCCGTTATTGTTACAATTATTTGTGACCGAGGTGATCGCTATCTTTCTACAGGCGTTTTTAAAGCTTAAAAACTAAATTTTTATATATTTCTATATGTTTTGAAAGTTAATTTTCTTCAAAAACATGTGTACAATTGTAAATTCGTAAATTATTAAATATTAATAGGAGAGACAAATGAGTATTAAGCTAGGCTTTACAAAGTCGATTGCATTTGCAGTTGCGTTATTATCATTAAACATGACAGTTCAAGCAGGTGCAGTTTATGATTATATTAAAACAAATAATGAATTAATGATTGCAACTGATGCAAACTGGGCGCCATATTCATATATTAATGATGCCGGTGAAATGGAAGGTTTTGACGTTGATGTTGGTAGAGAAATTGCTAAACGTATGGGCGTAGAGGCTCGTTTCATTACTCCTTCGTGGGATATTATTACTTCAGGTAACTGGAATATGCGTTGGGACGTATCAGTTGGCTCTATGACGCCAACAGAAACTCGCTCAGAAGTTCTAAACTTCCCTGCGGTTTATTATTACACTCCAGCTGGTTTTGCTGTTCACATAGATTCACCTGTGACAACATTGGCTGGTTTAAATGGAAAAAATATTTGTACTACAGCTGCTTCCACTTGGGAAATGTATCTTGAAGGAAGTCTCGATATGATTGATGCTCCGGCATTTACATATAAAGTTACCCCAGGAACAATTACTTCCCTTGCTGACGGCCATACATGTCTTGATGACACTCGCCTAGGTGCTGGTGTTCGTAATGACGGTATTATTGATTCTATTCCGATGATTCAAGGTGCTATTGAAGATGGATATCCAATTCGTTTCTTAGGTGATCCAGCTTTCTTCGAGCCTCTTTCAGTAGCAACTGATAAAGGTAATGATGATCCTGAGTTAGATGCAGAGATCGTTAGAATCATTGCTGACATGAATAAAGACTACACTTTGACAATGCTGTCAATGAAGTGGTTTAAAAACGCAGATGGTAGTTCAAATGACTATACGGTTGCATTTTAATTAGAACAGTTAGTTATTTAAGTTTTAACTAGGTTTTAGAGAAAGGTATGTTCGTCGATACCGTTATTGAAGATAAGTCGCTGCACAAACCAGCGTTCCTTTTAGGATTATCAATAGCGGTATTGGCTTTTTTCTTTACCTTTAATTTTACCGACACCATATTTGGTGAATTCCTTAGCCCAGTTATTGGAAATCCAGAAGAGAGTGGTTTTTTTGGTCGTCTTGTTGTTTCGTTTGTACTTGCAATAATATTTGTCCTAAATTTATTATTAATTAGCTTTGCTAAGTTAAAAATTCAAATATTAATTGTTTGGATTGAATTATTTTTTCTTTTTCTTGCTTTTGCTTACTCTTTTGATCTTGAGTTAGCGTATATATTTATCGGTGAGCCAAGCAAAATTTGGCTTATGATTTCTAAGGGTCTTTTTACTACGATTTATATTTCAGCAGTTTCAATTGCAATTGCTACTGCTATAGCAATCGTTGGAGCTATTGCTAAACTTTCAAATAATGGATTTGCTTATGCGATAGCAAGTTTTTATACGTCTTTATTTAGAGGACTCCCTCTTCTTCTGCAAATTTATCTAATTTATATGGGGCTTCCTCAACTAGGATTCATGATTGATGCTATTCCTTCTGGTATTGCAGCCCTGTCACTTTGTTATGGTGCGTACATGACAGAGATTTTTCGAGCAGGTATTCAAAGCATACCAAAAGGACAATGGGAAGCCTCAAGAGCATTAGGTTTTAAATTTGGACTGATACTTCGAAAAATTATATTACCCCAGTCAATACCAATTATAGTTCCCCCAACTGGCAACCAATTTATTGCGATGCTTAAGGATAGTTCTTTAGTTTCTGTTCTTGGGATTTGGGAGTTAATGTTCATGGCCAAAAAAATAGGCTCAAAAGATTTCAATAATTTAGAAATGTTACTTACAGCTGCAATGATTTATTGGGCCCTTACAATCATTCTTGAGATTATTCAGGCTCGCATTGAAAGAAAGTATCAACAAAAGGCATGACAATGAATACTAAAAGTGGAAATCCAGTAATATCACTTAAAGGAGTTAGTAAGTGGTATGATGATTTTCAGGCTCTTAAAGATATAAACCTAACAATAAATCTTAAAGAAAAAATTGTAATTTGCGGGCCATCTGGATCAGGAAAATCCACATTAATTCGATGTCTTAATCGACTTGAAGCTCATCAAGAGGGTGAAATTCATGTTAGTGGAATTGAACTTCATGAAACTATGAAAGATGTTGATATTGTTCGACGAGATATTGGAATGGTATTTCAAAATTTTAACTTATTTCCACATTTAACTGTCCTTGAGAACTGCATGGCTGGGCCAAACTGGGTAAGAGGGATTGATAAAGATGAGGCCAAAGAAAGAGCAGTTGCCATGCTTCAACAGGTCAAGATTCCAGAGCAGGCAGACAAATATCCAGATCAACTATCTGGTGGCCAGCAGCAGCGAGTTGCTATTGCTAGAAGTTTATGTATGCAGCCTAAAGTTATGTTATTTGATGAGCCAACTTCAGCGCTAGATCCCGAAATGGTTTCAGAAGTTTTAGATACCATGGTCGAGCTTGCAAATAGTGGCATGACAATGATTTGTGTCACTCATGAAATGGGCTTTGCCAGGCAAGTTGCAGACAGAATAATATTTATGGCAGATGGTGAGATTGTGGAGCAAAATACTCCAGACGAATTCTTTAATAACCCACAAAGTGATCGAACCAAAACCTTTTTAGACCAAATTCTTATCTAAGGGCTTAAAGACTCTTAAAATAGTCTTTAAAAGCATCGATAACTGCCAAAATATCTTTTCTACTAACTCCTAAGTGGCATACTAACCTACCGCGATCAAGATTAGAAATTATAATATTTCTATCAAAAAGATACCTTTCTAAAGCTTCTCTGTGATCTTCAGGACAATCTACAAACACCATGTTTGTTTGATTTTCACCATAGTCTATTGTTAATTCTGCTAATGATGATAAGCCACTTGCAAGATATCTTGCGTTATCATGATCCTCTTGAAGCCTCTTTACATTATTCTTTAAAGCATACATTCCATAGGAGGCTATTACACCAACTTGCCTCATGCCACCCCCAAGCATCTTTCGCAAACGCAAAGCTTTATTAATAGTAGCTTGATCGCTTACTAAAAGAGATCCAATTGGAGCACCTAAGCCTTTTGATAAACATATTGATATACTATCAAAACTTTTAGTTAAGGCCTTCATTGTTAAGCCTGAATGTATATGTGCATTAAATAAGCGAGCGCCGTCCAAGTGTACTTTTAAGCCTTTATTATGTGCCGCTTTTGCCAACGCCTCAAGTTCCTGTTGAGGTTGAACTTTTCCAGAAAAAGTATTCTCCAAACAAAGAAGCTTTGTTACAGCATAGTGGGGGTCATTGTCTTTAATTTGACTGAGCATATCGCTTACTTTCATAGATCCAGACTCTGAAGTATCAATAGGACAAATCCCAACGCCGCCTAAAACTGAAACTCCTCGAGCCTCATAGACGTTAGTATGATAGTGTCTCCCAATCAAAACTTCATCGCCTCTTTGGCAATGGGCGAGCATAGCAGTTAAATTACTTTGAGTGCCACTTGGAAAAAATAAGCTTGCTTCTTTTCCTAAGAGATTCGCTGCATATTCTTGTAACTCAATTACTTCAACATCCTCTCCGTAAACATCATCTCCGAGCTTTGTATTATCAATGCTTGCAAGCATTTCTTTAGATGGAAAAGTAACTGTATCACTTCGAAAATCTATTGGATTCTCTAATTTCTCCTGGTTACTATTATTTTTCTTATATTGGCTCATAACTGATTTACTCTTAAGGTTTGTATTCTGGGTAAGCTAAAGTGGCTACAAGATGGGTTCTAGACTCTTCTCCACCATTAAGAGCAGTATGGTAGCCTCTAGTATCCGTAAAATATACTGAGCCATCAGCGGGAAGGTGCGTGCAGTGATGGTTTACTATAAATAAAGCACCAGGATTTGTATAAATTGGAATATGTATCCTTGGCTCTGGATCTCTATGCCATGAGTTACAATTAAAACTATCTTTTTCTAATATGCGAACCCTTCCGATAGGGTAACGAGCTGAAAGCTCCTTGTGAATAGTTTCAAAATAAGTACCCTTAAACACTTCAACAAGCTCAGTAAATAAACTTTCATTAACTAACTCATCCTTTGCTACCTCTTCATAGCTATCATCTACGCGAGTATAGTAGCGACCCACAAGATTATTATCAGACTCAAAAGAACTATTCTTTCTACGAGTCATAGCTAAAGCGTGGAAACCTGACGCAGCAGTTTTAAACTCTGACATAGCTTTAACTTCATCAAGCGCTTGCCGCATTTTATTAATATCAAACTTAAGATTTAATTTGATAATGTGCTCATTACCTTTAAAAGAAGCAACTGATTCAATATCAACTTTTTTATTGATATAGGAATTTAACTCTTTTGTGTCTTTTAAGATGCTCATCAGTTAGATTTTCTTTAGAATTAAAATTTAAATTATTTTTAAAAAGGCTTAACAACAACAAGAATAACAATACCTAAAAGAAGCAAAACTGGAAACTCATTAAGCCATCGATAAAAAGTATGACTATGTTTATTTTTATCTTCAGCGAATACTCTTACCAAATATCCACAATAGAAATGATACGCAATTAGAATGACAACTAAAGCCAACTTAAGCTGAAGCCAATATTGATCAGCATAGACTCCCCAAGCGTAGCCATAGAGCATCCAAGAACCCATAAGCGTTGTGATAACAAAGCTTGGCATCATAATGCCTCTATATAGTTTTCGCTCCATAACCTTGAAGCGTTCTATACTAATCTCATCAGTTGACATAGCATGGTAAACAAATAGTCGCGGCAAGTAAAACAGTGCAGCAAACCAGGTTATTACTGTCAAAATATGAAAAGCCTTAATCCAAAGCATTTGAACTCCAAAATAGTTACATAATACCGTCAGAATACGATCAATTTATAGGATTAATTAAAGAAGTTATATGAAATACTATCTGTTGATTTACAGTTATCATGATGATTGACATAGTAAAATTTATCTAGTCTTTATAATTGAACCTTAATGCTAAACTTTTTTAAAAAAACCCAAAGTCCTGAACCTGAAGGTGGGCCAAAAAAAACTTCACTAAAGGATAGGCTATTTAAATCCAAAACTAAACTTGGAGATGGCCTTTCATCGCTTCTTATTGGCAAAAAGAAAATAGATGATGAGCTTCTTGAAGAATTAGAGATGCTGCTCATTGGTTCTGATATAGGCATTCAAACAACCGATAAAGTCATCGAAGCTGTAAGAAAAAAAGCATCTAGAAAAGAACTCAAGGATAGTGATGGCCTTTATGAGCTTATAAAAATCGAACTAGAGTCATTCTTAATTGCAGAAAATCTATTGCAGACAAATCTTGACAAAACTTTTGTCATTCTTGTTGTTGGAATTAATGGCGCAGGAAAGACTACTACAATTGGTAAGCTTGCTAAGTTATTTCAAAGTGAGGGGAAATCGGTAATGCTAGCTGCTGGAGACACTTTCCGCGCTGCTGCGGTTGAGCAGCTTCAAGTTTGGGGCGAGAGAAATTCCATACCTGTCATTGCTCAAAAAACAGGTGCTGACTCTGCCTCAGTCGTATATGATGCTTATCAGTCAGCTATTGCAAAAAATATTGACATTTTAATTGCTGACACTGCAGGTAGACTTCATACGCAAAATAACTTGATGCTAGAACTTGAAAAGATTAAGAGGGTACTAAAAAAACATAACGAAGATGCTCCACATGAAACACTGCTAGTGATAGATGGTGGATCAGGTCAAAATGCAATTCAACAGGCAAATGAATTTCATAAATCCATAAACCTGTCAGGTCTCGCAATTACTAAACTTGATGGAACGGCAAAAGGTGGAGTTTTATTTGCCATCTCAGACTCCCTTAAACTTCCTATTCGTTATATTGGCGTTGGTGAATCAATTGACGATCTAAAACCTTTCAATGCAAAAGATTTCGTAGATGCTTTATTTGATTAGTTAGCTTACTTATGGTTTGATAGAGCTACTGATAGAATCAACCTTCATAGCCAGCTCAATATCAAGCTTGGTAATGCCGCCCTCACTATGAGTAACCAAATTAATCTCAACCCTATTATAAACATTTGACCATTCTGGGTGATGATCCATAGCTTCTGATGTGATTGCGACTTGAGTCATAAAACCAAAAGCCTGGATAAAGTTGGAAAACTTAAAGGTCTTGGAGAGCTTTTCATTTACGACGCTCCAACCATTAAGGTCTTCTAGGTATTCATTTAATTGTTTATTAGATAAAATCAAATCAAACCTCTTTCAATAGCTCTTTTGCGCCCATAGATAATAGTTTATTGGCAACAAGCTCTCCTAGTGCATTAGGCTCAGATACATCACCTGCCTCTTCTGCCCTTAAAATAACTCCAGAATCAACATTACCCACCATACCCTTAAGATGAAGCTCATCATTATTACTTGTTGCATAGGCACCAATTGCAACAGAGCATCCACCCTCAAGGGTAGCGTTAAATGCTCTTTCAGCACTAACTTCAATCATGGTTTTTTTATGAACCAGTGAACTTATTAGGCTGATTATTTCTTTATCTCCTTTTCTAATCTCAATACCTAAAGCACCCTGTCCAACTGCTGGTAAGGATTTTTCAGCACTAAGATGCTGCTTAATTCTACCCTCAAAACCTAGCCTTATAAGGCCTGAGCAAGCCAAGATAATTGCATCATATTCACCTTCATCTAACTTACTTAATCGAGTATTAACATTTCCTCGTAAATCTAAAATGCTCAGATCAGGCCTTAATGCTTTTAATTGAACAATGCGCCTTAAACTACATGAGCCTACTCTAGCACCCTTTGGAAGTTCATTTATACTATCAAAATCATTTGAAACAAATGCATCAAATGGATTTTCTCGCTCTAAAATTGCACCAACTTGGAATTCTTTTGGTAATTGGTAGGGAACATCTTTCATAGAATGGACCGCAATATCCGCCCTTCCTTCCAAAATGCCTATTTCTAATTCTTTAATAAATAGACTTTTTCCACCAATTTTTGAAAGTGGTGAATTTAATATCTTGTCCCCTTGGGTACTCATTTTTACTAACTCAATTTCTAAGTCAGGATAAAAAACTTGTAATCTTGATTTTACAAACTCTGCTTGCCATAAGGCTAAAGGGCTTTTCCGTGTTGCAATTTTAAGCACTGTAATTATGTCTCCAATTCAAATTGTTGCCAACAATATTTTATCGAGTGTTTATTGATAGTGTTGGCTTTTGACAATAATATTATGATGAAAAAAATAAGGTTTTGGTTATTATTACTCACTTATGAAAGGTTTTTATCTCATTTTCAGTAACTTATCGTCTATATAGTGGAATAATGTCCTGTAATTGAAATTCGTATTAATTACAGAGTAAAGTAAACAATGAAATCTGAAACAAATCATTTATGGGGTGGGCGCTTTAGTGAGCCAACAGATGAATTTGTCAAAATCTTTGGCGCATCTGTTTCTTTTGACAAAGTTCTTGCGCTCTATGATATTGAGGGCTCTATTGCTCATGCAACAATGCTTAGTGAAGTTGATGTTCTAACAAGTATAGAATTAAAGCGAATTATTGAGGGTCTTGAAAAAGTTAAGGATGAGATAATTAACGGTCAATTTAGTTGGTCGATTGAGCTGGAAGATGTTCATATGAATATTGAGTCTCGATTAACTGAAATTTGTGGAGATCCAGGAAAAAAACTTCATACTGGTCGTTCTCGAAATGATCAAGTTGCGACCGATATTAGGCTCTACCTTAGAGATCAGGTTAGACTCATTACGAAAGAACTAGAAAGGCTATTAAATGCGCTTCTTGACCTTGCAGAGCAAGAAATAGAAACCATTATGCCTGGATTTACACACCTCCAAGCCGCACAGCCGATTAGCTTTGGTCATCACTTATTAGCTTATTTTGAAATGTTCAAGCGAGATCGTGAGCGACTTCAAGAAAGCTTTAAAAGAATTAATACAATGCCTCTAGGAAGCGCTGCTCTTGCAGGAACTAGTTACCCAATTAATCGTGAGCGAACTGCTGAACTTTTAGGATTTGAGCGAATAAGCTTAAATTCTATTGATGCAGTCAGTGACCGTGACTTCGCGATTGAATTTGCTTCAAATGCAAGCTTAATTATGATGCATCTTTCAAGGTTTTCTGAAGAAATCATTCTATGGTCAAGCGCGCAATTTGAATTCATATCTCTGCCTGACAGTTTTTGCACAGGCTCATCGATTATGCCTCAAAAGAAAAATCCAGATGTTCCAGAGTTGGTCCGAGGGAAAACTGGTCGAGTAACTGGTAATTTAATTTCACTTTTAACAATAATGAAGGGCCAGCCATTAGCATACAACAAGGATAACCAAGAGGATAAAGAACCACTATTTGATAGTGTTGAAACTATTTATGCTTGTCTTCGTATTTTTGCAGATATGGTGCCAACGATTAATACTAACAAAGATAATATGTATCAATCAGCGCTTAAAGGCTACACTACTGCAACTGACTTAGCTGATTATCTTGTAAAGAAAGGTTTAGCTTTTAGGGACGCGCATGATGTCGTTGGAAGAGCTGTTTCTTATGGACTTAAAGAACGTAAGGACTTGAGTGAATTTACAATTGATGAGCTTAAAAACTTCAACTCGTTAATTGAAGAAGATATTTTTAATGTAATCTCTCTAGAAGGCTCTATTAATGCTCGCAACCATCTAGGCGGAACCTCGCCAAAACAAATCTTAATTGCTATTAAAACAGGGCGTAAATCCATTAAGTAATGCGCATAGTTTTTGCAGGAACCCCTAAATTTGCTGTCGAATCTTTAGCCATTCTTCATAAATCGGATCATGAGGTAATTGCTGTATATTGCCAGCCTGATAGGCCAAAAGGAAGAGGGAAGATTTTAACAGCTTGCCCAGTGAAGCTTTACGCAGAAGAAAATAATTTACTAGTCATTCAGCCTGAAGATTTCAGTAATGAAAAAAACCAAAAAAAACTTACCTCTCTAAATCCTGATGTCATGGTGGTCGCAGCATATGGCCAAATACTTTCAACTAAAGCACTTAGAGCTCCAAGGCATGGATGTCTTAATATTCATGCATCACTACTACCTCGATGGAGAGGTGCTGCACCAATTGAGCGGGCTATTCTTTCAGGAGATAAAGAGACTGGAGTCTCAATTATGCAAATGAATGAAGGACTAGATACTGGAGATGTTTTGCTTACACAAACATATTTAATTGAAAACAATGATACTTCTAAATCGCTCACTGATTCTTTATCAGTTATGGGGGCAGTATTAATACTTGACGCTTTAAATCGGTTAAAGGAATTAAAGGTCATGCCTCAAAATGATGATGATGCAATTTATGCAAAAAAGATTTTGAAAGGCGAGGCACAAATAGACTGGACTCAAAGTGCAAAAAATATAAGCCTCATGATTAGAGCATTTAATCCTCGCCCAATAGCTCAAACTAATGCAAAAGCTACGCAATTTGAAAACAAGGTTATTAGAATTTCAGAGGCTGAAGAAGTGCGGTATGAATCCTCCAAACCCCCAGGAATGGTTGTTGAACAAAGTAAAGCCACTTGTTATGTTGCAACTGGAAACGGCGTATTAAGCCTTAAAAAAGTCCAGCTTGCTGGGAAAAATGAAGTTTCAATTAAAGACTTTAATAATGCCTACCAATTAGTTGAGCTAAGCTAAAAAAATACACCCTTTAGTTAGTAAATCCGACCTGCCTCCATGCCTCATAAGCTACAATTGAAACGCAGTTTGAAAGGTTTAAGCTTCTTGAGCCTTTTTGCATAGGCAGAGTAATACCATCATATTCGTCCATTATTTCAGTTGGAAGGCCTTTGGTTTCAGAGCCAAATAAAAATGAATCATCACTATGATATTTAACGTCAGCATAGCTTTTACTTACCTTTGTGCTAACAAAATAGAGCTTAGCGGGATTGGCTTTGTCTAAGTAGTCATTAAAATTTTCATACTCATAAACATTTGCAAGCTCTTTATAATCAAGCCCAGCTCGCCTTAAGCGCTTATCATTAATCTCAAATCCATAAGGCTTTATAAGGTGAAGATTTGCCCCCATATTTGCTGACAAACGTATCAAACTTCCTGTGTTACTTGGTATTTCGGGTTGGAATAATACTAAATTTAACATACCGCTTCTTTCAACAAATAACATTATCATCCCATAGAACATAAACCAATTATCAAAACTCGCTTGTTGATATAATATTAAGTATGCAAAATTCCCTAAAAATTAGAAGTTTTTTACAATCCCAAGCAACCTAATTTTTTCCATGTTTATAAGAAAATCTACTAAAGACTATCTTAAGGCGGATGTCAAAGATATTTCAAAACTCTTAACTTTAGCGCTAGATCAAACTAAAGAGCAGCTTTTTTCTAACCCAGGTTATGAGCTAAATGATATTGAACACAAAACACTTAACAACCTAATCAAACAAAGGACTAATGGCAAACCGTTTGCTTATCTTAAAGGCTCTCAAGGGTTTTATGACCTTGATTTTGTTGTCTCACCTGCAACTCTAATTCCAAGACCTGAAACAGAACTATTAATCGATATTGCGCTTGATACATTTGATACAAATAAAAAAATAAGCGCATTAGACCTTGGAACTGGAAGCGGCATAATAGCCATAACTCTTTCTGAAAAGTTTCCTAGCTGGGCCATAACGGCGACAGATCAATCTAATGATGCATTAAAAATTGCTCAGATTAATGCAACGAATAAGATTGACTTTTACTGTGGCGATTGGTTTGATGCCTTGCCAAAAGATAAATTTGATTTAATTGTTAGTAATCCACCATATATTGAAGATCAAGATCCCCATCTTCATAGTCTTAAATATGAACCTATAGAGGCTTTAATCTCAGGCAAAGATGGCCTTGATGATATTAGAAAAATTATTTCTCAGTCACCTGAATTTCTAAATCAAGGTGGGTACCTTCTTTTGGAGCATGGATATAATCAGAAAAAGCAAATTCTTGGACTACTTGAGGAATCTTTCGTAAATATTAAGGCGTTTAAAGACCTCAATAAAGTTGACAGGGCAATCCTTGCTCAATTAAGGTAACTCAAAGAATTCAGCTTTTTTATTCGTAGACTTTTGCTGAGCTAATATTACTCCAGTAATAACAATCACTGCTCCAATAGCTTGACTCCAAACCCAGCTATCGCCAAGAATAAAAAGAATAAGCATCACGTAAAATGGGGCTGCATTTAAATGAAATGATGCAACGCCAATGCCAAGCTTGCTAACACTTTTAATCCAAAAAATTTGAGATATTCCTAGTCCAAGCCAACCATAAATAAGAACTAATCCTAAGTGCTCTAAGGTTATTGGAGATGCAGTTTCAGTTATATCAAGAAAAATACTGCAGATAAAATATAAGATAATTGTTGATCCCGCCATTCCAGAGGTCGTTACAGCAGTTTGGCCAAGAGTAGTCATTCCAGGAAGGTTTTTAACTGTTGCCCTAGAGCTCCATGCAAATAAAGCTACTCCAGTAATTCCAATTAATGCTGCAAAGCCCATGCCGTCATTCTCAAAAGTTGCCCCTGATGCCACAAACCCACCCAATAAAACTAAAACCACTCCAAAGAAAAACCAGCGCGTCATTTTGCGACCGTCTAAAAACATCTCTAAGGATACTGCAGCAAGTGGCATTGTTGCAACGGCTAATGCAGCAATAACTGGTGACGTTAGTGACTGAAGTATAAGAATAAAAAAAGAGCCAATTCCAAACCCAGTTGCGCCAATCCAAAAACCTTTTATCCATTTAGCCGCTCTTACTGCTCGAATTCCCTCGATTACCACCCAAATAAAAAATATTAAAATAAATGAAAACACACTGCGAGCAGTAATAACACTTACAACATCCCAGTCCTTTAATAAGTATTCAGCAGCAGGAAAGCCAGTTGCAAAAAGGAGTATTGAAAAGACGCAGAGAAAGTTTGATTTAAAAATCGTTGTATCTTTACTAGCCATCTCTTCAGAAGTAGATTTACTCATAGTATTAAAAAGATGAATATGACGTAATACAGACTCGCAATATATCAGAAACTATTAATTTAGCAATATTTATTTATTGATCAAAATTTTAATAATATGAATGCCAATATGAAAACTCATGATTGTCAAAAGCCTCATTCTAGATGTATAATAATTTTAATCAAGATAAAGGCTTATTAAGCGCTGCCTTGAAAATAGGATTTAAGTGATTTATTATCATTTTTTTTTATACTCAACGCAATTATCAGAGGTTATTTATGCTTGAAAAAAAACAGATCGGCCAGTCCACTAAAAGTATTTGGGGTGGTGAACAAGAACACGAACTTTATGAGCGCTCAACACAAGTACCTGTTGTTCATAGCGTTTCATTTGCCTACAAAGATATTGATACTTGGCATAAAGTCGCCCTAGGCGAGGCTGAAGGTCATATTTATTCTCGAAACACGAACCCAACAGTCCGCGCTTTTGAGGACAAAGTAAAGGTACTTGAAGGTGCTGAAGCGGTAACTAGCTTTGCCTCTGGTATGGCGGCAATTAGCAATACCTTGGCAACCTTTTTAAAGCCGGGTGATCGCATTGTTTCAATTAAAGATAGTTACGGCGGAACCAATGTCATTTTTAATGAATTTTTACCGCCACTTAATATTGATGTTTGTCTTTGTGAAACCGGTGATTACGAGCAAATAGAACGTGAAATAGCTAAGGGCTGCAAGGTGTTATATTTAGAGACGCCAACCAACCCAACCATTAAAATAACAGACATCAAGCGCTTAAGCGCAGCAGCTAAAAAAGTAGGCGCCCTAGTTGTAGTTGATAATACGTTCGCAACACCAATTAATCAAAACCCTCTTGCGCTTGGTGCTGACATTACCCTGCACTCTGCCTCTAAATACCTAGGGGGTCACGCAGATGCTCTTGGAGGGGTGATATGCGGCAGTAAAGACTTAGTTAAGAAAGTGTACCACTACCGTGAAATAAACGGCGCTACCCTAGCCCCTATGGATGCTTATAGCCTCCTAAGAGGTATGAAAACATTAAAGCTTCGCGTTCAAAGACAAAATGAAAGCGCAATGTTAATTGCTTCGTACTTACAAAATCACCCTTCAGTGGAACAGGTTAACTACCCTGGCTTAGAGTCTCACCCAGGTCATGAGATAGCTAAAGAGCAAATGAATGGTGGTTTTGGGGGAATGTTAAGTTTTTCTGTCAAAGGTGGCTTAGATGCAATTAAAAAATTCTTACCAAAACTTGAATACGCGCATATGGCAGCTAACTTAGGATGCGTTGAAACTGTCGTTGGACCTCCAGTAACAACTAGTCATGTAGAGTGCAGCGCAGAAGAGCGAATGGCTGCTGGAATCCCCGAAGGTTTAGTAAGGTACTCAACCGGTATTGAGGATGTTGAAGATCTAATTGCTGATTTAGAGCAGGCATTTAAGGAAATTTCTTAGTAACTTAAGGAGAATGTAATGAAACAAGAGAGAAGAAGATTTACAAAAGAAGAATACATTGAGAGACAATTAAAGACTCGCAAGTCCATGAATGCTTTAAATGTAGATGTCTTAATTGTTTACGATCCTGCAAATATGTTTTGGCTAACCGGATATGATGGTTGGTCATTTTATGTCCATCAATGTGTTGTTATTACAACAGATGGGGGTCTCTTTTGGTATGGCAGAGGAATAGACGCAAAGGGTGCTGAACTAACAACAGACCTTGACTTAAATAGCATCCTGGCCTATCCAGATGATTACGTCATGAGTCCTGAGAGACATCCAATGGAATTCCTTTCAGGCATCTTAAAAGAAAAAGGTCTTCATAACAAAAGAATTGGCCTAGAAAAAGATAATTATTACTTCTCAGCGAGAGCAGCAGAATCGCTATATAGCTCACTACCTGCAGCAAATTTTAGTGATCAAACAGGCCTAGTTAACTGGCAAAGAGCGGTTAAATCTGAAACTGAAATCACCTACATGAAACGCGCAGGTAAGGTTATTGAAGGAGTCTATGAAAGAGTTATGCAGGTTGCAGAGCCAGGAATGAGGAAAAATGTTTTGGTTGCTGAAATAATGCACGCAGGCGCACAGGGTCATCAAGGTCATTACGGCGACTATCCTTCTTTTGTTCCTCTTATTGGGGCAGGAGAAGAGGCCGCGGCCTGTCACATGACATGGAATGATGAGCCACTGAAAAATAATGAAGGCATGTTTTTAGAGCTTGGAGGAGCGTATGCAAGGTATCACTGCCCTTGCTCAAGAACGTTGTTTTTAGGTACGCCTCCTAAGAAGTACTTAGATATTGAAAAGGTAATTAATGAGAGCATTGAAAATGCAATTGAGTTATTTAAGCCAGGGAACACCTGCGCCCAAATTTCAGACAACTTTCAAGCAACTCTTAAAAAGCATGGTTACGAAAAAAACAATCGGTGCGGCTACCCTATTGGCTGCAGTTATCCACCTGACTGGGGTGAGCGCACAATGAGTCTTCGGGGCAATGACCAGACTGTTCTTGAAGAAAATATGACTTTTCATTTTATGCCTGCCATCTGGTTTGATGACTGGGGATTTGAAATGACTGAGAGTATTCGTGTTGGAAGCGATGGTGGTGAATGTCTGTCAAATGTTCCCAGGAAGTTATTAGTCAAATAGAGCTTACTTAGCTATAGTTGATTTTTTAATTAAGCTCTCTGGAATCTGATTGGTATCTTTGATTGTATTTAAAACTGCATAACTAAAGTAGCGGTTAAGTCCAATATCGGCCTTCAAGATTTTCTTTATGAAATCTTGATATTCCAATACATCTTTAACAAGTACTTTCATCACATAGTCTACTGTACCGCCAACTGCCCAGCACGAGAGCACCTCATCAAACTCAATGATAGCCTTCTCAAATCGAGAAAATTCCCCCTGTTTATGACTTTCTAGCTCAACTTCAGTAATCACAAGATGGAAATCATCTAAGAATGAAGAGGACAAATTTGCACCGTAACTATCAATAATTCCAGCCTCTTCTAACCTTTTTAGCCTATCCCAAGAAGGAGTTAGAGATAAATTAAGCTTGTCTGCAAGAGCAGTTTTAGTTATTCTTCCTTCTTCTTGAAGAATGACCAATATCTGAATGTCTCTTTCATCGAGCTTATGCATTTGCACATTATGACTCAAGAAGAACGCTCATTAAGTGAAGAAAATTCACTTTATTATGAAATTTTGATTAAAATCAGTAATTTATAAGTTCAAAAAGTTGTAAATCTAGCAAATTTGATTTTCTATGATTTTAGAAATTTGATCAAAGGTTGCTTGGTTCGAAGTGAAGACAGGCTTGCCGATAGCAGCCTCTATTTCAGGAATTATTTCTGCAGATCTCATTGCAGTACAAGATATAAAGAGCGCATCGGCATCCACATGAATAGCCGCTTTCGCTGCTGAAATGATTTCTTCGGCTGGAAGCATTGCAACGTCTCTGTCATCGCTCATATCCATATGCATTGAAGATACCATTTCAACGCCGTTTCGCTCTAAATAGCCCCTTAAAAGAGAGGAAACTTCTTCGCTATAAGGCGTTAATATGCTAATTTTTTTGAATCCTCTCGCCTTAAAATTTGCAACAACAGCTTGAGAGGTAGACAGAACTTTTGCCGTCGGCTTACTCTGTTGAATTGCAAGTTCTATTGCCTCATCTCCGACAATGGATGATGAAGAGGTACAATTAAAGACAACTAAATCAAGGTCATAGTTAGGCAGTATTAAGGCAGCGGCTTCAGTCAAGTCATCGCCAATTGCTGCCAAAGACTGGGGCGTCATTGGATTAGCAAAATGAATTCGGTTGAAATAAAAGTCATAGTCTGGCTTGTGCTCTATGTACATCCTTACAAAGTCACGCTCAAAGGTGAAGTCTGTATTTAAAACAATGAGGCCTACTGACGGCCTTTCACTAATTCTAGTTAAAGTTTCTGAGATATTGTATTTTTTTGATTCAATTGTCATAATTAATGTTTGATTGAGGTTGAAAATAAATGCATCACAACCACGCCAGAAATAATTAAAGCCATTCCAATTATAGACCCAATATCTGGCATCTCTTTATAAATAATTGCCCCAGAAAATGCAACCAAAACAATCCCTAATCCAGACCAAACAGCATATACAACACCTAAAGGTAATTCCCTTAGAGCAAGCGTCATTAACCAAAAAGAGAGAAGATAAAAAATAATCAGAAATGTGGTTGGCACTAGTTTAGAAAACTCTTCAGTAGCCTTTAAAAGCGTCGTTCCAGCAACCTCAGCTGCAATAGCAAGCGCTAAATAAACATAAGTCATAAAGATTGAAAGTATCTAGAAAAAACTAAAGTATAACCTTAAGAAATAACCTTTACAAAAAAAATTAAACCTGATTAATTACAGCAATTAAAAATAACTAGTCCGTAAATAAAATGAAGTTGGCCTATAAGCCGGGTTCTGTTCGGCCGAAGCCTTGATGGTCATTCATCTACGATACTTGTCACCAAGCATCTTGAGCACTCTACCCGAAGACAACGCGAGCAGCGCCAATGCCTCCCTATTTGAGCTTGCTCCAAGTGGGGTTTACCATGCCAAACTTATCACTAAGTTCGCGGTGCGCTCTTACCGCACCATTTCACCCTTACCTATCGAAACAGGCGGTTTATTTTCTGCTGCACTTTCCGTCGCATCACTGCGCCTAGCTGTTAACTAGCACTTTGCTCTTTGGAGCCCGGACTTTCCTCCCAGCGCAATTGCACTCGGCGACCATCCGGCCAACTTCAAGGAAAAATTATACGCTAGGAATATACTATTTAAAGGCGCTCTAAGACTAACTAAAAACTTTGTCTAACTCTTAAAGGTCACAGGAATATTGTTAAGTACTTTATGGATATTCTCTCCATCTGTATCCACGGCAACTGTAACCGGCATATCTTTAACCTCTAGCTCATAGATTGCCTCCATACCCATTTCTTCAAAGGCAACAATCTTTGCCTTCTTGATGGATTTGGAGATCAAGTAGGCAGCCCCGCCGACAGCTATCAGATAGCTAGCCTTGTGCTTTTTTATACTTTTAATTGTTGCTTCGCCCCTCTCAGCCTTACCAATCATACCCAGAATTCCGGTGTTTTCTAGCATCATGTCAGTAAACTTATCCATTCTTGTTGCAGTTGTTGGTCCTGCAGGACCTATCACCTCATCGCCTACAGCATCAACCGGCCCGACATAATATATAAATTTATTGTCAAAATTAACGCCTTTAGGGAGGCCTTCGCCGCTATCAATCATTGACTTCAGGCGCTTATGGGCAGCGTCCCTTCCAGTAATAATAGTCCCAGATAGTAGCAGTGTATCTCCAATATTCCAATGATCCATTTGAGATTGAGTTAAGTTATTTAAATCAACTTTTGTATACTTAGAAACGTCCATCTCCAAGTCTGGATAGAGACTTAAATCAACCTCTGGTAACTCAGCGACTCCCGATCCATCTAGAGTAAAGTGGACATGCCTCGTAGCAGCGCAGTTTGGAATCATTGCAACTGGCAGTGAGGCTGCGTGCGTTGGATAATCTTGAATCTTAACGTCCAAAACCGTTGTTAGTCCGCCCAAGCCCTGAGCGCCAATACCGAGCTCATTGATCTTATTAAATAAATCAATTCTTAAGGCTTCAATTTCAGTGGGATTACTTTTATCTTTAATTTGATTAATATCGATTGGATCCATGAGCGCTGATTTAGCCATTAGCATTGCTTTTTCAGCAGTTCCGCCCACCCCAATACCGATCATTCCTGGAGGGCACCAGCCCGCCCCCATTGTTGGAATTGTTTTCAGAACCCAGTCCGTCAGATTGTCATCAGGATTTAATACTGTAAATTTTGATTTGTTTTCAGAGCCACCACCCTTAGCTGCAACCTTAATATCTAATTTATTTCCTTTAACAAGCTTGGTGTGAATAACGGCAGGAGTATTGTCTTGGGTATTTTTTCGACGAAACAATGGGTCACTAACTATCGAAGCTCTTAGGCGATTATCGGGCTCGTTGTATGCCCTCCTTACTCCTTCATTAATCATCTCTTCGAGAGAAAGCTGGGCGTCCCACTGAACGCTCATCCCAACATCAACAAATACATTAACAATTCCAGTATCTTGGCAAATGGGTCTCTTACCCAGGGCACACATTTTTGAGTTTATCAAAATCTGTGAAATGGCATTTTTTGCGCTTTGATTTGTCTCTCTTTCATAAGCAGATACCATCGCACTAATAAAGTCAGGCGAGTGATAATAAGAAATATACTGCAATGCCGAATGAATGCTTTCTACTAAGTGTTCTTGTTTAATGATCATATTTAATTGGATTTATCTATTGTCAAGTATATTAAAGCAGAATATATTATAATCTCTTTTCATTTTAATCATTTTTTTGCTAGGATTCCCTTATGTTCAATTTATTCAAAGGCCAAAATCTATCTATTGATCTTGGAACAGCTAATACACTTATTTATATGGATGGCAAAGTAGTTCTAAATGAACCCTCTGTTGTCGCATTAAGGCACGAAAAGGGCGCTTTAGAGTCAACAGTTATAGCAGTAGGCCAAGAAGCAAAGAACATGCTTGGAAGAACGCCGGGTTCAATTGAAGCTATTAGGCCAATGAAAGACGGCGTAATCGCAGACTTTAAGGTTACTGAAAAAATGCTCCAACACTTTATGAAAAAAGTTTTGAAATCAGGCTTTTTTTCACCAAGCCCAAAAGTATTAATCTGCGTTCCTTGCGGCGCTACTCAAGTTGAAAGACGCGCAATTAAAGAAAGTGCTGTAGGCGCCGGCGCAAGAGATGTTTACCTTATTGAAGAGCCTATGGCAGCTGCTCTTGGAGCAGGCATGGCAATTGAAGAGGCCTCAGGCGCAATGGTTCTTGATATTGGCGGCGGAACATCTGAAATTGCAATACTTTCTTTAAATGGAATAGTCTACTCAGACTCTTTGAGAGTTGGTGGAGATGTCTTTGATGACACTATTGTTAAATTTATAAGAAGAGTTCATGGCATTATCATTGGAGAGGCTACTGCTGAGCAAATTAAAGAAGAGGTGGGAAGTGCTTTTGAATCTAAAATTATTCGTAAAAATGAATTTAGAGGTCGCGCAGTTTCTACTGGCCTCCCTGTTGCGTTTGAAGTCACTAATGCTGAAATATTAGAAGCCTTAAGTGAACCTCTAGGGATGATTGTCAATGCACTAAGAACTGCTCTTGAGCAAACACCACCTGAGTTATCTTCAGATATTGCACAAAATGGTTTAGTTATCACTGGTGGCGGAGCTCTTTTAGAAGGTATTGACAAGCTCATTCATAATCAAACAAACCTACCCGTTACAATTGCAGATGACCCACTTACCTGTGTTGCAAGAGGCGGAGGAATTGCCTTAGAAATGATTAATCACCATGGCATGGGGTTTTTGGCAAACGAGTGAATCTAGATAAGTCGAAGGATTGGTAATGCGACTTTTAAAATTTTTCGTACCCGTTTTTTTATCAATAATCTTAATTGTATTAGATACCCGATTTTCTTATTTAGATAACTTTAAAAGGTTCACTCTAACCCTTCTCAGTCCAATTTATGTAATTGTTGATTTGCCTAGTCAAGTTATTGACTGGGTTAATGACAAGGGCGCTGATAATGACACATTAATTAGTGAGAATGATTACCTAAAAGGTCAGTTAGTTGAACTAAAAGTGAGACTTCAGGGTTACAACAATCTAGCTCTAGAAAACCTAAAAATGTCAAAGCTACTAGATTCAAGCTATAAAATACCAAATCATGATGCTAAGCTTGCACATGTCAAATCAATTTCCCAGTCTAGGCTATCCAAAAAAATTATTATTGGCAAAGGATCTAATGACGGGGTTGCACTGTCTCAACTTGTAGTTGGGTCAGAAGGCGCGGTTGGTCAAATTATACAAATTACTCCTATGTATTCAACCGTTCGACTTCTCACTGACCCAACTCAACACATGCCCGTAAAAAACTCAAGAAATGGAATTAGAGGTATCACCAAGGGAATCGCTTCGAGTGAAAATGGCATGATAATTGAATTTGTGCCTTTGGACTCAGATGTCAAAGTAGGAGACATTTTCCTTACTAGTGGGATTGGTAATTTATACCCATCAGGCTACCTTGTTGGAAGGGTAACTTCAATCGATGACACAATAAATGCTTCATTCTTGTCAATTTCTCTTCAGCCAACTCAAAATATGAACAAATTAGAGCTGGTTCTTATCGTTAAAGAAAAAAATGAATAATACAACTCACTTTTTTCTCCTAGTTAAAATATCTATTATTGCATTTATAATTGGCGCAATCTCGCTGCCATCTTTTCTCGAGCTTGCCTCTCCTTTTTGGTTATTATCTTTTTTTATCTACTGGTTGATTTATTCTAATGGTAAGAGCGTCTTCACCTCTGCATTTATTCTTGGAATACTCCTTGATGTCCTTCAAGGAGGAATCTTAGGTCAAAATGCACTTGCACTGGTTCTCAGCTCTGCTTTTATTTTAAATGTTAAAAAATCTTTTTTTATTTCAAATATAACCACCCAGCAGGTGTATGTTTTTATAAGCACTCTAATTTATTTAATTACGTTTTTATTAATTCACTCATTGGTTCATGGCTTTAATATTAAATGGCTAATCTTACTTTCGCCAATTACTAGTGCAATTTTATGGCCACTCATTCGCATCCTATTAGCAAAACTCAAGGAATAATTAATCTGCCAGTATGGAAAAAATCGGAAACATTAAACGCGAAAAGATAGTATTCAAATCAAGAGTAATTCTTTCTGCAGTCATAATGCTTTCAATGACATTAATCTTAATACTAAGACTCTTTAATCTTCAAGTAACTAAGCATGACTATTATTTAGAAGAAGCACTTGGCAATCAAATGCAAAACCTCCCCATTACTCCAATTAGAGGTGATATTCTAGATCGAAATGGAAAAATTTTAGCTACCAATGAATTTTCTTATATATTGACAATCACTCCAGAAAAGGTAACTAATTTAAATGAAACATTAATAGAATTAGAATTAAGTGATTTAATTAGCTATGAAGATATCAAAAAATTTAATAAAAAATTAAGTCGCTTTAAAAAATTTCAAAACATACCCTTAAAATTTAACCTTTCTGAGTCATCAGTTGCTTCATTTCTTATAAAAAATAATCTTCCTGGTGTTGAGGTTGAATCATACTTTCATCGCGTTTATCCATATGGCGCTTCGAGTGCTCATCTTATTGGTTACGTCTCTTCAATGAATCAAAAAGAAAAAAGTAATTATGATAAAAAAAATTATACGGGCACAAATTTTGTTGGAAAAACGGGCATTGAAAAGCAATATGAAAAGCTACTTCATGGCGAGTCTGGTGTAAAACAAATTGAGAGAAATGTTGCGGGCCGTATAGTAGATACTAGAATTATATCCCCTTCTATTGCTGGTCAAGACATCTACTTAAACATTGATATTGACTTCCAGCTTAAAGCCGAATCCCTTTTGGGAGATAGTAGGGGTGTTATAGCTCTTATAAATGTAAAAGATGGATCAATACTCAGCCTAGTAAGCACCCCCTCATTCAATCCAAATTGGTTTGTTAATGGAATAACAGTAGAAAGATATAATGATCTCAGTAGTAATGAAGATTTGCCGCTCTTTGATAGAAGCATTAAGGGTCTCTACCCTCCTGGCTCAACCATCAAGCCAATGATCGCCCTGGCTGGTTTAGAACTAAATAACATAACGATTAAACATAGTACTTTTTGTCCTGGATACTACAAATTAAATAATTATTCTAGAAAGTTTAATGACTGGAAACGTTCTGGTCACGGAAAAGTAAATGTGATTGAGGCTATCGCACAATCATGCGATGTATTTTTCTATGACCTAGCTTTCAATATGGGTATTGATCAAATCCATGACAGTCTTTCATATTTTCAATTTGGCAAACAAACAGGTATTGACTTGCCTGGAGAGCTTAGTGGAATCCTGCCATCCAGGGAATGGAAAAAGATTAACAAGGATGAGCCTTGGTATAGAGGTGAAACTCTTATTACAGGCATTGGTCAAGGCTTTATGACTGCAAGCCCTCTTCAACTTGCTTTAGCAACAGCAGCTATTGCAAATAAAGGACAGCTTTTAACGCCTCAAGTATTGATGCACTCTCAATCAAAAAATGGCGATCTTTTTGAAGAGCAAAATCTTAAGGCGAAACAAATACCTATAAAAGACATTAGCAACTGGGAGTTAATTATTGAAGCAATGAAGCAAACGGTATATGGGAAATTTGGTACAGCCAAGAGACTGAACAATAAACTTCAATATAGCCTAGCTGGAAAAACCGGCACTGCGCAGGTTTTTGGGCTTGACCCAGAAGAAGAATATATTGCTGAAAATATTGAAGAAAAATTAAGGGATCATGCCCTATTCACTGGATTTGCACCTATTGAAGATCCACAAGTTGCAATAGCTATTATTGTTGAAAATGCAGGCAGTGGTAGCTCTAAAGCAGCCCCTTTAGCAAGAGAACTATTAGATGAGTATTTTATTAAAAATCCAGTTGAAGCAAATATAATAGATTAAATCTAATCTCTTTATGGCTTCTCAGTATAGAATTTTTTTCTAAATTCAGAAAATGTATTATTCTCAATTGACTCTCTAATTGACTTCATTAAATGCTGGTAATAGAAAAGGTTATGGAAAGTATTCAACCGAGACCCTAAAATTTCATTTGATTTTTGAAGGTGATGAAGGTAAGCCCTTGAATAATTTTTACAAGTTGAGCAATTACAATTAGGGTCTAGAGGTCCAGTATCTTTCTTATGTTTTGCATTTCGAATTTTTACAACGCCCTCTGAAGTAAATAAATATCCATTTCTTGCGTTACGTGATGGCATTACACAATCAAACATGTCAACTCCGCATGCAACGCCTTCAACTAAGTCTGATGGCGTTCCAACACCCATTAGATACCTAGGCTTATCCGAAGGCATTTGATCAGGCAAATAGCTAAGGACATGCATCATTTCTTCTTTTGGCTCTCCAACCGACAATCCTCCAATAGCATAGCCATCAAAATCCATTTCAACTAATGACTCAGCTGATTGAAGACGAAGATCCTTATGCATTCCACCTTGAATAATTCCAAAAAGAGCATTTTTATTATTAAGCCTTTGATGCTCTTCTAAAGATCTTTTTGCCCATCTTAATGAGAGCTGCATCGATTGATCAACAACATTTTTTTCAGCGGGATAAGCGGTGCAATCGTCAAATATCATAACAATATCTGAACCCAGTTTATGCTGAATTTGCATAGATTCTTCAGGGCCCATAAAAATTGCCGAGCCATCCTTTGGCGATCTAAACTTAACGCCCTGCTCAGTTATTTTTCGCATCTTGCCCAGGCTAAAAACTTGAAACCCACCAGAATCAGTTAGTATTGGGCCAGACCAATTCATAAAATCATGGAGGTCGCCATGAGCCTCAATCACTTCAGTTGTTGGCGTTATTGATAAGTGAAATGTATTTCCCAAGATAATTTCAGCACCCAAACCCCTTACTTCATCAACAGTCATTGCTTTAACTGTTCCATAAGTTCCTACGGGCATAAAAGCTGGCGTATTAACCTCTCCACGATCAAAAGTCAACTTGCCTAAACGAGCTTTATTGTCAGTATGTTTAAGTTCAAATTTCATAGTAAGGTTGTAAAATTATATGATGATTTTAGATTTGCTAAAATGCTTGATTTATTTGATCAAAACCAAAGCCTCTAGACTGTAAAAAACGTTTTTGCTTAGCCTCTTCTTTATAGTCTAAAGATTTACTATCTCCAAATTTTTTATACTTAACGTCTTTTGCTAACTCAAACCAATTAAACAAAGTTAAATCAAACTTACTAATACCCCTTGATTTTAGTTCCATAGAAATTTTTACAGGGCCCTTGCCCTGGTTGAATCGCATAAGTATAAAAGCCTCAGAAAACCTTTCGTCACTCTGGTATTTCTGCTCAGCTAATAAAGAGATACTGTCATTAATGACAGTATCATCAAAATCTTTAAGATTTAATTTTTGTATTAATTCTAACTTGGAGTGCTCTCGCCTCATTAACATTTTTAATGCGGCTGAATAGCATTTACTCTGTTGACTCTGTTTCGTCATTATTGCTCTTTACTGACTCTGTTTCGTCATTATTGCTCTTTACTGACTCTGTTTCGTCATTATCGTTACTCATTAGTTTTTCACGAATTTTAGCCTCAAGCATTTGACTCATTTTAGTATTCTCTTTTAAGAAGTCTCGAGAATTATCCTTACCTTGACCAATTCTTTCTCCTTCAACGCTATACCAAGCTCCTGCTTTTTCAACAAAACCATGCTCAACTCCTAAATCAATTATCTCACTTTCTCTTGAAATACCTTGGTTGTATAAAATTTGAAATTCTGCCTTTTTGAAAGGAGGGGCAACCTTATTTTTGAGTACCTTAACTCGCGTCTCATTACCAAGAATTTCATCGCCTTTTTTGATAGCACCAATTCTTCGAATATCAAGTCTTACAGAGGCATAAAATTTAAGCGCATTTCCACCAGTTGTAGTCTCAGGATTACCAAACATTACGCCAATCTTCATTCGAAGTTGGTTGATAAAGATTACCATAGTGTTAGTTCGTTTTATATTTGATGTTAGCTTTCTTAATGCTTGGGACATCAGTCTAGCTTGTAAACCCATATGCGACGCGCCCATTTCGCCTTCGATTTCAGCCTTAGGAGTTAAAGCAGCAACTGAATCTATAACAACAATATCAACGCCTCCAGAGCGAACGAGCATATCGGTAATTTCTAAAGCTTGCTCGCCAGTATCAGGCTGAGATATTAGAAGATCGTCTGTATTTACGCCCAATTTTCTTGCGTAAGAAGGATCTAGCGCATGCTCTGCATCAATAAATGCTGCTGTTCCGCCTAATTTCTGCATTTCTGCTATAACATGAAGTGTCATAGTTGTCTTTCCCGAGGACTCAGGACCATAAATTTCAACAACCCTTCCTCTAGGTAAGCCACCAATTCCTAAGGCTATATCAAGAGTCAAACTTCCCGTTGAAACAGCTTCAATATCACTTCTCGCCTCTTCATCACCTAAAAACATAACAGACCCTTTTCCAAACTGTTTTTCAATTTGTCCAAGTGCTACTTGTAGTGCTTGTTTTTTCTTTTCATCCACTCCGTTCTCCCGCGTAAAATGATAATATATTTATATACAATTATTATAATGGCTTTCACTCATCAAGATACAGAATGTATGGCTCTTGCACTCAAACTTTCTCAGTTTGGTCGCACAGCTGTTGGTGCAAATCCAATGGTGGGATGCGTCATTACTCTTGATGGAAAAATTATTGCCCAAGACTACCATCGCTTTTATGGGGGTGCCCATGCAGAGGTCAACGCTTTGAGGCATATTAACCATAAGGGTGAAAATACTAGAGTATATATTACACTTGAGCCATGCTCACATTTTGGCAAGACGCCGCCTTGCTCTGAAGCACTTATTAAAGCAGGTGTGAAGAAAGTTTTTATTGCAATGCTTGATCCCAATCCATTAGTTTCTGGAAGAGGGATCAAGATACTTCAAGATAGCGGCATCGAGGTTGAAGTTGGATTGCTCGAAAAAGAAGCAAATGAAATTAATCGTGGCTTTATCAAAAGAATGCAGACTGGCTTACCATTTGTAACCTCAAAAATTGCAATGAGCTTAGATGGAAGAACTGCAATGAAAAATGGTGAGAGCAAATGGATCACTTCTGAAGCATCTCGAGAAGATGTTCAATTATTGCGGAGCTTAAATCAAGCTATCATGACAGGCTCAGGTACGATAAAAAGTGACAATCCGATGATGACTGTTAGAATGGAGAAAGAAGACTCAACACCCCTTCGTGTTGTGATTGACAGTAATAATGCTATTACTGATAAATCTCTCAATATTTTTTCATCTGATGCCGAGACACTTGTTTTAAATAATACTAATTCAGAAATCCTTCCTAACGGAAAGTTAGATCTAAAATTGGTACTTATTAAACTTGGAGAGATGGGAATTAATAATTTACTTCTAGAGGCAGGTAGCGGACTTAATGGAGCAATGACAGAGGCAGGGCTAATTGACGAGTTTATTATCTATACTGCACCATTAATACTTGGAAGTGATGCTAATCCAATGATAGAAATTCCTTTAAAAAAAATGTCTGACAAAATTAAGCTTAATATTGTTGAACTTAGTCAAATAGAGAGTGACATTAAAATTAGAGCAACTGTCATATGAATAACTTAACAAACAAAAGAATTTTACTAGGCGTTAGTGGCTCAATTGCCGCCTACAAATCTCCTGACATCGTTAGAAGGTTGCAAGATTTAGGCGCAGAAGTAAAAGTGATAATTACAAGCGGGGGAAGAGAGTTTGTTAGCGAACTATCACTACAAACAATTTCAAAAAATAAAGTTCATGACAACCTTTGGGATAAAGAAGCAGAACTTGCTATGGGTCACATTGAGCTCGCGAAATGGGCTGATGCAGTTATCATAGCGCCAGCATCAGCAAATACGATAGCTAGACTTTGTCATGGTAAGGCGGATGATTTACTGTCTACAGTTATTCTTGCAACCAATGCATCTGTACTAATAGCTCCATCAATGAACCAGCAAATGTTTGCATCAAAAGCAATTAAGGAAAACCTTAAAATACTTAGTAATAGAGGAGTAGTTACCATTGAGCCTGGGTTTGGGGAACAAGCTTGCGGTGATGTAGGCGAAGGTAGGCTAGCCGAGCCAATAGAAATTGCAAAACAAGTTGCAAATCTCTTTTCAAATAGCACTCTTGGCGGTAAAAAGGTTTTAATTACAATAGGCGGCACTATTGAAGCAATAGACCCAGTGAGGTATATATCGAATCATAGCAGCGGGAAAATGGGCATGGCACTTGCTCATGCCTGCATCCAAGCAGGAGCAGAAACAACGTTAATAGTAGGATCAATATCAGTTGATGTGGAAAAAAGAGCTAACGTAACCTATATAACTAGTGCAGATGAAATGTACGCCGCAGTAATGAAAAAAATAAACTCTCAAGATTTATTTATCAGTTGTGCTGCAGTTGCAGACTTTAGGCCTACAAATATAAGTCAAAATAAGATTAAAAAAGATAGCAATTTAACTTCAATAGAGCTCACAAGAAACAAAGATATTTTAGAGAGTGTTTGCAAACTTAAAAATAAACCAATCTGCATAGGGTTTGCAGCTGAAACTGAAAATTTTATAGCCAATGCATCAGCTAAGCTAGAGATCAAGAAATGTGATGCCATGATCTTAAATGACATTTCGAACACTGAAATTGGACTGAATTCAGATGAGAATGAGGTTCACTTTATATCACAAGAAAAAACTGAGAAAATAGATAAAAATAGTAAACAAATTATTGCAGAAAAAATAATAAAAAAAGTTACAAAATATTTTTTCTAATTGCTATAAATGCTTATAAATAAAGGGCTATCCGACTTACCCACAAAACTGTGGATAACTCTGTTGATATCTCAAAATTTAGGCATAAATCAAGCTTTAGACTAACAAATTCTATGGTTTTGGTTAATAAATAATCACATCAATTTTTTTGTTATAAATCAGTGACTTATATTTTTTTCAATTTATGAAATTATTTCAACTTAAGAAGGTAATTTACTTAATTCTTAATTCGCGGATAACTTTTGAAGAATTTTCCTTATGGAGTGGGCTTTGAAGGCTAAATACTAAAATTTTCCCATCTATCCAAGCGCTGATTAAAATATTTATTTTTGGCTGCATTTAATATAAATAGTGGATTTAAATCTTACAATAAATTTATCTTTATTAAGGCTTTAATACAGCCCTTTATGCCTCTAATTAAAGATGATTGCAGTTTTTATTTAATATTGAATTTTATATTTTCCATTACCAAATTTTCTCTCAATTTCATCCAGAAATTCTCGATTCAATGAAACGTCAAATTCCTTAGAAAGAGGAATATTTCCAGATGAATTCGTGGACTGATACTCAATAATCACAGGACACTTACCTTGATATTTCTTTAATAATTCACACAATCTTATATACTCATTTTTGTTTTTTTCAGTTAGTTTAATTTTGAGACATTTAGCATATTTTATTTGCACCTTATCCACTGGATCTATTCGGTCTACTACAACCTGCCACTGCTCTCTGAAATCCTTATTAACTTTTCCAGACACTACAACAACTTCATCTAATAATATATGCTCGCTATTTTCTGCAAGTTTTTGTGCAAATACAACTGCATTGATTCTTTTCTCTCCATCTTCAATAGTTAAACTAGCCATTTGTCCTTTTCTGGTATTTCTATACACAATGTCAGAAATTAATGAAAGAACTCTGACTTCTCGATTATTTCTAAATACGATATCTTTTGGTAACGAACATACTATTGATTTTAAATCCGATTTATACCAATCTGTTGGATGACGATCCAGGTAATACCCCATTACATTTTTTTCAAATTTCATTACATTTTTAAATGATAAAAATTCCCCTTTTATATAATTTTTTTCATATTCAGTATGGCTATCAACTTCTGAAAAAAGACTATTTTGTCCTTTTGATGAATCACTTTGTCTTTGCTCTGCCTGTCTAACAGCTCTTGGGTAAGTTGCAATTAATGTAGCTCTTTTTATATCAAACAAATCAAAAGCTCCACTATAAATTAGAGCTTCAATAGCTCTTCGGTTTAAAAACTTTTTTTCTATTCTGAAACACAAATCAAAAATATCAGAATAGTATCCATTTTTTTCTCTCTCTAAAACTATCTCTTTAACAAGAGCCTCTCCAACCCCTTTGATAGCGCCTAGGCCATATACTATAGTCTTATTATCAGTGATACTGAATTCATATTCAGATTGATTAATATCTGGCGCCATAACTATAACACCATTTTTCTTAGTCTCACTAACAGTAAATGCGACACGGTCAGTGTCGTCAATTCCTCCTGACAACACAGCAGCCATAAATGGTGCTGGATAGTGAGCCTTTAACCAAGCTGTCTGATATGAGATGTAAGCATATGCTACAGAGTGAGACTTATTAAACCCATATCCTGAAAACTTATCAATTAGGTCAAAAATTTCATTTGCCTTACTCTCTTCTATATTTTTTTCAGCAGCCCCTTTTATAAATACTTCACGCTGCTGCTCCATTTCTTCAACTTTTTTCTTGCCCATCGCGCGCCGTAAAATATCTGCCCCACCCAAAGAGTATCCAGCCATAACTTGAGCAGATTTCATTACTTGCTCTTGATAAAGAAATACTCCGTTTGTCGGTCTTAAAATTTCCTCTAACATCTCATGCGGATACCTTACTTTTGCACCATGTTTCACCTGTATATAGTCATCTACCATCCCAGCATCTAATGGGCCAGGTCTATATAGAGCAAGCATGGCAACAATATCTTCAAAAGAATCAGGTTTAAGCTTTTTTAAATAGCCACGCATTCCATCCGATTCAAGCTGGAAAACCCCTGTAGTGTTACAGTCTTGAAGCAACTTAAATACTTTAGGATCATCAAGACTAAGTTTATCTATATCAATCAAACCATCACTTAAGCCTTTTTTGGCTATGATTTTTACGGCTTTATCTATTACAGTTAGGTTTGATAACCCCAAAAAGTCAAATTTAACTAACCCTACAGCCTCGACATCGTCTTTATCAAATTGAGATACAACAACATCTGACTCGTCAGATCCTTTATAAATTGGACAAAAATCACTAATTTTACTTGGCGCAATAACAACGCCGCCTGCATGGGTGCCAACATTTCTAATAAGACCTTCTAAATCTTGGGATAAATCAATCAATGTTGAAACGCTTTCTTCAGAATCATATCTAGCTTTCAACTCATTTGAGTCTTCTAAGGCCTTGCCTAACGTCATTTTTAATTCATTTGGAATCATCTTAGAGATCTGATCACTAAAGCCGTAAGGGTGCCCCAATACTCTACCTACATCTCTTACTACTCCCTTTGCTGCCATAGTGCCATAAGTAATGATTTGTGACACCTTCTCGGAGCCATACTTATTAGAAACATATGCAATAACTTCATCTCGACGATCTGTACAAAAATCAATATCAAAATCAGGCATAGAAATTCGCTCTGGGTTCAAAAAACGCTCAAATAAAAGATCATGCTGAATTGGGTCTACATTTGTAATAGAAAGCGCCCAGGCGACAAGAGAGCCAGCACCTGAACCTCTGCCAGGCCCAACTGGAATTCCATTTTCTTTAGCCCATCTTATAAAATCAGAGACGATTAAAAAGTAACCAGGAAAATCCATTTCTAAAATAACTGATAATTCAAAATTTAACCTTTCAAAATAACTTTCTTCGTCTACATCGAGGCCTATAAGTCTAGCTTGGAGGCCTTTATTTGACTCTTCACTAAAAAATTCAGCAATTAACTTACCTTTTGGAGTTGGAAAGGCTGGAAGGTAATTCTTTTCAAATAATTTAAAATGCAAGTTACACCTTTTGGCCACTTCAGTTGCATTTTCTATAAGCTGAGGATAGTCTTTAAATAACTCTGACATTTCATCAGCAGTCTTTAAGTATTGACTGTCACTAAAAAATTTTAATCTTCTAGTATCATCTAGTAATGCTCCTTCAGCAATGCAAATTCTAGCCTCGTGAGCATCAAAATCACTTTTCTTTAAAAACTGGACATCATTAGTCGCAACAACTGGAATATCTCCCTTCAAACCCAATTCAATAGTAAGATTAAGAAGGCTTTCATCTGAATGTCTATCAGTTCTTTGAGCAGAGATATAATATCTATCATTAAAAATAGATTTCCAATATTTGGCTTTATCCTCTGCAAGCTGGAACTCACCTGACAAAAGTAGTTGAGATATATCTGAGCTAATTGGCGAAGAAATCATTAACAAACCTTTTTGATGAGAAGCCAATTGATCTTCTGTAACACTAACAATTGAAATTCCCTGTTCGTTAAGGTAGGCTTTAGAAATAAGTTCAGAAAGATTTAGATAGCCTTCGTGATTTTGACAAAGCAAAAGTACATCATAATGTCCTAAGTCAAAATCTACAGATATTTTTGCACCAATAATTGGCTTAATGCCTGCAGAAGTTGCTTTTTGATAAAATTTAATCGCAGAAAAAAGACTCATATCATCAGTCAGTGCGACGCTCATCATGCCTGCCTCTTTAACACTATCTATGAGCTTTGAGACACGAACTAAGCTATTCTTTACAGAATATTCGCTTTGACATTGAAGATGAACAAAATCCACAGAGCTCATTTATAGGAAAAAAATTTAAGTTTATTCATTCATTTTACAAACAATTTCAATACTAACTTTCAGCATTTTGAAAATTATATATCTAAAATTCAATTATAAAAAATGAATCAAGAATGAGCTAGATATTTTGAGCCGCCTTAATTAAAGCTTGTGCTTTGTCCATTGTTTCTTGCCACTCCATTTCTGGCAAAGAGTCATAAACAATTCCTGCTCCAGCTTGTATATAGAGTCGTTGATCTTTAATAACAGCTGTTCTAATAGCAATTGCAAGATCCATTCCGCCGTGCCATGATAAATTACCAATAGCACCAGAATAGATATTACGCTTTAAATCCTCAATTTCATCAATAATTTCCATTGCTCTAACTTTTGGTGCGCCACTTAAGGTGCCTGCTGGAAAAGTAGCCTTTAATACATCAATAGAGCTCATGTTATCTTTTAGTTCACACTCCACATTTGAAACGATATGCATAACATGGGAATATCGCTCTATAAACATTTTATCCGTAAGAGTTACGCTTCCTGTTTTGGCAATTCGTCCTAAATCATTCCTGCCAAGATCAATCAACATTAAATGCTCTGCAATTTCTTTTTCATCTGACAAAAGATCTTTTTCAAGATTTAGATCTTCTTGCTCTGATTTTCCTCTCGATCTAGTTCCAGCTATAGGCCTTATGGTTGCAATATTATTGTTATCCACACGAGTTAATATTTCAGGAGAAGAACCAACTATAGCAAAATCATCTAAATTGAGAAAATACATGTAAGGCGAAGGATTAAGTATCCTTAATTGTCGGTACAATTCAACAGGATTAGATTTAAAAATGCAGCTTAATCGCTGTGATGGCACTACTTGCATAACATCGCCAGCTTTAATATATTTTTGAACTTTTTTCACAGCGCTTATGTAATTTTCCTTTCCAAAACTTGACACAAAATCTTCTGACTTAATTTTTTCGGAAGGGGTAGATGGATAATCAAATGACTTCTTAATATTTTTCTCTATTAGGTTAAGTTTCGACAGGCCACCTTCGAATGAATCTTCGCAAGGGTTAACATGAGTAATTATATGTACCTTGCTAGTTAGATTATCAACAACCAAAAGATTATTTGAGACCATCAATAAAATATCTGGAACATTTAGCTCGTCAGTTTTATTAATATGTGCTAGTTTTGGTTCGATATAACGAACTATTTCATACCCGAAATATCCAACAAATCCACCATTAAAATCTGGCAGGTTGTCTAGCTGTGGAACTTTAAATTGATTTTGATACTCTTCAATCCAAACAAGCGGGTCTTCTACTTCATGTTCCTGAATTAATTTTCCATTTTTTTCAATTCGAATTTTATAGTTATTCACTTTAATGACTGTTTCAGAAGCCAACCCAATAAATGAATACCGCCCCCATTTTTCACCACCTTGAACTGACTCTAAAAAATAGCTATATGGATTATTAGCAAGCTTGAGATAAAGAGCTAAAGGAGTTGCTGTATCAACAACAACTTCCCTAGAAAGAGGTATGTGATTAAAACCTTCATTAACAAGATTATTGAATTGTGACTTTTTCATGGGTATATTTTATCATTACCCAGATTATGAAATCTTTCGATTAGTAATTCATCATGTGACTTTCAAGCATGAGATCATAGTAATTATGAAAAAAATAAAAAAAAGGCATTTCATTTTAGAAAACTAAATTGAAATGCCCTTACTTTATATTTAACCTTATGACTCTTTCGCTTCAACCTCAACTTCACTCAACTGGGCAGAAAGTTCTTGCTCAGCATCATTCATTTGCATAAATGAGGCATCTATACGTTTTCTTCTCTTTTCCTGATGGTGTTTAAAGCCTGTTCCTGCAGGAATTAGCCTTCCTACAATTACATTCTCTTTAAGTCCTCTAAGATCATCCACTCTTCCAGTTATTGAGGCTTCAGTAAGAACTCTTGTAGTCTCTTGGAAAGAGGCAGCAGAAATAAACGACTCAGTAGATAATGATGCCTTTGTAATACCCATTAACAATCTTTGGAATACAATTTCATCTTTCTTTTGCGCCTTTAACTGCTTATTTTTCTCTACAACGTGAACAAATTCAGCAGTCTCTCCATTTACATAATGAGAGTCTCCATTATCAATAATTTCCACTTTTCTAAGCATTTGTTTAACAACTACTTCAATATGCTTATCAGAAATCTTAACACCTTGAAGTCGATAAACATTTTGAACCTCTCTAACCATATAGTTAGCTAAAGCTTCAACACCTAGTAAACGAAGAATATCATGCGGGTTGTATGGTCCATCTGAGATCACATCACCTTTTTCAACAGCTTCACCATCGAATACATTAATTGCCCTCCAATGATGAATCATCATCTCAGTTACATCGCCTTCATCACTCGTAATAAGCATGCGAACTTTTGATTTTGTAGGGCTTCCAAAACTAATTACGCCCGCAGTTTCTGCTAGAATTGCATGATCTTTAGCTTTACGAGCTTCAAACAAGTCCGCAACTCTTGGCAAGCCACCAGTAATATCACTTGTTTTTGAAACAGCTTTAGGAATCTTCGCAAGTATTGATCCTGCAGCAATAAGCTGACCATCCTCTAAGTTTATTTTAACTCCAGATGGCAAGTAGTGCGTCGACAATATAGATTTTTTATCTTTTTTATCAACCAATTGAATCATTGGCTTCATGTCTTTTGCCGCTGAAGTTCTTTCCGCCTCTTCAATTATTTCCCAGAATATTAAGCCAGTCAATGGATCTGAATTTTTAACAGCTGTTAAGCCTTCCCTAAAGTCTATGAACGAAACTCTTCCAGAATTTTCAGCTATGATTGGATGAGTATGCGGATCCCAATCAGCAATCTTATCTTTAGCCTTCACCTTTCCGCCATCTTTAAAGTGAACGATAGCTCCATAAGGCAGTTTATAGCGTTCTTTTACCTGGCCTAACTCATTTCTAATAGAAGCTTCAGAAGATCTTGAAACAACTACAAAATCACCATTAGCATTTTTAATAGACTTCATATTTTCAAAATGAACAATACCATCAGTATTGATATTAATACTATTAACTGCTGTAGATGAACTTGCTGCACCTCCAATATGAAAAGTACGCATTGTTAGCTGTGTTCCTGGCTCTCCAATTGATTGAGCCGCAATAACACCAACAGCTTCGCCCACTCCAATCTTATGACCCCTTGCCATATCATTTCCATAACAAGATGCGCAAACACCATAAGATAACTCGCAAGTAATTGCTGAACGCACTTGAATAAACTCTATGCCTAATTCATTAATCTTATCTGAGTCATCCAATGTAATTAAATGATCTTTTTCTAAAAAGACTTTTTTTGTATTTGGCACTAATATATCTTCAGAGATAACTCTGCCAAGTACTGCAGTTCCTAATGTTTGAACTACATTTCCACCATCAATAACTGACTTCATTACCAGGCCATTTTTAGTGCCGCAATCTTCTTCAGTTACAACTAGATCTTGACCTACATCAACTAGTCTACGAGTTAAATAGCCCGAGTTAGCAGTTTTTAATGCTGTATCAGCTAAACCTTTTCGAGCTCCATGCGTTGAAATAAAGTACTGCATATTATTAAGACCTTCACGGAAATTACTTGTAATAGGAGTCTCAATAATTGATCCATCTGGTTTTGCCATTAGACCACGCATTCCTGCTAACTGACGTATCTGCGCAGGAGAGCCTCTAGCGCCTGAATCTGCCATCATATAGATTGAGTTAAATGATGGTTTCTTTTCTGTATTTCCTTCAGCATCAGTTATATCTTCATAGCCTACTTTATCCATCATCGCTTTAGCAACTTCTTCTGAAGTTCTTGACCAAATATCAATAACTTTATTATATCGCTCACCATTTGTAACAACACCAGAAGCAAATTGTTGCTGAACGTCTTTAACTTGGGCGTTAGCCTTTTCAATCATCTCAGCTTTTTCGCTAGGAATAATCATATCATTTGAACAAAATGAGATGCCTGATTTAGTTGAGTATTCAAAGCCCATGTACATCATCTGATCCGCAAAAATTACAGTCTCCTTAAGCTCCTGAGATCTATAACAGACATGAATTAAATTTGAAACCACTTTTTTAGTTAAAGCTTCATTAATTAGATCAAATGACAAGCCTTTAGGCAAAATCCTAGAAAAAATAGCCCTACCGATTGTAGTGTCAATTATCCGAGTACTTGTTGGAGTATAACCAGAGCCTCCTTTTTCATAATCCTGCACTCTTAATTTAATTTTCGCATGCAGACTTACTAGCTTGGCATCATAGGCAGAAAGTGCCTCGTTAGTATTGGCAAAAATCATACCTTCACCCTGCTGATTAACCATTTCTCGAGTCATATAGTAAAGACCCAAGATTACATCTTGAGATGGAATAATTATTGGGTCGCCACTCGCCAAATGAAGAATGTTATTTGATGCCAACATTAGAGTTCTTGCCTCTAATTGAGCTTCTTCTGAAAGGGGGACGTGAACAGCCATCTGATCACCATCAAAGTCTGCATTAAATGCAGTACAAACTAGGGGATGAAGTTGAATTGCCTTACCTTCAATTAAAAGTGGTTCAAATGCTTGAATACCAAGCCTATGAAGAGTAGGGGCACGATTTAATAAAACTGGATGCTGATGAACTACTTTTTCCAAAATATCCCAAACTTCAGGAATTTCGCTTTCAACCATTTTTTTTGCAGCTTTAATAGTTGAAGCCAATCCATTAGCCTGAAGGCGATTATAAATAAAAGGTTTAAAAAGCTCTAAAGCCATCTTCTTAGGCAATCCACACTGATGAAGCTTTAAATATGGACCACAAACAATTACTGATCGTCCAGAGTAGTCAACTCTTTTTCCAAGTAAGTTTTGACGAAATCGCCCTTGCTTTCCCTTAATCATATCTGCAATTGACTTCAGAGGTCGTCTGTTATTACCCATTACAGCACGTCCACGACGGCCGTTGTCAATTAAAGAGTCAACAGCTTCTTGAAGCATTCGCTTTTCATTTCTAACAATAATTTCTGGAGCATCAAGCTCTAACAACCTACCAAGACGGTTATTTCTATTAATAACTCGGCGATATAAATCATTTAAATCAGATGTTGCAAACCGACCTCCATCTAGAGGTACCAAAGGCCTTAGATCTGGTGGAAGAATAGGAAGCACATTTAACACCATCCATTCAGGCTTATTTCCAGACTTTATTAATGAATCAACTAACTTTAGGCGTTTATTAATTTTCTTAAGTTTAGTTTGAGATTTAGTATTTAGAGCATCTTCTCTCAAATTTGCCGCTTCTTTTTCAAGTTGCATTTCCGCAAGAACATCCTGCATGGCTTCTGCCCCCATCTTTGCGACAAACTCATCATCTCCATACTGATCTAAAGCATCAAAATACATCTCTTCAGTAAGGAGTTGCTTTTTAATTAAAGGCGTGCTTCCTGGATCAGTCACTAGAAAGGCTTCAAAATAAAGAACTCTTTCAATATCTTTTAAGGTCATATCCATAAGCAACCCTAATCTAGATGGCAGTGACTTTAGATACCAAATATGCGCAACTGGAGCAGCAAGCTCAATATGACCCATTCTTTCACGTCTTACTTTAGAAAGAGTAACCTCAACGCCACATTTTTCACAAACTACATTTCTAAATTTCATACGCTTATATTTACCGCATAAGCACTCAAAGTCTTTCATTGGGCCAAAAATTTTGGCACAAAATAACCCTTCTCTTTCAGGTTTGAAAGTTCTATAGTTAATAGTTTCAGGTTTTTTTACTTCACCAAATGACCATGAACGAATTTTCTCAGGGGAAGCTAAACCAACTCTTATTGCATCAAAATCTTGTTCTTTATTTTGCTGTTTTAAAATTTGTAATAAATCTTTCAAGTGATTCTCCTAATTTAATGTTGTTCAAGTTCAGTATCAATACCTAGAGATCGAATTTCTTTCACTAGAACATTAAACGACTCTGGCATTACCGACTCAGTACGATTCTCACCGTCTACTATATTTTTATACATTTTTGCTCTTCCAGTAACATCATCAGACTTAACCGTTAACATTTCTCGAAGTGTGTATGCTGCGCCATATGCTTCTAACGCCCAAACTTCCATTTCACCAAACCTTTGACCACCAAATTGTGCCTTACCACTCAATGGTTGCTGAGTAACTAAAGAGTATGGACCTGTCGAGCGAGCATGCATTTTATCGTCAACTAAATGATTAAGCTTAAGCATGTGCATATAACCAACTGTTATATCCCGGTCAAATGAGTCACCAGTTCGTCCATCAAATAACTGTATTTGACCACTTTCTGGTAAATCAGCCATCTTGAGTAAAGATTTAATATCTTCCTCTTTAATTCCATCAAACACAGGTGTTGCCATTGGCACACCAGAGCGAAGATTGTTTGCTAATTCTAATATCTCATCATCGCTAAAAGACTTTAAGTCTTCAGACTTTCCATAGCTATTGTAAATAGAATCAAGCATTGAGCGAATTTTCTTAATAGTGTCTTTGCGATGTTCATCTAACAAATTACCAATCTTAAACCCCAGACCTTTAGCAGCCCAGCCTAAGTGAACCTCAAGTACCTGGCCAACATTCATACGTGACGGAACACCAAGTGGGTTAAGAACAACATCTACTGGCGTACCATCTGCCAGATGAGGCATGTCTTCAACTGGAGATACGCGAGAGATGACACCTTTGTTACCGTGTCGTCCAGCCATCTTGTCGCCAACCTGGAGTGTTTTACGTGTTGCCACATAAACCTTAACCATCTTTTGAACTCCTGGTGGCAATTCAGCGCCTTCTTTAATTTTTGCACTCTCTTGCTCATAAAAAATTTCAAACTCTTCCTCTTTTGCTTTTGACTGCTTAACAAGTGAGACAACTTCTTTATTGATAGCTGCATCCTTAACTTTTAATTTTGCTAACTCACTATTTTCTAATGACTTTAAATCCTTAGAAGTTAGTTTATCTCCACTCTTAATATTACCTATATTACTAGTCGAGATATTTCCAGAAAGTTTTAAACGAATACGGCGAAAGATGTCTCCATCAATTATTCCGAACTCATCATCAATATCTTTTTTAATACTCTCTAAACGCTCTTCATCAATAACCAATGCACGAGAATCTTTTGCAACTCGATCTTTAGTGAATATCTGAACGTCAATAACAACACCTGATTTTGAGGCACCCATTCTTAGAGAAGTATCTTTCACATTGTTAGCTTTTTCTCCAAAAATAGCACGCAATAATTTCTCTTCTGGAGAAAGAACTGTTTCACTTTTTGGAGTTACTTTTCCAACTAGAATATCGCCGCCCTTAACACGAGCACCAACATATACAATACCCACATCATCAAGCTTTGATAACGCAGATTCACTTACATTAGGAATATCTGCTGTGACTTCTTCAGTTCCAAGTTTTGTATCTCTAGCATAGGCTGTCAGTTCTTCAATGTGAATTGAAGTATAACGATCCTCCTGCACTACTTTCTCTGATATTAGTATTGAATCTTCAAAGTTATATCCATTCCAAGGCATAAATGCAATCATCATATTTTGACCAAGGGCAAGCTCACCTAGATCAGTAGAAGGTCCATCTGCCAAGACATCACCAGCAACAATCTTATCGCCCGGTTGGACAAGTGGCTTTTGATTGATACAAGTATTTTGATTGGAACGAGAATATTTCACCAAACTATAAATATCAACACCAAGCTCACCAGCTTTTGCTTGCTTAGCATCGACTCGAATTACTATTCTTGAAGCATCTACTGTTTCTACAACACCATCATGGTTTGCAACAACGCAGACACGTGAATCCGTTGCAACAACTCGTTCAATACCTGTTCCAACCAAAGGCTTTTCAGCTCGAAGTACAGGAACAGCTTGACGCTGCATATTTGATCCCATTAATGCACGGTTAGCATCATCATGCTCTAGAAATGGTATAAGTGATGCAGCTACAGATGATATTTGCTTTGAGTCAATATCAATAAGCGTTACTTCAGACTTGCCTACCAGTACAAATTCATTTTTATGTCTTCCTGAAACAAGATCGTCCACCAAGTAACCTTTGCCATCCACTTTAGAGTTGGCTTGAGCAATAGTGTGATCAATTTCATCGATTGCTGAAACGTATACAATTTCTTTAGTGACTTGTCCTTTCTTAACTATTTGATAAGGAGTTTCTAAAAAACCGTAGTCATTTGTTCTTGCATATACCGCCAAAGTGTTAATTAAACCAATATTTGGCCCTTCAGGGGTTTCAATGGGGCATAATCTCCCGTAATGAGATGGGTGAACATCACGGACTTCAAAGCCAGCACGTTCTCTTGTTAAGCCACCTGGCCCTAAGGCTGATATGCGTCGTTTATGCGTCACACCAGACAACGGATTCACTTGGTCCATAAATTGAGACAACTGAGAAGAGCCAAAAAACTCTCTTACAGCAGCCGAAACTGGCTTAGAATTAATAAGATCTTGTGGAGTTAATTCGTCTGTTTCTGCAAGATTTAAGCCCTCTTTAACAGCCTTTTCTACACGAATAAGGCCAATTCTAAATTGATTTTCAATCATCTCACCTATAGCTCTTACTCTTCTATTAGCTAAAGTATCGACATCATCTACTACATCATGTCCATTTTTGATATCAATTAACTGTTTAATTACATTAATAATATCATCATGGGTTAAGACGTGCTCACCAGTTTCACTAGCGACACCGAGCCTTCTATTTAACTTCATTCGTCCCACACGAGAAAGATCATAACGATCATTGTTAAAAAATAGATTAGAAAAAAGTGTATTAACCGCGTCTTCAGTTGCAGGTTCACCCGGTCTCATTACATGATAGATAGACATGCGAGCCTCAATTTCTGTTTGCAACTCATCAAGACGCAGAGTATCAGAAATATAGATACCATTTTCAGCATCATTAAGATAAATAATATTAATTTTCTTAATCTTAGTTGCAGTTAAAACTTCAATAGATTCTTCAGTTATTAATGAGTTTGCAGCTAATAAAATTTCACCAGTATCGGTATCAACTATATCTGAAGAAATGACTTTTCCATTAAGGTATTCAAGTGGGGTATTAATTGAGTCTACTTTTGCATCTTGAAGAATTTTTGTATGCTTAGCAGTAATACGCCGACCCTGTTCAACAACAATATCTTTTCCAACCTTGATATCAAATTCTGCAATAATTCCTTTCAAGCGTTCTGGCTTGATGACTAAGTCACATGATTTAGATTTCAATTTGACAACAATATGATCAAAGAAAGTATCAATAATGTCATTTGTAGATTGCCCCATAGCTCGAAGCAATGTAGTCACTGGTAGTTTTCTTCTTCTATCTATACGCACAAACAAATGCTCGTGATGATCAAACTCAAAGTCTAGCCATGAGCCACGGTAAGGAATAATACGTGAAGAGAATAATATTTTTCCAGAAGAATGAGTCTTTCCTTTATCATGCTCAAAAATAACTCCTGGTGAACGATGAAGTTGAGATACTACTACTCGCTCTGTACCGTTAATAACAAAAGTTCCAGTATCAGTCATCAATGGAAGCTGACCAAGATATACACTTTCTTCAATAATTTGCTTTACACGACGCTTCTTCTTTAAATTAGAACCATTTTTGTCAAAAAGAACTAAGTTCAGTTTAACTTGCAAGGTTGCTGCATAAGTAACTCCTCGCAGCTTACACTCTTTAACATTATATTTTGGCTCTTGAAGCTCATAATCTAAATATTCAATTTCGGCATAACCGTTCAGAGCTGTAATTGGAAATACAGAATGAAAAACAGAGTGAAGACCAATATTTTCCTTTTCAGTAGCACCTTTTTGTATAAATGCATTAAATGAATTAATCTGAATAGATAATAAATCTGGCTCTTTAAGAATCGACTCTCTTGTTCCAAAATTATTTCTGATACGTTTTTTTTCTGTAAATGAATAAGTCATGGATGCCTCGTATTAATCAATAAATTGTTTTCAAAATTACTTCTGAAGAAAAACACCAAAACCCCCTTACTGGGGATTTTGGTTTATAGCATTGAACAAATTACTTAAGCTCTACGCTAGCGCCAGCTTCTTCAAGCTGTTTTTGAATATCATCAGCTTCCGCTTTTGATGCGCCTTCTTTAATTGCTGCAGGTGCGCTTTCAACAAGATCTTTAGCCTCTTTAAGGCCCAACCCTGTGATAGTTCGAACTGCCTTAATAACTGCAACTTTCTTTTCACCAAAGCTTGTTAGCATTACATTGAACTCAGTCTTTTCTTCAACTGCTGCGCCAGCATCTGCTGCTGCTGCTACTGGTGCTGCTGCAACCGCTGCTGCAGAAACTCCAAACTTCTCTTCCATTGCTGATACTAATTCAACAACATCCATTACAGACATATCTGCAATTGCACTTAAAATATCTTCATTGCTTAATTTCGCCATGATATTTACTCCTCTATATAATTATTATTGTTTTTGATCACGTATAGCTGCCACAACACGAGTTAACTTAGTTGGAACTTCATTTAAAGTTCTAACTAACTTCTCAGCTGGTGCAAGCATCAACGCCATCAACATACTGATTGCTTGATCTTTGGTTGGTAGGTTCGCGATTCTTTTTAATTGATCTGCATCAATAAATTCACCGGATACTCCCAAACCTTTAACAACTAATGCTTCATTATCTTTAATGAAGTCACGGAAAACACGAGCTACTGCTCCTGGATCTTCTTGAGAAAAACCCAAGATAACCGGTCCACTTAAAACTGGAGTAATACATTCACATCCTGTCTCAGCTAACGCTCTCTTTGCAAGCGTATTTTTTACAACACGCAAAGAAACATCTGCATCAATAGCAGCATTCCGCAAATTAGTCATTTGTCCAACATTCAATCCACGATACTCGGCAACACCGACAGATACAGCACTAATAGCTACTGCATTAACCTGTTCGACAACTGCTTTTTTTGCTTCAAGACTTAGAGCCATAATCTCTCCTGAACAATTAAAAAATGAAAGCTATAAAATTATAACTTTCGCCACAAGGTATTTCCATACCCTCTACATAGGCAAATTGAAGAATCAATTTATTAAGCAATAAATTGCAAGCAATCTATCACACCTATGGTCTTTGAGGCAGAACAAGCTACCTTGTCGCCCAAAGAATTCCTAAACTAATAAATATTTATTTATTAGTATTCAAATCTAATTAAATGTCTACACTTGCACCATCAACACCAAGGCCTGGACCCATAGTTGATGAAACGCTTACTTTTTTAATATAAATACCCTTTGCTGAACTTGGTTTAGCTTTTTTAATCGCATCAATAAGTGCAACAATATTCTCTTCTAATGCTTTTACTTCAAAAGAGGCTTTTCCAATACCAGCATGAACTATTCCTGCCTTATCGGCACGGTAACGAACTTGGCCTGCTTTTGCATTTTTTACTGCAGTAGCAACGTCAGGTGTTACAGTTCCAACTTTTGGGTTTGGCATTAATCCGCGTGGTCCAAGAACTTGGCCCAATCTTCCAACAACACCCATAGCATCTGGAGATGCAATAACAACATCATAATTTAAATCTCCATCTTGCATGCTTTTCATTAGATCATCCATGCCTACAATGTCAGCACCTGCATCAGTTGCTTTTTGGACATTATCACCTTGAGTAAAAACTGCCACACGAACAACTTTTCCAGTTCCATTAGGAAGAACAACTGCCCCACGTACATTTTGGTCTGATTTTTTAGTATCAATACCTAAGTTGATACTAACATCGACTGATTCATCAAACTTGGCTGAAGCACACTCTTTCACTAATGTTAAAGCTTCAGTAATTGCGTATTTAGTACCTTCTTTAATTTTTAAAGCGCATGCTTTTTGATTTTTTGATAAATTAGCCATCATTAACCCTCCACCACAATACCCATTGAGCGAGCAGTGCCCGCAACAATTTTAACCGCTGCATCCAAATCATTTGCATTTAAGTCTTTCATTTTTATGTTCGCAACCTCTTCTAATTGCGCACGAGTAACTGTGCCAACCTTATTAAGGTGGGGCTCACCGCTTCCTTTAGCAATACCTGTAACCTTCAGAAGTAAAACTGCTGCGGGAGGTGTTTTAGTTATAAATGTAAAACTACGATCACTATAAACAGTAATAATTACTGGGACAGGCATACCTTTATCAAGCTCTTGTGTTTGAGCATTAAATGCCTTACAGAAATCCATAATGTTTACGCCATGTTGGCCAAGTGCTGGGCCAACCGGTGGCGATGGATTCGCCTCTGCTGCAGGAACCTGCAACTTAATATATGACTCAATTTTTTTTGCCATTTTCTCTCTCCTATGGGTTCAAACGCTTTTAAGCTCCCCGTTAACAATCTCAGTCGTCTAGCGACTGATTTATGTCTTCTCTACTTGAGAAAACTCTAATTCAACTGCAGTAGTTCGTCCAAAAATTAAAACCTCCACTGTCAGCAAACTCTTTTCATAATTTACACTTTCAACTGTTCCATTAAATTCATTAAACGGGCCATCGGTAACCAAAACTTCCTCGCCTGGTTGAAATGCAACCTTAGGCTTCGGCTTATCAGCGCCTTCTTGAACGCGTGCAAAAATTCTATCTACTTCTCTCTGAGTTATTGGGGAAGGCTTTCCAGATGAACCACCTATAAACCCAATAACATTATTAGTATTCTTAACTAGTAACCAGCTAGGCTCAGTAAGTTCCATCTTTATTAGCATATAGCCTGGGAAAAATTTACGCTCAGTTTCTTTTTTCTTTCCACCTTTTAGCTCAACTACTTGCTCAGTTGGAATAAGAATCTCTTCTACTAAATCTTCAATACCTTCCCTTGTAACAGCTTCTTCAATAGCTATTTTAACTTTCGCTTCATAGCCGCTTCTAGCGTGGATTACAAACCAATTCTTAGACATGATAATCCTTTACTTAAAAAATGTTAATTGACGAAATTGATTGGACACCCCAAGTAAAGAATGCATCAACAATCCATAGAAAAATTGCAACTATAACTACTGCAACCATAATGATTCCAGTTGTTTTGATTGTTTCTTCACGAGTTGGCCAAACAACCTTTCGAAGCTCAATTCGAGTCTCTTTCAAAAAATGAACAAATCGATCACCTTGATTAGATTTCACAAAAACCATGACCGCTACTGCAAAAACTACAAGTGTTACTAAAACTTTGGTAAGCGCATTAAATCCTAAAGGATTCATATAATATAAAGCAAGCCCAGCAACTACAATTAAAATCGCTAAGATAGTTTTCCACTGATCAGAACCACTCTTTAAATTTTCTATTTGTTTAGCCACACATATCCTTTAATTTGGCAGGCAAGGAGGGACTCGAACCCCCAACCAATGGTTTTGGAGACCACTACTCTACCAATTGAGCCACTTGCCTAAATATCAAACCCTAAAAAGTGGCCACTCATAAATAAGCAACCACTTACTAAACTATCTTTTTAACTCGTAATTTTCGAGACGACTCCAGCACCTACTGTGCGTCCACCTTCTCTAATTGCAAATCTTAATCCTTCTTCCATTGCAATCGGAGCAAGTAACTCAATTGTCATCTTAACATTGTCACCTGG